>Ga0307505_10002063_pt1 | contig 14704 bp, 14 predicted proteins | sample 23_S_MG_FD_202183 | JGI IMG/M metagenome (GOLD analysis project Ga0307505, IMG submission 202183) | Soil microbial communities from Populus trichocarpa stands in riparian zone in the Pacific Northwest, United States - 23_S | ecosystem: Environmental > Terrestrial > Soil > Riparian zone > Trees...
CGCGCCCGACATTGACGAGAAGTGCGCCCCGCTTCAGTACCGCCAGGGTGCTCCCCATGATCAGATGCCGATTCACGCTCGTGAGCGGTGCGGCGAGGAAGACAAAGTCGGCCACCGGAAGCGCCGCCTCGAGTTCTGCCCCCTCAACGCCGATCGGCATCTTCGCGGCCGGATCGACACCGAGAATTCGGCAGCCAAAGCCCGATAGCCGTTTCGCGATTGCCCGGCCGACTTCCCCCACACCGACAATCACGACCGTCGAGCGATCGAGGCCCGTCCCGTAGAGAATTGGCCGCCATCCGTCGAAGTCGCCCGATCGCACGAGCGCATCGCCCGCCTGCATATTTCGGCCCAGCGAGATGGCAAGACCGACCGCGAGTTCCGCCGTCGGTTCGGTCAAGAGGTCCGGCACGATCGAGAGCCACACGCCCGCATCCGTGCAGGCGTCCGCGTCGAAGTTATCCGCTCCCTTGAGCGCGCACGCGACGATCCTGAGCTGTGGACACGCGGCAACGAACTCCGCGTCAACGAGGTCGTTCATGAATGTGATGATCGCGTCGGCTTCAGCAGCGCGGCGAAGCAGTTCGGCTCGTGGAAATGGCGAGACAATCGGATTGGCGTCGACGTGACCAAGCTCGGCGAGATGCCGGAGCACATCCTCGTGCACCCGGTTCGTAACGAGTATGCGGCGGCGCCCGGTCACTTCAACGATTTGCGAAGCCAAGCGCCGACCCCGTCGACCACGACGACACAAAGGAGGATAGATAGGAGGATGGCGGAAACCTGCGCGTATTCGATGACACGTAACGCCGCGATCAACTCAAAGCCGATGCCGCCTGCTCCGACGATGCCGAGCACGGCCGACGCGCGGAAATGATACTCCCAGCGATAGATCGTGATGTCGGCGAGTTGCGGCAACACCTGCGGCAACACCGCGTGGGTGATTACCTGAAACGGGCTGGCGCCTGCTGCGCGCGCCGCTTCCAGCGGCTTGGGATCAACATGTTCGATCGCCTCAGCGTAGAACTTGGCGACCATGCCGACCGAATGCAGGCCGAGCGCAAGCACGCCCGGTAACGCGCCGAAGCCCACGGCAGCGACAAAGATGATACCCATGATGATCTCGGGCACCGAGCGCAGGAAACTCAGGACGATGCGGCAAGCGTGATAGACGAGAGGGTGCGGCGAGGTATTGGCCGCCGCTAAAAGCGCAAGCGGCAGCGAGAATACGACAGCGAATACGGTCCCCGCGATGGACATTGCCAACGTATCGAGGAGCGGCCGAAGCCAATGCTGCCAGCGGGTGAAGTCCGGCGGCACCATTTCGGAGAAGAGCTGTGCAAGAGCCGGTCCGCTTTCAATAAACCGCTGCGCGTCGAAAAATCCGGTGATCCAGAGTGATGCCGCGCATATCGCGAGGACTGCGGCAATAGGGACGGCGTGCCGCATGGCGGCACGCCGCTCGTCGATGAGGATGGCTGCGTGCGGGGCAGCGGACGCCGTCATCAGCTCATCTTGCCGAGATCGAGATTGAGAATCTTCGCGGTCTCACGCAGCACGTCGTATGCCTTGTCATCGGTGGCAGCGAAGCCCTCGGCGCGGAACGTCTTGAGGATGTCTCGATCCTTGAGATCGAGGAACGCGCTGCGGATCGCATCCTTGAGTGCCGGCGTGAGATTGCCCTGCATTACCATCGGATAGTTCGGAATCGGCGGCGTGACGGCGATGACTTTGAGTTTTTCGCCGTCGATCGTCTTGCGCGCGACGAGATTCTCGAAAATCGCCTTCGACAATGCGCCGGCGTGGACCTGGCCGTTCTGCACGGCGCGGGCAACGCCGTCGTGCGTACCCAAATGGACCGGCCGATAGTCCTTGTTTCCGTCGAGACCGCTCTTCAGCAGGAATGCGCGCGGAATCAGATGGCTCGACGTAGAAGCCTGATCGCCGTAACCAAAATTCTTGCCTTTGATGTCCTCGACTCTTTCCACCGGCCCGCCAGCACCGGCGACGATTACGGAGTTGTAGAAGGGCTGTCCGCGTTCGACACCGACGGCAAAGGCTTCGATTTGGGGCGCGCGCGATTTTGCGAGTACATAAGAGAACGGCCCAAAATACGCGATCTCGATGCGACCGAAGCGCATTGCCTCGATCATCGATGAATAGTCAGTCGTAACGACGAGTTCGATATCTTTCGCTAGTGCTTTTTCCAGATACGCCTTGAAGGGCTGTGCGTTCTGGACGATCGTGCTCGCGTTTTCATCGGGCAGCAGTGCAACGCGAAGTTTCGCCGGGCTGATGCCCTGGGCGAATGCGGAAGAAAAAGGTGCGGCGATTGCGACGGTGGCAGCGCCACCGATAAAGATGCGACGGTTCATGCGTAAGTCCCCGTTTTCAGATGGATTTCTTCTTCCCGGCCGTACTCGGCGATCTGCGGCCGACCATAGATGCGCGCAATGTCTGCTTCGCCGAGACGCGTCGGCGGGCCATCGAATACGACTTCGCCACGAGCCAGACCGATAACGCGGTCCGCATAACGGCGGGCGAAGTCGAGTTGATGCAGGCTGACGACGGCTGTGATGCCATCGGTCTTGCAGATACCGTGCAAGAGCGCGAGCACGTGGTCCGCTGTAGCAGGATCAAGACTGGCCACCGGCTCGTCGGCGAGCATCAGCGTGGGATTCTGTACGAGCGCTCGGGCGATACCGACCCGCTGCTGCTGCCCGCCGGACAGTTCATCGGCACGACGCAAGGCATGCTCGACCAATCCGACACGCTCGATGGCCTCAAGAGCGAGAACCTTTTCCTTGCGCGCAAGGGGAAGCAATGTGCGAAGTCCGGAATGAAAACCGAGACGGCCGGTCAGGACGTTTTTAAGTACGGTTGCCCGACCGATCAGATGGTGTTGCTGGAAGATCATTCCCGTACGGCGGCGGTGTTCTCGCATATGCTGACTGCGCGAGAGGTCGCCGAGCAGACTGCTCACGACGCGGCCGGCACTCACGCGCACAAGGCCGTTGAGCGCGCGTAAAAGCGTGGACTTCCCCGCACCCGATGCCCCGAGCAACACCGTGAAAGCGCCCGCAGCGAAACCGATCGTCGTCGGGGCAAGCGCGCGCGGTCCATTCGGATAGGTGACAGAGAGGTTGTCGACACGGATCATATCGGCGGCGCTCCATCAGGCTTGCCGACGTGACTCCCACCGCTCCGTGAATTTCGGACGACGGACGGATGACACTTTCTTGAAAGAGCCGCTTACGCCCAGGAATTTCAGAAACCGGGCAGTCGGGCATGGGCGGCGACCTTGCGCATCAAGGTTGGAAGCGCTTCCGAACCGAGCTTCGGCAGGGCAACGAAGCGTGCTCCGCGCGGGGCGCGCACGGTCTTCGGCACCTCGGCGAGGAAGACGGTCAACTCGAGTGGAAAGTGCGTAAACACGTGTCGCACACCTCCCGGCAACCGGCGCCACTCACCTTCAGCCACGAAGGGTGCAATCTCCTTTGCCGTGTTCCCCGCGTCCGCGAGATCGAAATCATGCGCCCAGTCGGTGCCAGGGATTTCCGTCATGCCGCCAAGCAGACCACTCGCAGCGCGGCGGCGCACAAGAACCGCTCCGTCCTCGCGTATCACGACAAAGGCCGCGCCGCGGCGCAAGCGGCCCTCGGCCTTCGGGATGCGACGCGGATAGTTCTCTTCTTCGCCGTTCGCATGGGCAACGCAGTCATCCGCCCAGGGACATCGTCGACAATCCGGCCGCTTGGGCGTGCATGTGGTTGCGCCGAGATCCATCATCGCCTGCGCGAAATCGCCGGCGCGTTTTTCCGGCACAAGCGCTTCGGCGAAATTTCGCAACTCCGGCTTCGCAACCGGTAGCGGCGCTTCGACCGCGTAGAGCCGCGCGACCACTCTTTCGACATTGCCATCGACCGGCGCCGCGCGGCGATCGAAGGCAATCGCGGCGATGGCGGCAGCGGTATAAAGTCCGACGCCGGGCAATTCGCGCAGGGCTTCTTCGCTTTCAGGAAATCGGCCGGCATGGCGCCGTACCACTTCTCGCGCGCATGCATGAAGGTTGCGGGCTCGCGCGTAGTAACCAAGTCCGGCCCAGAGCTTCAGCACACTGTCGAGGCGCGCAGCCGCGAGGTCGCGGACCGTGGGGAAGCGCTCCAGGAACCGCTCGTAGTAGCGAGCGACCGTCTCGACCCGTGTCTGCTGGAGCATGATCTCGGAAAGCCAGACGCGATAAGGATCCGCCTTGACACCGGCCGCCGCGCGCCACGGCAGCGCGCGATGGTCGCGGTCGTACCAAGCCAACAACCGCCGCGGATCGGGACGCCGAATAGCGGGCGTACGCGCAGCGCGGCGCTTCGCGGGGACGGCCTCGCCTGCTAGCGTCATGCTTCCGAAGTGACAGAGCTCCGCGCCGTGAACAAGCCCAAGATAGGAAAAGTGCGACCCCTCGCCGACCTCGTCGGCGGCGCGCTGCGGTCGGCATTCGCGCGGCAGGGTTTCGCGGCGGTCGATATCATCAGCCATTGGGAAGATATCGTCGGACCGGAGCTCGCGGCGCGCACCGAGCCGGTACGGCTGGTCTGGCCACGACGCGAAGACCCGGATTCCTCCGGCACCCTGACCGTGCGGGTCGAAGGCGCGTACGCGCTCGAATTGCAGCACCTCGCACCAGTCATCATCGAGCGGGTGAACCGGTATTTCGGCTGGGCCTGCGTAGGGCGTATCACCATCCGTCAGGGACCGGTGGTGAAGAGAGCCCGGCGTCCTGCCCTACCCCCCGAGCCGGCCGCCGAGACGGTCGCCGACGTGGAGCGGGGCCTCGGCGAATTCGAAGACGAAAAACTGAAGTCCGCGCTTGCCCGGCTGGGGGCGCTGATCCGCGGCGGCGTCACGCGGCCGTGATGGCCGCCCGCCAGCGGAACCCCAGACTTGCCACATTCCGCTTCGTTGCTAGCTAGTATATGACCCGCTCGGTTCGGGCTTCTATGGAGGACGTCTCGTGAGCCTTTCCCGCCGCCAAATCATCGCAGGCATCGGCACCGCCGTAGCGGTCGGCCCGGCTTCCCTGGGCGGCGTCCGCCAAGCCGCGGCTCAGGACGTCAATGCATCCGAACTGCTGAAGCCCGGCCCGCTCGGCGACAAGGTTCTCGGCGCAGACAATGCGCCGGTCACGATCGTCGAATACGCGTCCGTGACCTGCCCGCACTGCGCGACGTTCCACCAGCAGACCTATCCCACGCTGAAGTCGAAATATATCGACACGGGCAAAGTCAGGCTAATCTTCCGTGAGTTCCCCACCCAGCCCGCGCCGGTCGCGATCGCCGGCTTCATGCTCGCACGTTGCGCAGGCGACAAATATTATCCGATGCTCGATGCGATCTTCGATCAGCAGAAGAGCTGGGCGCAGGATCCGTATCAGGGATTTCTACGCATCGCCCGGCAGGCGGGGTTCACGCAGGAGAGCTTCGAAACCTGCCTGAAAGACTCGAAACTGGCCGAACAGATTCAACAGGTGGCGCAGCGCGGCAACACCGAGTTCAAGGTCGAATCGACTCCGACCTTCTTCATCAACGGCAAGCGTTATGTGGGCGGCATGTCGGTCGTGGAACTCGAAAAAATTCTCGAACCACTTCTGAAGTCAAGCTGAAGAACGTAAAAAACCCCGTGAAATAAAGGGCTTCCTCCACTTGCAGGGGGCGGTCCAGCCGCGCATCTTGGATGCAAAGCGAATCACGCGCGTCCGCGCGAGACGCGTAAAGGCGTATTCATGCAATTCACCCGTCTGCGACTCATCGGCTTCAAATCCTTCGTCGAACCGTCGGAATTCCTGATCGAACCGGGACTTACCGGCATCGTCGGACCGAACGGTTGCGGCAAGTCGAACCTCGTCGAGGCGTTACGCTGGGTCATGGGCGAGAGCTCGCACAAGGCCATGCGTGCTCCTAACATGGACGACGTGATCTTTGCGGGCACGAACAATCGGCCGTCGCGCAACATGGCTGAAGTCGTCCTGTCGATCGACAACTCCGATCACAGCGCCCCCGAGGGCATGAACGAAGACACCCTGGAGATTTCACGGCGCATCGAACGCGAGGCGGGTTCGGCCTACCGCGTGAACGGCCGCGAGGTGCGCGCGCGCGACGTGCAACTCCTCTTCGCCGATGCGTCCTCGGGCTCGAGGTCGCCTGCGCTCGTGCGCCAGGGTCAGATCGGCGAAATCATCAATGCGAAGCCCGAACAGCGCCGCCGTCTTCTGGAAGAAGCGGCGGGTGTTGCCGGCCTGCATCAACGCAAGCACGAGGCCGAAACCCGGCTCAAGGGCGCCGAACACAATCTCCAGCGCGTCGAGGACGTGATCACGCAGATTGCGAGCCAGATGGACGGGCTCAAGCGGCAGGCGAGACAGGCGACCCGCTACAAATCCGTCTCGGCGGAAATCCGCAATCAGCAGGGCATTCTCGCCGCGCTGCGCTGGCGCGAGGCCGAAACGGCCGTCGTGGAAGCTGAACGCACCCTTGATCTCGCCGTGCGTGATGTGGCCGAACATACACGCGCGAGCGGTGAAGCGGGCCGCGCCCGCGCTGACGCCGCCGAACGCGTTGCGCCGTTGCGGGATGCAGAAGCGGTCGCTGCCGCTGCATTGCAGCGGCTGATTGCGGCGCGCACCGACCTCGAGCGCGAGGAAGCCCGCGCCAAGGCCCGCACCGAGGAACTCGAACGTCGCCTCACCCAACTCGCCCAGGACGTCGAGCGCGAACGGGCGCTCGCCAACGATGCTCATGAAGTGTTGACCCGCCTCACGCGCGAGGAGGATTCACTCACAAGCGACGCCAACTCCACCGAGCAGGGTGAAGCTGCGGCCCGCGAGCGCCTGGCCGTTGCCGAGCAAACGCTCGCCCGCAGCGAACAGGCTTTCTCGGAAACGACGGCCGCACTCGCCGACCTTACGGCACGGCGTACGCAGATCGACCGCAACATCGAGGAGTCCGGTGAGCGTATCGCTCGAATCGAACGCGAGATCGCGGACCTCGATCAGGAAACCAAGGCCCTGGAAGAAGCGGCGGAGTCCGATCTCGCCCAGCTCGGGGCAGAAAGCGCCGCGGCACACTATGCGCTCACCGCCGCCGACGAGCATACCCTGCGCTCGGAGACGGCCCGTTCCGCTGCGGTCCAAGCGCTCGACGCGGCGCGACGACCGCTGACGCAGGCCGAAAGCCAGTTGCACCGCCTTGAAACGGAAGCACGCACCCTCGCAAAGGTTCTCGACGTCGAGAAGAAAAAGCTTTGGCCGCCGGTGCTCGACACGATCAGCGTCGAGCAGGGTTACGAAACCGCGCTCGGCGCCGCGCTCGGCGACGACCTCGACGCGCCGACGGACGCAGCCGCGCCCATGCACTGGGCGGGCGCGGCCATGGCCGGCGACCCCGCTCTACCCGCGGGCATAGAGCCCCTCTCCGCACGCGTGAACGCGCCGGCCGCGCTCGCGCGCCGGCTCGCGCAGGTGGGTGTGGTGGCTCGCTCCGATGCCAAGGCGCTCGCGGCGCAACTCAGGCCGGGACAGCGGCTGGTGTCGCGCGAAGGGGACCTGTGGCGATGGGATGGCTTCACGGTTACGGCTGACGCGCCAACGGCAGCCGCGCGCCGCCTCGCGGCCCGCAACCGACTGGCCGAGCTCGATCGTGAAATCGAAACCGCGCGAGCAGCCGTCACACGGCTGGCCGAAACCACGGCGACGGCGGAAGAAGAGGCCCGCGCGGCCGAGACGGCCGAGGCCGAGGCGCGCGCCGCCTACCGTACCGCGCAGGCCGCATTCGATACCGCGCGCGAAGCGCTGGCACAGGCCGAACGCAAGGCGAGCGACCGGATGACGCGTCTTTCGGCGCTCGCGGAAGCGCGTGCGCGTTTGACGGCCAACCGGGACGAAGCGGTAGCGACACGCCGCCAGTCCGACACCGATCGTGTTTCCCTGCTGGACAGTTCTTCTCCCGAAACCGCGCTCGAGGAAGTGCGCGCCGTGTTGTCCAAGGACCGCGCGGCGCTCGCTGCCGCCAAAGCGGAGGTGGACGGCGTCGAACGTGAACGGTCAGCGCGTGCCCATCGCCTCACTGCAATCAGCGCAGAGCGCGCGCAGTGGCACGAGCGCGAGGAAGGCGCCGCGCAGCGATTGAAGTCGATCGAGGAGCGGCTTGCCGAAACGCGCACCGAACGCGCGGCTCTCGATGACGCGCCTGCGGCTTTTGCCGCGCAACGCCAGGAGTTGATGTCCCGGATCACCGACGCGGAGACCGCGCGGCAGGAAGCGGGCGATCGGCTCGCCGGAGCCGAGAAGATAGCCACCGATGCCGAGCGCGCCGCGCGCGCTGCGCAGGACGCGCTGTCTTCCGCCCGCGAAGAATCAGCCCGAGCGGAAGCGCGCATCGAAGGCGCGCGCGCCCGCCGCAGCGATCTCCTCCGCGAGGTATCTGAGGCACTCGGGGGCGCGCCCGAGGCGGATCGCATCTCCGAAATCCTCGGCGAGGACCCGAAGACGATCGACCCGAACGAAGTGGATGCGCAACTGCAAAAACTCATCGATACGCGCGAGCGTCTCGGCGGCGTGAACCTTCGCGCCGAAGAGGAACTCAGCGAGGTCGAGACGCAATACAACAGCCTGACGACCGAGCGCGACGACCTGAACGAGGCGATCAAGCGGCTGCGTCAGGGAATTTCCAACCTCGACCGCGAGGCACGCCAGCGGCTCGTGGCTTCGTTCGATGTCGTCAACGGCCACTTCAAGAAGCTGTTCACCGGCCTCTTTGCCGGAGGGCAAGCCGAGCTCGTGCTGACGGATTCCGAGGATCCCCTCCAGGCGGGCCTCGACATCATTGCGCGGCCGCCGGGCAAGAAGCCGCAGAACCTGTCGCTCCTCTCGGGCGGTGAGCAGGCACTGACGGCGATGTCACTGATCTTCGCGGTGTTCCTCACGAACCCCGCCCCGGTCTGCGTGCTCGACGAAGTCGACGCGCCGCTCGACGATAACAACGTCGAGCGCTTCTGCGGACTGCTCGACGAGATGACCAAGCTCACCAACACGCGCTTCATGGTGGTGACGCACAATCCCATCACCATGGCGCGGGTGCACCGGCTGTACGGTGTGACCATGGCCGAACAGGGCGTGTCGCAGCTCGTTTCGGTCAGTCTCGAGCGTGCGCAGGAGCTTCGCGAGGCGAGCTGAGGGTTCGCCTCGGCGCAGGCGGCGAGATTGCGCCGCGCGGGGACACCCGGGCATCTTGCCGCTTCAATTTTCCTGTGGTTTTCCAATCGTTTGATGAGGGTTTGGGGTGGGGTCAATCCTTGACTCACCTATGCCCCGTCTCTAATTTGCCCGCGGTTTGCTTTACCGCAGACTGTTTCCGTAGTGCGAAGGATTACCGATGGCGGCTGGCCGCCCCCCGGACGACAGAGGCCGGCGGGGAAGCGACGTCGAAGAAGCCGCGCTGAAAGCACGGCTTCGCGATCTCGGCGAGCGCCTAACTTCCCTGACGCCTCCGCCGAAAGGTCCGGAAGGATCTGAGGCGGGCATGCGGGGAAATCCTTCGAACCTCGCTCGCGCCTTGCGGCTGTCGAGCGAATTCATCGCGGGAATCTTGTTGGGTATCTTTATCGGCTGGCTCGTGGATTATTTTACGGGCTGGTCGCCGTGGGGGCTGATCGTGTTTCTCATGCTCGGCTTCGTCGCAGGAACGCTGAACGCGATGCGCTCGGCCGGGCTGATCCGCCCGCAGGGCGAATAACGCAGGACCGAGACAGGGCACATGGCCGCCGATCCCATTTCACAGTTCGAGATCAAGAAAATCGTGACACTCGGCGAGATCGGCGGTTTTGAGATCGCCTTCACGAATTCGGCCGCATTCATGGTCGCCGCCGTTGCCATCACTGCGGGCGGGCTTGTACTCGCGACCGCGGGCCGATCGCTTATTCCGGGTCGCGTGCAGTCGGTCGCCGAAGTGACCTACGAGTTCGTCGCGGACATGGTGAAGCAGGCCACCGGCGACGAGGGCATGCGGAAGTTCTTCCCGTTCGTCTTCACGCTGTTCAGCTTCATCCTCGTGCTCAACATGCTCGGGATGATCCCGGGCTTTTTCACGGTCACCAGCCACATCGCTATCACCGCCGTGCTGGCGCTGCTCGTGTTCTTCGTCGTCCTTGCCGTCGGGATCTACAAGCACGGCCTCAAGTTCTTCAGGCTGTTCGTTCCGAGCGGCATCCCGATCGTTATCATGCCGCTGATCGTCCTCATCGAAGTGATGTCGTTCCTGTCGCGCCCCATCTCGCACAGCGTGCGTCTGTTCGCGAACATGCTCGCGGGCCACATCACGCTCAAGGTGTTTGCCAGCTTCGTGGTCATGCTGAGCAGCTTCGGCATCGTCGGCTGGATCGGCGCGTTGTTGCCGCTCGCGCTGACGACCTCGCTGATCGCCCTCGAATTCCTCGTGGCCTTCCTGCAAGCCTACGTGTTCGCCATCCTTACCTGCATCTACCTCAACGATGCGCTTCACCCGGGCCACTAGGTCCGGTCCTTTCATCCAACCGAAAACAGGAGTTCTTCAAATGGATCCCATGGCCGCAAAATACATCGGTGCCGGCATTGCCTGCATCGGAATGGGCGGCGCCGGCGTCGGCGTGGGCACGATCTTCGGCAACTACCTCGCCGCAGCGTTGCGCAATCCGTCGGCTGCGCAGGCGCAGTTCGGCAACCTGATTTTCGGCTTCGCGGTGACCGAAGCGCTCGGCATCTTCTCGCTGCTGATCGCGCTCCTCCTCCTGTTCGCTCTCTGAGCCGAACATGGCGGTCGTCGCCCAAACCGGCACGCAGGCGCCCGGCGGGGCCAAGGCACCCTTCCCGCCGTTCAATCCAGACACGTTCGGGTCGCAGCTGTTCTGGCTCGTGATCTGTTTCGTGGCGCTTTATGTGCTGCTCTCGCGGCTTGCGCTGCCACGCGTCGCGTCGATCTTCGTCGCGCGGCGCGGACGTGTCGAGGGCGACCTCGAGGCGGCACGCAGGCTGACGACTGAAAGCCGGGCGGCGATCGAAGCTTACGAAAAGGCGCTCAACGAAGCCCGCACCAAGGCGCAGGCAATCGCGACAGCCACCCGCGCCGATTTCGCGGCGCGGGCCGAGGAGAAGAAAAAGCGGCTGGAAGCCGAGCTTTCGGCACGCCTCGCCGACGCGGAGCGCAAGATCGAAACCATGAAGAAAGCCGCGATGGCGAACGTTCGCGGAATTGCGGCCGAGACGGCGGGCGAAATCGTGCAGCGTCTCTCGGGCGAAGTGCCGAGCAAGCAGCAAATCGAGCTCGCCGTCGATACGGCGATGCACTGAGGTCATGACCGTGATTTACACGCCGGATTTCTGGGTTGCCGTCGCCTTCGTCCTGTTCTTCGTGATCGTCTGGTACAGCGGCGCGTTCACGTCGATCGCAGGTGCGCTCGATGGACGCTCCGCGCGGATACGTCAGGAACTGGAAGAAGCACGCAGGCTGCGTGACGAAGCCGAAAAGGTTCTTGCCGAATACAAGAAGAAGCGCGGCGAGGCGGAAGTCGAAGCCAAGGCGATTGTCGCCGCCGCGAAGACCGAAGCAGAGGAAATTACGGCCGAGGCAGAACGCCGGATGCACGAGTTCGTAACGCGCCGCACGAAAATGGCGGAAGCAAAAATCACGCAGGCCGAAGCTCAGGCGCTCGCGGACGTTCGTGCAGCCGCGGCTGAGACCGCCGTACGCGCCGCCGAGAAAGTTCTAAGCGAGACGGTGAAGGGCAAGGTTGCGGACGGCCTGATTTCATCGGCGATCAAGGATGTCAAAGGACATCTCGCCTGAGCTAACCAGACCTAGCCAACAAGAACCCGGCGATCCCTTCTCAGCCGGGTTTTTTGCTGTCCGGAATTCGCTTAATGGCCGGGCGGCGGAGCAAATACGCCGGTCGGCGGAGACGGTGCCGGCTCGAACTGCGGCGGCTGCTTCGTAGGCGGAGCAGATTTTGGCGCGGGCTGAGCGGCTGGTGCTCTCGGGGCGGCTGGCGCCTGCGCCGAAGGCTTCGGCTTGGCTGCTGGTGCTTTCGACGCGGGACGGGCGGCTCCTGCCGCACCCTGCGGGTCGAAACCGACATAGACCATGTAATTATCCAGCCGCTTGTCTGCCGGGAGCGGAAAGGTCAGATCGTCCTCAACCAGACTGAAGATCGCCTGGCTCGCGCCTTCCGGCACGTTGACTGGCACCGAATAGAATTTGCTCAAGATCGTACGCGGCTGCGGACCTTCGGCGACAAGCGCCACGCGCAGCGGCACCGTCAGGTTACCCGGACCACCCTTGGGACCGATGAGCACCCGGCCTTCGATACCTACCCGCATGGTCATGGTCTCGCCGAGCACCGCGCATTCGCGGGCAAGCTGGCCGAGGGCGCCCTGATAACGGACATTCGTCGGTCCGGGACCCGCGGAAAGCTGCCAGGCCGAAGCGCCGCTGCGAACCGTGACGGTCGGACAATCGACGTCGCTCGGCTGTCCGCCTTGCGTGGCCTTCACCTGCGCATCTCCCGCCGGCGCGGGCGGATTGCCGATCGGGCCCAGCGAGCTCTCGGTCGCGCATCCCGCCACCAGCAGTCCCGCCGCAAACAGGGCTAGACCAGCCCGGCTGGAAAACTCGGCCGGAAGCCGAACTGACTTCTTCTGCATGCCTCTCTATCCCTCCCCAGGGAATCCGTTCAGCCGGCCGTTCCTTTTACAGTGTGCGGCTGCGGATTGAAACCGGGCCCCGGATTTACCCCCGGCTCCCGGGGGTCGGTTGCTGCACCGGTGCCGGATCAGGCTTGCCGACGAGCGTGACCAGAAGCTCGGAGTCGGCGAGGAATCGGGCTGCCGCGCGACGCACGTCTTCCGCGGTTACCGCCTCGACCAGCCCGTTGCGGCGATCGATATAATCCACACCCAGTTCTTCCAGCTGAATCTCGAGTAGCTGGCCGGCAATCTTTCCGGAGTTATCGAAGCGGAGCGGATAGGAGCCGATGAGATAGCTCTTGGCCTTGGCGAGTTCTTCGGCGCTCGGCCCTTCTTCCGAGAGCTTCCGGATCTGCTCCAGGATGATAGCCAGCGATTCAGCGGCACGGTCGTTACGAGTCGACACGCCGCCGATGAAAAGACCCGAGCGGTCGAGCGGCGCAAGGTAGCTGTAGACCGAGTATGCGAGCCCGCGCTTCTCGCGTACTTCGCGATAGAGCCGCGAGGTGAACGTGCCGCCACCGAGTATGTGGTTGAGCACGAAGGCCGGAATGAAATCCGGATCGGCGCGCTTCAGGCCAAGGCCGCCGAAGGTGATGACCGTCTGAGGAACGTCAAGCTGGACGACATCCCGTACGCCGCCACCCTGCGGCGCTGCTTCGGCCACGGAAGCAAGCTCGGCACGCTCTGGCAGACCGGCGAACGCCTTGTCGACAAGCTCCGCAACATCTTTCCCATCAATCGCTCCGATGGTGGCGATCTTCAGGTTCGAGCGGGCAAACTGCTTGCGGTGCAGGGCGCGCAGGTCTTGTGCACTGATCGCTGCAACGGAATCGAGCGATCCGCGTGCTGGCCGGCCATAGGGATGGTTCGGAAAGGCGCGTGCAAACCAGCGCTCACCGGCGATCTCATTGGGGTTGGTCGAGCGGCGCCGGATGCCGGCGGACATTCCGGCACGTATGCGCTCGATCGCATCGTCATCGAAACGCGGCGCGCTCAGCGCAAGACGCAGGAGCTCGATTGCCTCAGCACGATGTTCGGTCAATGTCTTGAGCGAGCCGCGCATGGAATCGCGCTGCGCACTGAAGTTGAGGACGATGGCGCTGCCCTCCAGCCGTTCCTGGAAAGCGCGCGCGTCGAGCTCGCCGGCACCTTCGTCGAGAAGCGCCGCGGTCATTGTGGCGAGGCCGGACTTGTCAGCCGGGTCCTGCGCGGAGCCGCCCCGGAACGCGAATTCCATGGAGATCATGGGTAGCGTGTCGTCGCGCACGTGCCAGACTTCGAGCCCGCGCGGCGTGAGGAGTCGCTCGATCTTGGCCGCGGGAGCGGGGGTGGAGGCGGAAGCGACAAACGCAGCGGTCATGGCGGCACAGATGATACGGTTGATCACGAAGGCTTCTCCGGCGCGGGCGTCGGCGGGCTCTGCGGCGGCAGCAGGTGGCTTGTCACCGCACGACGCAGCTCGAGCCAGGTCCTGGCGGCATCGCGCACCGCCCCTGCCGGAACGGTCCGAACACGATCCGGCCATGTCCTGATTTCGTCGACAGTCATGCCGACGACAAGCCCCGCGCCATACATGCGCGCGAGCCTTTCCTGATTGTCCTGGGCATAGACGGAGTCTGCGATGAGACGCGTCTTGGCACGCTCGAGTTCGGCGTCCGTGACGCCTTCCTGCGCGATCTTCGCGACTACGGCGTCGATTGCTGCCTCGAGCTTGTCGATGGAGGTTCCGGGGCGCGGCGTCGCGTAAACACCAAAACGCGCATTGTCGTACGCCGTGCCGCTGTACCAGGAGCCGGCATTGGCAGCGAGCCCCTGCTCCACCACGAGTGCGCGATAGAGGCGGCTCGTCGAGCCGGAACCAAGAATGTGTGCGAGGACGTCGAGCGCCTCCGCTTCACCGGGTTTGGCGATCCGATACGACGGGACGAGGTAGTTGCG
>Ga0307505_10002064_pt1 | contig 14699 bp, 14 predicted proteins | sample 23_S_MG_FD_202183 | JGI IMG/M metagenome (GOLD analysis project Ga0307505, IMG submission 202183) | Soil microbial communities from Populus trichocarpa stands in riparian zone in the Pacific Northwest, United States - 23_S | ecosystem: Environmental > Terrestrial > Soil > Riparian zone > Trees...
CCAGCGCGGGGCTGTTGAGCGTGTCGCACCATTCGATGCGCGCGGCGTCTTTGCTGTGGATGAACATGTTCATGCGCGCCAGTGCCCAGGTGGCGCCGTTGACCTCCTCGCCGAAGAGCGCGTAGTCGTGGCTGCCCAGGGCCTCGACCGTCTTGGCGGCTTCGATCAGCAGGCTGGCCGAGCCGCACGAAGGATCGCAGATGCGGTCGCCGGGCCTCGGTGCGGCCAGCGCGGACAGCAGGCGCGACACCATCTTGGGCGTGTAGAACTCGCCGGCCTTCTTGCCGGCGTCGGAGCCGAAGCGTTCGATCAGATAGATGTACGAGTCGCCGATCACGTCTTCCGAGATGCGGCTCGGGCGCAGGTCGAGCTTGGCGAAGTCTTCCAGCAGGTGCTTCAGTCGGCGGTTGCGGTCCTTGGCTTTGCCGAGGTTGGCTTCGTTGTTGAAGTCGATGTTGCGGAAGACGCCTTCGAGCTTGGTCTTGTTGGCTTCTTCGATGTGGTCGAGGGTGATGTTGATCAGCTCGCCGATGTTCGGCTGGTTGCGGCGCTCGTGCAGCGCCGCGAAGTCGGCAGGGAAGCGGTCGATGACCTTGACCTTCTTGGTCTTTTCGTCTTGCTCGGTCAGCTCCACGAAGGGCAGCACGAAGCGCTCGCGCTCGAGCTTGCGGCGAATGCGTTCGTCGTTGTCGCCGTATTGGGCCTTGTACCTGGCATAGTGGTCGGCCCAGAGGTCGCTGATGTACTTGAGGAACAGCATCACCAGGATGTAGTCCTTGTACTGAGCGGGATCGACCGCGCCGCGGAAGGTGTCGCAAGCGGCCCAGGCAGTGGCGTTGACTTCTTGTTGGGTGAGCTGGTCGGTCATGGGGCGGCTCTTTTATGCGGTTCAGGGCGATTCATTGGGGCTGCTTCGCGCGGCGCAGCAACTGGGTGTCGATGAGCGCCTTGCGACGCTCCTTCAGGCGATCGAGCAGTGCAGACTCGCGCGAGGCCAGGTGGGCGGCATCGACGATGCGGCGTTGGGTGACGAGCGGCGGAACGATGACCAGCAAGTTGAACAGCGCGCTCGCGCCGATCATCTTCACCGCGGTGCCGGCCGCCTGGCTTGCAAGGCTTGCCTGGGTAGCTGGGTGGTTGATGAACCACTGCAGATAGGCCGGGTCGAGGGTGTCGGCGGTCGGGCGGATCAACAGCATTGGCGCGGCCAGCACGGCTTGACCGAGGTCTGCACCCACTAGAGCGGCTGAGTTGGTGATGCCGCGGGAGCGGAACAGCAGGTCACCGGGCTTGATGAGGTGGTGGCTCTTCAGATCGGGCATCTGCACGCGCACCAGGCGCTCGGCATGGACGAGGTTGGAATCGTCGATGTCCTTCATCTGAATCACGGCGACTTTCCCAGCGGCGTCCGGCTCCAAGCGGCTGCGGAAGGAGTAGCCCATTCGGACTTCGGTTAGATGGCCCAAACTCATATTCATGTGCTGTAAAGGCGTTTCTGCTACATGTTGATCGCGATGATAACGAATGTCGACGGTTTGTCAAACGTCGTAATCGTATTACTGCAAAACAATTGCACCCCTTGTGGTCGTTGCGCTCAGCGCCGATCTGCAGCGCGCTCGCGGAGATAGACTGCACAGAATTCTGCTATCCCCGTTTCAAGGAGCTGCCCATGGGTTTTTCAGCCAGTGATGTGGTGCCCTTCACCCAGGCACGCGCCAACCTGTCCGAGCTGGCCGACCAGGCCAAGGCCGGCGCCGAGAAGATCATCACCAAGAACGGCGAGAGCTACGTCGCGCTGATCGATGCCGCCCGGCTGGACTACTACCACCGGCTGGAGCGAGAGCGCATCCACCTGTTGCTGATCGAGGACGCCAAACGCGGCCTGGACGACATCACGGCCGGCCGCACCTATGAGGCTGACGCGGCCATCGCCCAGATTCAGCAACGCCGTGCAGCGCGCGGCCGCCGCCACGCCGCGCCCACGACCCGCAAGGCCGCCAAGAAGCGTGGCTGAGGATGTGTATCGAGTCGAACTGACCGCGAGCTTCCTGGAGCGCCTGGACGCCATCGAAGCGTTCTTGACCGAAGCCGGCGCGGCCTCTGCCTTCGACGACCTGTTGGCAGAACTGCGCGCCACGGTCATTCCCAACCTGGCCCGGTTCCGGCGCATCGGGCGGCGCTACCTGGACAACCCGCCGCAATCGGCCGAGGCCCTGGCCCAACTGGCCACGCTGCCCGCCGGCGCTGCCAACGCCCTGCGAGAGTACCTGCACGGCGACTACCTGGTGCTGTACGCGGCCATGGAAGCCAATGCCACCGTGCATCTGTTGTCCATTCGGCACCACCGCCAGCTTTCGTTCGATTTCGCTCGGTTGTGGCCGGGTGCCTGATGGCTCACCCGTTGCCTTCCAGTCCCGCCGTCAACTCGTCCACGTAGCGCCGGTATGCGAACACGCGGCCGCGCTGCCGGTTCGTCAGCTCACTGACGATGCCCAGGCGCTCCAGGTGCGCGAGCGACTTGTTGACCGTGGCGGCCGTCAGCGCCGTGGCCTTCACCAGCGCGCCCGAGGTGGCCAGCGGCTGGCGCTGCAGTGCCTGGTGCACGGCCAGCGCCGAGCCCGCGGCGCGGCCCAGCGACGCGATGCGGTCGCGGTCGCCGTTGACCAGCGCCAGCAGCGCATGCGCCGTGGCCACGGCTTGCGCAGCGCTGGCTTCGACGCCCTCGGCGAAGAACTCGAGCCAGCGCTCCCATTCGCCGTGCAGCCGCACCTCGTTCAGCAGCTCGTAGTACAGCGCGCGGTGCGTCTTGAAGTACAGGCTCGGGTAGAGCATCGGCTCGCGCAGCACGCCGTCGGCGACCAGCTGCAGCACGATCAGCAGCCGCCCGAGGCGGCCGTTGCCGTCGAGGAAGGGGTGGATGGTCTCGAACTGCACGTGCGCCAGCGCTGCCTTGATGAGCGGCGGCGTCGACTCGGGCTCGTCGTTGAGGAAGCGTTCGAAGGGCTTCAGGCACTCGGCCAGGCGGTTGGCCGGCGGGGGCACGAAGGCGGCGTTGCCCGGCCGCGTGCCGCCGATCCACACCTGCGAGCGGCGCAACTCGCCCGGCGTCTTGCTGCGCTCGCCGGGGTGCGCCATCAGCACCTCGTGCATGCCGCGCAGCAGGCGCATCGACAGCGGCAGCCCGCCGCGCAGCGCTGCCAAACCGTGTTCGAGCGCGGCAACGCAGCGGCTCACCTCGCGTGCGTCTTCCACCGGCACGCCGGGCTGCTCGTCGATCTCGTACAGCAGCAGGTCGGCCAGCGAGGACTGCGTGCCTTCGATCTGCGACGACAGCACTGCCTCCTTGCGCACGAAGCTGTACAGCAGCAGCGACGCATTGGGCAGGTGCGCCGACAGCGCGTCGAGCCGGCCCAGCGCCACCAGCGCGTCGTCGAAGCGGCGCCGCAGCGCGGCGGACCAGTGCACCGGCGGCTCGGGCGGCAGCGCCACCGGTACGAACGCCAGCAAGCGCTCGCCGGCCGCGGCGACCTCGACGTAGGTTCCGGGAGGGTCTCTGCGCATCCGAGCGGCAACCTCAAACAAGGCGGTACGTTATTTTAGGTTATATGGTTAAGATAAATCAACGTGGCCTGTTGTTTTAGGTTCGGCGGTTTCTGGCGGCGTGCCGGCCGACATGCCCTGACGCTCGTCAATCGATCGGCCATTTCGGCCGCCGGATCTTCCTGTACGGCAGCGTCCTCAGGTCCAGCGTCACCGCGCCCGGCGCGCCGACGTAGATCACCTTCTTCGCCACCTTCGAGAACGAGGCGTAGAAGTGCTGCGAGGACTTGACGACGATGATCTTCTTCGTGCCCAGGTCCACGCCCAGGTTGGTGAACAGGTCGGTGCCCATCGCCTGGTTGCGCACGCTGATCAGCACGACCTGCACGCCGCTGGCTTCGACCAGCGCGCAGTCGCCCAGCGCGGTGGGTGTGTTCGACAGCCCGGTCATGAACATGTCGGGCTGCAGCGCCACGACCTTCACCTGCAGGTCCAGCGGGTCGCCGGACAGCGGGCCGATCTTGCCGCCGATGCGCAGGTTCAAGCGCGCGCCGACGCCGGCTTCGAAGGTGATGCGCGCGGCGATCGGGTCCCACAGCGGGCCCACGCAGGCGTTGGTGATGCCGCGCTCCAGCAGGCGCTTGAGGATGAAGGTGGAGTCGCCGGCCGCACCGCCGCCGGGGTTGTCGGCGCCGTCGGCCAGCACCACCGGCCTGCCGTCGAAGGCCAGCGCCTCGTCCAGTGATGCGTCGATGCCGGGGTAGGGCACGGTCAGCGCCTCGCGCATGGCGATCAGTTCATCGGCCAGCTTGCGCGCCAGCGCCGCGCCCTTGGCGGCATCGCCATCGCTGTAGACCAGCAGCTTGGTGCCCATGTCCGGCACGTCGCCCCAGGCGAAGCCGTGCGCGATGGAGATCGACAGGATGCCGTCCTTGCCCTCCAGCGCCATGATCCTGTCGACGAAGGCACGCGCCGGGTCGCGCGAGGTGTGCATGGTGACGATCATCTCGCAGTCGACCACGCTGGCCACCGGCGCGATGCGGCCTTCGGCCTTGGCCTGGCACAGGTCCACCAGCTCCAGCGCGCGCTCCAGGACGTCGGTGTGCGGGTACTCCTTGAAGGCCACCAGCAGGTCGGCGTTCTGCACCATCGCCGCGCTCAAGTGGTGGTGCGGGTCGAGCTCGGCGCCGACCACCACCTTCGGCCCGACGATGGCGCGAACACGCTGCAGCAGGTCGCCCTCGCAGTCGTCGTAGCCGTCGGCGACCATCGCGCCGTGCAGGCCCAGCAGCACCATGTCCACCGGAAGTGCCGCCTGCAGATCGGCCAGCAACTCGTCGCGCAGTGCCTCGTAGGCGGCGCGCGTGGTGGTGCCGCTGGGCTGCGCGCCGGCGACCATGCCTTCGACCAGTTCCCAGCCCAGCGGCTTGCCGCGCAGCCGCGCCGCCCACAGCGGGCCGGCGAAGAAGCTCATGTGCTCGGGGTGCTCGCCGGCCTTCCAGTAGCCGCGTTCTCGGAAGGTCGCCATGCCGGTGGGCATCGGCGCGAAGGTGTTGGTTTCGGTGGCCAGGGTGGCGCTGAAGACGCGCATGCGCAGCCTCGTGAGGTGGTAGTCCACCCCATTGTCGGGCAGGCGGCGGCTTCAGGCCCTCAGATGAAGCGCTTGCGTAGCGATGCCGATGCCAGGTCGATCAGCGACACGGTGACCACCAGGATGATCAGCACCGCGCAGGTCTGCGCGTATTGGAAGCCGCGGATCACCTCGAACAGCACCACGCCGATGCCGCCGGCGCCGACCATGCCCACCACCGAGGCCGAGCGCACGTTGGACTCGAAGCGGTACAGCGTGAAGCTCAGCCAGAGCGGCATGACCTGCGGCACAACGCCGTACAGCACCTCCACCAGCTTGTGCGCGCCGGTGGCGCGGATGCCTTCCACCGGCCGCGGGTCGATGGCCTCCACCGCCTCGGAGAACAGCTTGGCCAGCGTGCCGGTGGTGTGGATCGCCAGCGCCAGCACGCCGGCGAACGGGCCCAGGCCGACGGCGACGATGAACAGCATCGCGAACACCATCTCGTTGATCGCGCGGCACGCGTCCATCAGCCGGCGCACCGGCTGGTGCAGCCAGGCCGGCGCGATGTTCGACGCGCTGAGCAGCCCCATCGGCACGGCGGCCAGCAGCGCCAGCAACGTGCCCCAGATGGCGATATGCACGGTGACGACCATCTCGTGCACGTAGATGCGCCAGTCGCGGAAGTCCGGCGGGAAGAAGTCGCGCGCGTAGGTGCCGATGTTGCCGCTGTCGCGCAGCAGGTCCAGCGGCCGGATCTCCGCGCCCTGCCAGGCCCAGGCCAGCAGAGCAGCCAGCGCGGCCCAGCCGGCGTAGTGCGCCAGCCCGGGCCGCTGCGCCGCGGCGCGCTCGCGCAGCAGCTGCAGCGAAGCCGCGCTGGGCGCGGTCACAGTCTCAGTGTCGCCAGCCTGGCGTCGATCTCGGCCAGCGCCTTGGCTTTGGCGGCGGCGTCGAGCGTGGCATCGGCCTCGACCTTGCTGCGCTCCTTGAACAGCTCCAGCTGGCGGATCGGCACCAGCTGCTCGTTGCTCGACTCGCGGAAGCCGCCGTAGTTGTAGATGTTCTTCAGGATCGCCTGTTCCTCGGGGTCGGTCTTCGCATAGCCGATGACGAAGGCCTTGAGCTTGGCGCGCACGGCGGGGTCCAGGTCCTTGCGCCAGACGAAGGGGTCGCTGGGGATCAGCGGGCTCTCCCAGATCACGCGCAGCTGGTTCGCCAACTCGGGCCGGGTGGCCTTGAGCTTGTCGATCTCTTCGGTGTTGTTGGCCGCCACGTCCACCTGTTTGGCCAGCACCGCCTGCAGGTTGGCGCCGTGGCTGGCGTTGCGGATGGTCTTGAAGGCGCTGCGATGGTCGACGTTGTTCTTGGCGAAGACGTAGAAGGTGGGCACCAGGAAGCCCGAGGTCGAGTTCGGGTCGCCGATGCCGAAGTTGATGCTCCTGGCGTTGGCGAAGACGTCGTCCAGCGACTTGTAGGCGCTGTCCTTGTGCGTGATCAGCAGGCTCTTGTAGCCGAACGTGCCGTCGGCGAACATGACCTGCGCGAACACCTCGCCGTTGGCGCGGTCCACCGCCTCCATCGCCGACTTGTTGCCGAACCAGGCGACCTGCACCTTGTTGAAGCGCATCGCCTCGATCACGCCGGCGTAGTCGGGCGCGTAGAAGGACTTGACCTTCAGCCCGGTCTTCTTCTCCATGTCGCGGAAGAAGGGCTCCCAGCGCTCGCGCTGCGTCGACGCCGAGTCGGTGGCGATGACGCCGAAGTTGATCTCCTGCGCGCCGGCGACGGTGCAGGCCAGGCCGAGGGCGGCGCCGGCCAGGGCGAGTTTGAGGTTCATGCGGGTTCTCCGTTGAAGCTGAAATGTGTTCAGGCCGCCAGCGGCAGCGCGGCGGCTGCGGCCACGGGCAAGGACTCGGGTGCGTCGGCCTGCAGCAACTCGCCGGCGGCGCTGCCGTACAGGTGCTGCAGGAAATCGGCGCTGAGCGCGCTGCTGGGGCCGTCGTAGACCAGCGCCCCGTCGCGCAGCGCGATCACACGCTCGCAGTAGCGGCGTGCGAGGTGCACGTTGTGCAGGCTGATCACCAGCGTCATGCCGGCGTCCTGGTTCAGGGCGGTCAGCTGCTCCATCACGCGGCGCGTGGATTCAGGGTCGAGCGAGGCCACCGGCTCGTCGGCCAGCACCAGCCGCGCGCCCTGCACCAGCACGCGCGCGATCGCGGCGCGCTGCTGCTGCCCGCCCGACAAGGTGGACGCGCGCTGGAAGGCCTGCGGCGCCAGCCCGATCAGCGCCAGCGCGTCGAGCGCGCGCGCCCGCTCGGCCAGCGTGAAGCGGCCGCCGAGCGCGCGCCACAGCGGCACTTCGGCCGACAGGCCGGTGAGCACGTTGGTCAGCACCGGCAGCCGGCCGACCAGGTTGAACTGCTGGAAGATGACGCCGATGCCGTGGCGCAGCTGGCGCACGTCCGGCGCCAGCCGGCCGCCGGCCTGCATCGGACGGCCGAAGACCTCGACCCGGCCGTCGCCGGCGTCTGCGGTCTCCAGGCCGCAAAGGCAGCGCAGCAAGGTCGACTTGCCGGAACCCGATGCGCCGAGCAGTGCCACGCGTTCGCCGCGGCGGATGTCCAGCGACGCGCTGCGCAGCGCCGGCCGGCCCGCGAAGGTCTTGCTCAGGCTGCGCACGCGCAGCACCACGTCGTCGTTGGGCATCCGCGCAGCATGCCGCGCGTCGATGACGGCGCTGTGACAAGTGCCGCCGCAGCCGGCTGGCGTCGTCAGGGCTCCAGGCCGATGACCTCGAAGAAGGCGCGCACCATGCGCATGTCGCGCCGTTCGGCCAGGCACACCACGTGGGCGTAGGTGCGCACCTGCGCATCGCTGATGCCCACCGCATGCAGCCCCGGGCCGGGCACGTACTCCACCTGCGATACCGCGCCGATGCCCACGCCCTGCAGCACCGCCTCGCGGATGATCTCGCGGCTGGCCACCTCCATCACCACGTGCGGCTCGACGCCGGCATCGCGCAGCGCCGCTTCCAGCGCCTTGCGCGTGGTCGAGCCCTGCTCGCGCAGCACCAGCTTCTCGCCCTGCAGCTCGGCGGTGCGGATGCGCCGCCGGTGCGCGAAGCGGTGCTCGGCATTGCAGATGATCACCACCGGGTGTTCGCTGTACGGCACCGACACGAAGCGCCGGTCGCGGAACACCTGCGCCAGCACGCCGACGTCGGCGCTGTAGTCCAGCAGCCGCCCCAGCACCTCCTGCGAGTTGCCGGTGCTGACCGACACCTGGATGCCCGGATAGCGCTGGTTGAAGGCCACCAGCATGCGCGTCACGTGCGACGGCCCGACGGCGGCCACGCGCAGCTGGCCCGAGCGCAGCTCGCCGGCGTCGCGCAGCAGCTGCAGCGCGTCGGCCTCCAGGCCGAAGATCTGGCGCGACAGGTGCAGTAGCCGCTCGCCGATCTCGGTGGGGCGCACGCGGCGTCCGGTGCGGTGCAGCAGCTCGACCTTGTACAGCGCCTCGAGCTGCCGCACCTGCGTCGTCACGGTGGGCTGGCTGACGTGCAGGCTCTGCGCGGCGCGCGTGAAGCTGCCGCTGGTGGCCACCGCGTGAAAGGACCTCAACTGTGTCAGCCGCATGACGCCGGTCTCGGTGTTATCCCGGGCGAACTATAGATTGGATCAATGCAGCGGTAGAAAAACTTGTATTTGCCAAATAGCTGCCGCCGGTCGACAGTGCGGCCACGCGTTTTTCGAACCGTCACGCGTACCGACGATGACCGCGGCACCCCGCCGCTTGCTGGAGACACCCATGAAATTGACCCGACGTTCCCTGCTGGCCGGCGCCTCGTCGCTGGTGGCCGTGCCGCTGGCCGGTTATGCCCCCTTCGCCCGTGCTGCCGACGTGCTCACCGTCGGCCTGATCCCGTCCGAGGACTCGCGCGCGATGATCGCCAACAGCCAGGCGATGATGGACATGCTGTCCAAGTCGCTGGGCATGCCGGTCAAGCCCTTCGTCGCCGCCGACTACAACGGCGTGATCGAGGCGCTGCGCTCCAAGCGGCTGGACGTGGCCTACCTGGGCCCGTTCTCGTACGTGCTCGGCGCCACTGTCGCCGACATCGAGGCCTTCGCCGTGGCCGAGACCAAGAAGGCCGGCCGCACCTCGTACCACTCGCTGGTCATCGCGCGCAAGGACAGCGGCATCAAGACGGTGGCCGACCTGAAGGGCAAGACCTTCGCCTTCGTCGACCCCAGCTCCACCTCGGGCCACCTGTTCCCGAAGGCCGGGCTGATGAAGGCCGGCTTCAACCCCGACAAGGACTTCGGCCGCGTCATCTTCTCCGGCTCGCACGACTCCAACGCGGTGGCGGTGCAGAACGGCAAGGTCGACGCGGTGGCGATCGCCGACCGCATCCTCGACGCCGCCATCGCCAAGGGCCTGGCCAAGCGCGAGGACTTGGTGGTGGTGTGGACCTCCGATCCGATCCCCGAGTCGCCCACCGTCTGGCGCAGGGACCTGGACCCGGCGCTGAAGAAGCGCGTGCAGGCCGCGTTCCTGGACGTGAAGGACATTCCGTGGTCCGACCAGGGTCTGCTCAACGGTTTCCATCCGACCAACGACGCGGCCTACGACGTCATCCGCGACACCGCCAAGCTGCTCAACCTCGACCTGAGGAAGATGAAGTGATACAGATCCGCGGACTGATCAAGCGCTACGGCGAGTTCGAGGCCCTGAAGGGCATCGACCTCGACGTGGCTCCCGGCGAGTTCCTCGTCGTGCTCGGCCCCTCGGGCGCCGGCAAGTCGACGCTGCTGCGTTGCATCAACCGCCTGGCCGAGCCGACGCAGGGCGACATCCGCATCGACGGCGAGCTGCTCAAGCCCGACAGCGCCAGCCTGCGCAAGCTGCGCTGCGAGGTGGCGATGATCTTCCAGCACTACAACGTGGTGCCGCGCCTGTCGGTGCTGAAGAACGTGCTCACCGGGCGGCTGGGCGCGATGCCCGGGCTGGCGTCGTGGCTGCAGGTGTTCCCGCGCAAGGACATCGCGATCGCGCGCGAGTGCCTGCGCCGCGTCGAGCTGGAGGAAAAGGCCGAGCTGCGCACCGACACCTTGTCGGGCGGGCAGAAGCAGCGCGTGGGCATCGCCCGTGCGCTGGCGCAGCAGCCGAAGATCATCCTCGCCGACGAGCCGGTGGCCAGCCTGGACCCGAAGACCTCGCGCACGGTGCTCAACTACCTGAAGCAGGCGAGTCGCGATCTCGGCATCACGGTGGTGTGCAACCTGCACCAGATCGACTACGCGCGCGAGTTCGGCGAGCGCATCGTCGGCGTGTCGGCCGGGCGCGTCGTCTTCGAAGGCGGCCCCGACGCGCTGAGCGACGAGGTGCTGCACCGCATCTACCCCGGCCTGGACGAAGGCGAGGGACGCATCAGCCCGGCGCCGGATGCCGCCGGCCACGGCGCGCTGCAGACCTATGCACTGGAGGAAGCATGAACATCGGTTCGTATTCGTTGCTGGTGGCGCGGCCCTCGGGCCAGTTCGGCTGGTGGCCGCGCTTCGCCCTGGGCGTGCTGGCGGTGGCCGCGCTGTGGTGGGCCGCCCAGGGCGCGCAGGTCAGCTTCGGCGAGCTCGGCAAGGGCCTGCCGTGGATCGGCGACTTCCTGTCGCGCATGTTCCCGCCGAACTGGGCCTTCCTGGACAAGCTGTGGGTGCCGGCGATCGAGACCGTGCAGATCGCCATCTGGGGCACCTTGCTGGCGGTGATCATGGCGGTGCCGGTGTGCTTCTTCGCGGCACGCAACCTGACGCCGAACATGGCGGTGTTCCACTTCACGCGCCAGGTGTTCAACGTCACGCGCGGCATCAACGAGATCATCCTCGCGCTGATCTTCGTCGCCGCGGTGGGCCTGGGGCCGTTCCCCGGCGTGCTGGCGCTGGCGGTGCACGGCGCGGGCATGCTCGGCAAGTTCTTCAGCGAATCGATCGAGGAGATCGACCAGGGCCCGATCGAGGCGCTGCGCGCCACGGGGGCCGGGCCGGTGCAGATCATCGTCTTCGGCGTCATCCCGCAGGTCATCACCGCGTGGATCGCGGTGGTGCTGTACCGCTTCGAGACCAACCTGCGCCAGGCCACCGTGCTGGGCATGGTCGGCGCCGGCGGCATCGGCTTCGAGCTGGTGGGCAGCATGAAGCTGTTCCAGTACCAGGACACGGCCACCTGCATCCTCGTGATCATCGTCATGGTGATGGCGGCGGACTACGTGTCGACCCGGCTGCGCGCCTGGATCCAGAAAGGAACGCGCTGATGAGCACGAAGAACGAAATGGTCGAAGTCAACGGCCGCCGCTATGCCCGGCCGCAGGCGCCGGTGGTGGTGCTGTGCATCGACGGCTGCGAGCCCGACTACATCACGCAGGCCATCCAGGCGGGTGAGGCGCCGTACCTGCAGCGCATGCTGGCGGCAGGCAGCTCGCTGATCGGCGACTGCGTGGTGCCGAGCTTCACCAACCCGAACAACGTGTCCATCGTCACCGGCGTGCCGCCCGCGGTGCACGGCATCTGCGGCAACTTCTTCTACGACGTGGAAGCCGACCGCGAAGTGATGATGAACGACCCGGAGTACCTGCGCGCGCCGACCTTGCTGGCGGCCTTCGCCGACGCCGGCGCGTCGGTGGCGGCGGTGACGGCCAAGGACAAGCTGCGCACGATGCTCGGGCACAAACTGAAGGGCATCTGCTTCTCGGCCGAGAAGGCCGACCAGGCGACGCTCGCCGACAGCGGCATCGACGGCGTGCTGCAACTGGTCGGCAAGCCGGTGCCGTCGGTCTACAGCGCGGGCCTGAGCGAATTCGTCTTCGCCGCCGGCGTCAGGCTGCTGCAGACGCGGCGGCCCGACCTGATGTACCTGTCGACCACCGACTACGTGCAGCACAAGTGCGCGCCCGGCACACTAGAGGCCAACGCCTTCTACCGCATGATGGACGGCTACCTGCAGCAGCTGGACGCGGCCGGCGCGGTGATCGGCCTGACGGCCGACCACGGCATGAGCCCGAAGACCGATGCCGCCGGCAACCCGCGCGTGATCTACCTGCAGCAGCTGCTCGATGCGCAGCTGGGCGCGGGCCATGCGCGCGTGATCCTGCCGATCACCGACCCCTACGTCGTGCACCACGGTGCGCTGGGCTCGTTCGCGACGATCTACGTGCCCGCGGCCGAGCGCGCGCGCGCGCAGCAGGCGCTGCAGGCCGTGCCCGGCGTGGACCTGGTGCTGACGCGCGACGAGGCGGTGCAGCGCTTCGAGCTGGCCGGCGACCGCATCGGCGACCTGGTGGTCGTGTCCGACCACCTGACGGTGCTGGGCACCAGCGAGGCCAAGCACGACCTGAGCGGCCTGACCGTGCCGCTGCGTTCGCATGGCGGCATTTCCGAGCAGAAGGTGCCGCTGCTGTTCAACCGCACGCTGCAGGGCGTGGACCCGGCGCGCCGGCTGCGCAACTTCGACGTCTTCGACCTGGCGCTGAACCACGTCGTCCACCGATAGAGGCTTTACATGTCGCATGAGTATTTCAACCCCGTACGCAGCGTGGTCGGGGCCGGGGCCCTGTCGTGCCTGCCGCAGCTGTTGGACGGCCGGCGCGCGCTGCTGGTCACCTTTCCCGAAGCGAGAAGCCTCGGGTTGGTCGGGCGCATCGAACAACTGCCGGGCGTGCAGCTGGCCGGCGTCATCGACGACGTGCGGCCCAACCCCGACGTGGCCGAGCTGAGAGGCGTGTACGAGTCCTTCTGGCAGCAGGGCGGCGCGGCCGAGGTGGTCGTGGCCATCGGCGGCGGCAGCGCCATCGACACCGCCAAGGCGCTGATGGTCGGCACCGCCAGCGGCCGCTTCGACGAGATGATTGCCGCGCTGGCCGCGGGCAAGGGCTTCAGGCCGGCGCAGGTAAAGACGCTGATCGCCGTGCCGACCACCGCAGGCACCGGCAGCGAGGTGACGCCCTGGGCGACGATCTGGGACCGCGGCGCGCAGAAGAAGTACTCGCTGCACCTGCCGCAGACCTGGCCGCACACCGCGATCATCGACGCCGAGCTGATGCTGACCCTGCCTGCGTCGGTGACGCTGCAGAGCGGGCTGGATGCGCTGTCGCATGCGCTCGAGTCGATCTGGAACGTCAACGCCAATCCGCTGTCCGACACCTTCGCGGTGGCGGCGGTGCACGAGACCTTCGATGTGCTGCCGAAGCTGATGCGGCGGCTGGACGACCTCGAGCTGCGCGGCCGCATGGCGCTGGCGGCGCTGAAGGCCGGCATGGCCTTCTCGAACACGCGTACGGCGCTGGCGCATTCGATCTCCTACGAGATGACGCTGCGCTACGGTCTGCCGCACGGCATCGCCTGCTCGTTCCCGCTGCCGATGGTGCTGGAACGCGCGATCGGCGTGAAGCGCGATCGCGACGCGGTGCTGGAGCGCGCACTCGGTCCGCTGGACGGCGCGCCGCGCCGCCTGGCGGCCTTCATCGAGGGCCTGGGCGTGAAGACGCGCTTTGCCGACTACGGCGTGGGCGACGACGAGGCCGAGGCGATGGTCGCGCATGCGCTGACCGGCGCGCGCGGCCGCAACTTCATCGGCCGGGCGCTGGAGGTGGTGGCATGAGTGCGGTCATGGCAGATCGTGGGACGAAGGACAGCGCGGCCTTTCGCGCCGAGGCGCTGCGCATCGGCGGCGAGAAGGTCCACACCGGCCGCACGCTCGACGTGCTCAACCCCTACAACGGCGAGCGCGTCGGCACGGTGGCGATGGCGGGCCTCGACGAGGTGCGCCGTGCGATGGAGATCGCGCAGGCCTACCGCCCCACGCTGTCGCGCTACGAGCGTTCGGCGATCCTGAACCGGGCCGCGGCACTGCTGCGCGAGCGCACCGACGCGGCTTCGGACCTGATCACCGCGGAATCCGGCCTGTGCAAGAAGGACAGCGTCTACGAGATCGGCCGCGTCGCCGACGTGCTGAACTTCGGCGCCAACGAAGCGCTGCGCGACGACGGGCAGGTCTTCTCCTGCGACCTGACGCCGCACGGCAAGAAGCGCAAGGTCATCACCACGCGCGAACCCTTGCTGGGCGTGATCACCGCGATCACGCCCTTCAACCACCCGATGAACCAGGTGGCGCACAAGGTGGTGCCGGGCATCGCGACCAACAACCGCATGGTGCTCAAGCCCAGCGAGAAGGTGCCGCTGTCGGCGTACTACTTCGCCGACCTGCTGGTCGAGGCCGGCCTGCCGCCCGAGATGCTGCAGGTGCTGAGCGGCGACCCGCGCGAGATCGGCGACGAATTGTTGACGCACCGCCATGTGGACCTGATCACCTTCACCGGCGGCGTGGCCATCGGCAAGTACATCGCCGGCAAGGCCGGCTACCGCCGCATGGTGCTGGAGCTGGGCGGCAATGACCCGATCATCGTGATGGACGACGCCGACCTGGACGAAGCCAGCTCGCTGGCGGTGCAGGGTTCGTACAAGAACTCGGGCCAGCGCTGCACGGCGGTCAAGCGTTTGCTGGTGCACAAGGACGTGGCGCAGCGCTTCACCGACCTGGT
>Ga0307505_10002065_pt1 | contig 14686 bp, 11 predicted proteins | sample 23_S_MG_FD_202183 | JGI IMG/M metagenome (GOLD analysis project Ga0307505, IMG submission 202183) | Soil microbial communities from Populus trichocarpa stands in riparian zone in the Pacific Northwest, United States - 23_S | ecosystem: Environmental > Terrestrial > Soil > Riparian zone > Trees...
CAAGGGAAACGATGCGATATACAAGGGATTCTACGAAGGCTGGTTCTGCGCCCCGTGTGCTGCGTTCAAGCTTGAAGACGAGTACTACACGCCCGACGGCAGCGATGTCCCGTTCTGCCTGGTCCATGAGCGAGCTCTGGACAAGGTTTCGGAGGAATCGTATTTCTTCCGGTTGTCTGATTACGACGAATTTCTCATCGATCTGATTGGGAACGACCCAAACCGCGTCCGTCCCGAAGCCCGACGCAACGAGGTTCTGTCGTTCGTCCGCGGCGGCTTGCAGGACCTTTCGATCAGCCGCGAGAAGAAGTCGGTGTCGTGGGGCGTGCCGGTGCCGGATGACGAGAACCACGTGATGTACGTGTGGCTCGACGCCCTGTCGAACTACATCACCGCTCTCGGATACGGCAGCACCGAACGCGGAGCCGAGTTGGGAGTTGAACTGGCCAAGCGTGACATAGCGTCGATCATGCACGACCTGTCGCACGGAACCCCGTATCAGGATGTCGGGATGCTCACCTACTGGCCCGCCGTCCATCTCGTAGGTAAAGACATCCTGCGATTTCACACGGTCTACTGGTTCTCGTTTCTCCAAGCGGCCGGACTGCCGCTGCCCGCGGGCGTGTATGCTCACGGAATGTGGCTCGACGCGGATGGCCGTAAGATGGGCAAAACCTTAGGTAACGTGATCGAAGTTGATGTATTACATAAACATTTTCAGGTCGATGCGGTGCGATATTTTGCCCTTCGCGAGATGGTTTTTGGCCAGGACGGGAAGTTCGGCTACGAAAATCTGATCGACCGGACGACGGCAGACCTTTCGAAGGGTTTAGGGAATCTCACGGCTCGCACCCTTTCGATGATCTCGAAATATCGCGAAGGCCTGGTCCCGGACGGCAAGATATCCGAAGAGAATTACATCCAGGCTCGCCGAGCGGGCCTCGATCCGGACGGCGGTGAGATCGTTTCAGTGCTCGAACACGCCCGGGATGAGTTCATCCGGCGGTTCGACAATTTTGAGTTCAGCCAGGCGCTCGAAACTCTCTGGACTGTCATTGCCCGCATCGATAAGATGATCTCCGACGCCAAGCCGTGGGTGCTGATCAAGGACGAGCAGCAGGCCGAGACGTTGAATGCGGTCCTTTATCGGGCCATCGAAACGCTCCGCTGGCTCGCCGTGATGCTACACCCCGTGATGCCCGATGCGACGACAAATATCTATCGTCAACTCGGATTGAAAGATGAACTGATATCAGTCGATCCTGCGGCGTTAGTTTGGGGCGGCCTCGCTCCAGGCACCGGGATCGGCGAGGCAGAATCAGTGTTCCCTCAGATAGACAAAGCAAGCGTTATGAATGAAATTAAAGACAGTGGCCAGTCGTCAGTGGTCAGTGGCCAGTCGGTACCACCTGCGGTAGCGGGTGGTTCAACACAACCCTTTGACGCTGCAACGAGCGACGACCAATCAGCAACGAACGAAGAGCAATTCATCACCATCGACGACTTTCTCAAGGTCGAACTGCGCGTCGGCCAGATCAAGGTCGCCGAGCGGATCCCGAAGGCCGACAAACTTCTCCGATTCGAAGTCGATCTCGGCGAAGAAAAGCCGCGACAGATCCTGGCCGGCCTTGCCGAATACTACGAACCCGAAAAACTCATCGGCCGCAAGGTAGTGGTCGTCGCGAACCTCAAACCCCGCAAAATGCGCGGCCTCGAATCCCAAGGCATGATCTGCGCCGCATCACTCGAAGACGACTCCGGCCCGAATCCCGCTCTCGCGAGCTTCCTCGAAGATGTCGAGATCGGAGCGAGGCTGAAATAGCCGGTGGGGGGTTAGCGCGAGAGAACTTGCTTCAAAGGAACGCCGAGACTATGAGCACGGCCATTTTGAATGATGACCTGAAGCCTGAGTACGACCTGACCTCATACAAGGTCCGTCGAGCAGGAGAAGGACGCGGCTCTTGAAACAGATCAAGCTCGACATTGACGTCGCACGAGTTTTCCCGATTCTGAATCGGTTAATGAGGCGCTTCGTTTCTTGATCCGCATCACCGAACAACACCGAGCAGACTTTCCCAGTAAGTAATTTTTCGTAGGAATCCGAGCGCTGCCGCATACCTTCCCGTTAGAAAACCCGCCTTGCCGCAAGTATAGAAGGTGTTAAGATAGGAAAGTTTCAAACAGTGTCTTCCCCGTTCTCTCATTGTCTCCAGAGCTTGAGGTGTTTCCGATGCGATCGAACCGTCTTCGATTTTCCCAGATCATAGGTGCGTTGACCGTCATCGGTACCGGAGTGTGCCTCGCTCTTGCTAGCTTTCCTGAAGACCGTAGAATTCCAGGAACAGTCAAAGGTACGGTAACCGCTCGGGCGGCTAGTGGCGACAAGACGCCGGTGGCTGATGCAAAAGTCACGCTTACCGCCGCTGGTAAAACCGATCCGGCTTACACGGTTCGTACCGATCCGAGCGGAGAATTTGTCATCGAGAATGTGCCGATCGGGAACTTCACGCTCCGGGTCGAAGCCGACAACCTTCCCGCGGCGTCGCACGCAGTTGTTCTTGGCAGCGGCAGCGTCATCGCGATCGACGTCAATCTCAGCCTCGAACTCAGCGAGCAGGTCACGATCCGCGACGAAGAAGGGTTGATATCGACGGAAGAGACGACGACCTCGAACATTGTGCTGGCCCAAAGCCTCCAGAATCTGCCGTTGCGAAGCGACGACTATAAGAGTGCAATGCCGCAGACGCCCGGCGTTGTTGTTGCGAACGACGGAGCGACTCACATAAAAGGTTCAAGGGCGACACAGAGCAGATTCTCGGTAAACGGTGCAGATGTGAGTGATCCGATCTCGGGCTCACCGTCATTCGAAATACCACTCGAAGCCGTTAACAGCGTCAAGGTCGAAGACAATCCCTACTCCGCCGAGCTCGGCCAGTTTACCGGCGGCGTGGCTCAGGTAAACACCAAAGCCGGAGCAAACAAGTTTGACGGCGGGGTTTCACGCCTGTTTCCGACCTACGGCGGCTTCTTCACCGGCAAGATCGAATCGTTTCGCCCTCGAGCGTGGGGAAGCGGGCCGATCGTAAAAGATAGGCTGTTCTTTATTCAGTCGTTCGAGTATCGCTTCCGGCGAGAGGAATACGATGACCTGCCGGAAGGGGCGGACTTTCGAAAGGTCGAACGCTTCACCTCGTATTCACAGCTCGACTATGTCATCAACGAGAGCAATCAGCTTCGACTCAGTGTCGCGGTATACCCACAGAAAACACGTTTCGCGAACCTAAACTTTTTCACACCTCAATCCGCCAGCTACAACCTGAAACAGCGCGGATATTTGATCTCGGTTTCCGAGCAGGCAGTCTTCAAGGAAGCTTCCTTCTTGAACTCGTCCTTTTACTATCTCAAAGCGGATGTGGATATTTTCGGCCAGGGCGGCCCGGACTACACGCTCGAGCCCGAGCTGGTTTCCGGCGACTATTTCGGCACGTCATATCGCGATTCGGATCGGTGGCGAATGCAGGAGGTTTTCTACTTTCCGCAACTGCAAGCAGCGGGAAAACATTCCCTTCGGATCGGCGGGGAATTCGGCCGGTCGAATGTATCGAACGACCTCAGGTTCGATCCGATCTTTTTCAGAAGGTTGAACGGTACGCTGACCCAACGGATCGATTTCTCACCTCCGTCGATAGCCGAGGCGTCTTTTACCGAGGCCGGGGTTTTCGTTCAGGACAAATGGGAGATCAACAACAGATTCACGCTCGATGCCGGAGCCAGGATCGATCACGACGGCGTGACCGGCCGGACAAACTTTTCGCCGCGGGCGTCGCTGATGATCACTCCGTTTGGCGGAGACAGCACCATCGTCAGGGTAGGTGCGGGGCTGTTCTTTGATCGGACGCTCCCAATGGCTCTTCTGTTCGGCGATCAAAACGGCAGCGTCCTGTATCCCGAAAGGACGATCACAACGCTCGCGGCCGACGGCACGACCGTCTCGAACGTATCGAATTTCGTTAACACGGTCTCGCCCGATCTGCGCACACCGAAAAGCAAACGGTTCAGTGTTTACCTCGATCAGCGTCTGACCAGCGAGTTTACGCTCCGCGTCGGTTACGTCGAACGCCGTGCATCGGACGACCTCCTGATCGACCGGATCGTCACCAGTCCCACAACCGGTGAATATCGGCTGAACAGCACCGGCCGGTCGCGCTATCGTGAGTTTCAAGTTCTTCTCAATTATGTGAACGAGAAGCGCGGCACATTTAATGTCTCGTACACTCGCTCGCGAGCCGAGGGCGACCTGAACACGGCGGACGTCGTCGCAAACAACTTCGCCGCTCCTAACCTGAATGCGAACGAATATTCGCTCTATCCGTTCGACAGCCCGAACCGCCTGCTGTTCGTCGGACGTGTGCCCATTAAATGGGATATTCTCGTCTCGCCCAGCGTTGAATACCGAACAGGCTATCCGTTCTCGGCGGTGAATGAACGCCTTGAATATGTTGGCCAGCAGAACCTGGCCGGCAGGTTCCCGGACTACTTCTCGCTCGACGTCCAGGTCACGAAAGGAATCCCGATAAAGATCCCGATCATTAAGAAGAAATATAGATTCAGGGTCGGCGTTGCCCTCTTCAATCTCACCAACCGGTTCAACCCACGTGACGTGCAGAACAGCATCGCGAGCCCGAACTACGGTTCCTTCTTCAACAGCCAGGGATTTGGGGCTAAACTTCAGGTATTCTTTGAAAAATGATCGCCCCGAAATTGATCGATTCACATTGCCACATCGACGGCGAGGCGTTTAACGAAGACCGCGATGACGTAGTCGGACGGGCTCGTGAAGCTGGTGTCGTTGCGATGCTGAACGTCGGAACCGGCGATCCGCATTCCGATGATTTTCGAAAGGCGGTCGCGGTGGCGGAGAAGTACGAAAGTGTCTTCGCCAGCGTCGGCGTCCATCCGCACGACGCGAAACTCTACGACGACAAGGCCGAGGCGCATCTGACCGATCTCGCGACCTCCGACAAGGTCATCGCCTGGGGCGAGATCGGGCTCGATTACTACTACGATAACAGCCCCCGCGACGTGCAGCGGGAAGTCTTCCGCCGCCAGATCCGCGTTGCGAAGGACCTAGACCTGCCCGTCATCATCCACAGCCGCGATGCCGATGACAAAACCGTCGAGATTCTCACGGAAGAATTTTCCGAAAAAACTGAAAACTCGAAACTGAAAACTGGCGCGGAATAATGCATTGTTTCGGCGGGACGGCTGAAATGGCGGAGGCGTTGATGCCGCTCGGGTTTATGATCTCGTTCGCGGGCAACGTGACATTCAAGAAGGCGGAGAATCTGCGTGACGCTGCTCGCGTAGTGCCGCTTGATAAATTGCTTGTTGAAACTGACTGCCCGTTTCTCACGCCGATCCCGTTTCGAGGAAAACGAAACGAGCCCGCTTACGTCGAGCACACCGCGCGATTCCTGGCTGAGTTTTATGGTATTTCTTTCGACGAACTGGCGCGACAGACAACATTGAACTTCATCAATTTCTTCGGCCTCGAAGACAAGATCCCTATCGAATGAACCAAGCGGTCGCGACGAGAATGGCAGAGGCCGGGAACGTAGCAATCCCGGCGAGCTTCGCCGCAGACCACGCCCGATCGCCGCAGAACGGACACCAAAACGTCCAGCCGTTTCAGCTTTATCCGGCACCGCTTGCACGAGTTTCGGGAACGGGGAAGTGCGTAGCTGGCGGTCCTGAATCTCCTAAGTGCGTGTGCTATCATTGACCTAAATATGGCAAAGGAAAATTCTTTCGATATCGTATCCAAGACGGATTACGCCGAGGTTACGAACGCCCTAAATCAAACTTCAAAAGAGATCTCGCAGCGTTTCGATTTCAAGGGAAGCAAGGCGACCGCCGAGCTTCAGCAAAAAGACCTGATGCTTGCGGCAGAGGATGAAACGAAGCTCCGCAATATGAACGACATCCTGCAGAGCAAACTCCTGAAGCGCGGAATTTCGCTGAAGGCTCTGGAGTATGAAAAGGTCGAACCAGCCGCGGGCGGCACGGTCCGCCAACTCGTAAAGATCCAGCAGGGCATCCCGACCGACAAAGCCAAGGAGGTCGTCAAGTTCATCAAGGACGGCAAGTTCAAAGTTCAAGCCTCGATCCAGGGCGAGACCGTCCGCGTCTCAGGCAAAGATCGCGACACGCTTCAGGAAGTTATCTCCGCACTGAAAGGCAAAGACTTCGGCATCGATATGCAGTTCGATAATTACAGGAGCAACTGAGATGAACAGGGAGTTCAATGTACTGATCGAAGAGGATGAGGATGGAATTCTGGTGGCTTCAGTTCCGGAACTCGACGGATGTCATACCCAGGCCAGAACGCTTGACGAGCTGATGATCCGCATTCGAGAGGCTATTCAGCTATGCCTTGAGGAAGGACAAGGCAGGAGCTACATTCCTAAATTCGTAGGCTTTCAGCGTCTCTCGGTCGATGTATGAGCAACGAACCGAGTTTCTCAGGAAAAAAGCTGATCAAGATCCTGACGCGGTTTGGTTTTGAAGTAGTCAGGATAAAAGGAAGTCATCATTTTCTTCGACACGCCGACGGAAGGACAACTGTAGTTCCTGTTCACAGTAACGAAGATATTGGAAAGGGATTGCTTCGAAAGATAATTTTCGATTGTGAGCAGACCATCGACGATCTTGTCAACGACTAATGTTTCACCCGCTTATGACTACAAAAATCTCTTACCGGATCTTGAAGATTCGAGACCGGGTCGGCTATAACCTGTCGCTTGTATCAATAATTACAGGAGAAACTGATGTCATCCCGCTTCGTTAATCTCTTTAAGAAAGACGACCTCGACGAACAGCGTGCGTTTCAGCGAAAGGTCCACGGGATGGTTTCGCAGCTTTATCCCGACCGGATCTTTTCCCTCGGCGACGATCCGCTGAAGCTTGAGAGTGACGAAACCGTTTACGGCCTTTCGAACCTTAACGCAAAGTATCTCCTCAGCGATCAAACGCCTGCGACGCTTGAGATGCTGATCCGCGAACAGTTCGATGTTGTTTTCCGCAGCATGGCACCCGCTTCGAGCGACCTCGCGTGGGAAGAGGCCCGTAATTATCTAATGCCCCAATTGATGCCGGCGGAATTCGTCCAGATGGCGCCGGTCGCGCTTATTAGCCGCCCGTTCATCGACAGCGTGGTTCTCGGGTTGGTCATCGATTCGGAAACAAGTTATCAATACGTAAACGTCGAAGGGCGTGACAAATGGGGTATCGAGGCTAACGAGATCTTCGATGCCGCCTTCGAAAATCTGAACCAGCGATCGCAGGGGATCGAGTTGATGGCCTTTCCCGGCGAGAACGGATTCTTTATCGTAAATACTCGCGATGGATTCGACGCCGTACGTCTGTTGTCTCAGGAAATGCGGAACCTCGTGGCCGAACATATCGGCTCGCCTTTTTATGCCGGCATCCCAAATCGAGACTTCTTGATCTGCTGGTCAGCAACAGGCGACGCAGATTTCCAGGGCAAAATGCGACAACAGATCTCCACCGATTTCGATGAGCAGCCTTATCCGTTGTGTCGCTTGCCTTTGAGTGTATCGCTTGACGGAACCATTGAGATCGCTGCCGCTACAAAACCCGACGCCCGTGCCGCCAACGCGGACCTGAACTAGATGGCCAACACCTTCGCCACCCTCAAGAAAGAAATCCTCCCAAATCTCGCTGCCCGAAAGATCTTCGGACTCATTCGCGACGAGATGTCGCTCGTCGAGGCCGAGTTTGAACGGCAGGCGAAGTCGAACATTCAGGTGATCGACTACCTCGGCGACTATCTCCGCTCGTCGGGCGGAAAGCGCGTTCGCCCGGCGTTGTTGATACTCGCGAGTCACGCTGTCGGCGGAAAGGGAAGCAGTGACAATCTGATCCGGCTCGCGACCGTGATGGAGATGCTCCACACGGCCACGCTGGTTCACGATGACATCATCGACAACGCCGATCTCCGTCGCAGCCGTGCGACGATCAACGCGCGATTCGGAAATCACGCGGCTGTTCTGATGGGCGACTGGCTTTATATGTCGGCGTTCGAGACCTCGCTGCAGGAGCGCTCGCTTGCGATCCTCGACATTCTCACGCGGCTTACCCGAAAAATGACCGAAGGCGAGCTGATCCAGCTTACGACGGTCGGCGACGTGAACATCACCGAAGAGCGCTATTTCGACATCCTCGAACGCAAAACCGCGTTTCTCTTTTCCGGCTGCTGCGAGATCGGAGCGATCCTCGGCGGTGCCAGTGTCGAGGCTCGGACGGCCATGGCCGAGTACGGCATGAACCTAGGTATCGCGTTCCAACTTGCCGACGATCTTCTCGATTTCACCTCAGAAGAGAAGGTTCTCGGCAAAGCCGCCGCCGCCGATCTGCTCGAAGGAAAGATCACGCTTCCATTGATCAAACTCCTCGACGTTGAGCCGTCTCTCAAGGCTGAACTCGAGGCCGTAATGCTTAAGGGCGAGTACGATCTGGATTTCTGGTCGCGCCTAGTGCATAAGCTCGAACAGTACGATACCCTCTCCGAAACCCGTTCAGTTGCAAACAGTTACGCTAACACTGCGAGAAAAAAGCTTGAAATCTTAAGCAGAAGCGCGTATTGTGAAGCATTAGACGAGATTCCCAATTTCGTCATCGAGCGCAACAGCTAGAAATACTTCGATCAGTCCCGATTTACTAAGCGTAATTATCTCAGTATGTTAGACGCGAATCTTATAGCGACACTTGAGAAAAGTCTGCAGGAGACTCGCAATGCTCAGGTGCGTCTGATGGGCCGTCTCCGTGAGGTTGAGCACGAGTCTGAGAGACTCCGCGAGGAGATCCAGGCACTTGAGAACAGCGCAGCTCAAACAGAATCCGCGATCGACGGATTGCTTGTAGCGATGCGGTCTGGCTCGCGCTCGTTCGGTGCGATCAAGTCGATGAGCATCGAGGATGTCGTAGAGCCCGCGTCGAAAACACTGCCGAAAACAACGCCGGTCACTGAAGATCAGACAACTCCGCTCCCGTTCGCGCCGAGGAAGCAGGGAACAGTCGCGTACTTCAGCCAGCGTCGCGGTGTGCCGTCGAGAGACAACAACATCGCACCTGTCAGCAACCGGTTTTCGGACCGCACGATCACCCAGGCATGTACTTTGCTGCTCCGCGAAGCCGGCGAGCCGCTTCACGTCAACGAACTCTACAATCTTCTCGTTGCCGGCGGCATGGAATTCAAGGGCAATAACCCGACTATCTCGGTCGCGGTTTCGCTGAATCGCAATCGACGATTCAGAAAGGTCGGCCCGGGAACGTTCGATCTCATCATGCGCGAAGCCCGCGCGGCTTCATAAACCTTTCGCCGAAAGCCGGTCTGGCTGTATAATCCAACCGTTTGGTCGCAATGTGCGATCAGACGGTTTTCGTTTTAACCACCAACACATTTATGAAGAAGCTCGCCGTCGTCTGGGGTTTAGTCGCTACGGTTCTTTTCGCAAGTGTCGTCGCCGAGGCTCAAAAGGTCCGGCTTCGGTCACGCATCACACCGGCTTGCGGCAGTTCGTCATTGTCGAAGTTCGCCGATATATGGGCGGACGGGAGCATCGCCGTGATGGGGAGCTACAACTGCCGCGGAGCGTTCATCTTTGACGTTTCCAACCCCGACGCCCCGACGCTTTCGAACTGGTACAATCCCTCGCCGAATCAATCGTTCCTCGAAGCGATCGTGATCGGCAACCGCGGCTACTTCGGCAGCGGCGGACAGGGCCCGGGGAGCCCGACGACCGGCGACGGTGTACACATCGTTGATCTGACAAATCCCGTGAGCCCCGTGCTGCTCGGAAAGGTAAACGCCACGACCGGCGGCGGCTTCAATGGTATCCACGAGATGGTCATCATCGATCAGGGCGGCCGTCGATTCTTGATCGAGAACTACAACGGCTTCGCAAATAAGCTGCTCAAGGTCATCGACATCACCGACCCCGCGGCGCCCGTGTTCATTCGCGACATCGATCCGACCGAGATCGCGTGGGTCCACGCGGTCCACATTCGCGGAAACAAAATGTACACCTCGGGTTGGGGAACCAGTTCCGTCCGCGGACGCACCGAGATCTACGACATCTCTAACATCGCGACCCAAGCGCCGACAATGGTTGGATTCATCGAAGACCCAAGTGGCTCTCGTTCCAACGGCAACAATATGCACAGCAGTTGGACGAGCGAGGACGGCAACTATCTCTTCAGCGCCCGCGAAGTGACCAACAGCAACGGCCCGAGCCCCGGCGACGTCCGTGTCTATGACGTCTCGAATCCCGCGATCCCGTTGCTGATCGACAAGGTCACGATGAGCGACCTCGACCTGAATGCAGTCACGCCCCACAACCCGGTCGTCATGGGCAACAAACTTTTCGTGTCGTGGTATCAGGCAGGAGTTCAGGTGTTCGACATCTCGACGCCCGCCGATCTGAAGCGGATCGGGCAGTACGATACCTATCCGGCTCCGTTTCGAGCGAACCCTGTGTCGAGAAAGTCGAAGGCACTCGCGGACGAACCGTGGGACATCATTTGCGGTCGCGACAGTCTGCAGAATTCGCTCCCGACGAACTATAACGGAACGTGGGCGGTATTTCCGTTCCTCGGCGCGGACAAGGTGCTGATCGGTGAGATGAACGAAGGCCTGTTGATCGTCGACACGACCAACGTCACGTCGCCTGTCAAGAACGTCGTCTCCGATTTCGATGGCGACGGAAAGACCGATCTATCGCGATTTTCACCGGCCAACGGACATTGGACCGTCGAGCGCAGTTCGGACCACACGTTGTTCGGATTTTCATGGGGCCTCGCGGATGACGTGCTAGTTCCCGCTGACTATGACGGCGATGGAAAGTCCGATGTCGCGATCTGGCGGCCGGCCGACGGAACGTGGTGGATCCACGGCAGCACCGGGCAGATCAGCGTCCTTCAATTCGGCCTCGCGGGAGATATCCCGGTCGCGGGCGATTTCGATGCGGATGGCAAGGGCGATATAGCCGTCTGGCGGCCGAACGGCGGCGTCTGGTACATCCTGCAGAGCACGCTCGGCCTTCGGGTCACGCAATGGGGAATGGTCGGTGACAAGCCCGTGACGGCGGATTGGGACGGCGACGGCAAAACGGACATCGCGGTCTTCCGGCCATCCGAAGGGATCTGGTTTGTGATCCCAAGCTCGACGAGCATCGCGACTCACGCCTATTGGGGAATTGCGGGCGACCGGCCGATCGGAGGCGATTTCAATGGCGACGGCCGATCGGAGTACACGATCTACCGACCGTCCGAAGGCCTCTGGTACGTGCTCGACGGGGTGGCGGGGACTTACTTCGCCGTACCTTGGGGACTCGCCGAAGACATCCCGGTCGCGGGGGATTACGATGGCGATTCGAAGATGGACCTGTCGGTCTATCGCCCGAGCGAGGGCAACTGGTATCGGCTAAACAGTTCCGACATCTCGTTCTCCGGGTTCCATTTTGGCCAGGCGGGCGACCGGCCGGCGCCGGCATCGGCGAATCCGTTCTAGATTGAAAGCGAACGAAAAATCGGCCCGAAGCCAACGCGGAATTAACGGAAATCCCGTATCTGCTTGACTTCGGGCTCTTTGTTCCTATTATGGCTTTATGAAACTGAGCCTGACGATCACGAGCGGAACGCTCAACGGACAGAGTTTTGATCTCGAGACCGGGTTCTTGTCGATCGGCCGAAGCGAGACCTGCAGCGTCCGGTTCGATCCGACAAACGAGCGGATCGCATCGAAACAGCACGCCTTTATCGAGGCAAAAGCAGACGGTTTCTACATCCGCGACAACGGCTCGACGAACGGCACGCTCGTCAACGGATCGAAGATCGAAACGGTCAAGCTCAACGACGGCGACTCCGTCCAATTCGGCCGCAACGGGACGACCTCGACCGTCAGCATCCAGGCCGCGGCGACCGCTCCGGCAATTCCGCCGCAGGAATTCCAGCAGTACCAACAGGAGCAGTTTCAACAGGTCTCGGACCAGGCTCACGAACAATTCCAGGCCCAACAATCCGTCCCCACCAAGAGCATCGCGCAATCGCTTTCCAGCCTCGGCCTCGGCAACATCGAACAGCCGATGACACCGCCGCCGAGCCGGACAGGCCTCTTCATCGGCATCGGGATAACGAGCTTCGTCTTCGTTGTGTTGGGTGTTTTCGTCGCGGGCCTGTTCGCGTTCCTGCTTGATCCCGTCCCGGCGGCGATCGCGATGGTCGTTGCGTTCACGCCGGCGTTGCTGTACATCATTCCGCTGGTCGGGCTGGACCGATACGATCCCGAACCGTTCTGGCTTCTGGCGTTCGCGTTCGCCTGGGGTGCGATCGTCTCGGTCATCATCTCGTTCTTCGGCAACACGATATTCGGAGCCGTCGCCACCGCTGCACTCATCATCTCGACCGGCGACGTCGAGGCGGGTTCGATCGTCGGGTCATTGATCACGGCGGTTATCTCCGCTCCACTCTTCGAAGAGAGTTCCAAGGGTATCGGGCTCTTGATCCTGCTCATCTTCCTTCGCCGATACTTTGACGACATTCTCGACGGCATCGTTTACGCCGGCGTGATCGCCCTTGGATTTGCCACAGTCGAGAATGTGCTCTACTACGGGTCCGGCCTGAACGAAGCGTACGTGATCTATATGCGTGACGGTGACAGCGAGGGAGCCTTCGCCAGCTTTCTGCTGCTGTTCACGCTCCGCGGCATCCTGTCGCCCTTCGCTCACGTCACGTTCACCGCCCTTATCGGCATCGGCTGTGGCATCTCACGCGAATCGCACAACGGCCTGGTGAAGTTTTCCTTGCCCGTACTCGGCTGGCTCGGTGCGATGATCCTGCACGGCCTCTGGAACGGCCTCGGTGTCCTTGTCACGATCCTTATCGTCCAGATGGAACTCGAGCCAATGTGCGCCGCGATCGGCCTCGGCGGCGAGAAGGTCGGCCTGTGCGGATTCTTCTCCTTCTACCTCCTGCTCGAGGTACCGCTGTTCCTTATCTTCGTCGCATTCGCCTTCTACATAATGCGTCGTCAACGCCGCATCCTGACCGATATGCTCGCCCTCGACGTCGTCCGCGGCGTGATCACGGCGGAACAGTTGAAGACCGTCACGTCCGTTTTCAAGAGCACCGCATGGCTGCTCGGCGGCGTCTTCAGCGGCAAGTTCTTCGCCCGCTCCCGCTTCCAGCGGGCCGTCGGCAAACTCGGCCTCTCCTACTGGCACATCCAACGCGCCACCGCCGCCCAAGGCCACACCGGCTCGTTCCAACAGAATCCAATTCTCAGGGATGAGGTTCTGCGTTGGCGAGACAAGATATAGAGCGATCTACTCCGTTCTGATGAAGAAGTATCAGTTTTTTCTCGGGGTTACGATCTCTATCCTGGCTGGCGCGTGGCTTATTTACCTCGCTAATCTCCCTCTACCGGAAAGATCTTTGCAGCGAGGAGCAATTCTGCTCGCTACAACTCTTTTCCTCGCGGGTATCGCGATCATCCTTTACGATACTTTTTCACGGAATCGAAGCCGCGAACAGATCGACACCGTAGAGAAGAGCCTGCGCCACGAGATATCGACCCTACAGAAATACGCAAACGTCAACGACATCGACCTCAACAGCTACATACGAAACGTAACCGGGAAACCCGGCATCTCAAGCCTGAACGTTGAAGAACTTCTTCGGATTCGGCAATACCTCCAGCAGATCGTCCTCAACAATAAGAACTCGTAATGAGCTTCCGCAGACGATGATCCTTCGTCGCATAGGCCTCGTCGAAGTGCGATTGCCGTGAGTCAATAGTGATCGTCAATCAATTCCGTCAAACCCAGCTCAGTTTACTCCTGCCGAGATTTGCGGAGGATCTTGTTCGTAACGCGGAGCCCGTTGATCTCCTCTCAACCGATATTCTTCGATCAAAGAGAGCATTTCCTGCGATTGGCTTGATAATTCTTCCGCCGCTGATGCCGATTCTTCCGAACTGGCGGCAGTTTGCTGCGTTACCAGGTTCATCTGTTCGATGGACGAGTTGATCTGTTCGACGCCGCGATGCTGTTGTTCGGAGGCGGCGGCAATTTCCGAAACGACCTCGGTAACATTTCCGATCTGCTGGTTGATCTCGCCGAGCTTGGTCAAAACCTCGCTGTTCAGCGAAACGCCCTGATCGGTATTCGATGCCGATTCTTCGATCAACTGTGCTGTGTTTCGAGCCGCCTCCGCCGAACGTATCGCCAGATTGCGGACTTCTTCGGCGACAACCGCAAATCCTTTTCCGGCATCGCCCGCACGAGCGGCCTCGACCGCCGCGTTTAAGGCCAAGAGGTTCGTTTGGAACGCGATCTCTTCGATCGTTTTGACGATCTTGGCGGTCTCGTCGGAAGAGTTCTTGATTCGATCGATGGCTTCGGTCAATTCACGCATACTCACCATCCCGCTTTCGGCGCTTTGGCGTGCCTGGTCGCTCATCGAACGGGCCTGTTGCGAATTGGTCGTGTTTTGTTTGCTCATCGAGGAAATTTCCTGCAGGCTGCTCGAAACTTCTTCGAGTGACGAAGCCTGTTCCGAAGCACCTTGCGCGAGCGACTGACTGCCGGCGCTGATCTGTCCGGCGGCG
>Ga0307505_10002066_pt1 | contig 14677 bp, 7 predicted proteins | sample 23_S_MG_FD_202183 | JGI IMG/M metagenome (GOLD analysis project Ga0307505, IMG submission 202183) | Soil microbial communities from Populus trichocarpa stands in riparian zone in the Pacific Northwest, United States - 23_S | ecosystem: Environmental > Terrestrial > Soil > Riparian zone > Trees...
TCTCGTCCACGGGCATGTTGGCGAGCGCCTCGCGGGCGCGCCGTTGAATGGCGTCGCGGTCCTCCGAATGCACGCTAGATAGAAATACCCCCATGTCGGGCGGTGTCTCGTCGCGGTTCAGGCCCATGATCCGGTAGAGCCCGTCCGACCAACTTCCGGTGAGGTTCACGAGGTCCCACTCGAAGCTGCCAAGGCCCGCGACGCGCTGCGCGTCCGCCAGTTGCTGCTCGCGTTGTGACAGCACGACTTCGATGCGCTTGCGCTCACTGATATCGCTGAGCATGCAGAGCGAGCCCATGAACCCGCCGTCGGCGTCGCGGACCGGGGTCGCGTGCAAGAGCACCCAGACGTAGGTGCCGTCCTTGCGCACGAAGGCGCATTCCAGCTGGTCGTCGATTCCGTCGCGGCGGCGCTGAAGATTGCGTTCGGCGTGCGGCCTGCCCTCTTCGTCGACGACGTCGAACAGCGAGAGCTTCGCGAGTTCGCTCGGCGCATAGCCGAGGATCTGACCCATCGTGTCGTTGGCGAAGATCGTCGCTCCCTCCGCGTCGAGCAACCAGATGCCCTCACTTGCTGTCTCGACAATCCGGCGGAACTTCGCTTCGCTGCTCGCGACCTCCTCACGCAGCTTCAGCGTGTCCAACGCGGTAGCCACGATGCGCCCGAGGCTGCGTAAGAGGCTGACTTCCTCTGCGCTGAAGCCGTCGGGCCCGGATCGAGCCACCAACAACTGGAACGCGATGTCGGCGGGCACGGGCACGACAACCGCCTTGCACATGCCAGCGCCCGGGATCGCTATCTCACCTCCCTCGCTGGCGGCAAGCTCGATGAGCCCTACTGGCAGCGGGGTGTCCGAGCGGAAGCCAACCGAGGCCACGACAACGTCGGCGCGCACCAATACGCCCGCTTCGGCTTCGAGGCACTCGGCGATCCGCTCGACCGCGCCCTGCGCGAGTGAAACGAGAACCTCGGCGAGTTGTTGCACAGAGCGTCCCTCGGGTGCGCTCACGCTTCAGCTCACCGCCAGCACGACGAGGGTCTGGTTGTGAAAACCCTGCCTGCCGGTCGTTCGCGCGATCTCGCCGTAGGTGTAGAAGCCGGCAACGGGGGCGTCATCGGCAAACTTCGCGATCTGCGCAATCTCGGTGACGATCCCGGCGTCGCCGAGCACCCCGCGCCGCGCAATGCAGTCGAAGGCGAGAATGCCGATGGGCGGATGGCCACCGAGGGCCGCGCTTGCCTCCGCGCAGGCGCCGTCGGTCGCGGCGAGCACCGACGATTCGTCGCCTTCCATGATCCATGCCAGCCCGCCCTGTGGGACATTCGCGATGCACGACAGCGATCGCGTCGCGAAGTCCGCTTCTGCGACGAAGCGGACTTCGGCGCCTCGCCGCCGCGTCACACCCAGGGGGTGTGTAAGCGCGAAGCGCGTAAAGGCGTCCGCGTGTTCGCGCACCTCGACGGGAGCGTCCAGTCGCTCGAGATACACGTCCAGAGCCGGGCGATCATCGAGGGCCTCCACGACGTTTCCGTTGCTCGCGGTCACGAGCATCGGCTCTCCCACCGGGCGCCAACCGTGTTGTACACCGATGCCGATCGGCGCGTCGGACGAGATTGCTGCCGCGACCACCGCGTCGGTGAGTACGCGTTCGCCGAACAACTGAAACGTGCGTTCCATTTTCAAGTCGTCGCCCGCGCAGCCACCGACGAGGGGAATCTCGGCTCCGACCTGTTCGTAGGCGCCCCGGATGATCTCCATCTGGTCGCCGCCCAAGCCGTCGGTGAACAACATGATCACGGAGTTGCCGCGATCCTCGAAGCCCCGCATGCAATCTCCGACAGCGTCGGATGCGCACTGCCGGAGGTTGCCCGACGCGCCGGTCGCCGCGCCGGTCGAAGCCGAGAACCCCGATCCGCCTAGAGCGGTGACCACGATGCTGGCGTCGGTGGGGCCGGCGGTCGCGATCTCACCGGCCGTCGAGCATCCGATGAGCGGGGTAGCCCTCGCCTCCGACGCAATTCCGCGTGCTAGCTCGTCGAGGTTGTAGGCCGCGGAGCAAAAGACGATCAGAAGCGCAGGGTCGCCCCGGCCCCCTATTGCATCGCGTGTCGCGGCAGCGCCCGCGTCAAACGCGTCCTTGGCTCCAGAATGTCCGCAGTTGAGCCATCGATGTGCATTCGCGATATTGCCCTGCTGGCGAGATTTCACGACCACCTATCGGCGAGAATCCCGACAACACAAGATGTTGCCTACGAGGCTGCACCTCGCAGCGCCTTGTCCGCGACCTGGGGTGGGGCGATGTCGTAGTGGTCGTGTTCCAGGGTGAAGGAGCCGCGACCGCCGGTGAGGGAGCGCAGGTCGATCGCGTAGCGGCGCAGTTCGGCTGTAGGGACCATCGCAATGATGATGACGCGGGTGCCGTTGGCTGCCGAGTCAGTTGTCTGTACCCGACCGCGACGGGCATTGAGATCGCCCATCACGTCGCCTTGCATCGCCGTGGGCATCGTGACCCGCAAGCACGACACGGGTTCGAGCAGGACCGGTCCCGCGTTGGCCATCGCTTCGCGCAGCGCCACGCCCGCGGCCATCTTGAAGCTCATTTCCGAACTGTCCACGGCGTGGAACTTGCCGTCAGTCAGCGTGACCTCGAGGTCGACGACGGGGTGACCCATTGGGCCTCCGTGCGTCATCGCTTCTTGCACGCCCTTCTCAACCGCCGGGATGAACTGGCGCGGGATCGCACCGCCCACGATCTTGTCGACGAAGCGGAAACCTTCACCTCGCTCCAGCGGAGCGATCGTGATCGTGCACACGCCGAACTGGCCGTGACCGCCGCTCTGCTTCTTGTGCTTGCCCTCGGCCGTGGCCGGCTTCGTGATCGTCTCGCGATACGGCACCGCGACGTCCTCGGTGATCACTTCCACCCCGAACTTGCGCGTCAGCCGCTCGCTGATGACAGCGAGATGGGTTTCTCCCGCGCCGCCGAGCAAGGACTGGTGTGTCTCGTCGTTGCGTTCGACGAAGAGGGTCGGGTCTTCCTCCTGCAGACGATGCAGCGACGTCATCAGCTTGTCGTCGTCGCCTTGCGACTTCGGCTTGATGGCGACCCAGAGCGACGGCGTCGGCGGAACCGGCATGGGAGCGCGCACGGGCATGCCCTTCGGAGCGAGCGTGTCGCCTGTCGCACTGTCGGCCAGCTTGGCCACCGCGACTAGATCGCCGGCGGGCACCTCGGTAACGGGTTCGTGTTCCTTGCCGCGCAGCGTGAACAGCCCGTGCAGGCGCTCGTCAGAACGCGTGCGCGTATTCGTCAGCACGGCGTCGGACTTGAGCGTGCCGCTGCACACTTTCAGCAGTGACACGCGGCCGACGAACGGGTCAGCGATCGTCTTGCCGATAACGGCGAGCGGGTCGCCGTTGGGATCACATGCGATGTCGGTTTCACTGTCGCCCGCGATCACGTGCAACGCGGGACGCGCTAGCGGCGAGGGGGCAATCTCGACGATGAACTGCGCCAGGCGGTCGACACCGATGCGGCGCGTGGCGGAGCCGCAGACGACAGGGAACACCGTGCCATCGGCGACACCGAGTGCGAGTGTCTTCTCGAGTTCGTCGAATGACGGGACGTCGCCTTCGAGGTAGCGCTCCATGAGCGTGTCGTCAGCGACGACGATCCCCTCAACCAGGGCGTCGTGCACGACGTGCTCGGTGTTCGCCATCTCCTCGGGCACGTCTTGTTCAATGCCGACGCCGTCGTCTCCGTAGATGAACGCCTTGTCGCGCAGCAGGTCGACCACGCCACGGAACTCGGTTTCCTCGCCTACGGGTAGTTCGATCGGCGCGATGCCAGCGCCGAAGAGCGTGCGCAGCTGGTCGAGCGTGCGATCGAAACTCGCCCGCTCGCGGTCGAGCTTGTTGATGAAGATCATGCGGGGGAGGCCGAGCTCGGCTGCGGCTTCCCATGCGATTTCGGTTTGGACCTCGACGCCTTCGACGGCACTCACGACGATGACGGCGAGGTCGGCCATCGCAAGCCCGGCCTGCACCTCCGCAAAGAAGTCGGCGTAGCCGGGGCAGTCCAGAAGGTTCAGCTTGCAGCCGTGACTCTCGAAGGCAGCCAACGCGGTCGAAACCGAAAGGTGGCGTTTGATTTCCTCGGGCTCGGTGTCGGTGACGGTCGTGCCGTCCTCGACCCGTCCTACTCGTCCGATCACGCCAGCGTCAGCCAGAAGGGCCTCCGCGAGAGTGGTCTTACCGACGCCACCGTGACCTACCAGCGCGACGTTGCGGATCTGGGCCGACGTGAACGTTTTCAAAGACGTTCCCTCCCTGCCTGCCTGGGTGTAATCGCTCGTGTTTCGAGCTGTGATGGGAGGTTAGAACGCTGGCGGGTAGAATGCGCCTCGGATGTTTGACAAGCGGTGGAGATCCCAGGTGGAGCGGATTACGGGGCCCGTGGGCAACGCCGTCGGCCGAAGCGGAGTGTCTCCAGACCATCTCACCGCGACCGGACTGGTGTTTGCCGCCGCAGCCACCGTCGCCGTCGGCTCCGGCCACTTGGCTCTCGGAACCGGGCTTTACGTCGCCGCGGCGCTGCCCGACATGTTCGACGGCGCCGTCGCCAAGGCCACCGGTTCATCGAGCTCGCGCGGTGCCTTCTTCGACTCCGTCGCCGACCGTGTCACCGACATGGCAATCCTCGGCGGTATCGCGTTTTACCTCGCCGGCCGTGACGGAGGACGAGCCGCGCTGCTGCCCATGGCTGCGATGGCCGTTGCCACGCTCGTGTCCTATGAGCGGGCCCGCGCTGAGTCGCTTGGCTACAACGCCAAGGGCGGCCTGATGGAACGAGCTGAACGCACGATCGCGTTGATGATCGGCCTCGCGTTCCCGGTCTTTCTGATCCCCGTCTTGTGGTTGATGGTTGGCCTCACGTCGTTCACCGCCGTGCACCGATTCGTGATGGTGTGGCGTCAAGCGGCGAAGCCGACACGGGTGCGCCCAGTCGGTCGCGCTCGTTCGGCGACCACCGATCGCGTTACGTGGGCGGTCCGCGCCGAACGCTGGCGCGCCTGGCGCGAGCAACTGGCCAGTGAAGGCCGCGCGCGCACCGGTGTCGTACGACGCGAGCGCGTTCGTCGTCGCCCCACCAACCGCCCGTAGCGTTCAGTGAGTCGCGTCTCGGAGATCGGGCGGCTCGCGCCGCTCTACCTGTACCGAACCGTCGACGGTCTGGCGAAGTCCATTCCTGCGCCGATCGCGGATCGTCTGGGCGCGACCGTCATGCGCGGCTTGTCGGGACGGATGGGGCGGCGCAGCGAGGTCGTGCGCGCACACATGCGACGCGTACTCGGCCCGGGCGTGAGCGATGAGACGATCGAACGGACCGCCGACGAGTGTTTCGCCGTCTACGGGCGGTATTGGGCCGAGGCGTTCCGTATTTCCACGCTAAGCCGCGCCGAGCTCGACGCGGGCATGGAGTGGGAAGGTATGGCTCGGGTCGAGGAAGCACGCGAAAGTGGCAACGGCGCCATCCTCGCGATGCCCCACATCGGAGGCTTCGACTGGGGCGGCGCGTGGTTCGCGGCGTCGGGTTATCCAACGACGGTTGTCGCCGAAACGCTCGAACCGCCCGAGTTGTTCACCTTCTTCAAGTCGCTGCGCGAAGGTTTCGGGCTCGAGGTTGTCGGCCTCGGTGAAGCGGCTGCGCCCGCCATCATGAGGCGCCTACGCACGAACGGCCTAGTCGGCCTTGTATGCGATCGCGACATCTCGGGCAATGGCGCCGAAGTCGAATTTTTCGGCTACCCCACGACGATCCCGGCGGGTCCCGCCACGTTGGCGCTGCGCACTGGTGCGGCGCTGTTGCCCTGCGCTGTGTACTTCGGGGACAACGGTTTGCACCGCGGCGTCGTCCGTCCACCGATTCCGACGCAACGGTCAGGAAGTCTGCGTGAGGACATACAGCGCATCAGCCAAGCGCTGGCTCACGAGTTCGAACACCTCATCTCGCTCGCACCCGAGCAGTGGCACGTCTTGCAGGCCAATTGGCCTGACCTGGTCAATCCTTAACTAACGTCCGCGCTCGTGACGTCGCCGCTGCGCATTGGGATGGTCTGTCCCTACAGCCTCACAATTCCCGGCGGCGTGCAAATGCAAGTTCTCGGTTTGGCCCGAACGCTGCGCGAACTCGGCCACTCGGTCCAGGTGCTCGCCCCGAGCGACGGCCCGCCCCCCGACGCCGCGGTCACACCGTTGGGTAAGTCGGTCCCGTTTGCCACGAACGGCTCGGTGGCGCCGATCGCGCCCGACCCGTCCGCGGCTATCCGCACGATCCGCGCCTTGCGCAGCGAGCGCTTCGACGTGGTGCACATTCACGAACCGCTCGTGCCCGGGCCCTCGCTGACGTCGCTGCTGTTCTCCGACGGCCCGCTGGTCGGCACGTTCCATCGCGCCGGCGCGAGCACTGCCTACGCGCTGCTCAAACCGATTGTGCGCCGTATCGGCAACCGGCTCACGACGCGCGTTGCGGTGTCGGAAGACGCGCGTCGCACCGCGTATGACGGCATCGGCGGCGACTACACGATCCTGTTCAACGGCGTCGACGTCGAACGGTTCTCCCATGCCGAGCCGTGGCCGACGGACGGACCGACCGTGTTCTTCTTCGGTCGTCACGAGTCACGCAAGGGGCTCGCCGTCTTGCTCGAGGCGCGCCGCGAACTCGACGACGATGTCACGATCTGGGTCGGCGGTTCCGGGCCGGAAACCGACGAGCTCAAAGCGAAGACCGTGGACGACTCGCGCGTGCAGTGGTTGGGTCGCGTCGACGACGACGAACTTGCACGGCGGCTCGCGGGCGCCGACGTTGCGTGCCTTCCGTCCTTGCACGGCGAGTCCTTCGGTGTCGTGCTCATCGAGGCGATGGCCGCGGGCACGGCGATCGTGGCGAGCGACCTACCGGGCTACAGGGCAGTGGCCCGTCCCGATGAACACGCTGTCCTCGTGCCGCCGGAAGATCCCGCCGCGCTTGGCCACGCCTTGCGCGACCTGTTGAAAGACCAGACCCGCCGCGATGAGCTCATCGCGGCGGGCCGAGGTCGTGCGGGGGAATTCGCGATGCCGTTGTTGGCCAAGGCCTACGCCGACATCTACGCGTCCCTCGTTTAGGGATCTCTGACGATCAGCGTGCAAATGCACGGTGCGGGCGTCTCTTCCGACACTCTGGACTCGCTCGTGGGATTGGAGAGCGAGAAGTAGTACTCACCGACAGAACTTGGATCGGCCGGCATGGTGATCGCGATCTGAACGTGGCTGGGCGAAATCCAGACCGGGTTCGGGATCATCACGCGCGGCCCACCCAAGCTCGCGCTGATCCAGATGCGCGTACCGTCATGATGGACCCCGTCGTCGTCGAAGGTGTCCTGCACCATGCCCCAGCCGTAGAGGTCCACCACGTGCGGCTGGCCGTCGGCCGGGATCTCGTTGTTTGCCACTGACGTGAGCACCGACGACGAGCAGAGGTCGTCGTTCAAGCTCAGTTCCCACCACACCGCCCACACATGGGCGTCGAACCCGTATGGACATAGGAGCTGACCTTCGTTTCGGTCCTCGTTCACTTCGTCGTTCTCGACCTCGACGTAGCGAGCGATGGCCCGCGTGTTCGGTGGCACCTTGAGCACCGTGCTCAGGTCCCCGTCATCCCAGATCCGGACCTGGGCAGCGACGGGCGTACCGTGCGTGTCGAGGAAGACGGCGGTGCTGTTCGCGAGGTCGTGGTTGACCTCCTTTGAGAATTGCAGGAACTCCGAGATCTCCGCGATGACCAACGCCCGCGTCTCCTCCACCGCGAGTTCCAGCCTCACGGAGATCGGCGCGTTCACCTCCACCCGGCCCGACAATTGACCGGAGTTGAACTTCTCCAAGTTGTGGTCGCCGCAGTACATGTTCGTCGGACCGACGCACACCGAGATGCCAGGATCCTCCGGCGTGCCCGCCGGGATGGGCGAGATATTGGTGGTCAGTTCGTGAAGCGCTCCGGCGTTGGTATCGAAGTCCACGCTGCCGCCTGGTGCGGAGCCCCACGCGTCGATCCAGTAGCGCTTCGGGATGTTCTCTTGCGGTCGCTTCTTGAACGAGAAGCCGAGTTCCTCGGGTGGCGCGGTATACGTGAGGTACGTCTCCTCGGTGCGATACCAGTTCGGGAATCCTTCGAGCACCTCGTAGTCCTTATGAATGTTCATCTGGAACAGCTCGACCTGGATGTCGGGCCCACCGCCGAGGCGAGTCAGGTCGACACCGCGGTTGTCCACGTCGTCGCTGCCACCCCACGTGATGCTGTTGGAGTAGTACTCCAGGTGCGACAGGTTCGTGACCCGTCCCGAGAGGATGTACGGGTCGTTCACGCCATCTTGTTCGGGCGAGCCGTCGTCGAGGTCCCAGAAGACCAAGCCGTCGTAACCCTGCGAGAAGATTCGGCGTTCAGCCACGGCCGGCTTGCTGAGCAGCGAAGGGTCGCTGAGCAAGTCCAGCGCGACGTGACCGATCTTGGCGCCACCCGTGTCGAGCACCAGGCTGTCGCCGGTGTCGCCGAAGTTGTACCGAAGGTCGACGCCGGGGTGCACGTCACGCAGGGCGAGGTGCAGGTTGTGCGCCCGCGCCGCGACGGGAATGACTCCCTTCGAGAAGTTGATGTCGAGCGATCCGATCGGTCCCGACGCGGTCGTGTAGTTGAGGTGTTGCTCGATACCTGAGTAGGTGAAGTTGACCGACGCCGGAAGATTGTGTGCGACTACGTCCGCAGTCTCGACATAGGGCGTCGTGATCGTGATCGGGTCGCCGAGCGGCGGATCGAACACGGCCGTGTGCACCTTGTCGGCCACGGTGTGCACCTCGAGGGGACCCTCCAGGTGATTCAGGGCGACCGTCGCGGTGTCCAACTCGCCCGCGGTCGTGCGCTTCACGGTTGCCGTCAACGAAGACAGCCCCCGGACAAGCGCGACCACTCCGTACGCGTCGTTGTTCCGGTCCGACACCGTCACGAGGTCGGGGTCGTTCACGGTGGCGAGGTCACCGTGGGCCGGAATGATCGGTCGGCACCCGTTCGGTGAGCACGCTTCGACCTCGAGGTAGCCGATGTTCGTGCCGTCGGCGGTGTTCGCGGTGGTCGTTCCGGCCGCATCGTTCTGCACGAGTGTCATGCCTGGTACTCGCTTAGCCAGGACGCGCACAGTGGTGACACCCGAATCGTTGAGTTCTTCGCCCGCGACTGCCTCGACGCGTAGTTCGTTGATCAGTTCGGACCCTTCGTAGACAAATGTCATCGGCCGCGGCAGGCGGCGAGGCGGTGGGAAGAACCGCCCCTTGCGGGCAGGCGTATAGGCGACGTGCGCGACGCCAGGGAGATTCGAGATCGTCCCGTTGACCGTCATCGGCGTGTTGTCAGAATCCGGGTCATCAGCTGCGATCTCCATCACGAACGGTCCCGGCGCGTGCGTGACCGTCGCGAATTGCGTGTCGGCCCAGCCGACCGTTGCATGCGACAGACCCGAGATGCGCATGAACACGACGTACTTGTCCTCGTGATCGTGCAGCATGACGCCGTCGGTGCCGTCGGCCAGGCGTTCGTCTTCCTCGCTCGTGAGCTGCACTTCGGTAGTCGTGATCGCGCCGTTGGTGAGATGCGCGTCGAACGTCTTCGCAACGCTGTTGACGCGCCCGGTCAGGCCGGTCGGTACTCCCACGAGACGCAGGTGGGACTCGTCGGCGTCGTCGACCAACGGCACACTGGAGGTCAGGTCCGCGGTCAGTTCGCCGATCGTCGCGCCGCCCGTGTACGTGTATTCACCGGTGGACGGCGAATACGTCACGCGCGCCGTCGACGGAATGTCGCGCACGCCGACGTTGAGCTGGCGGGTGATGAATGCGGGTTCGTCGTCCTCGCACGGGGCTTCGCATTTCGAGGTGTGCGATACGTCCATCAACAACACACCCGCGTCGTGTGTCACGTCAACAACGACAGGATCACCCGTGTCGATGATCGCGTGCGACAAGCCGAGAATTCGCGCCCGAGCGTTGAGCGATCCGATGTTGATGTTGCCGGCGACGAACTCAGGCGCGTCCGGAATCGTCAGCGGACCCAGAGGCGCACCACCGTCCTCACGCGACGAGTAGTTCACCGTCGTGCGGCCGATCTTTCCGGCGGGCGCGGTGAACTCGATCGCCTTGCCCGTTCGCGTGACGCCAGCTTCTTTGGGGACGTCAACCAGATCGATGCCCAGGCGATCGGTGACACCCGGTGTCGTTCCCGCGGCGGGCGTGTAGGAGTCCAGTTGCACGTTCACGGTGGTGAACGCCGAGCCTGTCTTGTAGTGAATGTTGGTCGGGCTGAAATCGAAGTCGATCTTGTTCTTGAGCGTCTTCAGAGCGCCCGTCAGGTGCATGGTGCGGGGGCCAGCGATCTTGGTGAAGTCCACTCCGATTTCGGTGGCCGAGCTCGGTGTGATCGTGGCCGTGTACGCATCGTTGGGCAGGAAATTGACGATGGCGGCGAGGTTCTTAGGGACAGGGTCAAGACGCGCTGCGAGCGCGGTGGGGTTACGTCGTGTGTTGCTCGGACCGGTCGTAAACGACGAGCCGAGGATCGTGAGGTTGTCCTGCGCGCCACTAATCGTCGTGTCGAGCGTGAGCTTGCTGGCGCTCGACGTGATTGACGCGCCGAACGATTTGGGCGTCCCGGTCTCGCACCCGTCGTATCCGAACGCGACTCTGCTTGAGTCCGCGCTCGGATTGAGCACGACCTCGATCAGCGACTTCAACGACTCGGTGGTCAGCTTGCGCGTGTTCATTTGCAGCCGGCTCGGCTGATTCCCGACACCGGGTATCGCCACGACCTCGACCGCTACGTCCGGTACGGCGTTGCCGCCCAAGTCCACGGTCATCGGCAGGCCGATCGTGCCGGTCTTGTACCGGTCGTTGCCGCAGTCGGCGCCGTGGAAGCCTGCCGTTTGGTAGCGCAAGACGAAATGGAGGCTGTCGAGCGAGTCGAGCGGCCCCGCTCCGGCGGGTTCGGCGCACTTGGCGCCAGCCGCTAGCCCGCCGAACAGCAGGAAGAGCATCAGGCATCGACGGAACCAATTCGGACGCGAGAAAGGCCACATAAGACCGAGGATGCAGGTTTCGCCGCATTCCGGCATCCGTGGTGAGTACTGAAATTCGCTCCGGGCGGCGCGAGACTGCCAACGTGGACGAGCCGGGGGGCGTCACCCGACGCGAGGCCGAAGTTCTCGCTGCGCTGGGCAAACGTCTCACAAACGCCGAAATTGCGGCGCAGCTCTACCTGTCCGAGCGCACGGTTGAGTCGCACGTGTCGTCGCTGCTGCGCAAGCTCGGCGCGCCCAACCGTCTGGCGCTCGGCGAGCTTGCGTCAAAACGCCGGCCCAAGGCGGCCGCGCCGCTACCTGCTCCGCTCGAACTATTGACGGATCCGGACGGCTACTACGGCCGTACCGCGGAGCGTGAGCAATTGCGGGAGCTCTGGCGCAGCGCCTCGGAAGGAGTCTGCAGGGTCGGCGTCGTGAGTGGCGAGGCCGGCATCGGGAAGAGCCGGCTCGTCGCCGAGCTCGCCGCCGAGGTGCACCAAAGCGGCGGACGGGTCCTCTTTGGTGCCGATTTCGAAGACGTGCAGCGGCCGTACGAACCCTTTGTGCAGGCGATTGTCACGGACGCGGCCACGCTGACCGACGTTGAGCTTCGCGCGCGGGCAGCCACATCGGCGGAGTCGATTGCTCGCGTGGTGCCCGAACTAGCGGAGCGTCTGGGGGTGGCGCGCGACGCCCTGGTGTTCGACGCGGCCTCGGCCCTCACCGACTCATACGCCGGACTGCACGGATACCTGCGACGCGCCGCTGAAGCCGGGCCGTTGCTTCTGGTCATCGAAGACGTGCACTGGGCCACCACCACAACGCTGGACGCGTTGCACTACATCGCCGCGGTCGGCGGCCACTTCGCGCTGCTCGTGGTGCTGACGACCCGCGACAGCGCGCCGGACGTCCACGAGGCCATCGCCGCATTTCTGAGCGATCTATCACGACTGCCCGCTACCGAGCGCGTCGCGCTCGGCGGGTTGGATGAACAGGCCGTGGCCGAGTTGATCGGAGCGCTCGGCGGCAGCGCCGACCCAGCCACGACCGCGGCGGAGACCGGCGGGAATCCGCTGTTTGTGCGCGAGGTGGCAACAGGCGCTGGTGGAGGATCACTCGTGTCGCTCCTGACACGGCGCAATCGGCTTGTCGATCCAGAAACGTCGGGGATCCTCGACGTTGGCGCGGCTCTGGGCGCTGAGTTCGACGCGCAGTTTGTTGCACGGATGCTGAACCGCCCGCTCGTGGAGGTAATCGAGTCGCTCGACGAGGCGGAGGCGGCGGGCCTGGTCGCGCGGGCGGCGGGCGAAACCACGCGATTCCGCTTCGTGCACGCGCTCTTCCGTTCTGTTCGGTACAACGCCATCCCGAACGCGCAACGGGTCGTGTTGCATCAAGAGATCACGCGGGCGCTGGCGCCGTTGGGTGCAGACGATCGCGTTGTGCCCGAACTTGCGCGACACGCCGCGATCGCGGCCCCGCTCGGCGACGCGGTTATCGCCCTCGACTACTCGATGCGCGCCGCGACGTTGGCGGAACAGGCGCTCGCGTTTGACGAGGCCGCCACGCACTACCGCCGCGCGCTCGCCGTAGCGGATCTTCTCGAGCCACCCGACCCGCACAAGCGCCTAGCCGTCTCGATTCGGCTCGGTGAGGTCATGCAGGGCGGCGGCCAGCCGGGTTACGAGACCGTGCTCGTTGACGCGGCGCGTTTGGCTCGGCAGCTCGGCGATGCGCAAGCGCTGGCCGAGGTGGGGTGGGCGATGGTGAAGTACGGCGGCCCCCGGCACCCGAGTCGCGACGCGGAGTTCGTCGCGATCGCACAGGAAGCGTTGCGCGAGCTTGGTCCCGCGCCGACCGCAGCACGTGCGCGCACCCTCGCGGCGGCGTCGGAGGACCTTTGCTTCACCGACCCACTTCAAGCGTCGGTGCTCGCGCACGAGGCGCTCGCGATCGCGCGTCGGCTGGACGACCCGACGACGCTCGGCCACGTGCTGTTGTCGTACCGGGTCTCGGCCTATACCCCTGGAAACGCGCAGGCTCGACATCCGACCGCGGACGAGTTGGTCGCTGTCGGTCGGCAGACCGGCCAAAAGGCGTTCACGATGCTCGGGCTGTTTCATCGCGCGGTCAGCTGCCGCGCGGAGGGCGAGTTGCACGCGGCCAACAAGGCGGCGGACGCGGCCGTCGCGATGGGCGGTGACCGCGCGTTGCCGCCGACGTATGCCGCGGCGGTCACCATGTTCGGCGCGACCCGCGAAGCGTTGTTGGGCCACTTGGACCTCGCGGAGGAGATCGCGAATGAGGTGTGGGCCTTGGAGTCCGAGGGCTTTTCGCCCATGAACTGGTACGGGCCCGTCGTGCTGATGGTTCGGCACAGCCAAGACCGCCTAGTTGAGCTGCTGCCGCTAATCGAGCCGGCCGTAGAGCAACCTGGCATCGGCGAGATTTATCGGGCCGCTCTATCGGTCGCGTACGCGACCGCGGGTCGCACAGAGGAAGCGCAAACGATCCTTCGTTCGTTCGCCGAGACAGGCTTCAGCGCGGTGCCGAGAAACTTCAGCTGGCTGGCCAGCCTTCTGGCCTTCGCTGAGACCGCTGAGTTGTTGGCGGATCAGCGCGCCGCCAATCAGCTGCTCGACATGCTCGGGCCGTACTCCGGGCTCATCGCGGATCTTCCGCAGACGGTGATCGGTCCGGTGGACCTCGCAATCGCGCAAGTCGCGCTCACCGCGGGTGCAGTTTCGCTCGCGGGTGAGGCAGCGGCGCGCGCCGCGGCCGCGAGTCGGCAGCGCGACACGCCGATCTTCCGAGGTCGCGAACTGGTTCGCTTGGCCGCGGCGCGTTCGCTCAGCGGTGCGTCGCCCGAGGAGATTGAGCCGTTCGTCGGCGAGGCCCGAGCGATCGCCGCCGAGACGAAGGCCGCGCTGATCGAGCGCGAACTGGAGCACTACCGGTTATGACCGGTCCGGCGCGGCATTAGTAGCTTGACTGCGTGACCAAGCCCTTCGAACGGATTCGTCGGCTCCGACTCGGCCCGCTGGACATTGCCGGCCCTGCGAGCGGACTAACCGGCCGCCTGCTTGGGAACCCGTTGTCAAAGCGGATGGCGCAGCGCCGCGAGGCCAAAGAGCTCGCCTCGGTCACGGTCAGCCAGCAGCGGGTTACGCGTGAGACCCTCGCGGCCCGGGCGGCCGCGGACCCGGAGGCGGCGAAGATCGTCGACAAGATCAAGGGACTGACCTGGTACCACACGATCGACTTGGGCCACGGTGTGGAGACGCCCGGCTTTGCCGACCATCGTCAGCAGATGCCGCTGTACGGGTTGCCTGATTCGCTCGTCGGCAAGCGCTGCTTGGACATCGCCACGTTCGACGGGTACTTCGCGTTCGAGTTCGAACGGCGCGGCGGCGAAGTAGTTGCGATCGACATCTCCGACCGCACGCAAATGGACTGCCCGCGCTGGTTGCTGCGCGACCCTGAGGCGTTCGACCTCGTCGGCAGGCTCGGCGACAGTTTCAAGGTTGCACACAAGCTG
>Ga0307505_10002067_pt1 | contig 14671 bp, 9 predicted proteins | sample 23_S_MG_FD_202183 | JGI IMG/M metagenome (GOLD analysis project Ga0307505, IMG submission 202183) | Soil microbial communities from Populus trichocarpa stands in riparian zone in the Pacific Northwest, United States - 23_S | ecosystem: Environmental > Terrestrial > Soil > Riparian zone > Trees...
ATCGCGAGGGTGTGGAATCGAGAGCCTTCTCCCCCCGGCTTCTTGGGGGGAGAAGGTGGCCATCGGCCGGATGAGGGGGGCTTTGCAGCCTCCGATGAGTTTGCATTCTGACCCTGCAAACATTGGACGTTTCTTGGAAGCGTCGACGCTCGGGATGACAGCCGATTTGGCGTGCTTCAGACAGTTCCCGTGGGAGTGCGAGAAATCTGTGAGAAATGCGGGCTAGCTTCGTGTCCGCTAACGGCTACCGTTAACCCCACCTCTACGCGCGGGGTGCGCTGAGGGCGTCCACCATCCACCAGGTCTCGACGCCGTTCGTGGCGCGCGCGATCGGGTGGTCCGCACCTTCCCGAACTTCGCGGAGGATGGGCGCCTTCGACTCGCCGGCGGCGAGGACGATGCGCATGCGGGCGGCGCGGATCACGGGAAGTGTCAGCGTGACACGCCACTGGTCGAGACGGGGGACGAAGACCTCGCTGGCGATGCGATCCTGGACGTCGAGGACCGGCGTGCCGGGAAAGAGTGACGCGGTGTGGCCGTCGTCCCCGCAGCCGAGGAGGACGAGATCGAGGTCGCCGATCCCGAGCGCCTTCCAGTCCTCTTCGAACACACGGGCGGTCTCGGCGGGATCGTTCAGCTCCGTCTTGAAACGCAGCCAACGCTCCGGCAGTCCTTGCCGGAAGAGCGTCCGCTCGACCATGGCGGCGTTGGATTGCGGATCTTTCATCGGCACGTAGCGCTCGTCGACGAGCACCCAGGTCACGCCCGCGGGCAGGGATTCTCCCAGGAGCTCGTAGAGGCGTTTCGGAGTGGAGCCTCCCGTCACCGCGACGGTCTGGGCACCGCTCTGGCGAATGGACCGCTCGGCGGCACGCGAGAGAGCTTCGAGATCGTCGAACACACGCAGGTTCATGAGGTCCACCGTTTGGCCACGCGCAGTGTCTTGAGATAGACGCGGTCGGCTTCCGGCCGTTTGAGCAGCCGCACGATGAGATCCTCGACGCCGCGCGCGAGCGATCGCGTCATGCAGTCGAACGCTGCCTCGCTGCCGTCGATGTTCGAGAGGACGACGCCTCGTTCACGATCACCTCGCAGCATCGCCGCCGAACCGTCTTCGAAGCGCAGCTCCACGGCCGTGATTCCCGGCTCGCTGCCTTCGGTCTGATGCTCCACGCCGAGGTCGCGGCGCGTCTGCGCGCCGAGCCAGGCCGCGTAGAGCAATCCCTCGGAGCGCGCTCCGAATGAGCCATCTCCCCCGCTCACCACGTGTACGCTGCGAATCGCGTGCAGGCGCGCATGCATGGACGCGGGATCGAACAGGGCCGCCGTGGCCGCGCGCCATTCCTCGATGCGGGCCCAATTGAGATCCGCGGGCGCGGACGTGGTCTCCTCGGCGATGCGGCTCACGAACTCGAGATCGTCGGCATCGACGAAATGCGCGGAGTCGAAGATGAGCCGGTCCGCGGGCTCGAGCAGCGTCTCCGCGTAACGGTGATGGTCACGGGGCAGATCGCCCAGCCACCACACCGCCACCGGCATGTCCGGTACGAGCAACGCGCTGACGAGCGGCGGGACGTGCTCCACGCGATCGCCCGAGGCCCGGATCGAAACCTCCTCGGAACAGACCTGCCGCTGCGCGCCCAGGATGTGGCAGTTCGTGGAGATCCAGGACGTGATCCCATCCTGCCCGCGCGGACTGGCCTCCACGACGATGGTCCGCTGGGGCACGGACGCGCTCGCGCGCGAGAGGACCTCCGTCGCGTGCGCATGTTGCTCCGGCGACCAGGTGTGTGCGACGACGTTCCAGAGCGCGGCCTTGACGAGAGCCGCATCGCTCTCGCCCTTCGACGCGAGCCAGAGCGCGGCAAGCTGGCGCTCGATCGCAGCGGGGTCGACCTGCTGGTCGCTGACCGTCACGGCCGCCTCCACTTGCGTCCGTCCTTCTCGATCAGCGCATCCGCCGACTCGGGGCCCCAGTTTCCGGCCGCGTAGAGATCGGGCTGCCCCTCCTTGGCCCAACGCGCGAGCAGCGGATCGAGCCAGCCCCAGGCCGTCTCGATCTCGTCGCGGCGGGCGAAGAGCGTGGCATCGCCGAGCATGGTCTCCAACAGCAGTCGCTCGTAAGCCTCGGGAGGCTCGGCCCCGAAGGACGTCGCGTACCGGAACTCCATCGACACCGGAGCCGTGCGCACGTTCGGTCCGGGCAACTTCGAGTCGAACTTGAGCGAGATCCCCTCGTCGGGCTGGATGCGAATGGCCAGCACGTTCGCGTGCATCTTGATGCCCAGCTTGCTGAAAAGAGGATGCGGCGCCGGGCGGAAATGGATGGAGATGTCCGTCACGCGCTTGGGCAGACGCTTGCCGGCTCGAAGGTAGAACGGCACATCCACCCAGCGCCAGTTGTCGACGAAGAGCTTCATGGCCGCGTACGTCTCCGTGCGCGAGGCCGGATCGACCTTCTCTTCCTGACGATAGCCGGGAGCGTCCTCGCCGAGCACGGAGCCTGCGCCGTATTGGCCGCGCACCGCTTCGTCGATCGGGCGCAGCGCACGCAGCACCTTCACCTTCTCGTCGCGTACCGCATCCGCTTCGAAGGCCACTGGAGGCTCCATCGCCACCAGGGAGACGAGCTGCAGCAGATGGTTCTGGATGATGTCGCGAGTGATGCCGGCACCGTCGAAGTAGTTGCCGCGCTTCTCCACGCCGATCGACTCGGCCACCGTGAACTGGATGTGGTCGATGTACTGGCGGTTCCAGAACGGCTCGAAGATGCCGTTCGCGAAGCGGAGCACGATCAGGTTCTGTACGGTCTCCTTGCCCAGATAGTGATCGATGCGGAAGACCTGGCGTTCGCGGAAGATCGAGACCGCGACCTGATTGAGCTCGCGCGCGGACGTGTAGTCGTGCCCGAATGGCTTCTCCACGATGACGCGCGTATACGGGCCCGGCTGCTCGGGGTCGTTGACCATCCCCGCGCCCGCGAGGTTCTGGGCGATGTCGTCGAAGAAGTCGGGCGGCACGGCCAGGTAGTAGATGCGACGCCCGCCCGTCCCGCGCGTGCGGTCGAACTCTTCGAGCCGCTCCTTCAACCGCCGGTACGCCTCCGAGTCGCTGAACTCGCCGCGCACGTAGAAGAGTCCTCGCGCGAACTGCTCCCAGATCGCGTCGTCGACCGGACGCTTGCGAGCGTGCTTGTCGCACGCTTCCCGCATCGAGGCCCGGAACTGTTCGTCCGACATCTCCGATCGCGACATGCCCACGATCGTCTGCCCCGACGGAAGCAGTCCATCGTGCGCCAGCGAATACAGTCCGGGAATGAGCTTCCTCTGCGTCAGGTCGCCGGAAGCGCCGAAGATGACCAGACACGACGGATCCGGAACCCGCTCCTGCTCCAGTCCCTCCCGCAGCGGATTCTCGTTCATCGGTGAAGTCTACCTCGCTGGTTGATGGTTGCCGGCTGGCGGTTGGCGGGAGGACAGAGACCGGCTCGGCTGACTCGCGGGCGTGCGGCGGTCTCCCGCCAACCGCCAACTCATCGCTGTTGTATGCTCGACAGGTCATGACTTGGCAATACATGCCTCGCGTCGCGATCATTCGCGGCATCCGCACGCCCTTCGCAAAATCCGGCACACACTACGCGCATCTGAGCGCCCTGGATCTCGGCAAGCTGGCCGTCACCGAGCTCGTGCAGCGCACCGGGATCACGCCCGCGGACGTGCAGGAGCTCATCTTCGGCAACGTGATCCCGTCCGTGAAGGCGCCGAACATCGCTCGCGAGATCATCCTCGGGACCGGGCTCCCCACGAGGATCCCCGGCTACACCGTCGGCAAGGCCTGCGCCTCGGCCAACCAAGCCATCACCTCCGGCGCGGACATGATCGCCCGCGGCTACGCCGACATCGTCATCGCCGGCGGAGCCGAGTCGCTTTCGGACGTGCCCATCCTCTTTTCGAAGAACTTCTCGGATGCTCTCGTCAGCGCGAGCAAGCAGAAGAGCGTCGGCGGAAAGCTGGGAGCGTTCTCGAAAGTCCGCCCCAAAGATCTCGCGCCCGATGCGCCGGCCATCGCCGAGTCGACCACCGGCCTGACCATGGGTGAGTCTGCCGAGAAGATGGCCAAGGAGAACGGCATCTCCCGCGAGGAACAGGACCGCTTCGCGCTGCAGAGCCACCATCGCGCGGCCGAAGCCACCGCGGCCGGACGATTCAAGGACGAGGTCATGACGGTGGTCGTCCCGCCGAAGTTCGATCATGTCGTAGAGACCGACAACCTCATTCGCGGCGACACGACACTGGAAGCTCTGGCGAAGCTGCGTCCCGTCTTCGACCGCAAGTATGGCACCATCACCGCCGGCAACGCCTCCCCTCTCACCGACGGAGCAGCCGCGGTCCTGTTGATGTCCGAGGAGAAGGCCAAGGCTCTCGGGATCAAGCCGATCGGCTTCCTGCGCAGCTACGCCTACGCCGCCACCGACCCCTTCGATCAACTGCTGCAAGGACCGGTCTTCGCGCTCCCCACTGCGCTCGATCGCGCGAAGGTGAAGCTCGAAGAGATCGGCGTCATCGAGATGCACGAGGCCTTCGCGGCGCAGGTGCTGTCCAACATCCAGTGGATCGGCTCGAAGAAGATCGCGCAGGAGAAGCTCGGCCGCAGCGAAGCGATCGGCCAGGTCGATCCGGAGAAGATCAACCGCAACGGAGGCTCCATCGCCCTGGGCCACCCCTTCGGCGCCACCGGCGCCCGCATCGTCACCAACGTCTGCAACGAGCTGCAACGCACCGGCGAACAGTACGGCCTCGTCACCGTCTGCGCCGCCGGCGGCCTCGGCGTCGCCATGGTGCTCGAACGCGAGTAGTAGCTCGCTTTCGCTGCTCGAGGCAACGCTGAATTGGCCTTGTCATCCGGGCGTCGAGCTTCCAAGAAACTCCCAATGTTTGCAGGGTCAGAATGCAAACTCATCGGAGGCTGCATCGCCCCCCTCATCCGGCCGATGACATTCTCCCCCCAAGAAGCCGGGGGGAGAAGGCTCTCGATTCCACACCCTCGCGATGAACTAGTTCAACGAATGATGAACCCAGCTCGCGATGCGCACACACCGAGAGCCTTCTCCCCTCCGCAGAGGGGAGAAGGTGCCGAAGGCGGATGAGGGGTCGCTCTCGTGACAGGTACGCAGCCTTCTGTTTCTTTCTCTCAGGCGCGCCGCTGCGCGGCGTGGGCCCGCTCGGGATGACAGCCACTGCAAGACCGACCCGCATCCGTTGCCATTGTCCAGTTGTCTTTCTCCGAGGTAGCCTCGGGGGTCGGAGGACAATGATGATCGCAAATGATGCAACGGCCAGGATTCACCGCGAAAGCAACTCACCGCAATGTCGACGAATCTCTACACCCTCGAAAATGCGCTAGAGAGCGCGAATAAGATGATTGCGGAGATGCGTCGCGAGCTACGACGGCTCACCGTTCCCCACGAAAACCAAAGCTCGTTCTACGAATCGTGGAAAGACTCGCGCGTGACCTTCCATTCCGAGGAGATTCGGCGCACTCTTAGGCCGATTTCAGTCGCATTCGTTGTTCGTCTCTCGACTCCGAGGTAGCCTCGGAGTCGAGAAAGGATGGCCATGGACACCAGCGAATTGATCGAGATGATCGCGAAGGGATTCAAAGATCAGAGCGTCGAATTCGACGAGAAGATCGGAGGCCTCCGCAGCGAGGTCGGCGAGAAAATTGACGGGCTGCACGGCGAGTTCGACGAGAAGTTCGGCGGGCTGCGCAAGGAATTCGGTGACTTCAAGACAGAATTCGGTGAGCTGAAAACAGACGTCGCTGGGTTGAAAACAGAATTCGGTGAGCTGAAAACAGACGTTGCCGGGCTGAAGACAGACGTCAGTGAGCTGAAAGCAGACGTCGCCGTGCTGAAAACAGACGTCGGTGAGCTGAAAACAGACGTTGCCGGGCTGAAGACAGACGTCGGTGAGCTGAAGACAGACGTCGGTGAGCTGAAAGCAGACGTCGCCGTGCTGAAAACAGACGTCGCTGGGCTGAAAACAGACGTCGCTGGGCTGAAAACAGACGTCGGTGAGCTGAAAACAGACGTCGCTGGGCTGAAAACAGACGTCGGTGAGCTGAAAACAGACGTCGCCGGGCTGAAGACAGACGTCGGTGAGCTGAAAGCAGACGTCGGTGAGCTGAAAGCAGACGTCGGTGAGCTGAAAGCAGACGTCGGTGAGCTGAAAGCAGACGTCGCCGGGCTGAAGACAGACGTCGCTGGAGTCAAGGATTCCGTCAACCAGACGCACATCCTGATCGAGGCGCTGCGCAAGGATCTCAAGATCTTCGATGAGGACACGTCCGAAGACGGAGCGGTTCCGCTCGCTCGCCGCGTGACTTCTCTGGAAGTCCGCGTGAAGAAGCTCGAGGGGCGCAAACGGCCGCAACGGCCGGCTCGGTGAAGCAGGCCCGAGAATCCCGACTCACATCGGGAGCCAGTACGAGAACTTCACCAGGAACACGTCGTGTGACGGCGCGTTGGCGATGGCCCGGGTATCGCGGCCCAGGCGGAAGTCGCCAAGGGGGACCTCCTCGGCGCGGTTCTCGTTCCAGACGACGTAGACCGCCGAGCCGGGGCGGAACTCCCAGCGCACCACTGCGCTCCCGCGCACACTCCGGAAGTTGAAGTCGGGGTCACTGACAGTGGACGCATACGGCTCGTAGTCCGCGCTGCGAGCGCGCACCAGTGAGTGGTAGTCATGAAAGTCGCCCGCGGCCACGAAGGGCTGCACGTACAACTGGAACGACAACCTCGAGCTGAGGGTCCAGTCGGCTCGCGTGGCCAGCTCGAAGATCCGCTGCTCCAGTTCCGCGAACACATAGCGCCGCCCGAACGTCTCCGTGGCGGTGGCATCGTCGGCGGTGCGGACGTACTGGTTGCGCGTGAACGATCGCTCGATCGAAGGAGCGATGCTGAGCCGCAGATTCGAGGAGGGCTGGAAGCTGGCGGTCACGCCGAGGCCTCGCGCGTAGGAGCCGTCTTCTTCACCGGAGAACGCTCCTTCGACCTCGAGCACGACCTTGCGCCGTTCATCGCTCGACACGCCAACGTCCGCGCTCCAGCTCCTGGGCGTGCGCACGAGAGGACCGCCGCGGGTCTGGCGGTCGGAGAATGCTCCCGGAGTCAGGAACACCGCGGCGTTCAAGCCCCAGTAGTTCGCCAGCGTGATGCCTCCGTCGGCAAACACGCCCCGCTCGATGGTGTCGCCGTCGAAGTTGCGGTTGTTCCAGGCACCAAACCAGAGTCTCTTGTTCCGGGTCCGCGCGGTCGGTTCTTCCACCACGTACTGCATCACCCCGTGCGCCGAGAGGATGTCCGAGCGCTGCAGAAATCCCGTGTCGTTCGTCTCGAAACCAGGTGAGTACGACTGCACCTGGGCCAGCGGCCGCCAGCGGCCGGTCTGCTTCGAGAGCATGATCCGCGAGGCGTGTCCGGTCAGCTCGGTGCGCGAAGAATCAAGCTCGATGTGACCGGCATCGGGCCGTTGGTAGTAACGCGCGGAAGCGCGTTGGGTGAGATCGATGGCCACTTCGCTGCCCTGCACCCGCGATCCCGCGGCCATCCACTCCAGCACCCAACTGGCGTTGCGAAAGCTCGTGTATCCGTCGATGCCGACGGTCTGCGCGCTCTCGCGCAGTGGCGTCAGCTCTTCGGACAGGCGCCGATTCACCGAGGTCGCCAGGAATCCGACTCGCGTCCCGGAGCCGATCTCTTTCGTGACGCGCGAGACGAAGTAGTTCGTCATCGGCTCGACGTGCCGCCGGCCGTGATCGGTTCCGTCGACGAAGCGCCCCCGCTCGGTGTCCGTGAGCGCATTGAGCACGCCGACGGACCACTGGCCCAGTTTCCCGGTGACCTTCGCGGCGCCCAGGATCGTCGTCTCCGAGGGAGCGGAGACGAACTCCGCCTGAATCGAGCCTTGCGGCGAACGTCCGATGCGCCGCGAATAGAAAAGCTGCGGCGGCTGGATGAAATCGAAGTGCGAGCGCGCCGGCGTGTCCCCGAACGAGAAGATGTTCGAGCCCTCCGTGAAGAAGGGTCGCTTCTCCGGATAGAACGTCTCGAACTCGGTGAGATTCACCACCGCCGGGTCGACCTCCACCTGACCGAAGTCGGGATTGATCGTGCCCGTGAGCGTGAGCGTGGACGTGAGCGCGTACTTGAGGTCGATGCCCCCGTCGATGCGCTGATCGCTCGACTCCAGCAGCGGGTTCGTCTCATCGAACCCCGTGCGCAGATCGGAGCGCGTCACAACGTACGGCACCAGCTCCAATTGCCGCTTGCGGCGAATGCCGTCGAGGCCGGAGAGGTCGGCGAAATGGGAGACGAACCCGGTCTCCCCCTTGCGCGTGTTCACGATGCGCACCCACTCGTTGTTGCGCACGGTGCGGCGCGTGACGTTGATTCCCCAAGTGTGCGCGTCCTTCTCCGGGAAACGTAGCTGCGAGAAGGGCACGCGGATCTCGCTCACCCAACCGCCCGGCACGATCTTCGACTCCGACAGCCAGACCGCATCCCAGTTCCCGTCCTCGCCGATGTCGTTGTAGAGGATGGAATCGATCTGCATGTTGGAGGGCGTGACCGTGAAGGCCGCGCCCGAGAGCCGGTCGTGCTGGGAATCGATGTTGATGGAGAGAAAGTCGCTCGGCAGAAACGAGTCTCGCCGGGCCAGCAAAGCCGTGGGGCGCTCCGGATCACTCATCATCGCGCCGAAGTAGATCGCCTCGTCGTCGAACAGCACCCGGAAGCTGGTACGCATCGTGGCCGGCTGGCCGTCATTCGGATCGTGTTGTGTGAAGTCCGTGAACTCCGGCGCCGTCTGCCAGACCGCCTCCGAAAGATCGCCGTCAATGACCGGCGCCGAGGTCGCACGTACTGCGCGCAACACCGGCCGGTCCGGCCAATTGGCCGCGTGCGCCAGAGGCGCGAGGAGGAGCAGCAGGAAGAGTCCGGCGGTGCGTTTCATGCGACGCGGCAGAGTAACGCAAGTTGGGGCTTCCGTTGCCCGTTGCCACATCTCGTTTCCGCGAGTTTCAACGGCCGTTGCCTGGCTGGGTTGTCGGAATGTCGGTTGTCGGTTGTCCCGTTGTCTGCGCCCTTCTCGTGGCTACGGGCAACGCCTCCGCCTGCCGGCGTGAGACGCCGTCGGCTCAGGCCGACCGCTCATGACGGTAAACTCTCCGCAATGACTGAAGTCATCCGCGCCGTCTGCCCCCATGACTGCCCCGATACGTGCTCCATGCTGGTCACCGTGGAGGAAGGCCGCGCCATCCGCATGGCGGGCGATCCCGATCATTCGGTCACGCAGGGCTTTCTCTGCACCAAGGTCGCGAAATATCTCGAGCGCACCTATCACGAGGGCAGGCTGCTGTACCCGCAGATCAGGACGGGTGCCAAGGGCGAGGGTAAGTTCCGTCGCGCGTCGTGGGACGAAGCGCTCAACCTGATCGCGACGCGGTTGCGGCAGATCATCGAGACAGATGGTCCACAGGCCATCCTGCCCTATTCCTACGCCGGCACGATGGGGCTGATTCAGGGTGAGTCGATGGACCGCCGCTTCTTCCACCGCATCGGCGCCTCGCTCCTCGAGCGCACGATCTGCTCGAGCGCGGGAGGCGAGGCCTTGAACGTGACCTACGGAACGCGCATGGCTCCCGATCCGGAAGACATCGTGAACGCGAAGCTGGTCCTCCTCTGGGGCACGAACACCCTCACCTCGAACTCGCACGTCTGGCCTTTCGTCCGAAAGGCGAAAGACAACGGCGCCACCACCATCTGCATCGATCCCATCCGCACGCGTACCGCTGCGGTGAGCGACGAGCACATCCCCATCCGCCCCGGCACCGACGCCGCGCTGGCACTGTCGATGATGCACATCCTCTTCCGCGACGGGCTGGACGACCGCGCCTATCTCGAGGAGATGACCCTGGGCTGGGAGAAGCTTCGCGAGCGCGTGCTCGCCGAGTATGCGCCGGAGCGTGTGGCCAGGATCTGCCGCATCCCAGTCGCCACGATCGAGAGTCTGGCCGCGCGTTACGGATCCATGCGACCGACGTTCATCCGCCTCAACTACGGTCTGCAGCGTCACGCCGGCGGAGGCTCGGCCGTGCGTGCGATCTCCCTGCTGCCGGCCGTCACGGGCGCCTGGGACGACATCGGCGGAGGGGCCATGCTCTCCACCTCCGGGACGTTCTCCGCGCTGGACACGGCCGCGCTTCATCGACGCGAGCTCAGTCCACCCGGAACCCGCACGATCAACATGTCCCGCCTCGGCGAAGCGCTCACCGCGATCGACGATCCGCCAGTCAAGGCCCTCATCAACTACAACTCCAACCCCGCCGCGGTGGCACCGGACCGCGAGAACGTCCTCGACGGTCTGCGCCGCGAGGATCTCTTCACCGTCGTCCTCGAGCACTTCCAGACCGACACCGCCGACTACGCGGACGTGCTCCTTCCGGCCACGACGCAACTCGAGCACGAGGACGTGCATAAGGCCTACGGCCATACCTATCTCATGTTCAACGCCCGCGCGATCGAGCCCCTGGGCGAGTCGCTGCCGAATACGGAGATCTTCCGCCGTCTCGCCGCGCGCATGGGCCTCGATCACCCCGAGCTCCGCGCGACGGACGAAGAGATGATGCGCGAGCTGCTCCGCAACATGCCGTTCCCACTCGAAGAGCTCCGCGAGCGCGCCTACATCCGCCTGGACATCCCCTCCCCGCATCTCCCCTACCGCCGCGGCACGCGTCTGCCCACGCCCAGCGGAAAGATCGAGATCGAGTCGGCGCGCGCCGCGCAGCACGGGCTCGATCTCCTTCCCGAGTACGTCCCGCCTCATGAGTCGGAAGAACGCGACCCGGAGTTGGTGCGCCGCTACCCGTTGGCGTTGATCTCGCCACCCGCGCACTCGTTTCTCAACTCGACCTTCGTGAACGTGACTTCGCTCCGCCGCGCGGCAGGCAAGCCCACACTGGAGATCCACGCAGACGACGCCGTGCAAAGAGGTATCGATCACGGCGCGCGCGTGTCGATCTTCAACGACCGCGGCACGTTCACCGCGGAGGCCGTGATCACCGATCGCGTTCGCCCCGGCGTCGTGTCCGCACCCTCGGTGTGGTGGGCCAACCTCACCGACGATCGCAACAACGCCAACCACACGACCTCTCAAGCACTGACGGACATCGGAGGAGGCGCCACCTTCTACGACAACCAAGTGGACGTGCGGCCGGCGTGAACCGCGTTCTCACGTTCTTGGGAGATGCTCAAGCCGCGCGGAGTCCAGCGAGTTCGGTTGTCAGTTGTCGGTGCCCAGTTCAGGGTGATCCTTCTGTACTGCCGACCTGGAGTTTCTTCGCTCGCTGCGCAGATTCGAGATGCTGTACTCAGTATCCGCGAACAAGCGCAGGCAACCGACCACTGACCACTGACAACACCTACGTGGACACCGACGTCCGGGAAGCTACCGCTACGGTACACTTCGGCCGCGCATGTCCTACATTCTTCCCGTCGTCTTCGTCGTGATCGTCTGGCTGGCCATCGTCTATCTCAACGAGCGGCACGGCCTTTTGAGCGCGGACCGCTTTCCGTCGCCGCTGGTCAAGTGGGTTGCGTATGCGTGGCTGGGACTCTTCATGGTGGGCATCGCCATCCTGGTGACGACGGCGGCCCGCACGACGGTGACCCCGAAAATGCTGGAGAGCGCTTCGTTCTTCGGTCTCTTCGAGATGCACGTGTTTCTGATGATCTTTCTGGCGGTCTGGTGGCTGCTCAGCGGCCGGCCGCCGCTGCGCGAGTTTCTCAGCATCCGGCACGAGCGCCCCGCCGAGGTCGTGGCCGTGGGTGTGTCGTTCGGGGTCGGCGGCTGGATCATCACCATCCTGGCGGCGCTCGTGGCCACCCTGGTGTTGCGCGCCGTGGGTTTGCTCGACAATCCACCCGACCCGCCGGCGGTGATCGGCTGGATGGCCAATCTGGCCTGGTGGAAGAAGGCGCTGATCGTCCTGTCCGCCATGACCGTGGAAGAGTTCTTTTTCCGCTCGTTCCTGCAGAAGCGCATCGGTCTCGTGGCCTCGACCGTTCTCTTCGCTCTGGCTCACTTCTCTTACGGCAATCCTCTGATGCTCATCGGCGTTACGGTGATCTCGGTCGTGATCGGCATCGCCTTCTACCGGACCAGGAACGTCATCCCCGGCATCATTGCTCACGGCGTCTTCGACGCGATCCAGCTCTTCGTCATCGTCCCCTTCGCAGTGAAGATGATGGGCGGCTAGGGCGGCACGGCCGCCAGCGCTGGTTGGGCGGTACGACCGGCTGCGCTGGTTGGCATAGCCTTGGGCACGTGCGGGGCGGCACGGCCGCCGGCTCTGGTTGGCATAGCCTTGGGCACGTGCGGGGCGGCACGGCCGCCGGCGCTGGTTGGCATAGCCTTGGGCACGTGCGGCAGCTCCGAGGCTGACATATCGCAGACACCCAAGCCGGTTGTTGTCAGTGATCGGTTATCAGTTTTGGGTGAGATGGCGCGCTGAATCCCAGACAACCGACAACCGACAACCGACGACGGACAAAGGAACAACCCACCCCGCAAAAGGGCGCCGCTACTGCTCCGACACGACGACTCCGTCGCCCTCGAAACGGATCTTGAACCCGCCCACTTCCGTGTTCTCGATCATCACGTTGTCGAGGGACTGGTCGTCCACGACGGTGGCGATGAGGTTGCCGGTCCAGGCCACGAGGGCGTTGGAGGAAATCGAGAGCGGATACTCGCGGGTCACGCGGAGCGTGAGCGGCTCGATGGAGGTGGAGATGGCCAGCGAGCCCTTGCCGAAGATCTTCACCGTGTCGATCTTGCGTTGATAGGAACCGTCGTAGATCGGCTCCACGCGATAGGTCAGCGAGTCCTCGAGTGCCAGCAGGTTGCTTCCCTCGACGTAAATGAACTCGTCGTGGAGGTCGAGCAGATAGGTCTTTCGCCCCTTCTCGTACACGAAGATCTTCCCCTGCCCGACTGCCTTGACCAGCGTCTGGGCAGTCGTGCCGAGGAGGGTCGACTCCGCGACGAATTTCAGATTGCCCGAGTAGCTGGAGACGGTGCCCCGCTTCACGTGGACCGAGCGGGCGAAGTTGATCTCGAGGAATCCGTTCTCGTGCAATGTGAAGGTCTTCGAGGCCCCTTCGATCTTGCGGGCCACATCGATCTTCTTCGCCTCGACATGCTGCGGCTCGTCCACCGCGTCCTGCAGCTTCCGCGCGGCGGTCATGGCCGGCTGCGGCACCTCAGCGGTCACGTGTGGAACCGGAATCTGCGGCGTAGGCACCTTCCCGGGCTGCGTGCGCGACTCCATGGCCGCGGACTGCTCGGGAGTGAGTGCGCGGATCTTCTCGGTGATCACACGCGGAGCCACCGTGCGCACGGGAGCGGGTACAGGCGCCGGCGGTGGAGGCGGTGGTGCGGGAGGACGCATCTCCAGCTCCACCTCCCGCACGAGCTTGTCGGCGCCGGCGAAACGCAGGTGCTCGAGGGCGAGGCCGAACTTCTTCTTCTGGCGGTACAGCAGGCCCAGGTAGAGGTGCGATTTCGCGTAGTTGGGACGAAGGTCGATGGCCCGGCGGAGAAAGTGTTCCGCTTCGTCGAGCTTGCCCTGCTTGAAGAGAATCAGGCCGAGGTTCGAATGCAGGATGAAGACGTTCGCGTTGTCGGAGATCAGGCGGCGGTAGATGACTTCGGCCTCTGGAAACGCGTTGGTTTTGAAGTAGACCAGGCCGAGGAGGTTGAGCACGTCCGCGTCGTCAGGACGAAGACGCTGCGCCAGCTCCAGCTCGCGGCGAGCCTCGGCGTACCTTCCTTCCTGAAACGCTTCGCGACCCCGGTTGTAATGGAGAAGAAAGACGCCCTGGTCAAAAGGGGGCGCCACCGCGGGATCACGCTCTGGCATCGCGGCGGCGATTGTACTAGCTCTCTGCCGGACGAGAGCTCCAACCTTCAGCGCGGCGCTCGCGTCGTCCTCTCATCCCAATCGAGGGAACCGCGGAGGAGCGCGAGGAAGAGTCGTTCCATGCAGGAACTCGCTTCCCTCACCGCAAGCCGGCTCTGCTGCTCATCGCGCCGCGGTCTGGCCCAGATACTTCGCGCCGGGGATGAGCGCTGCGGCCACGGTGCTGCCGGCGCCGAATCCGCCCTGCAGCTTCTTCCCGCCTCGGCGTCCGGCGAACGAGATCCCGCCGCCATACGGGCGCCCGTGATAGACCGTCATCGCGCGCTTCACGTACGTCTGCGTCTCGTCATAGGGAGGAATGCCGCCGTGCCTCAGCACCGCGCCTTCGCCTGCGTTGTAAGCAGCCAGCGCGCGCGGCAGATCGCTGGGAAAGAGGCGCGTCAGATAGGCCAGATACTTCACGCCGCCGTGGATGTTCTGGTCGGGGTCATGCACTTGGGTGACGCCGAACCGCTTCGCGGTCGCGGGCATCAGTTGCATGAGTCCACGGGCGCCTTTGTGGGAAATCGTGGCGGGGTTGAAATCGGATTCCACCTGGATGACCGCGCGGACGAGAGTGGGGTCGACGTTGTACTTGGCCGCGTAGCGCTCGATGATCGGATCGAACCGGGAGGGACGGTCGTGGCGTTTCGCA
>Ga0307505_10002068_pt1 | contig 14671 bp, 7 predicted proteins | sample 23_S_MG_FD_202183 | JGI IMG/M metagenome (GOLD analysis project Ga0307505, IMG submission 202183) | Soil microbial communities from Populus trichocarpa stands in riparian zone in the Pacific Northwest, United States - 23_S | ecosystem: Environmental > Terrestrial > Soil > Riparian zone > Trees...
TGGTCACCGTGCTGGCAACCTCGGGCTCGATCTCGACGAGGACGAACCGACGCGACCCGCCGTCGAGCACGTTCTGCGCTAGAACCGCATGGCCGGTCGTCCCACTGCCGGCGAAGGCGTCGAGTATGAGATCGTCCGGGCTGGTGGCAATCTGGAGGATGCGCTGGATGAGGCGGACGGGCTTGGGAGTGATGAATAGCTCGGCACCTTTCTCCAGACCCATAAGCGCACTCAGTTCCTGCTTTGAGTGTCGCGTGCTGCCTACGTCCTCCCACGACCAGATGGTCTGGGGTACGACTCCGTCGCGGACCTCCGAGAGAAAGCGCTTGATCCCAGGCCGGCTATCGCCACTACCCCACCAAACACGTCCATCGCCGTTGAGGGAGTCGAACTTCTCCCTGCTAACCCGCCAATAGCTCCCAGGTGGCGGGCCGTCAATGACCCGTCCGGACGGTGTTGTGATGGCGTACTGCCCAAGGGAGTACGAATTCCTCGCGGCCAGATCCCCGAGGAGCCACGGACCCCTTGGGTCATTGTCGGGATTCTTGTAGCGAGCCAGCATTTCGTCTGTCCTGGCGACACGAGCAGGCCTCCATGTTGACTCGTTTCGGGCGTAGACCAACACGTAGTCATGATCCTCGCTAAAGCTGACTGCCGAGTTCTTTGGGCTGTCGACCTTGTGCCATATCACCGTCGCGACAAAATTCTTGCCTCCAAAGACCTCGTCCAGCACGGCGCGCGCATGGTGGACCTCGTTGTCGTCGAGGCTGATCCAGATGCTGCCGTCCTCGGCCAGTAGCTCCCGCAATAGCACCAGCCGCGGGTACATCATGCACAGCCACTTGTCGTGCCGGCTCAGGTCCTCGGCCTCCTTCCCCACCGTCTCCCCGAGCCAGGCCCGCATCTCCGGGCTGTTCACGTTGTCGTTATACGCCCAGCCCTCGTTGCCTGTGTTGTACGGCGGGTCGATGTAGATGCACCGCACGCGGCCCGCGTAGTAGGGCAGCAATGCGCGCAGGGCGTGGAGGTTGTCGCCCTCCACGATCAGGTTCTCGCTCGCCGGGTCGGTGGACAGCCCCGCGTCAGTTTCGAGCATCCGGAAAGGAACCCGTCGCGCGTGGTCGACGACGGCCGCCTTGCCTATCCAGTCCAACACGGGCATCGTTCTCAGTCATGGTGGCACCGGCTGGATGATAGCTGTGGTCCGTCCCGACCGGTCACGCCGCGGTGTCCAGGCGCCGCTGACCGCCAGACATTGCGATGATCGCGCCGGCCGGCGATGTCGGCCGTCCGCGCCGCGTGCGACGCTCGAGGGGATGGTGCCGGCGGACCTGTGGCCGCTGCCGACGTACCGCGAGATGCTGTTCGTGAAGTAGGGATTGGGGATCGGGGAATACGGATTGGCATGCACCGCAGAGATGGGTGTCTGCCAATCCCCAATCCCTTCTCCCTACTCCTCCCTCATCACCTCCCGAACCTTCTGGGCGATCTCGGGCGTGACCTCCTGCACGCCGTGCTTGTCCTGCGCATGAATAGCGACGAGGCGCAGCGCCTCCTCCTCCGTCTCGGCGCGAACGACGCCATCGCAATCGAAGCCGACATCGCGGCAATGGACAACCTTGGACATGGCAGGTACCTGTTGGCTGGTTAGCGGATGACGACAATGCTTCGATGCGCCGCGCCGGTGGAGGTTTCTAGGCGTGCGAGGTAGGCGCCCGGCGCGAGGCGGCCCGCATCGAGGGTCACGGCGCCGGCGCCGGCCGGCCGCTGCTCGTCGAGCAGCACGGCGACCACGCGACCGAGCGCGTCGTAGACAGCGAGCCGAACGGCGCCGGCCGCGGGGAGCTCGTACCGAATGGTCGTTGGTCCCAGTGCCGGGTTGGGCGCCGGCGCGTGGAGCACCAGGCCGGCCGCGCCGGCCGGCGGCTCGGCGGCCACCGTCAGCACGGTGGCGGTCACCGACGTCGGCCCGTAGGCGAGCGAGTACGTGCACCCCGGCGGTCCGTCCACGCCGGCAAACGCACCGGTTGACGAGCCGGCGGTGAGGACGTCGAAGATGTCCCCGGGCGCCGGCGTGAAACCGCCGATGTGGGAGAAGCGCAACGTCCCGTCGAGCGTCGCCGCGCCGGAGACGGCTAGCTGGTCGTACGCGCCGCCGGCGGTGCCACCCAGCTCGATCTCCAATATGCCGCCGGCCGCCTGCATGTAGGCGCCGCCGATGGTAAACGTGCCAGCCACGCCGGCGGAGTCGCCGGGGTTGATCGTGCCGGCGTTGGTCAGGTCGAAGGAGAGCGTGCCGGCGCCGCCCAGGACGCCGCCGGCCGCGAGTTCGACGCCGCCCACGTCGAGCGTAGCCCCGGGCGCCACCAGCAGCGTGTCGGCCGTGAGTCCGGCACCGCGCAGCGGCGATAGCGCGCCGGCCCCGGCCCCGCCGCCCACCACCAGCGTGCCTCCGTCCGTGTCGACGAACCCTCCGGGGCCCACCACCAGCTCTCCCACGGCCGCGGACGCTCCCGAGTTAACCGCGAGCGAGCCGGCGCCCCCGAGGCCCAGCGCCACCCGCTCGGCGGCGAGGAACGTCCCGGCGCCCACCACTAACAGGTCTCCGACGCCCCCTGCGAACGCTCCCACCGTCACCCGTCCCGCGGTCGCGGCAGTGCCGCCGTTTGCGATCAGCGTCCCCCGGCCACGCAGCCCCACCTCCAGGTAGCGGAACGTGGCGGAGGACGCGTGGACCGTGAGGAGCCCCTCGCCCCCTGGCTCGAATCCCAGCACGGTGTCGGCCCCCCCGTCGAGCAACGCGCCCTCGTTCACGGTCAGCGTGCCCGTCCCCAGGAACCCCACGTCTAGCCGGCTGACGGCGGTCAGTCGGCCCGGCCCGAAAGCCCCCTCCACCCGCAGGAACCCCGTCGATCCGGCGAGGAACCCCAGCGTCATCTCCCCCGCCCGGAGCTCACCCTCCCCCATCACGCGCACGTACCCCGCCGACCCTACGCCGAAGCCGACGGCGAGCCCCCCCGCCACGTCCGCCTGCCCACCGCCCCGGACGTCGAGTACGCCGGCCTCACCGTCGCCTATGCCGATTAGCACGCCCTCCGCTGTGAGCAGGGCGAGGTTCCCCACGCGTAGGCGGGGGGCCGCGGCGGAGTCCGCCTCCGCCGTGACCGTGACGGCGCCCGTGACGAGGAGCTCGGCGTCGAACAGGCGGAGCTCATTTTGCGCCCCCTCCACGGCCCCGTCGCCGGTGACAGCGAGCCGCCCGCCCTCGACGTTCAGGGCGACGCCGGCGGCGGGGTCGTCGACGACGCGCAGGGTGGTGCAGTCGACGACGCCCGGGGTGCCGGCCAGAGAGTAGGTGGCGCCGCCGAGGGCGAGGGTGACGGCGCCGCGGGCGGCCTCGAGGACGGCCGTCGTGCGGGCCTCCCCGAGGGTGACCGTGTAGGACTCCGTGCCGGTGCCGGCGTTGAACAGGGCCGCCTGATCCTCGGTGGGGACGGCGCCGCCGGTCCAGCGCGTGGGGTCGCCGAAAGCGCCGGAGGTCGGCTGGGTCCACGCGACGGTTGCGGCGCAACGCGGCAGGATGGCGCGCCAAGCCTCGATGTCCCCCTGCGGGTTCCGTCCGCCGCCCACGATCGTCGTTCCATCGGCCGAAATACCGACCGTCCCGCTATACGCGTCGAGGTCCCAGCCGGTGAGGACGATGCCATGGTCGTTCGCGAGGACGTCCCGCAGGCTCCGCATGCCGCCCGCCGCCGTCCAGAGGAAGACCTCGGGGGTCCCCTCGGGCCCCGTCCCGAACCCGACGATGACGGACCCGTCGGCCGAGACGCCGTGCGCGCGGCTGAAGAAGCTGCCGCCGGGGAAGTCGCCCAGGCCGACCATGCCCGTGCTGGCCGTCCACCGGTACGCCTCGTTACCATTCGGGCCGTTGCTCTGGCCGACGACGACGGACCCATCGGCTGAAACGGCGAAGGCGTAGCTCCCGCCTGACGAAGGAGCGCCGGGAAGGCGCCCGAGCCCCTGTATCCCGCCCCCTGAGGTCCACCGGAACGCCTCCTCGTGGCCCGTTGAGTTCACGCCCTCCCCCACGATCACGCTGCCGTCGTCTGACACCGCGTACGCCCGGCTGTCTACAGCTCCTCCCGGGAGATCGCCGAGGGAGACGATGCCGCCGGCGGTCCAGCGGAAGGCCTCGATGTCATCTGCCGCGTTACGTCCGAAGCCGACGATGACCGACCCGTCGTCGGATGCGGCGTACGCACGTTCGGCGCTACCTCCTCCGGGCATACTGCCCAGTCCCTGCATGCCTCCGCCGGCCGTCCATCGGAAGGCGCCCGAACTCAGGCCCACGACTACCGCCCCGTCTCCCGACACCCCTAGCGCGACCCCGCTAGCGTCTGGCTCCATCGAGCCCAACCCTACCATCCCACCGGCAGCCGTCCAGCGGAACGGTTCCTCATGATCGTCCGCGTTGGTGCCCTCGCCGACGACGACGCTCCCGTCCGCCGAGACGGCGTTCGCGATGCTCCCGAAGTCGCCGCCCGGGAGGTCGCCGAGGCCCTGGAAGGACGCCTGCGCCATGGCGGTCGACGGCAAGAGGAGGAGTGCCGCACCGCAGGCGGCTGTGTTTGCGCGCCGAAATCGCGTCATGGCTGTTGGCACTCGAGGTGGAGGGAGCGCACACTCGCCCGTTATCGCGTCACGCCCAACTGTTGCATCATCACGCTTCCGAGCATGTAGATCCGCGCCTCGCGGATGCCGTCATCGGCGACTACATACGTGACGCTCAGGGGCACACTGACATCGCGCCCGGTCGCGGCCACGCCGGCGAACTCGCCGATGTGGCGGCCCACGAAGTCGCCCTCTATCGACGCGAGCCCCTCGCCGACGACGAAGTGCCGCATGTCGAACCGCGCGTCGAATGCACGGTGGTACATGAAGTCCAGCATCTGGCCCACTGCCTCGCGCCCCTCGTGTCGGGAGCCGCTCGACATGTCGATGAACACGACGTCGGGCGAGAGCATCGACGCGTCGTGCTCACGGAGATAGGTCTCGACGAAGCTGCGGGTCTCGTCGGCCGACAGGCCTTGCGCGGCGGCGCCCGGTGACGCGAGGAGGGCGATCGACAGGGCGATGAAGGCCGGGGTGAACGGCAGCCAGAGGGGATGTGTCATGCGTCCGATTGGTAATTGTGGTGGTCGGATCTCGTGCAGCGCGGTCAAGGTGCGCGGCGATCATAAGGGCCACCAGCGGGAAACGATGTACTTGGTGCACCGTGCTCCTATCGAGATCGAGACGAGAAGCGGATCATGTGCGCGAGCTTGAATCGCAGGAGGGCCCTTCTACCCCGACCTCCACCTCAGTGGGCGAGACGCTCGACATCACCCAACTCCTCGTGCAGAGCCGCGAAGGCGACGCGCCGGCGCGCGAGGAGCTCGCGCCGCGGGTCTACGACGAGCTCCGTCGCATCGCGCACGCGCGCCTGGCGCGGCACCGCGCCGGCGATACGATGAACACGACGGCGCTGGTCCACGAGGCCTACCTGAAGCTGGTGGATGGCTCGCGCGCCGGATGGTCCGATCGCACTCACTTCGTCGCGCTGGCGTCGCGCGCCATGCGGTTCATCCTGGTCGACTATGCGCGCGCCAGGATGACCGACAAGCGCGGCGGGGGGCGCATGGCGTTGCCGCTTGACGAAAGCCGAGTCGCGGCGACCGAACGCGCGGAGGACCTGGTCGACCTGCACGAGGCGCTCGAACGCCTCGGCGCCGCCGACGAACGCCTCGTCCGACTCGTCGAGTATCGATTCTTCGGGGGCATGACCCACGAGGAGATCGCGGAGGTGACCGGCCTCTCGGTGCCGACGGTGAAGCGCGATTGGCGCCGTGCGCGTGCCTGGCTCTACCACACCATGCGGTCGGACGCAGGTGCCACCGGCGACGGCCCGTGACTCGGCGGACGCACGGATCTCGATAGGTGGATGTCTCCCACTCTGCCCATGCCCGCTCTGTCTCTCGAGCGCTGGCGCGAGGTCGATGATCTGCTGGCGCAGGCACTCGACCGACCGGCCGACGAGCGGACCGCCTTTCTTAGGCACGTTTGCGGTCAGGATCCGTCCCTCTACGCAGAGGTCACCGCCCTGCTGGACAGCGACGAGGAGTCCGAGCGCGTCCTCGGTGAGTTCGCCTCGTCGTACGCCGCGCCGCTGCTGGAGGACCTCGGTGACGCGCTCGGAAGCGGACTGGTCGACGATCTCGATCCGGCGCCGGCGCAGGTCGGACCGTATCGGATCGTGCGCGAGGTCGGACGAGGCGGCATGGGCACCGTTTACCTGGCCGAACGCGCCGACGGTGCGTTCGAGAAGAGGGTCGCGGTGAAGCTGGTGCGTCGCGGCATGGACACTGAGGAGGTGCTGCGCCGCTTCCGCGCCGAGCGCCAGATCCTCGCCGTCCTGGACCACCCCAACGTCGCCCGACTTCTTGACGGGGGCGCCGCGTCCGACGGGAGGCCGTACTTCGCGATGGAGTTCGTCGAGGGCGAACCCATCACCACGTATTCCGACACCCGCCGGCTGACGGTCGACCAACGCCTCGACCTCTTCGACTCCGTGTGCGAGGCCGTGCGTCACGCGCACCAGCACCTAGTGGTTCATCGCGATCTCAAGCCTGGCAACGTGCTGGTGACTACGTCTGCCGCTGGGGACGGGGCTCCGCAGGTGAAGCTTCTCGACTTCGGGATAGCGCGCCTGCTCGAGGCGGGCGCCGACCCCGAGCTCACGGGGGTGGGGCGCGTGCTCACGCCGGCGTACGCGAGCCCGGAGCAGCGCGCCGGCGCGCCCGTGACCACGGCGAGCGATGTCTACCAACTCGGTATCCTGCTGTTCGAGGTCCTGGCCGGACGGCGCCCCGACGCCGCGACCCGGCCGAGCGCGGCAGTCACCGCCGCGGCCGCGGAGGCCCGCGGGGCAACGGAAGAGCGCCTGCGGGCGAGGCTCCGCGGCGACCTGGACAGCATCGCGGCGCAAGCGCTCGAGGAGGAGCCCGACCGGCGTTACCCGTCGGCGGAGGCCCTCCTCGCCGACATCCGTCGCCACTCCGGCGGTCTGCCCGTGACCGCACGGCCGGACTCGGCCGCGTACCGCGCCGGTCGATTCGTCCGCCGTCACCGCGCCGGCGTTGCCGGCGCGGCCCTGCTCGTGCTCGTCCTTGCCGGCGCCTCGCTCGCTCTGGCGGTGTCCGCCGGCACGGCGGCCGCCGAGCGCGACCGCGCCCGCGAGGAGCGGGATCGGGCGGAGGCGACCGCCAGCCTGCTGGAAGGCCTCTTCACCGCGTCGGACCCGATGGGTGCCGAGCGCCTGGACACGCTTCGGGCCAGAGACCTCCTCGCTCGCGGCGTCCGGAGCGCCGACGCGGATCTCCGCGAACAGCCCTTGATCCGTGCGCAGATGCTGGATGTGATCGGCCGCGCATACACGCGAATCGGCCTGCACGCTACCGCCCTGCCGCTCATGCGGCGCGCCCTCTCGCTCCGGGAATCGGGCGGCGCGCCGGCTGAAGACGTCTCACAGACCCGCCACACGCTCGGCCAGACGCTGTCGGTCCATGGTCTTCACGACGAGGCGGAGCGCGAGCTGCGCCGAGCGCTGGCTGATCGCACCGAACTCTTCGGCGCGCGTCACCTCCTCGTGGCCGAGACCCAGGCCACGCTGGCCGACGTGCTCCAGGCAGTTGGTGACAACGAGGAGGCGGAGCGCTTGCTGCGCAGCGCCCTCGACACGAGGAGGCCTCTACTCGGAGATCGACACGAGGTCGTGGCCAACACCCTCACTGCGATCGCCGGGGTGCTGCTTGAGCAGGGGCGCCTCGATGAAGGGGAGAGAGCGTATAGGGACGCGATAGCTCACTACGCGGGTGTGCGGCAGGGCTCGCAAGGCCAGTACCGCGCGTTGGGCGGCCTGGGCTTCCTCTACCTGATGTCCGGCCGGCATGCCGAGGCCGAGGCGGTCCTTCGCGAGAGCCTTACCCTGATGGAATCACGGTTGGGCCGGGACCACTGGCGCGTCGGCCTGGAGCTCACGACGCTCGCTTCCACGATCCGTGCGCAGGGCCGTGGAGAGGAAGCGGAGGCGCTGCTCCGCCGAGCCCTGGCCATTCCACCGCGCCGTCCGCAGGACCGCGCCATCGCGCTCGGTTCTCTGGCCACGACTCTCCGGGAGCGAGGCGACCTGGCCGGCGCCGAAGCGTCACAGCGAGAGGCGGTGGCCATCCTCGAGCAGGCCTACGGGTCAACCGACCCGGTGACGGAGGCGAGTCGATCGAAACTCGCTGGCATCCTGCGCGAAGCCGGCCGCGGTAGCGAGGCCGACCGTCTCGCTGCGCCCGCAGTCGCCGCGGGTCATGCCGGCGCTTCGCGGTGAGGGTTGTCCGAGACGCATCCCGGGATTGCTACTCGCCGGCGCTACCGACTGACCGTAAAGCGCTCGGTTCGCGCGGCCGCGCCGGCGACCAGCCGCGCGACATAGACCCCCGCCGGCAGGTTCGGTATGACGACGGAGTGGCTTCCAGCGGCTCGCGCTTCGTCGACGGGACGTGCGATCTCTCGCCCGAGGATGTCGACAACGGACACGCGGACCTGCCCATCCGCCGGCAAAGAGAATCTCACGACGACCACATCCCGCGACGGATTCGGCGCGACCTCCACGGCGAGACCGGACTCACCCGCCACGGGGATCGCGGCCACGACGGTGGGCGCCGGCATCACGTAAGCACGCCCGGCGGCATTGCCCGCCGTGGTGCTCTCGCCCATTGCGCCGACAGCGATCTCCGGACGGCCATCGCCGTCGACATCTCCTGCGGACGCCAGCGCGAGTCCGAATACGCCGCCTGCCTGTCCGTTGGGCGACTCCAGGGTAAACAGCAGGCTTCCATTCACTCCGCGAAAGGCGTACGCGCGGCCGGCGCCGAAGCCTCCGGCGGTGTCCTCCCCGCCGCCGCCGAGGAGGACGTCCGCGAGCCCGTCCCCGTCGAGATCGCCGGCACCTGAGACAGCGCTTCCAAAAAAGCCCGTCTCCTCGACGTTCGGCGACACGATCGCGTGTAGGAGGAGGCCGGACGCGCCGCTGAAGAGGTAGGCGCGTCCCGAGTTGGCACCGGCCGGCTGCTCGCCCGGGGCGCCGATCAATACGTCCGGCACGCCGTCGCCGTCCACATCGCCGGCGCCGGCCACGGCGAGGCCGAACCGCCCCGAGGCCTGCGCGAAGGGCGAGTCGAGCGAGCGAATCGCCTCGCCGGTGGCGCCGCTGAAGAGGTGCGCACGACCCCCGCGGAGGCCGTCGCCGGCGTGCTCGTTAACCGCGCCCACGAGCAGGTCGGAAAGCCCATCGCCGTCCATGTCGCCAACGCCGGCCACCGACTCGCCAAAGAGGGCGGCACCCATCGCCGATGGCGACTCGAGCACCCGCAGCACGGCGCCGGTGGCTCCACTGAAGACGTACGCTCGCCCCGCGTCGTGACCTACCGGCGCGTTCTCGCCGGCGGCGCCGACGATTGCATCGGGCACGCCGTCACCGTCGACATCGCCTGCCGCCGCGACGGCTGAGCCGAACGAGCCGCCGGCCTCCGCGTTCGGCGACGCCAGCGTGTGGAGCAGCACTCCGTCGGTGCCCGAGAAAATGAAGGCGAGGCCCGCCGGCGCGCCTCCGGGGTTGTCAGCTGCGCGGGCGCCGACTAGCACGTCGGACCCGCCATCCCCGTCGACATCGCCAATCCCAGCGACGGCGGTACCGAAGTAATTCCCCGAGACGTGCTGCGGCGCCTGCAGCGTGTGGCGCAGATGACCGGTCGGCCCGTCGAACACGTAGGCGCGTCCTGCGACGTTGCCGAACTCACCGGCCTCGCCGTCGGCCCCGACGATCACGTCGGCCAGGCCATCACCGTTCACGTCTCCCGCGCCGGCGACGGCCAGACCGAACGAGCCGAATAGCTGTCCGTGAGGCGACGCCAGGGTATACGGTAGCTCCTGTCCGATGGCCGGCGCTGCGAACAGGATGGAGAGGCACGCGGGCGCGATGATCGCGCGTGTAGCAGTCGTCATTGCCGTGCGGGTCGGGTGACGCCGGGAGGCGGGAGCAATAATAGGTCCCACCCCGCACGCGGGCCGCGGGTTGACGTGCACGGCCGCAGCTCCACCTGCGTCGCGCAGGGTGTGCGCATAACCGCGCACGGCCGACGCACGCGCGCCGACAACGCGCCCGCGACCCGCCCGGGCACGTCCGACTAACTTTCAGGCCGATTCGACGCGCCGATGCTCCGCCCCTACTTCGCCCTCGCCCTCGCAGCAACTCTCGCCGCCTGCGGCACCCCGCGCATGGTCGCGCCGGCCGACGAGCCGGCGCCGGCCGTCCCGGCCGAGACGCCGGCGGCGCTGATGTTCGTTGAGGACGTGCACTCATACGCGCGGCCAGCGGAGGCGCGCGTCACGCGCGTCGCGCTCGACCTCGACGCCGACTTCGACGCGAAAGTGCTCGCGGGCACGGCGACGCTGACCGTCGACGCCGAGGACGGCGCCGAGCGCGTGGTGCTGGACACGCGCGGCCTCACCATCGAGAGGGTAGTCGACGTCGCCGGCGCGCCACTACCGTTCGCGCTGGGCCCCCGCGATCCCATCCTGGGGTCGCCGCTAACGGTCGACCTGCCGCGCGGCGGCGACCGCGTCGTCGTGCACTACCGGACCAGCCCCGACGCCGCGGCCATCCAGTGGCTCGCACCGGCGCAGACCGGGGGCGGGCGGCTGCCGTTCCTCTTTACCCAGGGACAGGCCATCCTCACGCGCACGTGGGTCCCGACGCAGGACAGCCCCGGCATCCGCCAGACGTACGAGGCGACGGTGACGGTGCCCTCGGCTCTGACAGCGGTGATGAGCGCCGAGCACCTGACGCCGGACGGCGAGCCGGCCGGCTCCGGCCGCACGGGGTACCGCTTTCGGCTGGACAACCCCGTTCCGCCGTACCTCATCGCGCTCGCGATCGGCGAGCTGGAGTTCCGCGAGATTGGTCCGCGTTCGGGCGTCTGGGCCGAACCCGGCCTCGTCGGCCGCGCGGCCAATGAGTTCGCGGATCTCGAGGCGATGATCGGCGCCGCTGAGCGCCTGTATGGCCCGTACCGCTGGGGCCGCTACGACGTTCTCGTGCTCCCGCCGTCGTTCCCCTTCGGCGGAATGGAGAACCCGCGCCTGACGTTCGCCACACCGACGATCCTGGCCGGCGACCGCTCGCTGGTGAGCCTGATCGCGCACGAGCTGGCGCACTCCTGGAGCGGCAACCTCGTCACGAACGCCGTCTGGGACGACTTCTGGCTCAACGAGGGCTTCACCACCTACATCGAGAACCGCATCATGGAGGAGGTGTATGGCCGCGACTATGCGCTCATGCTGGAGGCCCTCAACCGGAGGGGTCTCGCGGACGAACTCGCTTCGTTGCCGGCCGACGACACGCGGCTGCAACTGGACCTCGACGGCCGGGACCCGGACGACGGAATGACGCTCGTCGCCTACGACAAGGGTGCGGCCTTCCTCCGGACGATCGAACTCGCCGTGGGCCGCGAGGCGTTCGATGCGTTCCTGCGCGGCTACTTCGATCGCCACGCGTTCCAGCCGATGACTACCGAGCGCTTCATCGCCTACCTCGACGCGGAGCTGATCCGGGGCGACGATGAGTTGCGCCAGCGCGTCCGGCCGGAGGCGTGGACCCACCGGGCAGGACTGCCGGACAATGTCGCCGCGGTGGAGTCGCCGGCCTTCGAGTACGCGGCCGCCCAGGCCGGCGCGTTCGCCTCGGGCGCCGCTCCGGCGGCGCTCGGCACCGATGGCTGGACCACCCACGAGTGGCTGCACTTTCTGCGGGCCCTCCCGCAGGATATCCCGACCGACCGCATTCGCGCCCTCGACGAGGAGTTCCGACTCACGGAGTCGGGCAACAGCGAGATCCTGTTTGCATGGCTGCGGGTCGCGATCCGTAATCGCTACGAGCCGGCGCTGCCGGCGCTGGAGCGCTTCCTCACCACCATGGGCCGGCGCAAGTTCGTGCTGCCTCTGTTCCAGGACCTGATGGCGACCGACTGGGGCCGGCCGCTCGCCACGCGCATCTACGCACGCGCGCGCCCCGGGTATCACGCCATCACGTACGGGAGCGTGGACCCGATCGTGGGAGCGCCGGAGGAGTGAGGGAGGCCAGAGATTCAGCGATTCAGCGATTCAGCGATTCTACTCCCCGCTTGCGGGAAGGTGGCCGCAGAGCCTGCCCTGAGCGAAGCCGAAGAGCCTGCCCTGAGCGAAGTCGAAGGGGGCGGGAGGGGCGCGCCGAAGGGGCACTGGCGAGGCGCAACGCGACGCCCCCTGTCGCTGGCGCGACTGCCCCCGCGAGCGGGGGGCGGAGACCTTACGGGGAGGGGGCGCCCGGAGCGGGATGACGCCGGCCGGAGGCGCACCGGCGAGGCACAACGCGACGCCCCCCGCCGCTGGCGCGACTGCCCCCCGCGAGCGGGGGGCGGAGCCTGTACGGGAGGGGGGCCCGGAGCAGGACTACGCCGGCCGGGGCGCTGCCCATCGCGCCCGGGTCCGCCCCCGGCAAGCGGGGCGGAGACCCCTCGACCTCCTCGCCTCCCGCGCCCCATCCTCTCTCCACCCTGTCCTCTCCCTCCGTCCTCCTAGCTCTCAAACGGTTCTCCGTTACCACCACGCACGAACGTGTCGTCGAGGCCCGCGCGCGCGTGGTGCGCCTCAGGGAGGCAAGGGGTGGCAGCCGCAAGCCCTGGAGGCCGGACGGTGACGTGTCATCGGTGTACCGTAAGGGTGCGCGTCGCCGCGTTACGGCCTGCCTGCAGGCGCGCCACGTAGACGCCCGGCGCGAGCCGTCCGGAGGTGAGCGTCGCATCGTGCGCGCCGGCCGGCCGGTCGCCGTCGATGAGCACCGCGACCTCGCGGCCCAGCATGTCGTAGAGCGCCAGCCGCACGCGGCCGGCCGCGGGGAGATCGAAGCGCAGCGTCGTCGCGCCGGAGGTGGGGTTCGGCGCCGGCGCGTGCAGCGCCAGCGCGGCCGGCGCCGGCGCGCCCGGCTCGGCCGGCGTGGGGAACGTCGTGGGCACGCCGTCGCCCAGCGAGGTGAGGACCACCGATCCGTTCACGACACTGACTTCGAACGGCCAGCCCGGCTCGAGGCCGGTGATCTCGACCGCTCCGAACGTTCCGGTCGCGCTGGCGGCGTCGAGCAGCTCGAACACATCGCCGTTGGCGGGCGCGTAGGCATTCTGGAAGTCCAGCCGCAGCGTCCCGGCAAGCGCCGCGCTACCGTCCATGCCGTGGGCGGGGCGGACCCGCAGCCGGCCCTGCTGCGTCGAGTCCGGCCCCGCCAGCGGAATCGCGAGCGTCGCGCCGGCCTCCATCGTGATCCGGCCGTTGAGCACGAGCGCTCCGCCGGCCGACCCTTCCGACCGTGCGCTCTCGCTGGCCCGGCTATCGGGGCTGGCGGAGGGTGCCAGCGGCGGCACTACGAAGACGCCGGGTTCGATCAGTCCGCTGTTCGAGATGCTCCCGTGGATGATGCCCACGCCCTCGACTCGCCCCAGGGGGAACACCACGATGTCGTTCGGATCGGCCGGCGGGGCGGACGCCGCGTCCACGGCGTCGACGACGCCGCCGTCTAGCTGGAGCCGGCCGCCCTGGTCGCCCTCGCCCACGCGGAGCACGCGGCTCACGACCAGCTCCGAAGGCGCCGGCGCTGAGCCGTTCGCGCCGACGAAGATGGACCCAATCCCGAGCGTACCCACGTGTGCCTGATCGCACGCGACGAGCCCGCCCGAAATAATGGAGAGCACGCCCTCCGCGTCACCCCCGAGTGCGACGTAGCACTCGCCGGCGAAGCCGTCGGCGCGTGCGAGCAGCGTCGCCGCCCCCTCCACGAAGACGATCCCCGTGCTGTTGAAGCCGCCCACGTAGAGTTGCGCCGTCTCTACGGACCCGCCCTCGCTTACGCTGAGAAAGGCACTCTGCGCCCCGCGCACACCGACCGCGATGCTGGTGGCGACGAGCTCGGCGTCGAGGCCCTGCGGGCTCGACCCGCCGACGAGCACCTGCACCGTGGGGCTCGGAGCGCCGCCCACGAGGACATGCCCCGCGGTGACCACCGCCCCGGCGCGCGCGCGGAGCGTGGCTTCCCCGGTGCCGCCCACGATAATGCTGTCCGCCACAAACAGGCGCGAGCGCTCGGCGGGGCCGAAGCCCGCCACGTCGACGAGCGATCGGATCACGGGGTCGGTGAAACTGCCGATCTCCAGTCGCCCGGCGGAGACGCCGCCGCCCTCCTCCACGAAAAGGCGCCCCACGTCCGACAGTCCCACCCTCAAGAGATGATCGACCGTCCAGGCCCCGTCGTTGCCCACGATGACTTCCCCGATTGAGCCCACGGCTCCCAGCGCCGCGCCGGCCGATCGGAGGCTCCCGCCGGCGACGAACACCTCTCCGCGGCCGCCGCCGACGCCGCCCACGAAGAGGAACCCGCTGCCGACGAGCTCGGTGCCGGCGTTGAACACCTGCAGCCGCGCGGTCGTCGTCGTGTCGCCGGGGGCGTTGAAGCCGTACCCCACGGAGCCGTGGACGAAGGAAGCCGTCCCGGCGACGA
>Ga0307505_10002069_pt1 | contig 14663 bp, 3 predicted proteins | sample 23_S_MG_FD_202183 | JGI IMG/M metagenome (GOLD analysis project Ga0307505, IMG submission 202183) | Soil microbial communities from Populus trichocarpa stands in riparian zone in the Pacific Northwest, United States - 23_S | ecosystem: Environmental > Terrestrial > Soil > Riparian zone > Trees...
CTGCCGCCGTTCCAGGCCTTCGACACCGACTACAACGGCCGCTCGACGGTCGGCAAGGGTGGCGGCACGAGCCGGGCCGAGGCCGGAGCTCGACGCGATTGGTCGAAGGGCAAGCCCAAGCGGGCCGAGCGCGCCCCGCGCAAGGGCGTCGACGACACGATGGTCAGCGACTTCCTCGCCTCGGTCGGCAAGATCGAGGACCGCGCCCGGAGCGATGACCCGAACATGCCCGCCGCGGTGCTCACCACGTTCGCTGAGGATGGCGTCGAGGGCCCGCCGGCGGACGCCGAGCGCGAGGCTCGGGCCCGCGAGCTCCTCAAGAAGCATGGCGGCGATCCGCGCCTCGCGGCCGCGGAGTGGTTCACGGGGCAGGCGCCCGTGGGCGACCCGTCGGAGTGGACGCAGCAGCAGCGCTGGTACGGCAACGCCGTGGCCAAGACGTTCGGCCACGAGCCGACGACCGCCACGACGACGGCCGCGGAGGAGGAGGCGCCCGAGCTGCCTCCGGGCCCGCCCACGGCCGAGGACTACGCGACCGCGGTCACGACCGAAGATCAGCCGAGCGGCGTCAACCCGGCCCTCGAGGACGTGAGCCGCCGGCTCCTCGCGCACCTGGGCCTGCCGGCCACGCCCGACACGATCCGCACGATCGCGGCCTGGGTCACGGCCGAGAACCCCGACGGCAAGGTCCAGGGCAACAACCCGATGAAGCTCGTCACCGCCGGCGACACGGACCTCGATGGCCAGTTCGGCAAGCTCGAGGACGGCCGCGCCAACTTCGACACCCTCGAAGCCGGCATCGAGGCTGCGGCTGACGCGATCCGCACCGATGCCCCTGGCCTCGTGGGTGCCCTGCGCCGCGGCGATCCGGAGGCCTTCGCCCGCGCGCTCGGGGACTCGGGATGGTCGACCGACCCTGGCTATGCCAACGGCGTCGTGCGGTCCTTCAACGACCTCGTGCCAGGCACACGCCCCGTCATCGCGAACATCGGCAACGCCTTCACGGCCCCCACCGATCTCGCCGGCGCGGTGCGCCAGAACCCCGAGCTCGGTGAGCTCATGGACGTCGACCCCTCCGACCCGCACCAGATGGCCTGGTTCAAGCGCAACGTCGCCGCGGCGAAGGAAGCCGCGCAGGACGGCCGCTCGACCTGGGAGTACGAGAGCCCCGACGGCGAGCGATCGACGCTGCCCTTCACCGGCGGCATCGGCCGCGACGTGCTCGGCGTCAACCTCGACTATGTGCTCGCGGTCGAGCCGGATCTCGACAAGCGCCAGGCGGCCATGGACGATTACGCCGGCTCGATGACCGACATCGACTACCGGGCTGGCCAGCGCTTCATCGAGAGCGCCGAGCGGACCCGCGACGAGGCCCTGGTGCGCGGCGACTGGACGACGGCTGCCAACGCCGACATCGCCATCGCCCGCACGCTCAACCACGTCCTGGGCAACGACGTGAACGCCACCCCCGACGTGGCCTCGGCGAAGAACCCGCACCTCACCGATGCCCAGCGCAACTGGCTGACCGAGCGCATCGAGCAGATCGAGGAGGGCTCGATCGTGCGCATGGTCGGCGAGGGCCTGCTGCACACCGAGAGCAGCTTCGACGCGACGGCCAGCGGGATGCCCAGCGGCGTCTTCTCGAAGGTCGAGCCCACGGCCGACATGTTCGTCAGCCTCCAGAACGACGGCTCGGTGCGCGTCCATTGGGCCGGCTCCGGTCGCGCCGGCGACGCCGACATGTTCCGACCCGTCACGGAGATCGACGCCAACACCGGCCAGGAGATGGTCGTGCCGGCCTACCGCAGCCGCGCCGGCTCAGGGCTCATGCCCGTCCAGGTCGCCGGCGGCACGGTCTACCAGCCCATCGAGCAGGTCGAGGAGCCGTTCGTCGTCTACTACGCCCGCGAGTATTCGCCGGGCTCGCGGTCGGCCCAGCTCGAGGCGCGCACCCACGGCACCGAGGGCGGTGGCGGCGGCGACGATCACATCCAGAACCTCCTCGACCTCGCCGGCGACATCTTCGGGGACCTCATGCGCGGCGTGGCCGGCGGGTCGGGCGCGTCCGGGATGTCGGGGATGCCCGGCGGCTACGGCCAGGCGTCCATGTCATCGGTCGTGCTCCACCAGATGGCCGGGAACGGGCCGGAGGGCCAGCCCGCCCTGGGTCAGCCGGCCGTGGCGCCCGACGTGGACGACGGCATCATCGTCACGAAGGCCGTGCACGATCCCAAGGGCGAGGGCCACCCGCCGATCTACCGGGTCACGCTGCCCGACCAGGAGAGCGGCGAGGAGCTCACCTATCTCAGCTTCGATCGCCAGACGTGGATCGGCTGGGTCGGTGACAAGTACGGCGCCCGGCCGCCCGGCCTCGTCGCGCACGGTGGCGCGACCTTCCGCGATGGCCAGCTCCTCGTGAACGGCAAGCCGTGGACGCCCGAGATGGGTGCCCCGCCGATCCATTGGTACGGCGATCCGAGCTTCCGCTCCGAGGACCGCCTGCCCGCCAGCGAGCTCGGCCTCGGCGCCCCGGGCTCCGACTACGTGATCCGCCGCACCGGCGTCTCGGTCGGTGGCGACGGCCGCGCCGAGGGCGACTTCCTCTCGGCCGACCTGACGAACGACGAGCGCTACCGCGCCGGCCTCATCGACTCCGAGCGGCTCACCCAGCGCAACCTGGCCGCCGCGGTAGTGCCGGCCGCCGCAGCCAGGGCCGAGACCGCAGCTCGAGCCGCATCGGCCGCCGGCGTCACCTCGGCCAGCGCGGTCCTGCCGCGGGTACTCTCGACGATCGTGCCCGGCCTCAGCACTCGCGGCGTGCCTGGTGGTGCGCCGCTCATGGCCAACGTGGCCACGGCCGTCCAGGGTGCCGCCACGGCAGCCAGCAACGCGGCCCAGGCGCTCCTCCAGCAGGCCTCGGCGATCGCCACCGAGGCGCGGGCCAAGCAGCAGATGGCTGCGGTCCGCACCCAGCGGCCTGACAGCGGCGCGCCGGCTCCGACGCCGACCCCGGCACCGCGGGCCACCCCGGCTCCGACGCCGCGGCAGCCGGCGCCCACGCCGACCCCGACCCCGCGCCAGTCACCGCCGACCACCACGCCCCGGGCGCCCTACTTCAATCCTCGTGAGACCCAGGCTGGCAACGACGCCCTGAACCGGCTCGGCGGCGGTCAGTAACGTGGTCGACGCGCTCGCGCGGTCGGTCCCGACGGCAGGCTCGCAGGGATACGACCCGTACAACCTCCGGCCCCGCGGCATGGGTGTGAAGACGGGCGAGCTCCTGCGCTCGACGATGAGCCCGACCGGCGAGTACGAGCCACCCCTCTGGGCGCGCACCCTCACGGTCCCGGCCACGGCGCCAGGCCAGGCTGCCGCCCAGCAGCAGCAGCAGGGCTGGCAGCCGCCGGGCTTCCCGACCCGGCTCCAGCTCCCCAGCCTCTTCGACACCTCGACGCCGGCACAGCCGCCGCAGGGCGACGGCTTCACCGACCTGATGCAGGGCCCGCTCGGTGTGGCCCTCGGTGCCGTGCCCGGCGAGCAGCGCGGCGGCTTCACGCCCGAGGGCATCGCCACGGCGCCGATCACCATGGCCAACTTCCCGACCTACATGCGCGAGGGCCTCGTGGCGCTCCTCTCGAGCGCGCTCCTCGACGGCGCCTACCAGCAGCAGCCGGGCACGGCCTTCGGCGAGGACACGGTGTACCAGGGCCCCACGTCGGGGCTGGCCATGCACGAGGAGCTCCTCAAGGGCTTCATCGAGTCGAACAAGGTCATGGGCGATGTCGTCTGGGGCGTGATGGACGGGGCCATGTCGATGATCCGCGACCACGACGCCAACCACCGGGCATACCAGGTGCAGCGGCTCGCTCTGACCGGCAACGCCTCGAGGCCTGTGATGCCCTACGAGCAGGGCTTCATCGACAACGTGGCCACCAGCATCTTCGGCGGCCACTTCGGCATGAAGGGCTCGGAGAAATACGTGCTCGACGAGCTCAAGGCCAAGGCCAACCGGGACGGCGTTGACCTCGTGCCCATGGTCGCGAGCTACTACGACCTGACGCCCGAGATCGTGGGCCAGATCTTCGACCAGCCGGACATGCCCGGCGAGCAGCTCCAGGAGCTCGTCAAGGGGATGCCGTTCAGCCAGGAGCCGCTCAACAACCTCCTCGTCGAGGGCGGCTACAACATCGCGCTCATCGCCGGCGCGGGCGGCGCTGCCGCGCTCGGCACGAAGACCGCCGCGGCGTTCGGCCGTGGCGTCGGCAGCCAGGCGCTCGAGGCTTTCGGCGTCGCCGCTCGAGGCGGCACCCAGGGCGCGCTCGGGGCCACGGGGCGCTTCGGCCACGCAGCCGGCTGGACGGTCCGCAAGGCAGCCCAGCTCGAGGCGCTCAACACCGCCGGCGGCTGGACCGTCCGTGGCCTCGAATGGGGCATCAAGCAATACGCCGGGATCGCGGGCGACCAGGGCCTCGTCGAGGCGATGGACCGGCTCCTGCACGAGATGCCGTGGTCGATGAACCCCGGGCTCAACATCGTCGACGGCTTCCGGATGCACCCCGTTCGCCACGCCAAGGAGCTGGCCGGCCGCGACGGCCGCGGCAAGCGGCTCGTCATCGGCGACGAGGGCGGCTACAGCGAGGCGCTGACGCTGAACTTCACCCGCCGGCGGATCGAGCGCGCGCCCGGCGATCGCTCACCGCTGCCGCGCACGCCCGACGGTGCCCTCGACGTGGACGCGATCACGAGCACACGCTCGGCCCAGGGCGCCCGCCAGGCCATGGTCGGCGGCGTCGTGGAGCGGCTGCCGGCCGATCACCCGACGGCCCGGCTCATGGAGGTGCTCGAGGGCATGACCCTCGACGACATGCACGGGCTGCTGCGCGGGACCGGCTTCGCGCGGGAGTGGCTCGAGCAGGCCTTCGGGCCGGCCAACCGCTACGGCAACACGGTCGACGACCTGCGCAACTGGATCGTGTATGGGTATGGCCAGCTCGTCCGGGACAAGGGCTACGTGGCCCAGGCGCCGCCGGCGGCCACGGTGCGGGAGGCGAGCCGCGCCTTCTTCCAGCAGAACGCGCCCGAGATCCTCGACATGTTCTACAACGACCTCCGGGCCACGAGCGACAACCTCTCGCAGGCCATCCGCGGCCGGTGGTGGGAGCTCGACGCCCTGAACGACTCCCAGCAGGCCATGATGAAGCGCCGGCTCGCGGATCTCTACGAGCCCCAGGTCGCCTTCAATGACGCGCTCCATTGGATCGGCGCCAGCAAGGCCGTGGAGGCGGCCGCCCGGTCCGCTCGCGGCTCCCTCGAGGCGTCCGTCGTGCCGACCTACGCCCGCCGCTTCGAGCGTGACTGGATCAGGGCCTTCCGTGAGGAGCTCCTCCTCCGCTACGAGCCCGGCGAGCGGCTCAGCAACTACCACGTGCAGGAGTTCCGCCGGCGGGCGGGCCCGGTCGAGCTCTTCGACCCGCGCCTCGTCGAGCAGCAGCGCCGGCGCTGGACCCGCGAGGAGTTCCTGAGCCTGATCGAGCGCATCGAGCGAGCCGACGACCAGATCGTGCAGACGCGCCGGCTCGATCCGGACATCCCGCCCGACTGGACGCCGGGCCAGGCCTTCGCCAGCGACGCCCGCGTGCTCGGTGTCAGCGTCGAGGACGTGATCGCGATCGAGCAGGTCATCGCCATGGAGGCTCCCCCAGGCGCGATCCCCACGGGCCTCGTCACGAAGCTCGCGCCACGGATGGGCCGCAGCTCCGACTCGATGATGGTCGACCCGCGGCGGGCCTGGCAGGACATCATCGAGTGGTACCAGACGACCCTCCAGACCAAGGCTGACGCAGCCATGGTCCGGCGCAACGTCATCGGTCTCGCGGAGAACATCGCCGCCACGGCGGGCGATGGCCGCTTCGACCCCGAGCGAGCTGTCCGGGTCTCGAACGCCGCGGCGCGGATCGCGGCCGAGATGACGAACGAGCCCCGCGTCCGGGTGCCCGGTGCCGCCACCCAGGCGGTCGATGACGGCGTGGCCTACGCGGACGCCGGCGGCGTGGGGCGCTGGCGCCAGGCGCGCACGGCGGCCCAGCAGGTCGCCCAGCGGGCCGAGCAGCACCTCGGCACGGCCGACGAGCCCAACCCGCTGCGCAACCTCAAGGCGATCGAGCTCGAGGGCGGGCAGCTCTGGCCGGTCCGGGCTGGCCAGGAGGGGATGCTGGCCGAGGTCGACTCGCTGGCCAGGCTGGCCGTCACCGACTCGAGGGTGCTCCTGGGGCAGGCCGAGACGGCGTTGCTGTCTGCCACGGATGTGCACCCGTTCACAAAGATCGAGGCGCTTTCACAGGTCGATTGGTCGCTCATGCCCGACGACATCCGGGTCCGGGCCGACGCCATCCGCACCGACGGTGCGCAGCTCCTCCGGGAGATCGTCAACGAGGCCGGCGTCTTCGACGAGGCCGTGCCCATGACCCAGCAGCTCGAGTCGCTGGCTGGCCAGGTGACGGCCTACGGCGACGAGCTCGCGGCGATCGGCGACGAGATGCTCGAGGTGCAGCGCCTCTTCGACTCGATCTACGGCCAGCTCAGCCCCGAGGCGCACATCCTCGCCCAGCGCATGGGCCGGGCCAACATCTCCCCGCACACGCCCCTCGTCAGCCCGGCTGCCCGGGCGGCCACGGCCGAGCGCGGCACCGTGGTCAACGCGCAGCGGACCGCCCGCCGCGAGCTCGAGACGACCGAGGCGCGCCTGGCCGAGGCCGAGGCCGAGCTCGTGCGCTACCCCCAGCGGACCGGCGAGTACGAATGGGCGCCCGCGGCCGGGCCTGACGGGATGCCGATCCGGCCGTTCCGGCGCCGCTGGGAGGCCGAGCAGGAGGGCGACCTGCGGCACAGCGTCACGGGCATGGCCCACCGCGTCATCCCGGTCAAGAACGACAAGGGCCGCACGACCGGCTACCGGCTCGAGGAGGGCCAGCGCGCCGTGCCCGAGGAGCCGCCGGCACGCGCCGTCGTCGGCGAGGTGATCGAGGGATCGTCGGACGCCGAGGTCAGGGTGCGGGAGGCAGCCGAGCTCGAGGGCGCCGAGGCATTCGATCGCACCCAGCAGCGTGCGCGTGACGAGACGTTCCTGGCCGAGGTGGGCGACCCTCGCAGCCAGCTCTCCGAGGAGGCGCGGACCTTGCTCGATGCCGACTGGAACTCCGGCGGCCGCGGCTGGCCGGAGGGCATGTCAGCCGACACCGACCGCATCGTCCGGGAGCTCGAGGGCCGGGTCGGCGCAGAGCGCGTGCGCGAGGCCCAGGCCGAGCTCGATGCGTGGTACGACGCGAACCAGGGCTGGACGGCCGAGGGTCCGCCACCGACAGCAGTCGAAGCGCCGGTGTCCGCCACGGGCGCCGAGGGCGCCATCCAGCAGGCCTACAACAACGTCGCTGCCTACGACGAGCTCATCGGTCGCATCGAGGGCGGCGACATGTCGCCGGTCGTCGACCCGATCAGCAGCGAGCCGATCACCGGCCTGACAGCCGAGCACGTCCTCGCCGAGCTCCGACGCCGGCGGGAGGCCACCGTGGCCGAGGGCCAGCGGCTCAACCGCGAGGCCGAGCAGCTCGCCGCCGGGCCGACCGACGAGTTCCTCCGGCTGCGGGAGGAGATGCGCGCCGCCCAGGACGCCGAGCTCAATGCCCCGCCGCCAGAGGCGCCGCCGATCTACGGTGGGGAGGCGCTCTTCCAGGACCCGACCGTCGAGACCGGCCGGCAGATCAGCGGTCGCTGGCGGCTCATGGAGGCCGACGAGATCCTCGACTCGTGGGACGAGGGCTACGACCAGCGGCTCCAGCCTCGCCGGACCGACGACCCCCTGCGCCAGCAGACCGTCCAGCGGATCGCCGACAGCCCCGACCCGAACCGGCTCCTCGATGCCAGCCAGAACGCCAGCGAGGGCCCGCCCGTCATCACGCCCGGCGCTATGACGATCGCCGGCAACCACCGCGTGCGCGGAGTGAAGGGCGCCAGCGACGAGGCCTACGCGCCGACGAAGGCCGCCCTGGCCCGCCGCGCCGAGGAGTTCGGCCTGACGCCCGAGCAGGTCGTGGAGATGCGCCGGCCGATCCTTGTGCGCGAGGTGCCCGAGCGCTATGCCACACCGCGCTACGCGGCCGCGTGGAACGAGGCCACCTCGGGCATGACGACGACCGACGTGGCAGCCTCGGTCGCCCGTGAGCTCACGCCCGACGACCTGGCTGCGCTCACCGTCTCGGAGACGACGACGCTCACCCAGGCGCTCGGCCAGGCCCAGAACGCGCCGGTCGTGGCCCGGATCATCGGCGTGCTGCCGGAGCGTGCCCGGGGCAAGTACGTGACCGACGGCGGGAAGGCGCTCAACCCCGAGGGCGAGCGGCTCGTGCAGATGGCCATCGTCTCGCGCGTCCTCGGCGAGGGAGCTGGCCAGGTCGCTGAGCGCGTCGTCAATGCCACGGGCCGCGAGCGATCGCCGACCGGCTACCTCGCTCGAGCCATCATGGACGTGGCTGGCCGGGTGGCCGAGGTCGAGGCGCTCATGGACGCCGGCCGCCGGCACCCGACGAAGATCGGGCCGCTCCTGACCCGCACATTCGAGACTCTCGACGCGATCGAGGGCTACAAGCCAGGCGCCATCGGCAAGGTCGACGCCGCGGCGCTGCGCCGGCAGGGTCTCGACGAGGCCTCGATCGCCCGGATCGTCGACGATGCCGCGGCGATCACCGCGGCTGACATCGACACGATGCTGGCCTCGGTCGCGGCCGATCCGCTCGTGGCCGACATGGCCACCCGCTTCCGGACGATGACCCGCGCCGAGATGGGCGAGTTCCTCGACGCCTACATCGACGCGGTGCGCAACGGGCCCGACCCCCTCAACGTGGCCATGTTCGAGGAGGCCGCCGCGCCGACCATGCGCGACGTGCTGAACCGGGCGGTCCGGGCCGTCAACGAGCAGCGCAGCTCGAGGGCCGGCGGCAGCATGTTCGGCAACGAGGAGATGCCGCTCTTCCCCGACCCCGACGGCGTGACGCGATCGACCTTCGGCTCGGCCGACGGCAGCCTGTCCCGGTCGACCGAGGTGCCCGAGCTCGAGCCGGGCCGCGGTCTCGACGCGAACATGGGCGCGCCGGAGGGCCTGCACGTCGAGGCGCCCGATCTCAGCCGCGACGGTTTCTCCTCGCTCCTGGGCGCGATCCGGCTGGCCAGCGGCGACGTGACGATCGCGGCCGACCGCCCGCGGGCCCGGATGCTGCGCGCCTTCCTCGAGCTCTCGGAGGAGGAGTTCGACGACGCGGTGATGGCCTACAGCACCCGCGGCCGGCTCCTGGCTGACCAGCCCCAGGCCGTCCGGCTCGGCGTCTTCGACGAGGCCGTCGAGCGCATCAACGCCGGCACCGAGGCGCCGTCCGACTGGCTCGTGGCGGCCGAGGGCACGTGGCGCGTCAGCGACGACGGCCGGCTCATCCCGGTCTACCGGCCTGATGTCGAGCCCGGCTCGATCGACTGGCTCGACGACCTGGGCGCGCTGCGCTCCCAGGCTGGCGAGCGCAGCATCATGGTCGCCGACGACACGGCCCCGCCGAACGTCAAGGTGGGCGACACGACGATGGTGGGCGGCCGCGGCCGGACCGTCGATCCGGAGTTCACCGACCGCACCGGTGTCGTGCCCGATGAGACGGTCCCGATCGAGCGCATCCGCGAGCTGGCCGAGACCGGCGCGCGCACCGTCATCGGCTCGGGCGACGAGGTGGCCCAGCGGGCCGGCCAGACCGTGGGCGAGCTGCCCCGCGGCCGGCGCCCTGCCACGACCGTGCTCAACGAGGTCGACGACATCACCCGGCTGCGCAACCTCGAGGACCGCCGCAGCCGCCTGGCCGAGGAGGTCCGCGTGCTTCGCGACAAGGCCAGCGTGCAGAACGCGGCCGAGGTGCCGGCGGCCGTCGACGAGGTGCTCTTCCCGCCCGAGCTCCTGGCGCCCTGGGGCCGCTACATGGGCGACCAGCTCACCGACACGATGATGGGCGCCTCGCCGCCGCGCGAGCTCGGCGAGATCGCTGACGCCATCCGCTCGATCGACCTGGGTTTCCCCGACCGCGCCGGCGTCATGACACCCGACGAGATCGCCGCCCTGCGCGAGGGCCTCCTGCGCTACCTGACCACGAAGCTCGACGAGCTCAAGGCGCCCGACGCCATCGAGGCCGTGCCCGTCCGCGGCCGGCCGTCCGGTGCGATCGCCTCGCCGGCGGAATACAGCGCCAGCCTCGACGACCTGACCCAGCAGCTCGGCCGGAGGATCTTCAAGACCGACGAGCCGCTCGAGGGCTTCAATGGCGTGGGCTACGACTTCATCCCGCCGCCCCGCAAGGGTCTCGACGGCGCGCCGCTCTCGACCCGGCTCATCTACGAGACGACGCTGAGCCAGGAGCTCCAGGCTGCCGACCGCGTGGTGCCTGGCCTCGGCGAGGAGCTGGCCACGCGCCGGCAGCGCAGCTTCCCGGCCCGCGTCGAGGACGGCAACGACCACGTGGCCGCCATGGCGCTCGGCGAGACGCGCGTGGTGCGGGCGGCCCGAGGCCTCGTCGACACCGCCATCGGTCCTCGGCCGCAGGCCACGATCGAGGCGCAGGCCATCACCCGCTTCGTGCGCGACGTGCTCCAGCTCACCGACAACGAGATCGCCCGGATCATGGACGACCCCGTGGCATACCAGGCCTACCAGCGGGCCGTGAGCCTCGTGCAGGGCCTCCACCGCCATTGGCACGAGAAGATGACCGAGCGCAAGGTGCGGCTCACCGGCTTCCGCCAGGAGCGCCGCGTGGGCCTCCTCGGCGCGGACGACATGCAGCGCTGGGCCGACGAATACTTTGCCAACGCCGGCGACCCGGGCGTGGCCATCGCCGCCCGCATCAGCGAGCTCAAGCGCGCCGGCGACGCCACCCCGATCTGGACCATGTGGCGCAAGGCCGACAACCGCGTGCGGGCCTACTTCCAGGAGCGCCCCGGCGGCGTGGCCGAGTTCGTCGAGCGGCTCTACGAGTCGAGCCCGGTCCGGATCGGCAGCCACATCGCGGCGGGCCTCACGGTCAACTACCACGTCTTCCGCTTCCTGATGGATATCCGCTGGCTGGCCATGGAGTTCATCGAGACGCCGATCCTCATCGCCATGCGCGAGGGCCCCGGCACGCTCATGGAGACGATGAAGGTGGCGCGCGGCAAGGCCAGCCCGGAGATGCTCTTCACCGAGGGCGACCAGGCCGCCAAGCTCATGCAGCGCTGGGCGTGGTGGCTGGCCCAGGGCGAGCCCGGGGCCTACATGCGGTTCCGCGAGGCCGGCGTCTTCACGATGGTCAACCGCTCGCAGCAGAAGGGCTTTGTCAACGAGCTCCGGCGCATGGCCCTCCACGACCCGCGGCTCCGGGCGATGGTCAAGGCCTCGGGCGACACCGAGCTCGGCTACATCCGCAAGCTCGACCGCGACTGGCGCACCCTCGCGCGGCGGGGCCGGGAGATGCCCGAGGACGAGCTGCGCCAGATGCTCTCGGGCTACCTCGACGACGGCACGATCACCCAGCTCGAGCTCGACGAGATGGTCAAGGCTGGGCGCTGGGTCAGCCACCCCGCGATCGAGGAGGCGATCGCCTACGCGAACGACCCGGTGAGCCGCGCCCTGCTGCGCCGCTTCGAGGTCATCACCGCCCAGGCGTGGGACGACGCCACGGGCCTCATCTTCGGCCAGGTCGACCGCTCGAACATCCAGCGGCTCATGAACCACCCCATGCTCTACTGGCCGGTCAGCTACATGACGAAGGCCACCAAGTGGCTCGGCGGGCTCCTCTTCGACCGGCTGTGGGGCTTCGAGACCGGGGCCGGCCCGGCGGTCACGATGGACATGATCTGGCAGCGCTACAAGGACGCGCTCCTCACCGATCCAGAGTTCGCGCAGACCATGGAGGAGAACGAGTCGCTCGCGTTCTTTGCCCAGATGCTCTTCCCGATCACCCCGTGGGACATCGGCGTGACGCTCTCGCCGTGGACCCGCACCGCGCTCGACCTGGTGACGGGCAGCGAGGAGCCCTACATGCGCAACATCTTCGGCGTGGGCCCTGGCTACAGCTACTTCCAGCTCTTCCCGCGGATGGCCTCCGAGCTCGCCGGCTTCGAGGGCGGCGCCGGCGACGTGGGCCGTGGCCTCGAGCACTTCCTGCCCCAGACGTTCACCGTGAAGCCGAGCCGCTCGAAGGCCACCCGCCAGTACGACCCCCTCTCCGGTGCGCCCGAGCTCGAGCCGGCGCCCGCCAGCAGGCTCGCGCCCTGACTTGACGGGTCCGCGCGGACACGCCTATCCTGCCCGCCATGGCAATCGAGCGGCCCACCGCGCCAATCGGCGAACTCGAGGACGACCAGCAGCCGGATGAAGGGACTCCCCAGGAGCAACCCGCAGCCGGCACCGACGGGTCCACCCCTCCGAGCAAGACGACGAGCCCCGCGGACGCGCGCGCTCTCCATGCAGGCTTCACCCAGCGATCCCAGGATCTCGCGGCGATCCGTGAGACCTTGGGCCTCCCCAAGACCGCTGACCGCCAGACGATCGTCAACGCGATCGCCGGGCTCAAGCGTCCGGTGGCCAGCTCCGAGTACTCAGATGACCCGGAGCTCGCCGAGCGACATGCCAACATCATCGAGCGTGAATGGGGCCTCGTGGCCCGGACCTACGGCGACGACTTCGCCGCCCAGGCCCGGCACATCCACGAGATCGCCATGACGACCGGTGATCCGGATGTCGTCGCCGCGGCGCTCTACGAAGCGGCCCAGGCCGTGAACCAGGCACCTTCCCCCTCCGGCGCCGCCCAGGCTGGCAGCCAGGAGCAAGGCGAGGATGACCTGCCAGTCCCGGACCTGGATGTCGAGGAGCCGTCGGGCAGCCTGGGTCTACGACAACCGGACCCGAACGCGCTCCAGGGGCTCGAGCCTGGCTCAGGCAACGTGACCGAGGCGGCCCGCCGCCTTCTCGCTGGCCTCCGCGGCTAGAGCACCCCACGCGCTCCGGGCCCTGCTAGAGGGCTCACCCCATGGCTACCATCGGCGGCCAGCGCCGGACCTACGGATACGCTCCGGGCACGGCTGGCTATGACTCCGAGAACGAGGCGCTCGACATCAGCTCGATGCTCGACATCCTCCGGCCCGTCGACGTGCCCCTCCTGACCCTCCTGGGTCGGGACTCGCTCCAGACGCCAGCCGTGCAGGTCAAGCACGAGTGGCTCGAGGACGAGTACCGCGGCATGTCTACGGTCACGTCAGGCCTCAACAACACGACAGACCCCGTGGCCGTGACCATCACGACCGCGGCCCACACCGCGTTCTTCCGCGGGACCGGCGGCACCGGCTCGCCGGCGGACTACACCGCAGCCGACTCCGTGAACCCGGGCGACATCGTGCGACTCTGGGACGCGAACGGCGAGGAGATCGCGATCGTCACGGCTGTCACCTCGACGGTCGTCACCTTCGATCGCAGCCAGCTCGGCTCCACCCCCGTCAGCCATACCACGGCCTGCAACGTGACGATCATCGGCACGCTCCAGCCGCAGGGGCTCACGACCGTGGGTGCCTCCCGCACGACCACGAAGGCCAACGCCTTCAACTACACCCAGATCTTCGAGGACAGCTTCCGGCAGAGCGCCACCCAGCGCCAGACCAAGAAGTGGACTCGGCAGGACGACCGTGCCAACGAGGTCGGCAAGATCATGGAGATCCTGGGCGTCCAGCTCGAGCGCTCCGTGCTCATGGGTCGAAAGCAGAAGCCCGCCGCGGCGGTCACGGCCCAGGAGGGCCCCGCCGGCGCGATGGGCGGCATCCGGTCGTTCATCAGCACGAACGTCTACAACAAGGCTGGTGCCGCACTCACGCAGACGATGCTCGAGGACGCGCTCCAGGCCATCTGGGACGCTGGCGGGCGGTCGACCACGGCCGTCGTCAACGCCACCCAGAAGCGGCGGATCAACACCTTCCTCGATGCCTACCGTCGGACGGACTACGACCGCGGCCGGCTGGGGACGAGCGTGACCCGCTACGAGACCGACTTCGGGGATGTCGATGTGCTCATGGATCGCCACATGCCGAACGATGAGGTGCTGATCATCGACAAGACCAGGGTCGGTGTCGGGCCCCTCACCGGGCGCGCGTTCTCGATGACCACTCGGCCCACCGAGTCGTCCGAGGCCGTGCTCGTCCAGGTGGTCGGCGAGTACACGACCGAGGTGCGCATGGAGAAGGCGCACGCTCGTATCCACGGCCTGTCGCTGGCAGTCACCTAGTCGACTGACCAGCGGGGCATGACCCCGCAGCTTCACGGGGGGTCGGTTGGCAGACGCCGGCCCCCCGGAGCTCCCCGCTCTCTGAAAGGAGACCCAGCTCATGCCACGAGAGGCAGGAGGTCCAGGCGCATGGACCCGCACGATCGAGGCGTACTCGATCAACATCCCCTCGGGCACCAACGCCGCGCTCTTCGTGGGCCCGGTCACGCCCGGCTTCAAGCGCTACCTCGAGAAGGCCTACTACGTCGCTCGGGTGGCAGCCACCGGCACCGACGCCTCGCGCGTCTTCCGTGTGCTCAAGAACGCGGCGGTCGTGGCGGCCACGGCCACGATGGT
>Ga0307505_10002070_pt1 | contig 14660 bp, 8 predicted proteins | sample 23_S_MG_FD_202183 | JGI IMG/M metagenome (GOLD analysis project Ga0307505, IMG submission 202183) | Soil microbial communities from Populus trichocarpa stands in riparian zone in the Pacific Northwest, United States - 23_S | ecosystem: Environmental > Terrestrial > Soil > Riparian zone > Trees...
GCGGGAATTGCCCAGATCGTCGGTCACGCGGATCTGCAGCGTATAGGTCTGGTTGTCGTTCATTCCTCCGCCGGTCTTCGTCACCACCCCGGCAGACGACACGGCGAAACCCGCGCCGCTTACCAGATTGTAGGTCCATGACGAGCTGTCCGGATCGACGACTGCGAGATTGGCGATAACGGTGTTGTTGCCGGGCAGATTGTCGTTGTTCGGGATGACCGCGTTCCAGATGATGTCGCTCGGCGGCCTGTTGTCGAGCGCGATCATGACGTCGCGGAACTGCAGGTATTCGATGTTATAGAGCGTATCGCTGCCGTCCGACGTGCGCGCCTTGCCCGTGATCGGATCGAAGGGCCGGAACGGATTACCGTCGTCGTCAAGGAATTCCTGCGACTGCGTCACATGACGAACGGTGATGCTGCCGTTGTCGTTGTGGATGATCTCGTAATTGGCGCGGACGTCCCAGTAATGTGCGGTGTCCTCGCCGCTGCTGTCCCACAATATCTCCCTGACGATCGTCAGCTGACCGGGGTTGAGCGACCGGTCGAGCATCAGCGAGTCGAGCGACCTGCCTCCGTGGAGTGCGGCGGTGGGATCGATGGGTTCGCCAGTGACTTCATCGAAGTTGTCGGCCGCGTAGACCTTGCCGGCCATGCCGTCGGCCCAGGCAACGATCGGCGCGTCTGGCGCCTGCGATGCCTTGATGCCGATGCGGACGTTGAGCCACGCGTCGCCGTCGATGACGTCGTCGCCGCCACGACCCTCGAAATTGTCGCTGCCGCCGCCGCCGAGCAGGACGTTACCGCCGACGAACACGTCCTTGGCGACGCCTGACCCGTCGGCCCAATAGCGACCGCCGTCGGCGGCCTTGGTGATCAGGTTCTCGGTGATGATCTGGTCGAGGCCGGCGATACGGGCGATGCCTTCCCTGTCCAGCTCGTTGTGGACGAAATTGCCTTCCGGGGTCGGGTCGTAGATTGCCGGGCCGTTCTGGACGACGACCGTCGTGCCGCCCGGCGTCACGACCACGTCGCCCGGATCGTTGTCGCCATCCTCGTCCTCGATGCTCTCGGTCTCGTCGTCCTCTTCCTCGAGCTCGATCTCACCGAGGAACGAGGAGCGGTCGTCGCCGCGCAGCCAGTCGTCATTCTTCCAGCCCGACAGGGCCTCGACCTGGCTGAAGCGGTCGCGCAGGACCTCCAGCGGCAGGGTCGGGAAGACGGGGAAGTTCATGTCGGCGTCGGCGCCGGTCGCCTGACCCTTGTGGATCACCCAGTCGTGGCCCCACATGCCGATGTTCTTCTGGATGCCGTCGCCGCCGAACATGATGTCGTCGCCGGAATCCGCGTCATAGTCGGTATCGCCCGATCCGCCGTTGAGCACGTCGTGGCCGATGATCGTCGAGTTAAAGAACAGTTCGCCATTGTCGCCGGCGATGTATTCGAAGCCGCCGGCGCCCTCGATCCAGTCGTCGCCCTCGTTGCCGAACAGCATGTCGTGGCCGTTGCCGCCGAGCAGGAAGTCGTTGCCCGTGCCGCCGCGGATTTCGGAGCCGTCCGGGCCGGTCATCAGGAAGTCCTGGCCGGAGCCGCCGAAGATCAGCGCCATGCCGGACCCGCCATGGATGACGTCGTTGCCGGCTTCACCATGAAGCATGTCGGTCTCGCCGATGTCGGTACCGGAGTTGACGATGATGTCATCGCCATCGCCGCCCATCACCTTGTCGACGCCGTAGCCTGCCTCGATGTAGTCGTCACCGCCGAAGCCCCAGATCGTGTCGTCGCCGCCACCGGAGATGATGACGTCGTTGCCTTCCGTGCCGGCAATGACGACGTGGTCGGCGCCGTTGTAGCGGATGTATTCGGCAATGCCGTCGCCGTTGGCATCGCGCCGCTCCACGAGCGACGAAATCGCCTCCAGCAGCGGGTTGTCGTGGGTCGGGTCAGCGAGGCCGGTCATGCGGATCTGCTTGGCAAGATCCATGTAGATAACGTGGTCGGGCACGGAGAAGATGTCGCCCGGCAGCGCGAAGCCGCTCTCGCCGAGATCGGTATTGCGCATGACGATCTTGGCGAGGGAGTTGTTCTCCAGCTCGGTAAGCAGGTTCAGGCCCTGGACGCGCGACAGGTAGTAGAACCGGTCGGCGTGCTGCAGGTTCTCCATCTGTAGCTCGAAGATGAAGGCGAAGGTGGAGCCGAGCAGCCCGCCAAAGGGCATCTTCTTTTCGGCGAGGCCGCCGATCCAGAGGTCGACATCGTCAAGACCGCCCTTGCGATTGGCATAGGCGCCGGTCGCGTTGAGGAAGTCGAGTCGGTCGGCCGGCGCGTCGTCGCCGCCAAACACCAGCTTGAACGCCGCGTCGCGCTTGCCCTCGATCGTCGAGACACTGGTGATTGAGCTGTGCGTGCCGTAGGCGGCAATGAAATTGATGATCGATTCCGGGTTCTTCATCTTCAACGCGAAGTCGACCCAGCTCGCATAGGGATCGAGCTGGGAGTCGCCCCCGGCCAGTTCCCGGAACTGGGCGCGCGCCTCGTTGAGGCTTGGCATGCCGGTGTCGCGACCGCGCGCGATGTTGATGGCCGCAAGGTCGAGCGGAATGCCGACGAGCTGGTTGCGAAGCACGTTGGTGACAAATTCGTCGATCTCGTTGCCGACCTGGGCGGTCATGCCGCGGACAATGGCGCCGGCCGCGAGCGCATGCTGGCCGGTATGGGCCTCGCCGTCGACCGGCGTCCCGAAGGCAAGCGGGTTGAGGAAGGCGTCGAAGAGCGTCAGATCGGCGGAAGTCCCGTCGGCATTCACCCGCGCGACGGTCTCGTTCAGCATCGAGTGGCCGAAGCGGTAAACCACGTGGGCGAATTCGGCGAAGATGGCCGGATTGATGTCGACATCGGGCTGCACCATGAAGATGTCGATGTCGGGCTGCACCTTGCGGGCGAACTCCTCGAACACGAGGTGCTGGTACTGCATCTCGGTCGAGAAGCGGGCCGCCTGGAACAGGCGCTCGCCGTCCCAGTTGAGCAATCCGATATCAGCAAGCGACGGCACGGCGCCGACGTCGGTGGCGAGCCACTCGTTGATGAAGTTCAGATCGCCGGAGCTGATGACCGTCTTCTTGATCTCTTCGATCTGGCGATTGTGTTCCGCGTGGAAGACGAAATGGACGGTGGTGAGGCCGATGTTCTCGTTGCCGCGGCCGTCGCCGGTGATGTAGTGCGCGTCGAGCAGCTCATTGTCATAGGTGCCGAACGGCTGTGGCGTATTTGCGGTGCCGGCGACGTTGTCGGCATCCGGCGTCTTCCAGGCATCCGGGATCCGGTCGCCGTTAGAGTCGTACATGCCCGGCACCGCATTGTGCGCGATGTCGTCGAGGAAGGCGTGAGCGGTGCGCACAGCATCGACCAGCGAGACGGGTGCCCCGGGGGTTCCCGAGATGACCTCGTCGTCGGCCGTATTGGGCACGCCGTCGTCGCCGAAGCCGACGATCACCTGCGCGAAGCCGGTGTCCGGGTCGGGGATGAACTTGCCATAGGCATCGGTGCGCAGGAGCGGCACCGCGAACACGTCGCGATCGGTCAGGTCGATGCCCAGCATCTCGCGCGCCTGCGCCTTGACATCGCCCCAGGTAGCGAGGCCGCCGGCCTTGCCTTCCAGCAGATGTCCGGTGGCAACGGGCTTGCCGTCGACCATCTTGTACTCGCGCAGGAAGACCTGGTGCGAGGCGTGCGAGGTGTAGGTCTGGTTCTGGTCGACCCAGGGCGTGGTGACGTTTGCCGCGTCGGCGCCCGTGGTGACTCGCGTCATCGCCATGAAGTTGGTGTGGCTGCCCTGCACGTAGAGCGGGTCGTCGGGCTGCAGCGGAATGTAGACGGTGCCGTTGCCACCCTTCTTCACCAGGTCGAGGCCGTGGTCGAAGAACTGACCGAACATGGTGAACCAGGCATTGTATGAGGCAGACAGCCCCTCGTCCGGCGCTGCGTTGGGCAGGAGCACCGTCGGGCCATCCATCTCGATGCCGTAGCTTTCGAGCATCGCTGAAAGGGCTTCGGTAGGCGACTGCACCTGATCCAGCGTAATTTGCGCATTGGTGAGGGTGGCGACCGCGTCGAGATACGCCGGAAGCAGGGCAGCCACATCCGCCGGGTTTACGGCGTCGGCAATGGCCTGAAGGGCGGCCGTAACCGCCGCTTCAGCCGCGTCTACCGCCTCCTGGGCGTCGGCCGGGGTTACGGAAGGTCCCCTATAGAGCGCCGTAATCTCAGCTACCGCCGCCGGGATTTCATCTTCGGCCAATCCGGCGTGGCGCAGGGCGGCCGCGATCACCGCAGGGTTCGCCAGGGTCTGGTCGACGATCAGGTTCGAAATGATGCGCGGATCGGCATCCACGAGCGTACCGCCGCCGAGGCCGTTGGGATTCGGCGCTCCCGACGAGCCATAGTCGTTGTTGATGAGGTTGGCGCCGGGGCCGAACGACATCGCGTCGTCCCCCTCGTTTCGGTAGGTCGGTGTCGTGAGCCTCGGGAACGGCTCGCCAGAGGCGCCCCATTGCTCGCGGCCGGGAATAAGATTGTTGTAGCTGCCGTCGACGGTGCGCAGGCCGGCGGGCAGCAGCGGGCTGTCGACCAGCTCGGTGAGCGGCGTGCCTGAAGCATGCGCTTCGGCGATCTTGATCTGCTGCAGAATGAACTCGAGATCGTGCTTGACCAGCGTGACCATTGCCTGCTCCCCAACAAGTTGTGATCGCCAAGCCTCACACGGCTTGCCCAATCGACGTTGCACGCGGCACGCAATGTCCGCGATCCTCGGGACTAAGTTGACGCAAGGCGAGCCGGCTGGAAACGCAACAAGGTCCGACCAGATTTTCCCTCAAGGTCGCATCGGGCGTAAGCAGAAGACCGGCGATTTACCAAGTCTCAAGGCTTGCTTAGACACAGACTAAAGTCCTGCACGAGGCGGAACCTTCGGTTCTAGCCGCCTTAAGGGAAACCTGACTATCCTTGGCTATCCTGGCGATTGTGCCGCAAGGAAGAGATGCGATGGCCGAAGCCATCCAGCGAGATCAGATACAGGACGAACCAGCCTTTCCGGCCAAATGGAGCCTGGTGAGGCAGTTCGCCGTGACCGGCGGGCTGATCATGCTTGTGGCCATGCTGATCGCGGGACACCTGTCATCCAGGATCGTGACGGACACGACGATCGAAAACACGGCCGCGGCGTCGGCGTTGCTTGTCGGCAACCTGATCGCGCCGGTGGTGCAGAACCTCGATATCCAGGATTCGCTCAGCGACGTGGCAATATACGAGCTCGACCAGATGACCGGGCAAGGCGCCTTTGCGGAGCGGTTCCCACATGTGGAGATTTGGAAAGAGGGCGGGCTGGTCGTCTATTCGAGGTCGCCCGAGTTGATCGGCAGGACCTTCGATCCTCCCGAGGGGCTCGTCCAGGCGCTGCGAGGAGAGGTTTCGGCTGCCTATACCGACCTGGAAGCGGGTGAGCATGTCGCGCGACTTTTCACCGACAGCTTCCTGGAAATCTACGTTCCGATCAGACGCAGTGGATCGGGGGAAATCATAGCGGTGGCCGAGATCCACGAGGTGACCGGCCCGCTCGACAAGCGGCTATGGACCGTCCAGAGCCAAAGCTGGCTGTCGGTCGTGACGGCGACTGCGCTGGTCATGTGCGGCCTGATCGGCGTCATTTACCGTGCCAGCCGGGTCATCGACCGGCAGCAAACGGACCTGCGACGGCAGATCGTCGAGATCGAGCGGGTCTCCGCCATGAACCGTCAGTTGAAGGACAAGGCCCAGCGGGCCGCAAGCCGGGTGGCGGAACTGACCGAGAGCAACTTGCGGCGCATCGGCGCCGACCTTCACGACGGTCCGGCGCAGCTGGTGGGCTATTCGTCGCTCATGGTCGAACATGTGCGCAGAGCCCGCTCGACAAGCCAGCGCGAGGAGCATCTCGGCAATATCGAGGTTGCCCTCAACGATGCGCTGCAAGAGATACGAACGATTTCCAAGGGACTACTATCGCCGGAAATCGAACACCTCGCCCTCGACGAAATCGTCGAGCGCGTCGTGCGCATCTACCAGCAACGGACGAATGCGGGCGTAAGGGTCGAGGTCGGGGAAATCGGGGGAGAATTGACGCCGGCGGCAAAGCTGTGCGTTTTCAGGTTCGTGCAGGAAGGGCTCAACAACGCATACCGCCACGCCCGTCCCGACGGCCATCTGGTCCGGTTCTCGAACTGCGCGGGTGTGTTGAAGGTGGCCGTTCACGACCGCGGCACGCCGAGGGGCGCCGATGTTCCGCAGGTGCCCGGACTGGGTCTGACGGGGCTGCGCGAGCGTGTCGAGAGCCTTGGGGGAACGTTGCGTCTCGACAGATCTCCGGAGGGAGGCATCATGCTGGAGATGACATTGTCTACAATTGGGGGAGGGGTCTGATGGGGGATGCGATCTCGGTCATTGTCGTGGACGATCATTCGTTGTTTCGCGCCGGCGTCATCCAGACGCTGGAGCTCGACGAAGGCGTCAGGGTGGTGGGGCAGGGGGCAACCGGGCAGGATGCCGTCGACCTTGCGAGCGCTTATTCGCCTGACATCGCCCTGATCGACATTTCCATGCCGGGCAACGGTATCGAGGCCGCACGGCGGATCGTCGAGGGCTTTCGCGACACCCGCGTCGTCATGCTTACGGTGTCCGAGGAAGACGACGACGTGATGCGCTCTCTGGAGGCGGGCGCCGTCGGCTATGTCCTCAAGGGGATCGGGGCCGCCGACCTGCTTCTGGCTGTGAAGAGCGTCGCCGCAGGCGAGTCCTTCGTCTCGCCGAACCTCGCCGTGCGGCTGCTGGCGGGCGTCAAGACGAAGCAAAAGGCAAGCAGGCTGTCTAAACTGTCGAGCCAGGAACGGCGCACCCTGCATCTGGTGGCGTCGGGACTGAGCAACCGCGAGGTCGGCGATCGGATGGGTATCGCGGAGAAGACCGTCAAATTTCACCTGTCCAGCATCTTCGCCAAGCTGGATGTTCGAAACCGCGTCGAAGCTTCACTTGTCGCGCGGCAGGAGTGGGAGTCTTTGACAAACATTAGTCAAGACGCTGACTGACAAAATTCGGCGCCTTCCTCGCTGGCGCCGCCCTCGGTAGTACGCGATACGCCCGTCGCGCGATGCACATCTGCCACAACCTCGCCCTAATTTACCAATTATTAATGATCCTGTTTACGTGCAGTCTTTGAGACTGTAGCGTCGACTTAGTGGGGTTGTGTTGTTTTGTGGGTAGGGTAAATGCAGAGCGTCAAGCTCGCTTTTTTTGATGATCACCCGATTCTGCTTGAGGGGTTGGTTGGTCTTTTTTCCGACGCGCAAGACTATGACGTAGTCGGAAAGGGCAATACCGCAGCAGACGTGATAGAGTTGTCGCTCGCGTCCGGGCCGGAAGTCATCATTCTTGACCTGGATATGCCCGGCAACGTCTTCGAGGCCATCAAGAAGATCAGATCCGAGAAGCCGGACATCAAAATCCTGATCTTCACCGCGTCAAACGCCATCGACGAGGCGGTAAAGGCGCTGGAGGCCGGCGCGAATGGCTACGTGCTGAAAGGCAGCACGATCCAGGACCTGACCAGCGCCATACAGTCCGTCATCGCGGGCGACACCTACATCACCCAGAAGTTCGCCGCCCGGGTCATCATGGCCTTGCGCGAGGCATCGCTGCGCAAGCAGGCGGAGCGCCAGCATCAGTGGAGCGTGCGCGAGGGCCAGATCGTAAAGCTGCTGCTCAAGGGCAAGACCAACAAGGAAATTGCCGGCGATCTTGCGATCAGCGAGAAGACCGTGAAGCACTACATGTCTGTGCTGATGCAGAAGCTGAACGCGCGCAACCGCATAGAGGCGGTGCTGGCCGTGCAGAAGCTTTCCTCGGGCGGTTCAGCCGGCGGTCAGGCCGACATCCATCTGCGGCACTGAAGTCCGTCGAGATCTTACGGGTTCGCGTGATACGGTAGCTGGCGGCCGGATCGCTATTGGGGTTTCTGGCCGATGTCGGCGGGCTCCGCGGCGCGGCGCCACGTGACCTCGCGCTCTAGCCTGGCCTGAACGTCGTTCTTCTCCGCCGACAGGTCGGCGATGGACCGGCGTTGCCGGCCAAGCTTGCGGATGTAGCCGAGGCAGCCGACCCAGAGCAGCAGCAGGGCCAGAATGGCCGCACCAAGCCGCAGCGCCTGCCGGGTTGGCTCCGCAACGGCGGTGAGTGGTTCGACCAACAGGACCGCGCACAGCAAAGCGGCGAGCCCGATTGCCAGGCTGCGGCTGATCAGGGCAGTCACCAGCCCCGATCCGGCGACCAGGCCTGCCATCCACGGGTCTTCGACGATAGCAAGCCGGCCCGCGTGCAGCCAGCACGTTGCCACGTCGATGATGGAGCCCTGAGAAAAGTCGGGGCAGGCACCTTGCTCGATCATTCTTCACCACTTCCAGCCGCCACATCGGCCGCCGCCATTCTGCAAAATGACGCTAGACGATACAAAAGTCACCGGCCATGTCGAATGAATATTCATTTCATCGATCAAGTTCACCGGCCGTCCGGAGTGGTTGTGCCGACCCATTTGTTCTTCACGGAAGCGTAGTGTTCATCCGGGCGATATGATGGCGTATCGATGCGGAGGTACTCGACCGTAAGGCGTCCGATGGCGGAAAGAATTGCATAGCTTGCCGCGACGACGTCCCTTTCGGCGTGCGTCAGATTGATCTGCGCGGTGATAAGGTCGCTCTGCGAATTGAGGACGTCCAGAGTGGTGCGTTGCCCGACGTCTCTTTCTTCGATCACTCCGGCCAACGCCACCCGCGCTGCCGTTACCAACTGCCCGTTGGCCGCAACCGACTGCCGGGCCGCCTGATACTGGGCCCAAGCGGCGACGACAGCCTGCCTGACCTGGTCGCGCACGACGTCGACTTCTATGCGAGCCTGGGACAGCCGCTCCTTTTCCTGCCGCACCTGCGCCGAGACGCGGCCGCCCTGATAGAGCGGCACCGTGAGGTTGAGCCCGACGGAGGCGGCGCTGGTGGTCCCGTCGCGGCCGGTCACGCCGGGCAGCCCCGACACGGTTTCCCTCAAATTGGTCGAGAGCCCGGCGCGGGCGCTCACCTGCGGAAGCAATGCGCCTTCAGCGGCCTTGACGGCAAAGGATGACGCATCGACCATGTGTGCGGTGGCGGCGATGGCGGGATGCTGCTGAAGCGCGATCGATATGGCCTTTTCGAGGCTTTCCGGCAGGAGACCGACGACCGGCCCGACGGGCGCGAGATTGCCCGGCTCGTCGCCGACGATCTGCCGATAGAGCGCGGCGCTGCCGGTGGCCTGTGCATCGGCCGCGCTCGACTGTGCCAGCGCGGCTGCACGGCTGGCCCTGGCCTGGGCCACGTCGGTGACCGTGGCTTCTCCGGCCTCCAGTCGAGCGGCGGCCGCGCGGATCTGCTCGTCGAGGAACGAGACGCTGCTCTTGCGCAGCGTCGCTACCTGCCGGTCGCGAATGACATCGACATAGGCGGCTGCGGCGTTGAACAGGATGTTCTGCTCGGTGTTGCGCAACCCTTCATGCGTCGCCTTTACCCGGGCGTCGGCGCCGAGGACGCCGTTCCGCGTCTGGAAGCCATCGAAGAGCATCTGTTCGACATGGACGCCGAACGATCCCGTCGCGATTGTCGTGCCGTTCTGGCCGGAATAGTCGATATTGGCCGACCCAAGCACCGTAGGCCTCGATCGGGAGGTGGCGATCGCTACGTCCTCATGCGCCACCCTGGCGCCGGCTCGCGCGGAATTCAGGCTGGCGTTGTTGCGATAGGCGTTGCCGAGAGCGGTCGATATCTCCCCGATCCCGAAGGCCCGCTCCGACCTCGCGGTAGGTGGGCGCGGGGCCGATGTCGGCTGTGCCTCGGCCGGTCGGGTATCGTGTTCCTCAGCGACAGGTGAGGGGGGCGACTTCGCGGTATCCTGCCCATGGGCGCAGCCGGAAACGGCGATGGGCGCCAGACAGATCAGGATTGCGGTCAAGAACCAGCCGTTCCCGCAATTCTTGCCGCAATAGTCCAACCGCGCCTCGCTCTGGTACGCCGATCTGCAGGGTCGACGGTTCGCGGCAAGAAATATCTTGTTAACCTTAATGAGGTGTTAAGCCTGAAGAGACTCGTATATCGAAAACAACGCCAGTGCGGTTTCTTGAGCATGTTCCTTGCAGTGTTCGCCAAATTCGCCAGCGCCTCACAAGTCGCGTAGTCGCGCGTTGAAAGTACATCATGGCCATTGATCAGGGCGAAATCAGATCGACTGAAGCGCAGGGAACGAAGCGCTACGAAGCCGATGTTCCGTCCGCGATCAGACGTTCCTACGATAGGTTCGCACTCAGTTTGCAGGTCGCCGTTGCCATTGCCATCATCATCTGCGGAACGATGGGCGCGCTCGGCTTCTGGCTGACGACTTACGCCACAGAAGCGGAGATCGACAACACAGCCGACCAGAGTGCGTTCTATATGAACATGCTTCTGGTGCCCGCGTTGCGCGGGGTGGAACGCGACGGTCCCGTGCCGGCCGATGTGGAACAGCGGCTGGACGAGACCGTGAACATCCTGCCGAGCCGTCCAATTCCGACAGCGGTTGTGTGGTGGCCTGATACCACGGTCGCCTACAGCACCGACAAGTCGATCATGGGCCAGAAGATCCACTCGGATCACCTGGAAGCCGCGTTCGCGGGGGGCGTGATCGCGCATCTGGAAGGGGGCCTGACTGATCATGGCGTCGAGCGGCAAGAGGCCATGGGTCGTCCACTCCTCGAAGTGTACGCGCCGCTGCGCGACACGGACACGGGGGCCATCTTCGCCGTTGGAGAGTTCTATCAGGATGCATCGCGGCTCGTGGCGGACATTCGTCGCCTGAATTTGACAATCTGGCTGACGGTCGCCGTCGCCACGGCGCTGATGTTGTCGCTGCTCGGCGTCGTCGCCACGCGGGCCCGTACGACCGTCGAGCTTCATCGCAGCGAACTGAGCCACAGGCTCGACGAAGCGCAGCGGCTGGCCGTGGAGAACGCCAGGCTGCTCGATGCGGCAGAGAAGGGCAAGGTCGACGCCTTCCAGATCAACGAGGACATGCTCAACAAGATCGGGGCGGACATCCACGATGGGCCGCTGCAACTGCTGGGACTGATCATGTTGCGCCTCGAAGGCATCAACGCGCGGTCCAAGACCCTGCTCGACGCCCCGGCCGAGCGAGCCAAGACCATCGAGCTGGCCTCCAGAACGGTCCAGGAATTGCGCGACCTTACCGCTGGTCTCACCTTGCCGGAACTGCGCGGTCTGGACATGGAGGAGACGGTCAGGCTGGCGGCCGCTCGGCATGAAAGCAACACCGGAACCACGGTGGAGCTGCAGATCGGCGAACTTCCAGACACGGCGCCGACGCCTGTGAAGACCTGCGTCTATCGTGTTGTGCAGGAAGCGCTGAACAACGCGTTCTGGCACGCAGACGGCGCCGGACAGCGGGTCAGTGCAGCGTTGTCGGAAGGACAGATCGAGATTACGGTCCGCGACGCCGGCCGCGGAATTCTTGCGGCGTTACCCAAGCCGGGAGGCCGGGGGCTCGGCCTTTCCGGCCTTGGTCGTCGTGTCGAGGCTTTTGGCGGAACGATCGCGATATCGGCCGAGCCAGAAGGCGGGACGCGGGTCACTGCCCGGATCCCGCTCGGAGCCGACGACAGCGGGATCGATACCGACGATCTTTAGCTTCTGATTTCAGACCGATGACTGATCGGAGCACGTCGAGATGACGCGTTGTCCAAACACTACGTCATGACGTTCTCCCGATCCTGCTCCGAACCAGTCGCGTTGAACGTTTCGATGGTGTCGACCCAAGCAGTGCGGTGGTGGCGGCGTTGGCCTGTACGTTGACCGCCGTGAGGGCAGGATCGACTATCGGGTCGATTGCAATCAGCAGAATAATGGCGACCTCCACGGGGAGGCCAAGCGGAACCAGGATAATCGATATCATCGACAGTGCTGCCACGCCGGGAGCGCCCGCGGCGGCAATCCCCGCCAGGGCCGAGGCCACCAGAACGAAGAGGTACTGGTCCGGACGAAGGTCAACACCATAGAGGTTGGCGATGAATACCGTCGCGATCGCGAAATGAAACACCGATCCGGGCGGGTTGAGGGTGACGCCGAGGGGCATGACGAGATCGACGACGTTCTTGTCTAGGCCCAGGCCCTTCTTCAATCCACGCAGGGCCGCCGGCACAGCCGCAAAGCTGCTCGATGTTCCAAGTGCGATAAACAGCGCTTCACGCAGAGCCGCGACGGGACGCAGAATGCTGCCGCCAAGCCGCAGCCAGATCACCACGAAGGACAGAACGACCAGCGCCAGGCAACCGCCGTAGATCAGCAGCACGAGGCCGGCCATCGATATCAGGAATTGCACGCCGAGATTGGAAACCTGGCTGTAGGCGAGGCAGAAAAGACCGATTGGGAGGATGTAGATCAGCCAGCCGATGATGAGGACCAATGTCTCGTAGACGCTTTCGAAGAGATCAAGCGCGCGCTCCGCGCCCCGCGAGCCGATCGAACCCAGGGCGATGCCGAACAGCACCGCAAAGAACAGGATCGCCAGCATATTGCCGCTGCTGAGCGCGAAGAAGATGTTGTCCGGGACGATGGCCAATGCAATCTGCGAAAAATGTACCGCGTCGCCCGCCGGCGTAGCGGCTTCGGCGAGGAAGACCATATCGCCGATGACGCGGCGGGCGTGCTGCTGCAGCTCCGCGCCCGGATCGCCCCAGGCGCCGAGCAGGAGCCCGAATGCGGCGGACAAGAGAATCCCCGCCACGACCAATGCCGCAAAACGACCAATGTGACGGCGCGCCGAGCCGTTGGCAAAGAGCCTGCCGAGGCTCATCACGACGGCGGCAAACAGGAGCGGTATGACGCACATCTGCAGTAGCCTGAGATAGAGCTGCCCCGCCGGCTCGATGAGCGGGGTGGCGCCCCTGTCGAACCATCCATAGAAGCCGCCCAGAAGCAATCCCATGAAAACGCTCAACGGGTGAAGCAGGACACGACCCATAGGCTTTCCCATGCCTTCAGTCATTGGCCAGCATCCTGTCCGTCGAGTAGAGGTAGGTGTCGAGGATCGATCGAAGGAAGCCACTGCCCTCTATCTTGGAAAGATAAAGATCGATCCAGATCTTCAGGTCGGGATCGTTCCGGCCGAGGGCGATGGCGATGGTATCGGGGTGACCGACAAGTTGAAGCGGACGCAATTCCAGCGATCCGGCGGAATCTTCGAGACGCCAGTTGCCGATCTCGATCTCGTCATACATCAGGGCCACGATCTGGCCGGACTTGATCGCGCCCAGCATGGTCGACCAGTCATCGAACTCGACCGCGGTTGCTTCGGGGAAGTCTTCCTTCAGGAAACCGACATACGAAGTGCCGCCGATGACGCCTATGCGGGCGCTCGGTGAGTTGAGCAGCGCCGGCATGCTCGCGCCATCCACGGTCCTTCTCGCAGAAATGATCCTTGCAAGTTCGAGCCGGTTGATAAGCATGAATTGCCTCACACTGACGTAGCTGCGGCTGAAGCTGACCCGCATTGCCCGTTCAAGAGTATCGCTCAGCAGGCTGATGGCGATGTCGGCCCGACCCGCCGCAACCTCCTCGATCACATCGTCGAAAGTCCTGGCCACCCGGTTGTAGACGAGGTCCACGCCAAGCTTCGCCGCGATGTCGCGGGCAAGGGAAGGATCGATGCCGACCAGGTCTCCGCGTTCGTCCTCATAGAAAAAGGGCGGCACGTCCTCGGCGAACATGGCGACCGTGATCGTCCCGTGCTGCCGTATACGGTCCAAAGCCGAGATTCCGGTGGCGCCGGCGGCAACCTGCCCAAACATCAGGAAGATGATCGACAGCCATAGTCGCAGGCGCAGGTCAGTTCGCATCGAGACGCCAGATGTCGAATTCCGCAACCCTAGCGATTCGCATACTGGGCGGGCCGTTATCAGGCCTGGGGACGGTTGCGCCGATCTCCAGGACAAGCTTGCGCTGCAGTGCCGTCGAGTAGTCGGACGCGCTGTCCGGCACGATCACGAACGCACCTGGACCACCGATGACGCTGTCGCGGAAATAGGCTGGAAGGTCGTCGGTGACGCCGGGCTCGGAATGAGCCAGAACGATTGCGTTGACGACATAGCCCTTTGCCACGACTCGGTCGCGAGCGGCTGTTACCGGCATGCCGTCGTTGTTGGTGCCGTTCGCGGAGATGTCGATGATCTTCCTTGTCGCCCGGCCCGGCAGGCGGTCGAGCAGGATGCCGCTCGCTTCGATCGCATATGAGATGGCGGTGCTTCCGCGTCCACGCCTTTCGAAACCGGTATCGCCGTGCGCGAGGATTTCGGCCGCGGCGCTGGCGCTGTCCTCATCGCGGCAGATTTTCGTCCAGGGCAACACAGTGCGCAGCCAACCGGGCACGGACCACTCGACGTAGGTGGTCGCGATGCAGCCGGTCATCCCGCCCGCGATCGCCGCAGCGACATCCGCCGAGCGCAGCGCCTCGGCATGACCCTGGCGCTGAAGGTCCGCGTATTGCGGATCGATGGACGAGGAAATGTCGAAG
>Ga0307505_10002071_pt1 | contig 14651 bp, 18 predicted proteins | sample 23_S_MG_FD_202183 | JGI IMG/M metagenome (GOLD analysis project Ga0307505, IMG submission 202183) | Soil microbial communities from Populus trichocarpa stands in riparian zone in the Pacific Northwest, United States - 23_S | ecosystem: Environmental > Terrestrial > Soil > Riparian zone > Trees...
GGGATGAGGGCGCCCTGAATCATTCGGCGCGCGGCGATGACTCCGGTCACCGCGCGCCGTCGCGTTTATTTCACCAGCGCGGCGGACCGACATAGGCCGGCGGCAGCAAGGGTTCTTCCACGTAGCGCGGGCGATACGGATCGCCGGGATAGACCGCATAGCCCTCCGGCCGCACGACGCGCACGGGGCGGCGGCCGCTTTCGTACGCATAAGGCGGCACGGCGTACTCATACCCCTGATCGTAGTGGCGCGGCCGTGGGGGATAGATGATCACGCGATATTCGAGCGGTTCCTCATATCCGTGGCGCGGATACACCGGCGCGCGATACTCATAGCGCTCTTCGTACCGTACTGCCGGCGGATGAGCCTGGACCGCATAGCGCGGCTCGCTGTTGCCGTAGTAATCGGCGGCAGCGGCTTGCGAAATCAGCGGCAGGATCGCAAGCAGCGCCCCCGCCAATGCCGTCGAACCGGCGACACGGACAAGCTGCGTGCGCCGGGATATGCACCCTGTGAGATTTTTCATTCTGGCCTCTCCATTGCCCGAGGAACACAACGCTTCGGGCAGAGGCGCGGAATTGTTGTCCCGGTTTGCGGCTGCAAGATGTTGATATCGCTGTCTCTCTTCGGAACTGCACACAGGCTAACACTGGACGTACGCCTTATTCGTCCACCGGCTAAAATTACAGTTGGCGGCCCGCCATTGCGCGCGGAGAATGCCGCCTCGCCGCTCGGGCGCAGGGGGATCTCATGACCGCCACAAGACTTTTTTTCGTCGCGCTTACGGCGACAGTTGTTTCAGTAGGGCCGTGCCTGGCACAGAAGCCGGTCACGAGCTTCAGCGACGGACCGCCGAACGGGCCATACAAATTCGCGAGCTCGACGCCGAAGACGCTGCCCGATCTCCTGAAGGGAGACGGACAGGGCGATCGCACCGACATCGTCGGCCACCTCTTTCTGCCCAAAGGCGCCGAGAAGGTGCCTGCCGTCATCCTGATGCATGGCTCGGGCGGGATCTATGGCGCAATGACCGATTACTGGCCCAAACAATTCAACGCCGCCGGCATCGCCGTGTTCTCGATGGATTCGTTTGGACCGCGCGGCGTGAAAAGCACGGCGGAAGACCAATCACAGGTACCGTTTGCGGCCGACGTCGCCGACGTCTTCGCGGCGCTCAAGCTTCTCGCGACGCATCCGCGCATCGACCCCAAACGCATCGCGATCATGGGGTTCTCGCGTGGCGGCATCACGACCTGGCGTGCCGCCGCTGAACGGATCGTGGCTTCGCAAAAGCTGCCGGACGGCCTGCGCTTTGCCGCGCACATTCCGGTTTATTCGGGCGGATGCACCGGCCTGTTCCGCCTTGCGGTCAAGCCCGGCACGTTCTCGAAGGCGCCGATGCTGTGGATCCACGGCGACGCCGACGACTACACGCCGATCGGCCCGTGCCAGGAATATGCCGATAAAATCGGAAAAGCCGGTACGCCGGTTGAATTCATCGTCATCAAGGGCGCGCGGCACAAGTTCGACGCCGACGGCCTGAAGCGCATGCAGATTGCCGGCGCTCAAACTTCGCGGCCGGACTGCCCGATTGAAGTCGATATCGACAGCATGGCGGCTTTCGACCGCACGAACGGGCAGCGGCTGCAGGGCGAGGCGTATCAGGCCATGCTCAAGAAGTGCGCCGGGCGCGGCGCGAGCGTCGAAGGAAATGCCGCGGCGCGCGACACGGCGGCGAAAGCAGCCGTGACGTTTTTACGAAAAGTATTCGCGCTCGGCAGTTAGTTCAGCAGCATAATTGTTCGCCGGCGTTGGCAACTTGCCGACGCCGGCGTTTTGCTGCGCATTTGATGCAAATGTCTTTCTCGCGTGCAGAGTTCCGGGAACGGTTGCGCCATATATCCGACATGAGCGGCGTGGTAGCGTTTTGCCAATCACCGGGAAACAGACGGCGGCCGGGGACCGCCGTATCAGGTGGAGAGGCGTCATGAGCGATACGATGACCGAATTTCGCGATCGCGCGGCAAAGGAATTCAGGGCGGCACGTCAGGCCAAGAACGAGCCCGACCGTTCCACGCACAAGAGCGTCGGCAACGCATACAAGGCGCTCGCGGAAAGCGAGGCTTGGCTCGAGGGCCGCGCCAAACCGATCGGCGACAAGATCGTCCTGATCAGGAGATAGCGGTTCACCGCCTTCGATCAGCCCGACGCGGCGGCACGCTCGGCCGGCACGAGCGTGAAGGTGCGCAGTTTGCCGAGCCGTAACACGCCGATTTCGACCGTCTTCCCGATCCGGCTGCCGTCAAGTAGCCGGAGCAGGTCGTCGACGCCCGTGACCGGCTTTCCGTCCAGCCTGACAACAAGGTCGCGCGACAGCAGCCCGCCCGCACTCCCCGGCCCGCTCTGTTCAACGGCCGTCAGCATTGCGCCAAACTTGCCGTCGATGCCGGCGGCCATCGCGTGGCGGCGCGGGATCGGCGCGGTCTGGCCGGCGACGCCGATATAGGCGCGGCGAACGCGGCCGTGCCGGATGATCTCGCTCAGCACGTGGTTCGCCGTATTGCTGGCGACAGCGAAACAGATCCCCTGCGCCCCCATGATGACGGCCGTGTTGATGCCGATCACCTCCCCGCGCGAGGAAACGAGCGGCCCGCCGGAGTTTCCCGGGTTGAGCGCCGCGTCGGTCTGGATCACATCCTCGATCATCCGGCCGGTCGTCGAGCGCAGCGAGCGGCCGAGCGCCGAAATGACACCCGCGGTCACGGTCGACTCGAAGCCGAGCGGGTTGCCGATCGCGATGGCGATCTGGCCGCGGCGCAGTTCCTTCGAGTTTCCCAGCGGCGCAAAGGCGAGGCTGCGCGCGGCATCGGCGCGCAAGAGGGCGAGATCGGTGTCGGGATCGATGCCCAACAAACGGGCATCCGTGGTGCGGCCCTCGGTGTCCGAAAGCCGGATCGTGCGCGCGCCGTTCACGACATGGGCATTGGTCAGAACGAGACCATCGGGTGAAATCACGACCCCGGATCCAACGCCGCCGCGGCCCTGTTGGCCGCTCTTCTCGCGGGTATCGACGCGCACGACCGCAGGCCCGACAGTCTCCGCGACCGTCGATACGGCTTCCGAATATGCGTCGAAATAAGCGCGCTCGTCGGCCGCTTCCGCGAGCGGCTCGCCGGCATCATGCCGAAACTCTGTATTGTCTTGCAGCATCTTTGTTCTAGCTTCCAAGCCCACGCGATCCCTATGTAGGTTGGCGTCACCATTTCCGGAAGAAGGCGGCGATCGCCTGCATCGGTCAGGAGAACGGCATGAGTGAACCACCCGTCTCGCGCGGATTTCGCGGCCGCAAGCAATCGGCGGACCTCGCCGCGCGCGTTCCGCCCGGGCAACACGTCACGAGCGACTTCCCCGTTCTCTCGGCGGGGCCGACGCCGCGTGTCGATCTCGATGACTGGAAATTCTCGCTTAGGGACGGCGACGAACCGATCGCGGAATGGACCTGGGAAATGTTCGGCGCCCTGCCGCAGACCGAACTCAAGACCGATATCCATTGCGTCACCACCTGGTCGAAGTTCGACACCCGGTGGCGCGGCGTCACGTTCGACGATCTTCTGGCTGCAGCCGGACTCGATGAGCCGCCCGGCGCGTTCATCATGGCGCACTGTGACGGCGGCTATACGACGAACTTGCCCGTTGAGGATCTCATCGACGGCAAGGCGATGATCGCGACCCATTTTGATGGGGCGCCGCTCCCTGCCGAACATGGCGGGCCGGCGAGACTCCTCGTTCCGCACCTCTATTTCTGGAAGAGCGCCAAGTGGGTGCGCAGCCTGCATTTCATGGAGACGGATGCACCCGGGTTCTGGGAAGAGCTCGGCTATCATATGTACGGCGATCCGTGGCGCGAGCAGCGCTATGCCGGCGATTGAAAAAACTGCTGCCGCTCCGCAGCGGCTCCAATGGCTGACCGTGGAGGTGCTCGAGGTAATCTCCGAGAACCCACGTGTCCGCAGCCTTGTCCTCGATGCGCCGGGCTGGCCCGGCCATCGCGCCGGCCAGCACGTCGATGTCCGGCTTACGGCGGACGACGGCTATCAGGCGCAGCGCAGCTATTCGATCGCTTCCGAACCGGAGAGCAAGCGGCTCATCCTGACGGTGGAAGCAATCGATGACGGCGAAGTTTCGCCCTATCTCACGGGCGAAGTCCGGGCGGGCGACCGCTTCGAACTACGCGGGCCGATCGGCGGACATTTCGTGTGGACAGACACGCTTGGCGGCCCGCTCTTTCTGGTCGCCGGCGGTTCCGGCATCGTGCCGCTCATGGCGATGCTGCGTCATCGGGCGGCGGTGAGGAGCGAAGTAGCGGCTCTCCTCCTTTATTCTTCCCGCACGTTCGACGACATCATCTACCGGGCGGAGATCGAGCGTATCGCTTCCGCCGGCGACGGCGTGAACGTCGTTCACACCCTGACACGCAAGCAGCCCCAAGGATGGCAAGGCGGCCGCCGGCGCATCGACCGCGACATGCTGGCTGACGCCGGGCCTTCGCCGGAAGCGCAACCACGCATCTATATCTGCGGACCCACGCCGTTTGTGGAAACGGCCGCGACGATCCTCACCGAACTCGGACACGCGCCCGAGCGGATCAAGACCGAGCGTTTTGGGCCGACAGGAAACTGAAATGAGCGCCGAGCCGACCGTTCCCGCCGCGACGCCGCAACGCGGTCCGATCCCGCGCTACTACTGAACGGCGTTACGCTCCGAGGCGTTTCGCCACTGCGCGGATGTAGTCGGCATCCTCGCGATCGAGCTTGCCGTCGGCGAGCTGCCTCTTGAAATCATTGAGGTCGCTGCGCAGCGTATCGGAGAGATCCGTTCGCGCGAGCAGGCGCTCGATGAGGCGGCCTTCGCTGCCTGGGGCGGCCGGTTCCTTCGCGGGCCTGGCCGAAGGCGAAGTAGCGGCCGCGGGCCTCGTTGCGTCTTCGGGCCGGAGCAACTCGTCCCAGGTCACTTGCGCGTCCTTGACGACACGGCTGACTTCGCGCGCGGCGGTCAGCGCCGCGGTATCGTCGCCGTCGCCTAGCTTGGCGAGCAGTTCGATCAGATGTGCGCGATTCAGCTCGGTCATACGTTCGGTCCCCTTGGTCTAAAGGCGTACGGGTTTAGGCGGCACGGCATGCCTCGGTCAAATGGGGGTGATTTGCGGCGGGAGCATGTGTCCATGCGAGGCCTCATACTGACAAAACCCGGGCCGGACGGTATGCTTGATGTGGGGCGGCAGTCCTGCGGGAGCGCAGGGCGCCGCCGCTTCATTGGAGGAATGCATGAAATCGACAAGCTTCTTGGCCGCCCTTGGCGTCGCTGCTGTCGTTACCCTGAACTTCGCCGTGGCACAGCCGGCCAAGCAGACGTCGAAGGAACCGGCGAAAGCCGTGAAGGAAGAATTCGTCCCGCAGTCCGGCCAGCCCGGCAAGGACGTCGTCTGGGTGCCGACCCCGCAGGCCCTCGTCGACAAGATGATGGAAATGGCCCGTGTCACCAAGGACGACATCCTGATCGACCTGGGCTCGGGCGACGGCCGCACCGTGATCACCGCCGGCAAGCTCGGCGTGAAGGCGAAGGGCATCGAATACAATCCGGACATGGTCGCACTGTCGAGAAAGAATGCGGAGAAGGAAGGCGTAGCGAACCAGGTCGAGTTCGTTCGCGGTGACATCTTCGAATCCGACTTCTCGAATGCAACGGTAATCACCCTGTTCCTCCTGCCGTCCCTCAACCAGCGCCTGCGCCCCACGCTCCTCGACATGAAGCCGGGTACGCGCGTCGTTTCGAATACGTTCGACATGGGCGACTGGCCGGCAGACGAAACCGCGCGGGCGGGCGGCGACTGCACCTCCTATTGCACGGCGCACTTCTGGATCGTGCCCGCCAAGGTCAACGGAAACTGGAAGACACCGCAGGGCGAGCTTTCGCTCGAGCAGCGGTATCAGAAGATCACCGGCCAGTTGAAAGGCGAAGGCGGCGTCACGTCGCTCGTCAGCGGCTCGCTGATCGGCGATCAGGTCTACATCACCGCAGGCCGCAACCAGATCGCGGGCAAGGTGTCCGGCGACAAGATCGAGGGCACGATCAAGACCGCAGCCGGCGAGACGAAATGGGAAGCAGCACGCACGAAATAACCGGCGCCAATTTCTTAGCGGTGAAGGCGGGAGCTTGCTCCCGCCTTTCTTTTTTCCAGGCTATTTGCCGACGACAATCGTAGGTGGAGGCGGCGGCGCAAGAGAGAGCGCCGCACAGGCGACCGGCACCCGATAGTCGGCAAGACGCTTGATGAAGATCGCAAGTGTCCGTTCCGCCTCAACGGCGGCCGGTGCGGGCGTTGCAAGGACAAGCCGTTCGAGCGCGAGTTGATAACCGGCGCAGCGCTCACCGAAGCGGCGCAGCACCATATCGATCACCATCTCGTTTTCGATGATGCGCGCCGACGCGCCCTCACGCTCGACCGGCGCGATATGAAACATGTTGTTGATCGCTTTCGAGCGGGCTTGATCCATGTCGGTGACGCGCGCGGCGATGTCGAAGAACGGACCAGGGCGCGAAATGTCGGCGCGAATATCCTCGATGAGGCGCGCATAGCGCGCCGTCGAAGACCGATAGGAGGTGCGCAGGAGCATGTCGGAATAATCGGCGAAGTTCGGCTGGGTACGTTCCTCGGAGAGGATTCGCGTTCGCCGCCATTCGGCGAGTTGCCGCTCCCAGGTCTGGCGGTCGTCGGGCGGCATGAGGATCGAATAAGCAAGGTCGCGAAGCTTGCGTTCGTCGTCGGTAAAGGGCGCGCCGGAGACCGGCTCACCACGCACCCACGCGAGCGTATCGCCCGCGAGCGGAAAGAGATTGTCATTCAAAACATTGGCGCGCGGACGGCCGAAATCGCCCACCGGCGCGGCGCAGCCGCCGGCCGAGAGCGCAAGAACTAAGAAGACCACGGCTTGGCCGTTACGCATGCGGACTGCTGCTTCCGGTTTATCGGATGATCAGGAGCGTGGGGCGCGACGGCGGCGCCTGGCGCCCCCCGTCCCGCTCGCCGCTTCGTCGAAACCTGATGTACCCGGACCCTCTTCGTGCACTTCGGCGCGCTCGATCTGAACGACTGGCAGGATCAGGACCGCAGCCGGCTCAGCACGCGCCGCCGCGTACAACGCGCCGCGCACACGCTCGGCGGGAAATCTAAGCACCGTGCCCATCTCGCCCCTCCTCGGGCTCACTCGTCGGACGCATCGGGACTCAAGGGAATTCTTCGGTGGTTCAGTAACGGTCGGTTATGGTTAACAGACCGTTTATGCCGGCATCCCGCCCCGGGTGGACTTCCAAGGTTAACAGTGCGCTAACGCCCGCCCTGCTAATCTTGTGCATCCTTGTTGCGTCCCGCGTGCACCGTTCATGTTGTCCCCGCATTCCAGTATTCAGGGTCTGATCGAGCTCGCGCGACGCGACGACGTCGACATGCGCCCGGCGCTGTTGCGGGCGATCACCGACCTCTTCGTACTCGAACCCGCACACACTCCGGCCGACCGCGCCCGCTTCGCCGAGCTCGCCGGACGGCTTCTCGATGGTGTCGAAACACCCGTGCGCGCCGCGATCGCGGAGCGCCTCGCGGCCTATCCGGGAACTCCCCCAGCAGTCGCCGCCCGCCTCGCACGCGACGAGATCGCCGTCGCGGACCCGGTTCTTCGCCGCTCACCGTTGCTCGGTGAAGCTGAACTCCACGCCATCCTCGACGCGCGCGGCGGCGCCCATGCAACCGCAATCGCTGCGCGCATGAGCCTTCCGCGCAGCGTCCTTCGGCGGCTCGCCGAAACCGGGACCTGTGCACCGCGCGCAACGGAAAGCAGCGTGCAAGCAGCAGCCGAACTCGATCCGGCGCTGACGATGGCGCTTGCGCGCCGTTATCTCGTCACGGGCCCGGACGAACGGCGACTGATCCTGACCGCACTGCCCTGCTGTCCGGCCATCGACGACGAGGAGCGGCTGCGCCGCATCGGCCACGGATTCGGTACGCAACTCGAGCGCGCGGCGCTGCGTCACCGAGCGCATGAATTCGCATTGCTGTTGCGGAAAGCTGCCGGCCTCCCCGCTGAAATCGCGGCACGTGCGGTCACCGATCCATCGGGCGAGATCGCCGTTGCGATATGCCGGGCATTCGAAATCCCGTTCGATGCGACATCGCGGATTCTTCTGTTCCTCAATCCTCAGATCGGCGCATCGGTGCAGCGCGTATTCGGCATTGCCGACTGGTTCGAGAAGATCAGTCCGGCCGCGGCGCGGAGACTCGTGGCTGCATGGTGCGCACTTGCGCCCGAAAGCGAGAAGCCGCGCTCGCGAAGCGAGGAGCGCAGCGAAGGCCCGCGCTTCGATCCTCGCCGGGTTGCTGCGCGAGGCTTCGCACTCGCCGGACAACTGCCCGCGCCGCGTCGCGCTGCCGGTGGATATTGACGCGGCGATTCAGGTGCCGTGCTATCCTGCTGAAAATTCAGAGGCCAAGCCTTGCTGCTGCGCCAGTTCATCACCTTTTCCGGAGTGGGTGTCGTCGCGGCGGTCGCTCACTATGGCGTCCTGATCCTGCTGGTGGAGATGGGCGGACTGAGCCCTGTGATCGCGACCTTATGGGGCTTCATCGCGGGCGCCATCGTTTCCTACCTGCTGAATCGGCGTTTCACGTTCCGCAGCGACCGGCCGCACCGTTCCGCGGTGCCGCGGTTTCTCGCGGTCACAGCCGGCGGCTTCGTCCTGAACGGCTGCGCGATGTGGCTGCTCAATGAGCAGTGGGGCGTCCCCTATCTCATCGCCCAGGTGATCGCCACTGCCGTCGTGCTGTTCTGGAATTTCACCGCGAACCGGCTGTGGACGTTTGGCGCGATCCCGGGAGCGCCCCGATGATTCCGGTTGCGCTATGCGCGGACGACTACGGGCTGTCGCCGGGGGTCGATGAAGGTATCCTCGCGCTTGCGGAAGCGCGGCGCATCACGGCGTTCTCCTGCATAACTGCGTCGCCCCGCTGGGAGGAATCTGCGAGGCAGATCAAGCAACTGTCCGGATCCGTGGATATCGGGATCCACTTCACGCTGACGCAACTCGCACCGCTTGGATCGATGCCGCGGACCGCTCCTGCGGGAAAATTCCCGGCGATGAACCGTCTGTATATGCAGGCGGTGACGCGGATGCTCGACCTTGACGAAATTTCTCAGGAACTTGGACGCCAGCTCAGCGCCTTTACGGAAGCCACTGGACGTGAACCCGATTTCCTCGATGGACACCATCACGTGCATCAGTTGCCGGGCGTGCGTGACGTGGTCACCCGGCTATGGGGCAAGCGCGGATGGGTCCGGAATACGGCGACCTCGCCTTCGCGCGTGATTGCACGGGGCATCGCGAGACCCCGCGCGACGGTGCTCGCGGCATTCGGCGCGGCGGCGCGGCGGACGTGGCGCGCGGCCGGTATCGCGACGAATTCGGATTTCGCGGGCGTGCGGAATTTCGACGAGCCGGGCTCCTATCGCCCGCTCATGGTTCGCTATCTGCAGGACGCGCAATCGGGTCTCCTGATCATGTGTCATCCCGGACGGGCCGATGCCCGGCTTGCGGAGATCGACCATGTAACGGGCGCACGCGAGCAGGAACTCGCCTACCTCCGGAGCGAGGATTTCAGCGCCGACCTCCGTACCGCCGGTTGCGAACTGGCGCGGCTCAGCGAACTGGCCGGGCGATCATCGTCATGCGGCGCGGATTGAAACCGAAGTTCTTTTGCCGGCGTTCCGCGCGATAACCGGCTCGCTCTAGCAGGGCAACGATTTCGGCCTTTTCATAGGTTGTCAGGCCGATGGCCTGGCGCAGGCGGCGATAGTCGGAAACGAGCGTCTGCGCGAGGCCAGCCAGCGCCGCGAGCAGAAACCCGTGACGGGCTGCCGTAGAGACCAGCGAGGTAACGTCGGAAACGATGCCGCCGTCCGGCGGAATCACATCAGCAAAAATCAGGCGGCCTTCGCGCGAGAGCTTCGGCCGAAGCGTCTCCGCAAGCCTCGCCGTCTCCTCGCGCGTCAGATACTGAAGCACCGAGTTGGCGACCACGAGATCGAGCGAGCCGTCCGGCAGTTCAGCGAGATCTTCCGGCGCGATCACCTTGATTGCCGGGATACCTGAAAGGCGCCGTTGCAGCGTGTCGCGCAGCGAGGGTCCGGACTCGCAGAGATAGAGCCGCCGGCAATGGCCCGCGATGTCCGCCGCCTGGAGGGCTTCGCCGCAGCCATAGTCGAGGACGACCGCGCCGGATTGAGGAATTTCCGCGATGATATCGACGGCGACCTGTGCGTAATGCACGCGCCGGTGCCGGTCATTGACGTAGATCCGGTGCGGTCGATCCCAGAACTCGCGCCAGTTCGAGATCAAGCGGGCGGGCTCATTTCGCGCGCCGCAGTCGGCACGCTCAGCTCTTCCGCCACGATATAAAGCGGCCGCTGCTTCAGTTCCTCATAGATGCGGCCCACATAGGCGCCAAGAACGCCGAGCGCGAGAAGCTGAACACCGCCGAGCAACATGATGCCGACCATGATCGAGGCATAGCCGGGCAGATCCACGCCGACGAAGATCGTGCGCAGCGCAAGATAGCCGCCGTAAAACAGGGCGACGAGCGCGATCGCTGCGCCGATCCATCCGCTGATGGCAAGCGGTACGCGACTGAAGGCGACGATGCCGTCGAGGCCGAAGCCGGTCAGGCGGCGCATGCTCATGGCACTCTTGCCATGCTGGCGCGGCGGCGGGGAATACGGCACGCCAGTGTGGCGGCAGCCGGCCCAGGCATATAGGCCCTTCATGAAGCGAAGCCGCTCGGGCATGCGATTGAGCGTGTCGACGACCTTGCGATCGATCAGGCGGAAATCGCCCGCACCCGGCGGCAGGTCGATATCGGCGATCCGGCCAAACAGCCGATAGAAACCGTGGGTCGCCCAGCGGCGCAGCCTGCTGTCCCCTTCACGGGAGATACGCACCGCGTAGACCATCTCATAGCCCTCGCGCCACTTCGCGATGAACTCGGGGATGACCTCCGGCGGGTGTTGAAGATCGGAATCCATCAGCACCACGGCCGCGCCGCGCGAGTGAAAGAGACCGGCGGACAGCGCCGCTTCCTTGCCGAAGTTGCGAGCGAAGCGGAGCCCGCGCACGCGGCTGTTGGCGGCGTTCCACGCGGAAATCCTCGCCCAGGTTTCGTCCTCGCTTCCGTCGTCGACCAGGATGATTTCGTAATCGACGCCTGCCGACTCGAGCACCCGTTCGAGGGATTCGCGCAAGGCCGGCAGGCTCGCGGCCTCGTTAAAGACCGGGATCGCGATCGAGAGCGCCGGCGCGACATCGCCGCGCGACGCGCGCGCTGACGGGAGAACCCGGATCGGCTGACTGGAACGTGACATGAGATACACGGCCCTTTCGCGCGCAGCTTACATCGGCACGCGATCCGCGTCGAAGGCCTAGCCGTCCCGGTTTACGCGGTAAAGCTGGAAGCCCGGACCGTCATGAACGAGCGAAAGGTGCTTCTTGTCGGGGCAAAGAAAACCCTTCTTCGTGAACAGGATGTACACGTAGTCGTAGTGACGCGGCCAAAGCTCCCAGAAATAGTTGCTGGCGGGGTCGTCCTTGTCGGCAACCTTGAGAAAATAGGGAAGCGAGGGCGGCCAGCGATCTTCGGTCTCGACGAATTTCTTGAACTCGTCGCGCACACGCAGGATGTGCTTGCCCGGCACCGTGAAGGCCGTAGTCACGAGCGCCGACCGCTCGATTGTCGCGAGCGAAGCCGCATGCATCAGGTCATTGTGCGTGATCTCGGTTTCGTCCGCCGTTCCACCATGAACGACGAGGACACGCTTGCCGCGCTCGATCGAGCGTACGGACTTCAGAAACTCCTCGGCCCGAGGCTGGATGTCGGTCCAGACCGCCTGAACTTCGATCACCCGCATGGCGACGATCAACGTCAGCACCGCGACAAACCCATAGCGCGCGACCTGCGTGCGCAACTGCAGATCGAAGCAGGCGATGAGCATGAAGGCGAGCGCGATCGGCAGGCGCTGGTCAGCGAGATGCGCGGCGAGGATCACGTTTGGCAGGGCGAGATAGACCACGACTCCGACAGTGAGCATTGCCCAGCCGATCGGATGGAATCTCAGGGCGCGCTGATGGAACGCATAAGCGCCGACGAGACCGAGCGTGGCGAGCACCGCAAATGCAACGAGCGGGTGATAGACATTCACTGCGAGTCGAAGGCCGTTCAATTTGCCCCAGAACTCCCAGTCCGCCGAAAAGCCTGGCGTGTTGAGCGTCGGTCCCATCACGATAAGAAGAGCGACGATGAGGAATGGGGCGCCCGCCGCGACAAAGTTGATCAGCGCGGGAAGCGGCGCCGACCGCTTCTCCCAGAGTCGATTGAATTCGATGGCGAGCACGCCGATCGCGTAGATCCCGACGGCGAAGAGATGGCAGAAGAACAGTGCGGCGACGAACACGGTGGACAGCGCGAGGCGCACGGGCAGCGACTGATCCCGTGCAGCAACCCAGCCCGCGAGAAACCACAGCGCCAGGCCGATGCCGAATACGTAGTTCATCACGCCGATCAGCATGATGCCGTTGTACAGAAACGGAATCGCGATCAGCGGCAACGCGGACCAATGGCCGAACAGCGCCCGGTTGAGAACAAGCGTGCCGGAGACGATCAGCAGGAAGCAGATGACGGTGAAGATCTGCCCGGCAACGTAAATATCGGTCACCTCATTGAGATATGGCACGACCAGATCGATCATGAGGTTCGGTATCACCGCCCAGTCGATCGAATAGAAGCGCGAGAGATACGGGTCGTCGTCGATCGCGTTGATGACGTACGTGCGCGCGAGATGATTGATGTAGTCGGACAACGGCGGCAGCTTGTGCGAGAGCACCGGGATCAACGCCAGCAACATCAAGCCCGCGAACAGCCAAGCGATCGCCACCGGCGACAAGCCGGCGTGAGCACTCGTGTGCGCTTCTTTGCGTTGCGTTCGGAAGATCATCTTGTGCTCAGGCGCACGGGTACTCGTTCGCTTAAACTTGAGGCTTTAATGCCTAGCTTTTAATCGAATGTATCGCAACGCGTGAACATGGTGAACGGCGTAATCAAGGCGTTTCGTTAGTTCCGTAGTTGCGCCCTGTGTTTGCGGGCTTTTCCGCCTGCGGCGGTAGCCCGCACCTACCCCGAACCCGCCGCCAACTCGAGAAAATGGCGTCCGGCCCGATCCTCAACTTCGACGATCCAGACGTCGGGGTCGAACTTCATTTCCTTGGCAAGCCGCAACTCGATGTCAGATTCCGCGCCAAACACGGCAGGCAGCACCGCGACGAAGCGCCGGTCACCCGGACGCGCCTCATCGAAATCAGATTGCGGCGCCGGCGCGTAAAGAGCCGCAGTTCCGTCGAGCTTCGCAATCTTCACGAAGATCGCGCCTGCCTCTTCCGATCCGCGGCGGCGGACGACGGCAAACGCGCCTTCCAGATGACAGCGCCGCACGTAGGCCGCGACCCAGATGGAGCTCTTGAGACGCAAGCGGTCCGCCTATTCGACCGGCGTGCCGGTCACCTTGGCGAGCTCGGCGACGAGCCGGTCGCTGATCTCGCCGCTCTTGATCAGACCGCGGTCGCGCTCGAACTGCTCGATGGCGACGCGCGTCGCCGGATCGGCGCTGCCGGTCAGCTTGACCGGGCCGTAACCGAGGCGAGCGAGCACGCGCTGCACAGCGAGCACGCGTGTCGTCGGACGCGGATCGGCGGGCGAGAGTGAGCCCGTGGTGTCCTTCTTGCGCGGGCGGGCCTTGAAAATATGCGCGAGCAGCGCGTCGGTCGCCTCACCCGTCGGCTTCAAACCCTGCGCCTGCTCGAAGTCCCGGATCGCCTGGATCGTGCGCGGGCCCGGCAGGCCGTCGACGGTGCCTTCGTAGTAGCCGCGGCTCGTGAGTTCGCGCTGAATGTCGAGAACAAGCTCGGAGCGGCCGCGCACTGCGGCCGTGTCGGGGCGCGGCTGCGGTACGGGCATCGCGTTGACGACTGGTGACGGCGCGGGCGCGGGTGCCGCGGGCACCGACTTCTTCGCAGCGACGGATTTTGTAACGGCGGGCGCGGGCGCCCTCGCCTCTTCGCCGAACAGCGGCGCCGGATGCGGCACCGGCTGGAGAAACAAAGCGTTGGCAAGAACGAATGCGACGGCGACGGCTGCGGCAATCACCGCGACCGTATCGGCCGGCCGCCCCGCCCCCAGCCAGCCCAGCACTCGCCGCCAACGGGATCGCTCGCCACGCTTTGGCGCGCGCAGTTCGCGCGGGCGGCGGCGGGGAGCGGCGATTTCTCTTCCGCGATCGAGGCTACGCACGACGTTTCACCTGTTCGAATTCATTGGGAAGCGCTCTCGGCGCAAGACGTTCAACGACCGGGGCTGGCTCCGACCGGGCGCGGCATTGGCGCGGCAGTCTGACCAGGACGCGTGTCCCCTCGCCGAGGCGGCTTTTGATCTCCAACTCACCGCCGTGCAACTCGACCAGTCCCTTGACGACGGAAAGGCCGAGCCCCGTGCCTTCGTGCGTGCG
>Ga0307505_10002072_pt1 | contig 14650 bp, 14 predicted proteins | sample 23_S_MG_FD_202183 | JGI IMG/M metagenome (GOLD analysis project Ga0307505, IMG submission 202183) | Soil microbial communities from Populus trichocarpa stands in riparian zone in the Pacific Northwest, United States - 23_S | ecosystem: Environmental > Terrestrial > Soil > Riparian zone > Trees...
ATTTCCTGCGGACTTCGCTCAACGCCATCCGCGCGCACCGCGGCCTGCCGCCGCTCGACGGCATCGATTTTCTCAAGCTGCTCAACGAGAAGATGAAGTTCGTCGAGATGGACCCGAAGTTGAAGAATCGCGCGGTCAACGAGGGATTCTCCGGCGGCGAGAAGAAGCGCAACGAGATCCTCCAGATGGCGATCCTCGAGCCGACGCTGGCGATTCTCGACGAAACCGATTCGGGGCTCGACATCGACGCCCTGCGGATCGTCGCCGAGGGCGTCAACGCGCTGCGCAAGGAAGACCACGCGGTGTTGGTGGTGACCCACTACCAGCGCCTGCTCAACTACCTGGTGCCGGACTTCGTCCACGTCCTCGTCGACGGCGCGATCGCGCGGTCGGGCGACAAGGGCCTCGCTCTCGAACTCGAAGAAAAGGGCTATGCCGAGTTCGATCGCGCGGCGAGCGCGTAGGGGGAGCCGATGACCTCCGCTGCGTTGCAACAAGACGAATCGGCGCTGCAGGCGGAGCTTCGCCAGCTGCGCGACGCACTGCCCCCCGCACCGGCCGGTTTGCGCGAGAAGGCGCTGGCCGAGTTCGTCCGTCTGGGCTTCCCGACCGTCCGTCTAGAGGACTGGCGCTACACCAGCCTGCGCGAGATCGTCGAGGGAGGCTTCACGGCCGACGGCGACGACACGCCGATCGACGCCGCGACCGGCGCACAGGTCGATGCCGCGCTCGCCGATGCCCCCGGCATGGCGTTCGTCGACGGCCGCCTGTACGCGGACGCGCCGGCGATCTCCGGCGTCCACCTGCGTCCGCTCACCGAGACCGGCGCCGACGCGCTGGCGGCGATGAACGTCGTCGGCGAGATCTCCCGCTCGAGTCTGGTGTCGCTCAACACCGCCTTCTTCCGCAGCGGCGCGTTGCTGCGCGTCGCCGACGACACGATCGTCGAGCAGCCGATCCACCTGCTGCACGCGAGCACGCCGCGCCCGACGCGCGCCAGTCACGTGCGCACGGTGATCGAGGTCGGCCGCAACAGCCGCGTCACCGTGATCGAGCACTTCCTCGGACTCGGCGACGCGGTGGGCTGGACCAACGCGGTCACCGACATCGTGCTGGCGGAGGGCGCCACGCTGTCGCACTACAAGATCCAGCGGGAGTCGACCGGCGCGTATCACACCGCCGACATCTCGGCGGTGCAAGGCGCCGACAGCAACTGGCACTCGGTGTCGATCGCGCTCGGCGCACACCTCTGTCGCAACGACATCCGCAGCCGGCTCGCGGCCGCCGGGGCACGTTGTTCGTTCGATGGCCTCTACATGGCCGGCGGCGAGCAGCACGTCGACCACCATACGATGGTCGACCATGCCGCCCCGCACTGCACCAGCGAAGAGCTCTACAAGGGAGTGCTCGGCGGCCGCGCCGCCGGCGTCTTCAACGGCAAAGTCCTGGTGCGCGCGGATGCGCAGCGCACCGATGCCCGCCAGCTCAACAAGAACCTGCTGCTCTCCGACGCGGCGACGATCGACACCAAGCCGCAGCTCGAGATCTTCGCGGACGACGTGAAATGCAGCCACGGCGCGACGACCGGCCGGCTGGACGACGAGGCGGTCTTCTTCCTGCGCGCACGCGGCCTGGACGAAACGGCGGCGCGCAACTTGCTGACGTACGCCTTCGCCAACGAGATCGTCGAGCGTATCGCCACCGAGCCCCTACGCGACCGCCTCGAGGCCATCGTACGCGATCGGCTCGACGCGATCGTCGCCGCCGGGAGTTCGCGATGACCGCGCAGTCGACAGCCTTGCTGGACCGTCCCGCGACCGCCGCTTCGCCGCGCCCATTCGACGTCGAGACCTTCCGCGCCGACTTTCCCATCCTCGCGCAGCACATCCACGGTCATCCCCTGGCGTTCCTCGACAACGCGGCGTCGAGCCAGCGCCCGCGCCCGGTGCTCGACGAGATCACGCGGTTCGACAGCAGCGACTACGCCAACATCCACCGCGGCGTCCACGAGCTGAGCCAGCGGGCGACGCGCGCGTTCGAAGCGACGCGCGACAAGGTGCAGCGCTTCATCAACGCCGGCGACCGCAAGGAGATCATCTTCGTGCGCGGCACGACCGAGGCCATCAACCTGGTCGCCAACTCGTTCGCGCGCCCCTCTCTGCATCTCGGCGATGAGATCGTGCTCACCACCATGGAGCACCACTCCAACATCGTCCCCTGGCAGATGGCCTGCCGTGAGCGCGGCGCCGTCATCCGCGTCGCGCCGATCAACGACCGCGGCGAGCTCGAGCTCGAGCACCTCGAGAAGCTCCTGACATCGCGCACCAGGCTGCTCACCCTCGCGCACGTCTCCAACGCGTTGGGGACGATCAACCCGGTGCGCGAGATCATCGCCATGGCGCATGAGCGCGGCATTCCCGTCCTCCTCGACGGCGCCCAGGCCGTGCCGCACATGCGCATCGACGTGCGCGAACTGGACGTCGACTTCTACGCTTTCTCCAGCCACAAGATGTTCGGTCCGACCGGCGTCGGCGTGCTCTACGGAAAGAAAGAACTGCTCGAGGCGATGCCGCCATACCAGGGCGGCGGCGACATGATCAGCGTCGTCACCTTTGAGAAGACCTTCTACAACGGACTGCCCGCAAAGTTCGAAGCGGGCACGCCGAACATCACGGGCGTCGTCGGCCTCGGCGCCACGATCGACTACCTGGAAGCGTTGGACTGGCCGGCGGCCGTCGCGCACGAGAACGAGCTGCTGCGCTACGGCACGGAGCGGATCGCCGCCATCCCCGGGGTGACCATCGTCGGCACCGCGGCGCGGAAGGCGAGCGTCCTCTCCTTCCTCATCGACGGCATCCACCCGCACGATGTCGGCACCATTCTCGACCGCCACGGCGTGGCGGTGCGGGCGGGCCACCACTGCGCCCAACCGGTGATGCAGCGCTTCGCCGTCCCGGCGACGACGCGCGCATCGTTCGCCTTCTACAACAACCGCGAGGACATCGACGCGCTCGAACGCGGCATTCGCAAGACGATCGAGGTATTCAAGTGAACGAAGAACTGCGGGACCTGTACCAGGACGTCATCGTCGAGCACAGCAAACGGCCGCGCAACTACCACGCGCTCGACGCGCCGGCCCGCTCGGCGCACGGCTACAACCCGCTGTGCGGCGACACCGTGAAGGTCTACGTCCAGGTCGACGACGGCGTCCTCGCCGACGTCTCGTTCGAGGGATCCGGCTGCGCCATCTCGACCGCGTCAGCGTCGGTGATGACCGACGCCATCAAGGGCAAGTCGGCCGAAGAAACGGAAGCGTTGTTCGAGAAGTTCCACGACCTGGTGACGGGCCGCCAGGAGGGCGACATCGAAGACGGCGATCTCGGCAAGTTGACCGTGTTCGGCGGCGTCAGCGAGTTCCCCGCCCGCGTCAAGTGCGCGACCCTGTGCTGGCACACCCTGCGCGCCGCAATCGCCGGCCGCGACACCCCCGTCACGAGCGAATAGTGTCATGACCTACGGTCGCCCATACAACATGGAAAAGGTGGGCGCTCGAGGTCGCGGTAAGGAGGCAATGCCGGCTTAGCCGGCATTGCCGAGCCCATCGGAGCGCGCAGCGCTCACGGGGGCAAATTTCCAAAAGATCGGAGACAGGCGGATGCATGCTTACGAAGAAGTCGAAATCTCGCGCGACTGCGAGGCGATCCAGATTCCAGACGGCATCGCGGTGACCCTCAAAGCAGGCACTCCCGCGGTGATCACCCAATCGCTCGGCGATACCTTCACCGTCCAGGCGCCGACGTTGGGCGGTCTGTACCGCATCTCCGGCAAAGACGCCGACGCGATCGGCAAGGCCGTCGCCAAACCCGGCGGCGGCGCCGATCTAGACCCGACCAAACCGATCGACGAAGAGCTGATCTGGAATCAGCTGCGCCACGTCTACGACCCGGAGATTCCGGTGAACATCGTCGAGCTCGGGCTGGTGTACAGTCTCGACATCGAGCATCTGCAGGAAGGCGCCAGCCGCGTCGCCGTGATCATGACGCTCACCGCGCCCGGTTGCGGCATGGGAGACGTCATCGCCTCCGACGCCAAGATGCGCATCGAGAGCGTCCCCGGTGTATCCGAGGCGGATGTCCAGGTCGTCTTCGACCCGCCGTGGAGTCAGGCGATGATGTCGGAAGCGGCCAAACTGGAGCTCGGAATACTCTGATTTTTCACCACGGAGACACCGAGGGCACAGAGAAGAGATCGGGCAACACGATCGTCATGCCGGCTTCCGCCAGCATGACACGCAGCCTGGATCGACGGATGCACGTCTCTGTGCCTCCGTGTCTCCGTGGTGAAGATCTTTTCGCTTACGCGTCGTACTGGCGCAGCGCCGTTTCGTTCGGCGCGAGGTTGCGGTTGATCACGTCGAGCAACTCGCGGCCGCTCGAACGCAGGCGCTTGGTCACCGTCTTCTGTTGGTCGGTGAGTGCTCCGAACTCCCCTTCGTGGAGGAGGTCCGTGTAGCCGATGATGACGTTCAACGGAATGCGCGAGTGGTGCGACATGCTGGAGACGAACTCCGTCATGATGCGGGCCGTCTGATCGATCTGCTCGGAGAGGACCGAGTTCTCGACCGCGAGCGCCGCCAGGTCGCCGATGCCTTCCGCGAAGTGGGCGTGGTCGGCCGAAAAGACGCAGGTGCGGCGCGCATAACCCAGGAGCATGATGCCCATGAGGTTCTTGCCCCGGCGCACCGGTAGCAAAACGCACGCGTGCAACCGAAGCCGCCGTGCGACCGACTCGGGCAGCAGCTCGCGGGGATCCATGAGAACCACCGCGCCCGGACCGTTGTCGCGCGACAACAGACCCGCGACCTTGGACGGGGCCAGTCGAGTCGTCGCGAACCAATCGTCGCCACCCGCCGCCACACCGGCCGCTGCGACCGGGACGAACGCGTCACAGGCGGGCTGCCAGATGAACGCCAGGCAGTTGTCACACTCGAGCGCCTCGATGGCGAGTTGGCAGAACCCGTGCAATCGCTCCGGTAGCTCGATGCACGCGCTCGCGAAACGCACGTCCTCATCGTTGCTGCGAGCGTCGATCGCGCCTTCCACCAGGTTGAGGAGCTCGCGCGCCCCGTCGTCGATTCGCTTCACCGTGTCCAGCTGGTCGACGGAGAGCGCGCCGAAGGTGCCGTCGCCGAGCAGGTCCGAGTAACCCATGATCGCGTGCAGCGGGGTGCGAAGTTCGTACGACAACGTCGCCAGCAGGTCGCGCCCGCCTTTGCGGCTCTGTTCCAGTTCTTCGCTGAGGCGCGCGTTTTCCATCGCCACGCCGGGCAGGCGCACCACACAGCAGGATCCAACTCCGGGACTCGTCTCGACGCCGATCTGGCCGCCGTGCGCCGAAATGATCTGCTGCGCCAGGGCGAGTTCCTCACCGGGGGACTGCATGGGTTGCTCGAGAAGCCGCGAGGCGTGGTCGTTGTCCTCCACCACCCCGTTCTCTCCGACAGTCAGGGTCACCCAATCGCCGTCGAGCGTGGTGCGCACCACCACCAGACCGCCGGGCGAGGAGTGTTTCACGGCGTGACCGAGAATTCCGCCGAGCCCGCGCTTGAGGAGCGCCCGGTCGCCCCAGGTCAGGGGGACCACCGGGTCGAGATCCAGACCGGTGGCGATTCGCTTCACGTTGAAGGCGGGCTCGTAATGCTTGAACAAGTCCAGCACGACCCGATTCACCGACGCCCACTGCGGCAAAAGTTGCCCCGCTCGTACCTCAACTCCTTGCATCGCTGCTCCCGTCGTCATTTGGCTCGCCCATCCGTACCCATGGCTTTCCAAGTGCCATGCCACACGAAAGCCGGCGCGATTACGGCGTGGGCTGCGACGTCGACCGCGAAAACAATGACGATTCCGGGGAAAGTGAACACAAATGCGCCACTTTGGACCGCGTACCCCTGAGCATGGGACGAGGCGGGTGCTACGGATTACGCCATGCGAGCGACGGCGCATCCCCCTTTGAAAAAGGGGGCATGAGGGGGATTTTCAGATCAAATCCCCCCTGACCCCCCTTTTTCAAAGGGGGGAACCACCTTCGGCGTCCGAGGAGTATCGCAGCCATGGCGCCGAAAGACCGTTTGCGGCCCGCGTCCTGTTTTTCAACGGGCTGCTAGAGGGCGAAACCCATCGGCGGTCACTTCCGCGTAGGAAGCGCGGGTGAATCGTCGGCGAACGCACGGACATCGCGGACCACGCCTCCGGCGAGGGTCACCAGCGCTTGCGCGTCGTCCGGCCCGAGCGCATCCGGATCGCTCCGGCAAGCCAGGGCCCGCGCCACTGCCGCGCCGAGCGAGGCGGGACCAAAGGGAGCCAGGAGGGCGACCCGGTCGGCGATGGCGACGTGAGAACGCGCGCGATCGCCCGCTTCGTTGAGCACGGCGCGCGCCGCGTGGAAGATCGCGTGGTAAGCGCGCTCGAGAGCGCGGTCGTCCGCTCCGGCGGCGAGATGCGCCTCGGCGCGCATCAGCGCCGCCGTCGCCCGCGCCAGCATTTTGTCACCGCCGGGCTTCATAGGGTTCGATTTGCGGACATCGCGGTAAAATCGGAAACTCGCCCCCGTTGTGCCACGAAAAGACAAGGAGGCAATAGTGCCCGACAAACGCCCACACACCGTCGCGGGTCGGCGCGCGCTCGTGACCGGCGCCTCGAGCGGTATTGGCGAGGCCTTCGCGACCCGACTTGCGCGCGATCGCTACGACCTGACACTCGTCGCTCGCGACCAGGAGCGACTCGAGGCTCGCGCTGAAAAACTGCGCTCCGACTTCGGCGTCGGCGTCGTGGTGTTGCCGGCCGATCTCACCAAGACGGCCGCGCTGCGCAAGGTCGAGCGCGCGATCGCGGCCGACGAGCGCCTCGAGATCCTGGTCAACAACGCCGGTTTCGGAACCATGGGTCAATTCGCCGAGCTCGACATCGCCGTCGAAGAGAACGAGATCCGCCTCAACGTGCTCGCGCTCGTGCGACTGACGCGCGCCGCCTTGCCGGGGATGCTCGCGCGGCGGCGCGGGGCGATCATCAACGTGTCATCGATGGCGGGCCTGCAGCCGGGACCGACGACCACCACATACTCCGCGACCAAGGCGTACGTGAATTCGTTCACCGAAGGGTTGCACGAGGAGATCCAGGGCAGCGGCGTGCAGGTCCAGGCGCTCTGCCCAGGCTTCACCCGCACCGAGTTTCAGCAGCGGGCGAACATCGACACCACCGCGCTGCCGGCGATTGCCTGGATGAACGCCGACGAGGTGGTCGACGCATCCCTCGCCGGCCTCAACGGCGGCGACGTCGTTTGTGTGCCAGGGCTGCTCAACCGGTTTCTCGCGACGACGGTCATGTCCATTCCGCGACCGGTGGCGCGGCGGATCCTCGGCATGGCCGCGCGCCAGGTCCTGCGCTGACGCCGGCGATGCCGCGACCCGCATCCGACGGGCGGCGCGCATGGTTGTTGTGCGCGCCGGCATGTCTGGCGATGCTCCTGCTCAACATCCTGCCGGCCTGCGGCGAGCTGTTGGCCAGCGCGTCGCAAAGCCTGACGCACGCGGCGACCGCGTGGGCGATCTCGCTGCTCGTCGTCGGCGCACACACTCTGGCGGTATGCGCCACCAGCGCGATCATCGAGGCGCCGCTGGCCTTCGCGATCGCTGTCACGTTCTTCCAACGCAACCCGCATCCGGGCCCCCACTGGCTCGCACCGGCGGTGGCCGCCGGCTTCATCTGGCGACTGGCGTTCGGCGGATCGCTCGGGTTCGCCGACAGCGTCGGTTCGCCGTGGGCGGCGGCGGCGCTGGAGATATGGCGCACCCTCCCCCTCGCCATCCTGCTGTTCTACGTGCCTCTGCGGCGCGCCGGCGTCGCCGCTGCCGAGGCGGCGCGACTCGACGGCGCCAGCACGGCGACGATCGTCCGCCGCATCCACTGGCCAGCGTGCAGACCGGCCTTCCTCGTTCTATTGGCGCTGCGCGCCGTCGACTACCTGCACGCGGCGGAGAAGCCGTTGCTCAGCCCGCTCGCGGCGCACCGCGCCTCGTGGCTGCTGCTCCTGGTGGTGGTGACGGCACTCGCCTTGCGCATCGCCCGGCCACAGGAGGATCTCGCGTGACGCGCTTCACGCGCCTGCGGTTGGCGACGGCGGCGGGCTGTGGCGCACTCGGCTCCGCCGCCGCCCATGGCGCCGCCGCGGCCGCCGACACCGCCGCCGCGCTGGCCCCCGACACCCTCACCACCGCGGTCGCCGCTGTCGCATCGGTCGCCATTGCCGCGCCGCTGGGGCTGGCGCTGGGACGGTTGCGTTTCAGCGGACGCGCCCTGGCGCTGGCGATTCTGGTGTTCGCGAGCGCCACTCCTCCGGCGCTACTCGACGGCGCGGCCGCGGCCCCCGCTGCGAGGTTCGCCTACAATCTCGCCTTCGGAATCCCGCTCGCCGCGTGGATCACCTTCCTCGTCGCCCGCCGTTGGACGCCGGGCATCGAGGACGCCGCTCGGCTCGACGGCGCCAGCCCGTGGCATGTGTGGATTCCGCTCGTCCGGCCGGCGGCGACAGCCGCCGCGGTTGTCGTGTTTCTCTACGGAGTGTTCGACCTCTCCTGACAGTTGCCCCGCGACCGAGACCAGGTGGGCGAGGCTCTTGCCGAGCCGAGGTCGCTCGATTCACCGCGGCTCGGCAGGAGCCTCGCCCTCCTGAACAGACGCATTCGTCGCTATCGGCACGCTCAAAGACGGTGCCTTGCGACCACCGAGTCGAACGGGCACCATCCACGACCACGAGGGAAACCATGTCCGACCGAGAATCGACCGATCTGCAGGACCGTTTCTGGCACTTCGTCTGGGCACTGGCCGGCGTCGTCGCGCTCGGCTACGGCGTGGTCGGCATCGCCGCCCAACTGACCCAGAACAACCGGCATATTCTCGCGCTGCCGTGGTTCATCATCGCCGCCATCGGCGGCCTGTCGATGATGTCCTTCGTCTGGCGCTCCGGCGGCGATTGACGACGCGGGGCTTCGCCCCGCTCGTAAGATGGTTCCCCCCTTTGAAAAAAGGGAATTATCCGAGACTAGACACGGATCCGGGTCGTGCTAAGACCACTGTGTTCCGGGATAAGTTCTACCTCGTGATCCGGCTCCGCTCTGAGACAATTGATCAGAAACAGTGGGTGGAGATCTTGAATCCCGAGGGGGTAAATACAGAACTTCGATGCAAAATCGTGGACCAGCCATGCTTCAAGCCACACTGACGCCAGGTCACTCAGCAGACAGCCTTTTTTCTATCTCGTCAATTTGCCACCCTGCCCATCTCCAGATGTACTTGACAACATGCGGCACCGGGTACCCCGAGTCATCGCGCTCGGTGTCCGGAATTCCATATTTACTTGTCAACCTTGTATCGAGGCCGTCGAAATACCTTCCTGTGCTAAGCAAGGAAATCCCGTCCGCGTACGCCACCAAGATCTCCCCAAACTTCGCAGCGATCTCCTTCTCTTCTTCCGTTCGCACCTTCTCGATTGCCAGCTTAGCTTCGGTGGCAAGCGTGGTTACGCGGTTCGCTAAGACATTAAGATTGGTCCCTATTGCCAAAGAATTCTGAGCATCCATTGCCGCCCTCCTGACCGGTTCGAATATCTCACGCCGAATACGCGGCGTGGGAGTGGGCGGCACGACAAAGGCCAAAACTCGAGTGCGATTTGGTTCGCTGGCAAGGATGCCGAAACCAATACCACCCAGCAGCGCGCCAAGAACAAGCATGACGATCGATCTAATTCGCATGGGCAAAAGGCCACAGAGGTTAGTCGCCCAGAAACTCCACACATTGCTCATCGGTGGCGAAGCCTGTTTCGAGGTGACGCCGGGTCATGCTCGGGACTGGAGTTTTCTCCTCAACTGTTTTGCTCTCTGGGATCTTGGCCATGGCGCTGCTTAATGTCCTCCCGGAGGGTTGGTGTCAAGTTCGGGATAATTCCCTTTGATAAAGACTGGCTGGAATTTATAAACGAACTTCCAACTCCGGCTGAACCCCTCGCAAGGCGTGCTTTCAGCGTCCCTGCGCCTCCATTGCCCGCCGCATCATATCCTGGCGCTGCTGCTCCTCCGAGATCTGTCGCATCAGGCTGTCGCGCACTTCCGGCGGCAGGTTCTTCAGCGCCTCCGGATCGAGCCCGCCTAGATTGCCCATCGCCGGGGCGACTGGTTCCACCCTTGCGAAGGCCGGCAACCCGCTCACGAGTTGGTCGCGCACCGCCTTCTCGACCAGGTAGGTCCGTGCGTCGGCGTTGCCGACCGCTTGCACCACGGGGCGCTCCTGCCACGGCACCTCGGCGCCGAAGGCGAGGGTCACCGCCGTGTCGTCGTTCAGCGTCGCAATCACCTTCTGGGCCGCGGCGGCGGCATCGACGGTCGCCGACTCGCTCTCGGCGACGGCGCGTGTCCGCACCATCTCCGTCAGCCGGCGCTCGACCGTCCCGGGGTCGAAGACGAAGTCGGCCGCCGGCGCCGGCGTCGCCTCGCCGATCGCCCACGTGCCGTCCCGCTTCTCCAGCACCAGGCGGTCCGCGCCGTTCTCGATCGCCAGGCGCTTCACCTGCTGCGGATCGAGGACGACGATGTTCCAGTCGCGCAGATCCACCAGCGACACGCGCAGCGCATCAGCCACCGATGAGCGCAGGGTCAGGAGGTGATCCCGCGCGCTCGAGCGCGCGTATACCGACGACTCGGCGGTGGCGCCGAGCAGCAACGTTCGCTCCGCGTCCTCGCCGGAGACGCGGTAGACGATCCGATCGGCATCCTCGCCCAGCCCGGTCGGCTGGTCCGGTTCGCCGTCGAGCACCGCCTCGGCGCGCGCCGTCGCCAACGCGTTCACCAGCCGCGCGGCGGCCGCCGGATCGAAGCGGTGCCCCTCGGGCATCGACGAGCCCGCGTCGAGGCTCCACTTCCCGTCGCTGCCGACGAGGGTGTACGGTTGTTCGCCGCGCAGGCGCACCTCGACGCGGGCCACCTCCGCGACCTCGTCAAAGAACACGCGTTTCTCGATCCAGCCGGCGCGTTCGCGCGTGAAGCTGGCGCGGTAGATGCCGGGCGCCGTGTAGACCTCGTCGCCCGAGCGCAGGTACGATCCGCCGCGCGCGGCGCCGCCGATGATGAGATCGGCGACCGGCGCGGCTCCGGAGTACAGTCGCACTCGCGTGCCCTTCTCGTCGTCGACCTCGAGCTCCGCGAATCGCTCGGGGTTGCGGCTGGCGAGATCGCTCGACCGCACTTTGGCCAGCGATTCGATCATCCGCTCGACCGCCGTCTGATCGGCCCGCATGCCGTCGAGTTGCCAGCGCCCGTCCTTCTTCTCGATGCGGATCCCGTCGTCGCCGCCGATCAGCACCGCGTCGACTTTCGCCGGATCGACCTGCGCGAGCGACAGGCGCGAAACGCCCCGCTCCGGCTTGTCCCGCATCGTATTGGCCACCACGGCCGCCAGTCCGATGAAGACGAGAAGCGCCACCACTGTCGACTTGTTCATCGCCATTACCTCCCGACCATCAACCCCGCCGGCTTCACGCCAGCGCCGCGCTCGCCCGGCGGGACTCGCGGCGCCGCCAGCGCACCACGCCGTACAGAATCAAAAGCAGCGGTACACCGACGATGTTGCTGTACTTCACCAAGCCGCGGGTCGACTCGTCGACATCCCGCAGCGGCACCGCCTTGAGACCGCGGGTGCGCACCGACAGGAGCGCGTCGTCGCGCGCCAGCCAATCCATGATGTTGAGCAGCAGGGCCTGGTTCCCCTCGGCAAAGAACTGATCGCCGATGAACGCCGCGCCGCCGGCGACGACGACGCGCGACTCGGACGGTTCCGCGGCCGCCGCGCCGGACTGGCTCGGCAAAACGCCGCTCACGGTGGCGATCATCACCTGCGCACCCTGCTCACCGACGTCATCGATCGTCCACTGGCGAAACGGCGACAGGTCGTACGGCGGCAGGTGCACCCCACTCTGCGCCGAGCTCGTGACGAGAGGCTTCGCCTCGACTCCGGCAGGCGGCGCGTCGATCCGCAGCGGGCTCATGAACGGAAACACCACCGCCGCGATGCCGCGGGTGAGCGGGTTGTCGGCGTCGAGCGCTTCCGGCTGCGGCAGGAACGGATACTGCACCGGTTGCTGGATGCGCATGAACCCCTGCTGGCGGGTGACCGCGATCGTCGCGCTCTCGGCGTCGAGAACCAGACCCGGTTCGATGTGGACGCCATAGGCGCCCAGGAAGTCGTTCATGCCGTGGTCGGACGGCTCGGACTGCATCGTCTGCAGGTCCGGCTTGATCGCGTCGAGGAATGCCGCCAACGAACCGCCGCGGGTCACGAACGCGTCGAGCGCCGCGAGTTCGTCCGCCGACAGCGGTGTGCGCGGCGCGACGATGAGCACCACGTCGACGTCGTCCGGCACCTTCGGCGCGCCGCCGCCCTCCGGCGCCTGCGTAAGATCGAGCGGCGCGAGGTCGTAGAGCTGCGAGAGCAAACCGACGGCGCGGCCCATTTCGCGCTGTGCGTCCATCACCTCGTGGCCCTGCAACAGCGCGACCCGCGGGCGCTCTTCGCGCGCCAGCTTGCGGATGAGCGTGGTCAGGTCGTACTCGAGCCCGGCGGTCTCCTGCACCACCGGGATGACCTCGCGCTCACCGCCATGACTGACCGCGATGCCCATGTAGGCGCGCTTCACTTCGAGGTTGTCCCCTTCGTTGACCCGCACCTGCACGGGCGCGATGCCGAGCGACTCCAGCTCCGCTTCGACGGTCGTCTGTTCGCGGACCGCGCGCCCGAAGATGTCCTGCCGGACGTCCTTCTTCTTGTCCTTGTCCTCTTGCGTCTCCTCGGCGGCAGGGTCGATGAACTCGAAGCTGAGGTTGCCGTCCGCGTTGGTGTAGTACTCTTCGAGGAGGTCGCGCACGTACCGCGCGTTGGCGCCGAAAGGCGCGGGCAGGTCCGCCGTGAAGTACGCGCGCACGGTCACCGGATCGCGCAGCTCGCGCAGCGTTTCGAGCGTCGCCGGGCTCAGGGTGAACTGCTGGTCGCGCGTCAGATCGACGCGTGCGAAGTAGCGCATCCCGAGGACGTTCACGAGGATCAGGCTGCCGATCACGGCCAGCATGAGAATCGTTCGATCGACTGAGTTCTTCTTTGCCATCACAACACCTTCCGCCGGCTCAGGCGTGACGCCGCGCCACCGCCTGGGTGGCCAGCAGCAACGCCGACGCCGTCAGCGACAGATAGAAAATGACGTCCCGGGAATCGATGACGCCGCGGGCGAGATTGTCGAGGTGAAAGCTGAGGGAGACGAACTCCACCACCGGCGCGAGAAACGACGGCACGAAGAACTGCAGCCAGTACACGTAGTAGAGGACCGCCGAGATCAAGAAAGCGACGATGAAGGCGACGATCTGGTTCTCGGTGAGCGCCGAACAGAGCAGGCCGATCGACAACAACGCGGCGGAGAAGAGCACCAGGCCGACATAGCCGCCGATCACCGGGCCCCAGTCGAGATCGCCGAGGCTGGCGACGGTGATCGGATAGGCGATGGTGAGCGCCAGCCCCACCGCCATCAACGCGAGGGCGGCCAGGAACTTGCCGACGACGATCTCACTGTCGCGAATCGGCATGGTCAGCAGGAGCTCGATCGTTCCCGACTTCCGCTCCTCGGCGATGAGTCGCATGGTCATCGCCGGGGCGAGGATGACGATCAACATGGCCGGCGAAAACGGCGACGGGGTGAAGAACGATCGCATGTCCGCCCGGTCGGCGAGGAACAGCGTCGAGAAGTACATCCACCCCGCCACGAGCAGGAACGAAACCAACACGATGTAGGCGACCGGAGAGTCGAAATAGGCGCGAAGCTCGCGCCGGGCCACCGCCAGCACGTTACGCATGGAGACCTCCTTCGCTGGTCGTGAGCTGTCGGAACGTGTCCTCGAGCGAGGCGCGTTCGCGGTGCAAATCGATCAACACCAATCCGCCGCGCACGGCCTCGTGGAAGATCTGCTCGCGCGGATCGACGCCGGCCGCGCAGCGCACGCGATACACACGGCCGCCGGCCTCCTCGCCGGCCGCCGTGACACCGCTGACGCCGGGAATGGTCGCGAAGACGGTTTCCGGTGCCCCCGGTCCCTTTACGACGACGCGAATCACCGCGCCGGCGCCGCCGCCGGAGAGCATGTCCGGCGTATCGTCGGCGACCATGCGCCCGCCGCTGATGATGATGATCCGATCACAACTCGCCTGCACCTCCGGAAGGATGTGCGTCGAGAGGATCACCGTCTTCTCGCGGCCGAGCTCGCGAATCAGCTCGCGAATCTCGACGATCTGGTTGGGGTCGAGACCGGAGGTGGGCTCGTCGAGGATCAACAGATCGGGATCGTGCACCATCGCCTGCGCCAGGCCGACGCGCTGCCGGTACCCTTTCGAGAGCTGTCCGACGTTCTTGCCGAGCACACTGTCGAGGCCGCAGCGCCCGCAGATGGTCGCCAGACGCTGCCGCCGCACGGTGCCGTCGATCGCCCGGATGTCGGCCACGTAGTTGAGAAAGTCGACGACCATCATGTCGTCGTAGAGAGGCGCGCTCTCCGGTAGGTAGCCGA
>Ga0307505_10002073_pt1 | contig 14639 bp, 13 predicted proteins | sample 23_S_MG_FD_202183 | JGI IMG/M metagenome (GOLD analysis project Ga0307505, IMG submission 202183) | Soil microbial communities from Populus trichocarpa stands in riparian zone in the Pacific Northwest, United States - 23_S | ecosystem: Environmental > Terrestrial > Soil > Riparian zone > Trees...
CGCCGGCATCGCCGCCACCTCGTACGGCGAGGGGGCGACGATGTTCGCCGGGCGCAACCTCATACCGACATGGCAGTTCCCGTCGCCGGAAGGCCAATCGGCGAGCGACAATCCCTATGCCATCGTCGGCGAGGGCTACCACCCCACGCTCGCCGTGGGACGCTTTCCGGTGGTCGAACCGGCCGAGGTCAGCGCCATCGTCGACAAGACGATCGACTACATGAGCAAGCCGCAGCCGGGCAACTGGCGCCGCGATGTCATGTTCATCACCGACGAGTCCGAACACTTCAAGAGATCGTCCGACGAGATTGCCGAGCGCATCGGTGAGCAGGGATTTGTCGCCGATCGCATCTATGCGAGCAAGGACGAGGCCGACAACCTGGCCCACCAGTCGGCGATCAAGGACGGTCTCAACCAGGGCCAGTTGCTCGTCCACTTCCTCGGCCATGGCGGGCGCTACATCTGGCGTACCGGGCCACCGGACATCCGCAAGAACCACGACCTGTTCACCCTCGATGATGTCAGCGGCCTGAGCAACAGTGGACGCCTGCCGATGATCCTGTCGATGACGTGCTACTCCGCGCCGTTCGACAATCCCAGCGAAGACTCGATCGGCGAGCGCTTCCTGCGCGAGGCCGACAAGGGCGCGATCGCGGTATTTGCCGCTTCCTGGCGCAATGCGCCTTCGACGGTCTTCAGCAAGAACCTGGTCAGCGAGTTGCTCACGCCCGGTGCCACGATCGGCGAAGGCATCGTGCGCGCCAAGCGCAGCATCAACGATCGCATCCTCGTGGAGATGTACAACCTGCTCGGTGATCCGGCGGTCGTGCTCGAACGTCCACGCGATGTCGCACAGGTCGTGCGCGATCACAACGCCTGGAATCCCGGACTCATTGTCGCATTGCCGGGCACGCGCTTCGAGGGTCGCGTCGATGTCGAGTGGCTCGATGAGTCGGGTGCACGCATAGCAGCCACCAGCTTGCACGTAGCCGAGCCGCGCTTCCGCCTCGCGTTGCCGACGTTCGACGAAGTCCGTCTCGCGAAGACCGTGCGCATCTACTCGACCGACCTGCGCAGCGGTCGCGATGCGGCCGGCATGCTCGACCTGGCGATGCCTGCGCTCGCAGGTTCACGCTGGAAGTGGCCAGCGTGGTTCGCGCGCAAGCCCGCCGAGGAAGAAGCGGAAACCGAAGCGTCGATCCTGCCGCCACGTCCGCGTGCGGCCGACACGATCTCGCAGGGCGGATTCGAGAATCACGAGACCCCCACGCTCGTTGCCGGCAACTGACCGATGGCGCGTGCCGCGGCGTTGCTGGAGCTGGCGCGCCCGGCGCAGTGGATCAAGAACGGTTTCGTCCTCCTGCCGCTGTTCTTCGGCCATGCACTGCTCGACCCGCGCGCGCTGCGCGACACCCTGATTGCCACGCTCGCGTTCTGCCTGGCCTCGTCTGCGGTCTACGCATTCAACGATGTACGCGATGCCGCGCGTGACCGCCTGCATCCACACAAGTGTCGGCGCCCGCTTGCCCGCGGCGCACTGGACACGCGCACCGCGACCCTATTCGCGGTCGCGCTCGCGATCATCGCGCTCGTGCTCGGGGCGCTGGTGGGCGCGGCGATGGTTGCGGTGCTCGCCGGCTATTTTCTCCTGCAAGTGGGATATTCGGCCGGACTCAAGCGGATCGCCTGGCTCGACGTGATCCTCGTCGCCAGCGGGTTCGCCCTGCGCATCATCGCCGGCGGCATCGCGGCCGACGTGCCATTGACCTCCTGGATCCTCGTCATGGGCTTCCTGCTTGCGCTCATGCTCGCCCTGGGCAAACGCCACGGCGATCTCGTGCACGTCGGTGACGCGAATGCGCGCGCCACCCGCGGCTACAGCGTGCGCAGCATCGAGTGGGTGCTTGCCGGCCTCGGTGCCGCGGTCATCGTTGCCTATGTCTTCTACACCCAGGCGCCCGAAGTCATTGCGCGCCACGCGCACAATCCGCTCGTGTTTTCCACCCCGTGGGTGGCGCTCGGCGTGTTGCGCCATCTGTACCTCGTGTTTCGCCACGGATCGGGCGGCGATCCGAGCCGGTTGGCGCTGCGCGATCCCGTCCTGCTGATCGCGGTGGCCGGCTGGCTGGCGACGCTGGCCTGGATCCTCTACCGCTGATCGCGCGGCGCCGGACTTTCCGGCGACAATGCACCGTACCGTTCGACCCTCGGAGACCGCGTGCCGGCATTCGCCTACCAGGCCCTGGACACTTCCGGCAAGACCTTGCGTGGCGTCCTGCAAGGCGATACCGCACGCGCCGTGCGCGCGTCCTTGCGCGAGCGCGGACTGAATCCGCTGGCGGTCGACGAGGTCCGCGATGGTCGCCGCAGTGCATCGCTGTTCGGTCGACGTGGCCTGTCGGGCAGCCAGCTGGCGTTGCTGACGCGCCAGCTGGCGACCCTCATCGGTGCGGATCTGCCGATCGACGAGGCGCTTGGCGCACTGGCCGAGCAGGACGACAACGACCGCCAGCGCGCGCTGACCGTGGCGCTGCGCGCGCGGGTCATGGAAGGCGCGAGCCTGGCCCAGGCGATGAGCGCGTTTCCTGACAGTTTCCCGGAAATCTTCCGGGCGACCGTAGCTGCGGGCGAGCAATCCGGGCATCTGGCGCGCGTGCTTGCGAAGCTGGCCGACTATGCGGAAGAGCGCGATGCGTTGAAGCAGAAACTGCTGGGGGCACTGACCTACCCGATCCTGCTCACGCTGGTCGCAGTAGCAGTCGTCGCCGGCCTGCTCGCCTGGGTCGTGCCGCAGATCGTCGGCGTGTTCCAGAACATGCAGCAGGGCTTGCCCCTTGCCACGCGCATGCTCATGGGTTTGTCGGAATTCCTGCGCGCCTGGGGCGTGCTCGTCGTGCTTGCGCTCGGTGCGCTGGCGATCGGTGCGCGCCTGGCCCTGCGCGATGAGCGGGTGCGCAGGCGCTGGCACGGCTGGGTCCTGCGCATTCCCCTGATCGGCCGGCTCGTGCGCGCGGCGAACACGGCGCGCGCGGCGCGCACCCTGGCCTTGCTTGCGGGTGCCGCGGTGCCGCTGCTGGAGGCATTGTCGATCGCCGCGCAGGTCGTGCCCAACCTGCCGATGCGCGAAGCGCTGCGGCGCGCCGCATTCAAGGTGCGCGAAGGCAGCGGGTTCGCGCGTGCGCTGGCCGAGAGCGGCCAGTTCCCACCGGTCGCGTTGCGCCTGATCGCCAGTGGCGAAAAGTCGGGCGAATTGCCACGCATGCTTGACGAAGCCGCCGCCCAGCAGCAACGCGATCTCGATCGCTGGCTGGCCGTGCTGTCGACCACGCTGGGTCCCGCGGTGATCCTGCTGGTCGGGGCGATGGTGCTGTTCATCGTGCTCGCGATCCTGCTGCCGATCTTCAACTTGAACCAGATGGTGCGGTAGCAAGGACAGCCGACCGCGCGATCGGCAACCGGCCCGTTGCCCGCTTCCAGACCCCCTACACTTGCGAATCCGATGTCCGAGCCCCACCCGATGATCCGATTCGAACAGGTCAGCAAACGCTATGCGTCCGGCCACGAGGCGCTGAGCGGGCTCAGCTTCGAGGTCGACGCCGGCGAGATGGTGTTCGTGACCGGTCATTCCGGTGCAGGCAAGAGCACCTTGCTCAAATTGCTGGGACTGATCGAACGCCCGACCCGAGGCGAGATCGTGGTCGGTGGCGCCGCACTTGCGCGCGTGCGCACGCGGGCGATTCCGCGCGTGCGCCGCGGCATCGGCATGGTCTTCCAGAACCATCGGCTGCTCATGGAGCGCAGCGTGTTCGACAATGTCGCCTTGCCGCTGGTCATTGCCGGCACGGCACGCGACGAGCTCGCGCGGCGCGTGCGTGCGGCGCTCGACAAGGTCGGCCTGCTCGAGCGCGAGAAGTCCGCGCCGGCCACGTTGTCGACCGGTGAACAACAGCGCGTCGGCATCGCGCGAGCGATCGTCGCCAAGCCGCCACTGATCATCGCCGACGAGCCGACCGGCAATCTCGACCCGCAACTGTCGGTGGAGATCATGCAGCTGTTCGCCGAATTCCAGCAGGTCGGCACGACGGTGCTCGTGGCCAGCCATGACCTGCACCTGATCCGGCACATGGGCAAACGCGTGCTCGTGCTCGATCACGGCAAGCTGATCGATGATTTCCGTCCGCAGGCGAAATCATGATCGGCCGCAACCGGAACCGGAACGCAACGAACCGTCTGCGCGAGCCGGCACCGGCGAAGTCCACGCTGCCACGCGAAACGCGCCCACTCGGCGCGCGTATCGGTGCCTGGCGCCAGCAGCACCTCTACGGGCTGTTCTCGAGCCTCGGTCGTCTGGGTGGGCGACCGGGTGCGACCTTGCTCACCGTGCTCGTGATCGGCATCGCGCTTGCGCTGCCGTTGCTGTTCCAGGTCGTGCTCGACAATGCGCGTGGCTTTTCCGCTGGGTTGCGCGAAGCACGCGAGATCACGGTATTCCTCAAGCCGGCCGAAACCACCGTTGCCGCGCGCGCGTTCGCGGCCGAACTCGTGCGCGACAAAGCCGTAGCCGCGGCCGATGTGCGCTCATCCGAGCAGGGGCTCGCCGAGTTCCGTGACCTGTCGGGATTCGCCCAGGCGCTCGACGTGCTCGAGCACAACCCGCTGCCGAATGTGCTCGTGCTGACGCCGCTGGCGAACATCGAGGCGGCCGAAGCGCTGCCCGAACGCCTGCGGGCCGACGCGCGCGTGGACATGGTGCAGTACGATACGCTGTGGCGGCAGCGCCTCACCGCGATTCTCGGTTTCGGTGAGCGTGTGATGCTGGCGATGGTGGCTCTGCTCGCACTGGGGACGTTGCTGGTGGTCGGCAACACGGTGCGCATGGACATCCACGGACGTGCCGAGGAAATCGCGGTGATGCAACTGATCGGCGCTGGCGACGGCTTCGTCCGTCGACCGTTTCTCTATGCCGGGCTCTGGTACGGCCTGCTCGGCGGGATGATTGCCGTGCTGATCGTCGGCGCCATGGCGCTCGGCGTGCGCGGTCCGCTGGAGGACCTTCTGGCCAGCTATGGCAACCGCTTCGACGGGCATGGACTCAAGGCGTCCGCTGCGTTGACCACGATTGCCGCAAGCGTGGTGCTCGGTCTGGCTGGCGCGTGGATTGCGTGCACGCGTCATCTGCGTGCCGGACGCCCACGGGACTGAACGATGCAGACATCACTGACCCAGCATGTGACGTCCGAAACCCCGCGCGTGCTCGTCGTCGATGGCTCGCGCGTGGTGCGTCGCCTGCTCGAGCAGACCCTCAAGGCGGATCTGCCAGGGGTGACGGTCGTGGGCTGCGAAACCGGCGCCGCGGCGATGCAGGCACTCGATGAAGGCGTGATCGATCTCGTGACCACGGCCTTGCGCCTGCCCGACATGGACGGACTCGAACTCGCGGCGCGCATCCGCGAAAAATCCACCCAGGCCTACATTCCCATTGTTGCCGTTTCCGGCGACGTCCAGGAGCGCCTCGTCGAGCGCACACTCAGCGACGACGTAACCGACTACTTCGACAAGGCGCTTGGCATGCAGGCGCTGGCCGAGTTCATCCGCGGCTATGTGCGCCCGGCCGAGAACACACCGGGCGAAGTCCTCTATGTGGAGGACAGCCGCGTCGTCGCGCTGGCGACTCGCCGCATGCTCGAAAAGCACGGGCTCACCGTCCTCCATGTGATCACGGTCGAGGAAGCCATTGCGATGCTCGAAGACGCGCAGGCGATGGATCGCATCGGTGCCGACATCGTGCTCACCGATGTCAACCTCAAGGGCGAACTGACCGGCGCCGACCTGCTCGAGCGCATCCGCCATCAACTCGGCTATGGCAAGGGCCAGCTCCCGGTGATCGTCATGACCGGCGATGACAACCCGCACAAGCAGGCCGCGCTGCTGCGTGCCGGCGCCAATGATCTGGTCGAGAAACCGATCGAGGAACGCCTGCTCGTGACCAAGCTGCTGTTCCAACTGCGGGTGGCCCGCAACCAGCGGGCACGTCAGGCGACAGTCGTGTGAGTTCGCATCCGATCCGTCTGCACGACTCGTGGAGGTCGCGGGTCGGGAACTATCTGGAACGTCCTGAAATGCTCGCGCTGGGCGACTTCCTGCGTGAGCGGAAGCGCGCCGGCAAGGTCATCTACCCCCCGGGCGGACGCATCTTCGCCGCGCTCGACGCGACCCCGTTCGAGGCGGTCAAGGTCGTGATTCTCGGCCAGGACCCCTACCATGGCCCCGGCCAGGCGCACGGACTCTGCTTTTCGGTTCGTCCCGGAGTAACGCCCCCGCCGTCGCTGGAGAACATATTCAAGGAGATCGCGCGCGATGTCGGCGCAGTGCGGCCCGATCACGGCTGCCTGACCCCATGGGCGCGCCAGGGCGTGCTCCTGCTCAATGCCGTACTGACGGTCGAGCACGGGCTGGCCGGTTCGCATCAGGGCAAGGGCTGGGAAGGATTCACCGACACCTGCATCGAGGTTCTGGATCGCGAGCGCGAAGGCCTCGTGTTCCTGCTGTGGGGCAGCTATGCCCAGGCCAAGGGCAAACTCATCGACACGCGCCGGCACCTCGTGCTCAAGGCGCCGCACCCCTCACCGCTGTCGGCCCATCGCGGATTCCTCGGCTGCGGGCATTTTTCCAAGGCAAACAACTACCTGCGCGAGACCGGGCAGACCGCTATCGAATGGGCGCTGCCGCCGAAGGCCGAACTGGACGCCGAATCGGCTGCGGAGTCGCGCGATTGTTCACCTCCGATCAGCAATCTGATCACCGCGCGTTAACCTCGCAACCGCTACTATACCCATAAGTTCAGTTATGAGCCGGTTCCCGAACGTCATTGGGAACTCCTCCGCGCTTTTAGCACTCTAGGAACCCGAGTGCTAAAATGTTGGATCAAGAAGAGGAAAGTCGAATGAGCAACGCCCTGGTCGCCACCCAATTCCCGGTTCCGAGCGCGCTCGGCAGCCTTGATGCCTATATTTCGGCGGTGCACCGGATTCCGATGCTCACGGTCGAGGAAGAACAGGCGCTCGCGCGCGACTACCTCGAGTCCGGCAATATCGAGTCCGCCCGCAAGATGGTCATGTCCCACCTGCGCTTCGTCGTGCATGTGGCGCGCGGCTATTCCGGTTACGGCCTGCAACTGGGCGATCTGGTCCAGGAAGGCAACATCGGTCTCATGAAGGCGGTCAAGCGCTTCGACCCGGATCAAGGCGTACGCCTGGTCTCGTTCGCCGTGCACTGGATTCGCGCCGAGATGCACGAGTTCATCCTGCGCAACTGGCGCATCGTCAAGGTCGCCACGACCAAGGCGCAGCGCAAGCTGTTCTTCAACCTGCGCAAGTCGAAGAAGCGCCTGGGCTGGATGAACGCCGAGGAGGTCAATACGGTCGCGCGCGAACTGGGCGTGCCGGCGGCCACGGTGCTCGAAATGGAATCGCGCCTGAGTGGCCGCGACGTCGCCTTCGATGCGCCCGTGGATGACAACGAAGACGCGAAACCGTCGCCGGTGATGTTCCTCGAAGACCACCAGAACGCCGACCCGTATCTGACCGTCGAGCGCGACTCCGAAGACGAGTCTTCGATGGACACCTTGCAGCGCGGCCTGACCCGGCTGGACGAGCGTTCACGCGACATCATCGAACGACGCTGGCTGCGCGACGGCGACAAGGCGACCTTGCAGGAACTCGCCGATGAATACGGCGTTTCGGCCGAGCGGATCCGCCAGGTCGAGGCCAATGCCATGAAGAAGATGCGCGCGCTGTTCGTGGCCTGAACCACACATCGCTCGTCGGACCGAAAGGCCCCGCTCGCGGGGCCTTTCGCATTTCAGCGCAGACGCCGGCAATGACTGCCCAGCGCACGCTGCGCGAATCCGGGCCGCAGCGGCCCTTGCCCGCAGCGCCCCGGCACCGAAAACTGCCCGGTCATCGATCAGCGGTAGAATCCGCGCTCCCGCGTACGCTCGCGAGCCCTCCCAGGAACCGGTCCGATGCCCTTGCGAATCCGCGCCGCGTGCGCGTTGATCTTTCTTTCCCCGTTGCTCGCCACATCGGCTAACGCCCAGGATTCGGTCGCCCTGGTCGGTGGCACCGCGCCGGTGCAGACCTTCGCTTCGCTTGCCGCGACAGGCACCGGATCGACGCTTCCGGAAGGCTGGTACTTCGCCGAGACCGGCGGCAACGCCAACACCACCTACGAGGCCAGCGACGGCAACGCGAACGCGGGAAACACCTACAGTTTCGGCACGGGGAGCAGCGCCGAGCGCGCGCTCGGCGGCATCCGTTCGGGTTCGCTGAATCCGACCATCGGCGCGCGACTGCGCAACGATTCCGGTGCCGCGCTGAGCGAGATCGCGGTCGCCTACACGGGTGAACAGTGGCGCCTCGGCACGAGCGGCCGTGCGGACCGCTTGCAGTTCGAGTACAGCACCAATGCGACCGGACTCGGCAATGGCAGCTGGACGCACGTGGCGGCCCTGGATTTTTCCTCGCCTGCCACCACGGGCGCAACCGGCCCACGCGACGGCAATGCCGCAGCGAACCGGACGCTGGTGGCGGCCTCGATCAGCGGACTGAATCTCGCGGTCGGCGCAAGCCTGTGGGTGCGCTGGGTCGACATCGACGCCAGCGGTGCCGACGACGGCCTCGCGATCGACGATGCGAGTTTCACGGTCGCCGGCGACCCGCCGGTCGATGTGCCGCCGAGCGTGACCACGACCTCGCCGAGCCACGGCGCAGTGAACGTGCCACTCGGCGCACCGCTGTCGGTGACGTTCAGCGAGCCGGTCGAAGTGGCCGCGCCGTGGTTCACGCTCACCTGCACGGATTCAGGCAGCCATGGCGCCAGCGTGGCGGGCGGGCCGGTCATCTGGACACTGACGCCCGCACCGGGATTTTCGGCCGATGAGACCTGCACGTGGACGATCCTCGGCGCCGGTGTCAGTGATCTGGATGGCGAAATCGACGCGATGCAGGGCGATGTCGTCGTCATCTTCACCACCCTCGACCCGGGCGGCATTCCACGCCCGTTCGTGCAGTTCATCCAGCCTGCCGAGAACGCGCAGAAGGTGCCGGTCGCTGCCGATATCCGGGTGACGTTCAACGAGACCGTGACCACCGGTACCGGCGCGTTCGCGCTTCAATGCGATGCGGCTCCGATCACGCTCGCGGTCGCCGGCAGCGGAAGCCTGCGCGCGATCACACCGGGCGCACTGCTGCCGTACTCGGCGCACTGCGAGTTCACGATCAGCGCAGCCGCGGTGCAGAACACCGGCGGCGCGACGATGTTGGCCGACGTCACGATTCCGTTCCAGGTGATGCCGAATGTCGACGTAGCTACCTACTACGCGCAGGTGAACGAGAGCAGCCCCGGACAGTTGCGCTGCTCGCTGCACGCGACGATCCGCGGTCACACCGCCTACCCGTACAGCGGCGTCGGGTCCAACACCTGGACGATTCTCGAAACCGTGCAGGTCAATCCGGCCAATCCGAACCAGATCATCGACGTCTACCGCAACCGCGCCTACGCGACGATCACCGATCGCGCAGGCACCGGCAGCGGCATCACCTACAACCGCGAGCACACCTGGCCCAATTCGCTCGGCTTCGGCAGCCAGACCGGCAATCTCGGGCTGCCGTGGGCACCGTACACGGACACCCACATGCTCTACCTGTCCGACACCCAATGGAATTCCGATCGCGGCAACAAGCCGTTCGCGTACTGCGCCAGCGGCTGCGGCGAGCGCATCACCGAATTCAACAACGGCATCGGCGGCGGATCGGGCAGCTACCCCGGGAATTCGAACTGGGTGCAGTCGCCCGACGGCAACCAGGGTTCGTTCGAGGTCTGGAACGCGCGCAAGGGTGAAATGGCGCGGGCCGTGCTGTACATGGCGATCCGCTATGAAGGCGGTGTCGATACCTGGAGCGGACAGAACGAGCCCAATCTCGAGCTGACCGACACGCGCAGCTTCATCGTCGGCACGTCCAACCCCAACGTCACGGCGTACATGGGTCTGCTCACCGACCTGCTCGCCTGGCACAACGCCGACCCGCCGGACACCGCCGAGCACGCACGCAATGACATCGTCTACCGCTACCAGGGCAATCGAAATCCCTTCATCGACCATCCCGAGTGGGCCACGCGCGCGCTGTTCGAATCGACCACGCCGGCGATCTGCGTACTGGACGACACGATCTTTCGCGACGGCTTCGATGCCGGCTCGCCGTGATTTCGGCTGTCGACGCGCCAGCGCCGGTGCGCTGGCCGTTGGCGACAGCGTGCGAGAATCGCAGGCATGACCGTACTGATCGCTCACTGCACCTGTCCGGACGCGGAGCACGCCGAACGCATCGCGCACGCGCTGGTCGCCGAACACCTCGCCGCCTGTGTCAGCACGCTGCCGGGCATCACGTCGACCTACCGCTGGGAAGACACGGTCCAGAGCCAGGCCGAGGTGCTGCTCCTGATCAAGACCACGCGCGAGCGCTACGACGCGATGGCGGCCCGTCTGCTCGACCTGCATCCTTATGAACTGCCGGAGCTGATTGCGGTCGATGTGTGCGCCGGGCACGCGCCCTACCTTGACTGGGTGGCCGCGCAGACCCTCGTTTCATGACCGTTTGACGCCAAGCCTCCGCATCCGGAAGTCACCCCGATGGATGCCGGGTCGTGTACCACGGTTCCACCAGGAGTCCTTCGTGTTCCGTCATCTGATCGTCAGCCTGCTCGCCCTGACCGGGTCCATCGCGTCCACCCATGCCCAGGAGCAGGACGGACTTCTGCCCGTCGAACAGGCCTTCCGCCTGAGCCACGATCCCGCCACGCGCGACCGCGTTGCGCTGCGCTGGGAAATCGCGCCGGACTACTACCTGTATCGCGAACGCATCAAGGCGACGACGAAGACGCCAGGTGTGACGCTCGGCGCGCTCGACCTGCCGGCGGGCAAGCCCAAGCACGACGAGTTCTTCGGCGATGTCGAGATCTACCATGACCAGGTGAGCGGGAGCCTGCCGTTCACCGTCAGTGATCCGTCGCTGCGCGAGATCGAGGTCACGGTCAGCGTGCAGGGCTGCCACGAAGTCGATCCGCTGATCTGCTATCCGCCGCATCCGACCCGGCTCGTGCTCGCGCTTCCAGTGGCCACTGCGGCCATGGACAGCGTGTTGGGCGCGCCGCCCGGCGGCAGCGGACTTTTCGGCTCGACGCGCAGCACGCTCGACGATTCCGAAGCGCTGCCGCCCGAGCAGGCGTTCGTGTTCGAGGCCATCGCGGTCGGTCCGGGCGAGATCCTCGCGCGCTGGAGCATGCCGCAGGGCTACTACCTGTACCGCGACCGCAGCAAGGTCGATGTCGCCGACGAACGCGGCGTGGCGATCGGCAAGCTTGCCTGGCCCGTCGGCGTCGACCACGTCGATGAGCATTTCGGCACGGTGGTCGTCTACTTCGGCCAGGTCGAGTTGCCGCTGAACCTGGCGCGCGAGAACGGTGCCGCGCAAACGATACTGCTGCGTGCCGAGTTTCAGGGCTGCAAGGAAAACGGCATCTGCTATCCGGTCATGGAGCGCTATCTCGAAGTGGATCTTCCGGCTGCGACGGCACAGGAGCTCGCTTCGGCGGCGGCCGCGTTCGTGCCCGCCGACCCACCGATCCGCGGCGATGCATCGGCCGACAATGCGCTGCGTTCGACACCGCCCACACCGACCGCGATAGGAATCCTGACCGCGCTGCTGTTCGCCTTGCTCGGCGGCGTCGTGCTCAACCTCATGCCATGCGTGCTGCCAGTACTCTCGCTCAAGGTGATCGGTCTCGCCCAGAGCGGCGAAAGTCTGGCCAAGGCGCGCACGCACGCGCTGTGGTACACGCTCGGCGTGCTGGTCTCGTTTGCCGCGGTCGGCCTGGTCGTGATCGCGCTGCGTACGGCGGGATTGGCCCTGGGCTGGGGCTTCCAGTTGCAGCAACCCGGATTCGTCGCGGTGTTGATCTATGTGTTGCTGGCTGTGGGTCTGAGCCTGTCGGGTGTGTTCACGATCGGTGCCGGGCTGGCCGGGGTTGGCCAGAACCTGGCCGGGCGCAGCGGGCCGGCCGGGGATTTCTTCACTGGCGTGCTCGCGGTCGTCGTCGCCAGTCCGTGTACGGCGCCGTTCATGGGTCCCGCGCTTGCGTTCGCGTTCGCGTCCTCGCCGGTCGTCGCGCTGGCGATCTTCCTCGCCCTCGGCCTCGGACTCGCGCTGCCGTTCCTGCTGGTCGGATTCGTGCCGGCGCTGGCCACGCGTCTGCCACGCCCGGGAGCGTGGATGGAAACGTTCAAGCAGCTGATCGCGTTCCCGATGTATGCCACGGCGGTGTGGCTGGTGTGGGTGCTTGGCAAACAGCGTGGCGTCGATGCGATCGGCCTCGTGCTCGCCGGCGCCGTCGTGCTTGCGCTTGCGCTGTGGTGGCTGGAGCGCAGCCGCTGGAACCGCAGCACGTCCGGACGCGTGTTTGCGATCGTCCTGCTCGTCGCTGCGCTCGTGCCGATCTGGGCGATCGCGCGGCTGCAGACACCGGTGGCCGACGGCGCCGCAGTGAGCAGTGACGGCAGCATCGCCTATTCGCCGGAAAACCTTGCCGAGCTTCGCCGCGCCGGGCGCGCAGTGTTCGTCAACATGACTGCGGACTGGTGCGTGACCTGCAAGGCCAACGAGCGCAATGTGTTGTCGAGCGAGGGTTTCGGCGAATTGCTCATCCAGAACGATGCGGTGTACATGAAAGGCGACTGGACCAATGTCGACCCGCAGATCACCGCGTTCCTGCAGGAGCATGGCGCCGTTGGCGTACCGCTCTACGTGGTGTTTCGCGGCAATGGCGATCCGGGCCAGGTACTGCCGACGCTGCTGACCCTCGGCATCGTCGAGGCTGCACTTGCGCGCGGCGCACGCTGAGTGCGGCGCGCCATGTTCAATCGCACCAATCTGCTCATCTTCGCTCTGGCCGTGGCCAGCGCCGGCGCCGGCCTGCTGTTGAGCCTGTGGTGGCGACCGCAACCCGCATTCCTGCCCGCGCACATCGAGCCGATGTTCCTGGAAGTCGGCGACCTGCGTGACGACGTCGCGCTGCCCGACCGCGAGGGCCGCACGCGGCGCCTGTCCGAATGGGATGGCGCACTCGTCCTGCTCAATTTCTGGGCGAGCTGGTGCGGACCGTGCCGCGAGGAGATGCCCCTGCTCGACCGCGCCCGTGCGCGTCATGCCGACAAGGGATTTGAAGTGATCGGGATTGCCGCCGAGGACGCCGGGCCTGCGCTGGCCTGGCTGGCCATGCATCCGGTCGCCTATCCGATCCTGATCGACGAGCCTGGTGCCGGCAGTGATGTGTCGCTTCGCTTCGGCAACACGCGCAGCGTGCTTCCGTACAACGTGCTGATCGGGCGTGACGGTCGCATCCGCGCGGTGAAGATCGGCGGATTCGATGAAGCCGGCCTCGAAGCCTGGCTGTTGGCGCACTTCTGACTGGCTTGATGAGCCCTCCGTGCAATCCACACGGAGAGCGTCAACGGACGGCTAATGCCGGCCCCCCCGGATGATACCCGTCAGACCGTCAGCTGCGCCTCGACATCCAGAACCTTGCGCCGGGCAAGGGCAAGATTCGAACGATCCTTGGCCAGCACCAGATAGATGAAGAGGCCTTCGGCCTTTTCGATCGGACGGATGATGTGGTACTGCTTGCCGAGCGTGATGAGGATGTCCTCGATCGTGTCATTGAGGTTCAACGACTTCATCGTCTTGAGCTTGGCACGGACGACCTCGGTGTTTCCCGCGCCGGCAAGGTCAAGGTCAACCCCCGAACCGTCCTTGCCGAGCACGAGGCCGCTGCCCGAGTCGACAACGGCGGCAGCGACGGCGCCCTCGATTCCGAGCAGCGCAGCGAGACTCTCTTTGATGTTTGCCATTTCAATCTCCTGATATCTGATGTGGATGGACAGAATCGACCTGGTGCCAGTCCGGCCAGGTCGGGGTGGAACGGGGTGATGCCGAAGCGGTTCGCTATCCGGATTTCGGCGCAACGAGGCGCGCGATGGCCGCGGCGCAGGTTCGGCTATAGGTCAGCAGGACGCCGAGATTCGCCTCGCGATTGCTCGTCGTCAGCAGGATCAGGCGGTCAGCGGGTGTCGGCAGACGCTGTACGACCGTGAGGCCGTTGTCTGTCTCGATCAGGACATTGCGAAAGTCGCGCTGGTTGACCTCCTTGGCAAGCGTCTCCCCGAGTGCGCACAGCGAGCCGATGATCGCTGCCACGCGTCCTGGCCGCCATTCGGCCGAAGTCACATGGGTGACCGCCTTTCCGTCTATCGTTGCCAGAGCTGCCGCATAGGAACCCGGCACGCTTTCCATCATGCGGCGAATGGCGGCCGTGCATGCCACGCGACTCGCGTCGTCGGGGAAGAACTGGTCGAGCGGATTCTTGCGCGATTGAGAACCTTGCATGCTGCTGGCTTCCTGTTTCATGCGTCGACCGGCGCTTCGATCATTGCGACGATCATGTTGACGAGATAGAGCACGTCCTGGCGATCGCGCGGATCCATCGCGACGACCGCGAGTTCGAGGCCGCGACGGCCGAGGTGTTCA
>Ga0307505_10002074_pt1 | contig 14637 bp, 17 predicted proteins | sample 23_S_MG_FD_202183 | JGI IMG/M metagenome (GOLD analysis project Ga0307505, IMG submission 202183) | Soil microbial communities from Populus trichocarpa stands in riparian zone in the Pacific Northwest, United States - 23_S | ecosystem: Environmental > Terrestrial > Soil > Riparian zone > Trees...
TCTGCCGCCCGCCTACATCAGCACCGGCGCGCTCGACCTGCTGCTCGACGAGAACCTCGACTACGCCCGCCGCCTGATCGATGCCGGCGTGCCGACCGAGCTGCACGTCTATCCCGGCGCGATCCATGCCTTCGAGATGGTGCCCGACACCGCGCTCGCCGCACAGGCGGCCGGTGATTTGCGGCGCGGGCTGGGGCGGTTGCTAAGTTAGGAGCCGAATCATGGACTTCGGCACGAATTACTGCGCGGGGTCTTGTTGGTGCCGAAGCGAGTTATCCTCAGGCCTAATTTATGTTAGTGACATCTTGCCGCGTGGCGGGCTTTTTCTTGGGGTGAGAGGACATCCTGTGCTCCGCGGCATGAGGCGCATGAATGGCTAACACGGTTGAACTCCCGTCGCCGCTCCTCGACAGGCTTTCCTTGCGGGCGCCCTTGTCGGGCGAAGATCGAGCGGCGATTCTGGCGCTGCCACGCATAGTGCAGACCTTGCGGGTGGGCGAAAATCTCATTCGCGAAGGCGACATCCCGACCCACTGCGGCCAGATTCTGAATGGCTTCGCTTTCCGTCACAAGATTGTCGGCGACGGGGCCAGGCAAATCCTCGCGCTGCAGCTGCCGGGCGACCTGGTCGATCTGCAGAACATCATCGTCGAGAGGTCGGATCACAACGTCCAGGCGCTGACCCGCGCGGAAGTCGCGCTGATGCCGCGGCTTGCGCTTCAGGAACTTGCCTTCAGGCGTCCGGCGATTGGCCGGGCGCTGTGGATGGAAACGGTCGTTGAAGCTTCCATCTCGCGCGAATGGATCGCCAACATCGGGCGCCGCCCGGGCCAGGCGCGGGTGGCTCACCTGCTGTGCGAATTCGCGGTGCGGCTGCAGGTCGCCGGCCTTGGAACGTCCTCCACTTACGCGCTGCCGATGACGCAGGAGCAGCTGGCGGATACCGTGGGCATGACGCCGATCCACATGAACCGGCTTATCAGGGGCCTGGACGAGCAAAGCCTGATCGCGCGCGACAAGCGCTCGATCGTGATCCTCAACTGGCCCAATCTCGCCCGTATCGCGGACTTCGACCCGGCCTACCTGCACTTGCCCAGGGAAGTCGTCGCCAAATTGCGCGTGGGTTAACATTTGCAGGGATGGTGTAAGCCGCCTGCCCATGACATAGACTTAACATCGCCGCTCCCGGATCGGCCCGCGGCGACTGAGAGATGCTCGTGCTCCCGCCTTGGTCAGGGAGCACTCGCGTGCCGCGCTACTACTTTCATCTTTACGACGACATCGAGTGCAAGGACGACGAAGGAAAGGACCTTCCGGATCTCGCCGCCGCGCGAGATCATGCCGTCAGCGATGCGCGAGCCATCGTCGCGGAGGAAATCCAGGCCAAGGGCGAGTTCAGCCTCAGCCACTGGATCGAAATCGAGGACGAGAGCGGAGAAGTCGTCCTCATCGTAAAGTTTGCCGATGCTGTTAATATCAAACCGTAAATGGTGAGGTATTACCGATCCGCTTCAAGTTCGGATCAGGTAAAAACCCGCAGACCATCGATCTCCTAATAATGGTTATATCTTGTTAGCCCGAAGACGCGCTCCTTCGCTTCGGACGACAGGAGGGAGTCGTGGAGCACACCAGCCAAAGGCACACGTATCGCCTGGTCTTGAGCGCGGATAGCAGCGGGTTCGCGCGCGAGATCGAATTCGAGGAAACCTGCCCCGACTCGGCCGTGCAGCTGGCGCAGAAAGTGTGCGGCAACGGGCCGGTGAAGATCTTCGAGGGCGATCGGCTGCTGGGGCGCCTGGCCCGTTCGAGCGCCGGCTTCTGGGTCGTTTCCTAGCGGGTCGCCGCGTCGCGCGCCCTGGCGTCGTATTCCTCGGCCATTTCGGTCAGTATCCGGGCCTCGCGATCGGCCGAAGACCGCGCCAGCCGGCGGCACTTTTCCGCCTGGGCTTTCAACTGGGCCGGATCGGATATCGGCATCGGATTGTCTCCGACCCCCCTTCCACCCCTCAGTGGACCGCGTGGGTCAACATAACAACTTGAATCCTAACATAAGCTAAGGCGTACGAAGGAGGCGACGGCCAGGCGCTGCCGGTCTGTCCGTTGCTCGACGAGAAGATTGACTACAGGCGCCGCCTGATCGACTGCGGCGCGGGATCGGTCGCTTGCTGAGGTGAATTTTTGTTGGACGAGACGTCCCCCCGGGCCTTTTCCTTGCCCGAATTGTTGCAAACCGAATTCGGCAGGCGCGTGACCGCTCTTGTTGTCGCGCTGGCGATCGAGCTCTTGCTGCTGCTGGCGCTGCTCTCGCTGAGCCAGTCGGGTACGCCCCCCCCGGAGACGCTGCTGACCGAGGTCGATCTTTCGGCGCAGAACTATTCGGAGCCGGCGCCGGAGCAGCCGGAGCCTGAGCCGGAACAGCCGCGTCCGGATGCTCCCACAACTCCGCAGCTGGCGGAAACGCCGACGCTGTTGCCTGCACCGGCCCCGGCTACCGTGATTCCACTACCGACGGCCCCGCGGGTGCCGGAGCCCGACGCGAGCCCGCTCCCGTCGAGGCCCGGCGTGCGAATGGGCCCGCCGCAGGGACCGCCCAACAGGAGATCCTCGTCCTCCTCTTCGGGCGATTCGCAGCGGGTCGGCACGGCCCCGAACGGCGAGCCGCTCTACGCCGCACGATGGTATCGCGAGCCGGGCGCGGAGTTCTTTGGCTTCCTCTCGACCGCCTCGGAAGGCTCGGGGCTGATGGCCTGTCGCACGGTGCCGAATTTCTATGTCACCGACTGCGTCCCTCTCGGCGACACGCCGGGCTCGATGCTCAATCGCTCGATGCTCGCGGGCTCGGGACAGCTCAGGGTCCGTCCGGCGCAAGTCGGTGGACGGCTGCTGGTCGGCTCGTGGGTGAGGATCAGGATCACTTACACCGTGCGGCACCAGTAGCGCGGCACCGCGAAGTGTAACGATCCCGCGACATTGTCTTGCCGCGCGGACAATTGCCGACAATTTGCGTCAGGCCGGGCACACCGCTGCGACGAACGGGTCCTAGATCGCCATCACGCCACCAAGGCGCCCCCAACCAAGGATCACCCCCCATGAAGACCACCATCATCCAGGCGCTCGCCGCCGCTTCGCTTTCCCTGCTCGCGATCACCCCGGCCGCGGCCGAAGAGGTTCGCGTCACCGTTTCCTACGGCGATCTCGACATCGCCTCGGCTGCCGGTGCCGAAGAGCTCAACTCCCGCCTGCTCGGCGGCATCAAGGCGGCGTGCGAACGCCCCGACCTGCGCGACCTCAAGGCCATCTCGGCATGGACTGAATGCAAGGACGCGGCGATGTCGAGCGCGCTCGAGCAGCTCGCGCTCAAGGGCGCTTCGATCGACTGATTTTCGCTGACTTCCAGCGGGACGGCCGTCGGGAAACCGGCGGCCGTTTCGATTCATGCCTTCAGGCGGCCCCGATGCGCTGCAGCTTGGCCGAGAGGGTCTGATCGTCGAACGGCTTGGCGACGAACCCGTCGGCGCCCGCGGCGATGCCACGGCCGACGATCGTGGGGTCGGTCTCGGTGGTGCAGAACACCACCTTGGGCGCCGAGCCGCCGGGTTTGGCGCGCAACGCGGCGATGAACTCGATCCCGGTCATCACCGGCATGTTCCAGTCGAGCAGGATCAGGTCGGGCATGCCCGTCTCGCAGCGGGCGAGCGCTTCCTGGCCGTTCTCGGCCTCGGCGACCGCGAAGCCGAGGCTTTCGACCACCCGGCGCGAGACTGTGCGCATGACGCGCGAATCATCGACGATCAGGCAGCTACGGGCGCCGCGCGCCGCCGCGGACGGTGCGGCCGGCCGGGCGGTTTGCGCGCTGACGGTCTGCGGCTCCGACGCGGGCGCCGGAACCGGCTGCGCCGCCTGTGCGGACGCCGGCTGCACCCCTCCGGTGGGAGAGTGCGCTCGCTTGATCAGGCCCTGAATGGGTACACCTCCGACACGCCATAGCCCGCGGTGACGCCCTTGATCGGAGCGGGAACGGGCACTTTTTCCTGCGGCGCGGGCGTCAGGCGGACATGGAGATAGGGCACCCAGACGTCGCCGTACTCGGCCTTCTGGTACCACAGGTCGACCACGTCGTACGACGCCCAGAACCCGTCGGGGCTGCGCAAGCGAATGCCTTCACCGATGCGCGGAACCGCGGCAAACCGCAGCTGCTCCTGGCTCTGGTGCGTCTCGTTCTGGACTTCGATCTCGATCAACGCTCGGGCACCTCTCGGACTTGAAAGGCACCCTAAACGCAAATTCTTGCCGAATCGCGAACGCCGCCAGCAGATGGCGATTTGCCATTTGTGCGCGGTGAGATAGCTTCGACCGCGACATCGCAGGACCTGGAGGGGAGTGTCTGATGCGCAAAGGGCTCGCCGCGCTGGCATTGTTGCTGGCGCCGGTCGCGGCGCAGGCCGAATGGCTCGAGGCATCGAGCCCGCACTTCGTGGTCTACGCCGACGACAGCGAGAGAAACGTGCGCCGTTTCTCGGAGCAGCTCGAACTCTATCACGAAGCCATGGAGGGGCTGACCAACCTCGACCTTCCGGCGCCGAGCCCCTCGAACCGCCTGACTGTCTTCGTCGTCCGAAGCACGCGCGAGGTGCAACGGCTCTATGGCGAGGGGGCACGGTACATCGGCGGGTTCTACGTCCCTCGCGCCGGCGGTTCGCTGGCGATCGTGCCGCCCGTCCAGCTGGGGAGCGGCCAGATCGATTATTCGCTGGGGACTCTGCTGCACGAATACGCGCACCATTTCCTGATTTCGAACAGCAATGTGATCGTGCCGCGCTGGTATAACGAAGGTGGAGCGGAGTTCTTTGCCTCCGCCGAGTTTCCCTCGGCCGGAGGCATCAAGCTCGGCTTGCCTGCGCGCCACCGCGCCGGCGAGCTTCTCTACGCGAGGGACGTCAGCATCACGCAGTTGCTCGACCCGGCGTCCTACCGCGACGGCGCGCGAAGGGGTTTCGATTCGTTCTATGGCAAGAGCTGGCTGCTCTATCATTACGGCAATCTCGGTCCCCCGGAGCGCCGTGCCCAGCTACGGCGCTACCTCACCCTGATGGCGCAGGGGAAACCCTCGCTCGAGGCCGGGACCGAGGCTTTCGGTGATTTCAACCAGCTCGATCGAGAGCTCGACCGCTATGCCAGGCAGAAAATCCTCACCGCCGTCTACGCACCGGGCCAGTTGCAGATTCCACCGATCTCCCTTCGGCGACTGACCGAAGGCGAGGCCGAGATCATGCCCGTCGTGATGCGATCGCGCCGTGGCGTCGATAGCGAACTCGCGGCCGAACTGGTGCTGGAAGCGCGCGCCATCGCCGCCCGATATCCGAACGATCCCGCGGTGCTCGCCGCGCTTGCCGAGACCGAATACGATGCCGGGGACGATGCCAGGGCAATCGCGGCCGCCGACGCCGCGCTGGCGATCGATCCGAACCGGGTCAACGCCTACGTGCAGAAGGGCTATGCCCTGTTTCGTCGTGCCGCCGACGCAGAGGATACGGTGTCCGCCTATCGCCTCGCGATCGAGCCGTTCCTGGCGCTCAACAGGATCGAGAACGATCATCCGCTGCCGCTGGTCTATTTCTTCCGCAGCTTTGCCGAGCGCGGCGCACGACCTTCGGAGCAGGCAGCGTTGGGACTGGCTCGTGCCGCCGAGCTTGCGCCGTTCGACTTCGGCCTTCGGCTCAATCTGGCCACCTACCAGATCGGCGCCAACGATCTATCCGGTGCCCGCGGCAGCCTCCAGGCGATCGCCTTCAATCCCCATGGCGGGCCCATGGCCGAGGCCGCGCGCCGGGTGGTCGAGCGCATCGACGCCGGGGGCGAGCCGAGCGCGGGCGAGCTGATGGCGCTGCTGAGGGCGCCGCCGGCAGAGGAGCCAGCCGAGGCGGGTAACGGGTCCAGGCCCTAGCCCGCCGGCGGCGCCCTAAGTCGTCGGCGGCCGCACCATTGCGCCGTTGTCGTCCGCTTGCGGCGAAGGCGTGGTGCCGAGGTTGACGCTGAGCGTGTGGATGTTCCTCAGCTTGCCATCGACGTAGCGGAAGGTGTGGCTGTCGGGCATGCCCGTGGCACTGTTGCCGAACCGGCAGAACACGTTGATCACGCCCAGCTCGAGGTCGATCAGGTAGTCGCGGTTGACGATGTAGAGCACGCCAGGGGGCATCCCTACTTCGCAGCTGGCGTCGGCGCGGTTGTCGCGGTTGGTGTAGGCGCCGCCTTCGAGCCGCGCGCAGGGAATGCCCCACGGAATGAAGGTGAACTTGTCGGCGAACCCGTCGAGATAGGCATTGGCGCCGCCGATCATGTCGCGCGGGTTGGTGCGCTGGTAGGGGTTGAGCGTCGCCCAGTCCTCCTGCGTCGTGTATTTGAGGAAGGCGTTGGCGTTGAACAGCCAGTCGCCCTCATCGGTGACCAGGCTGTCGACGCGGATGATCTTGCCCGCGTGCATGTAGAGCCGCGTGCCGATGACGTAGGGATGGCCGCCCTGGGTGACGATGATCTCGGTAAAGGTCTTGCAGCGCCGGTCGTCGTGGAAGCTCATCGAATGGGCGATGGGGAGCGCGGTGTTCCACAGGCCGGCGCCGCGCTGGACGTCGGCCATGTTCTCGAGGAAGCGGGCCCGCTCGTCGAGCGGCAGGGCGGCGAGGCTGCCGGTGCGCTGCGCCTCGACATAGGCGGTAGTGGCGGCCTTGAGTTCGTCGCGAGTGCAGGTCGGGCGGTCCTGCAGCGGCGCGTAGGGGCTCGGCGGCGGCGCACCCTGGGCCAGTGCCGGAGTGGCGGCACAGGCGAACAGCCCGGCAAGAAGCAGCTTCCTGATCATCTCATTCCCTTTTTCGAAATTCGGCTTAGCGAACGTCCTGGATTTCCTCGGACCGGCACTGCTCGTAGGTGCCCCAGCCCGAGCAGACCCCGTAGGGCCCGCGGATGAAGATCGCCTCGATCCGGCGGATCTGGTTGTTCTCGATCCGGAACAGTTCGCCCAGCTCCCAGGTCCAGTTGATGTTGCGGTGGTCGAAGGCGGCGAAGGCGAACACGATCCCGCGCTCGCGGTCGACCGCGACGAAGCGGCGGTCGCGGATCCCGGAGACGACGTTCCTGAGCGCGGTCTCGTACTGGCCCTTGCAGGTCATCACCGGGTTGCCGCGCATCCCCATGGTGCCGGGAGGTCCCGCGCTGATCATGCCGTTCTCGTGGCGCAGGCAGTCGTCGGTGAAGGGGTAGTAGCCCTGGCCGTCGTTGCGCTGCATGCCGGTGAAATACTGGTTGGCGACCGCTATCAAATCGGCCCGCTCCATCCGCTCTGCCTCGGGCACCGCGGAAAGGAAGATCGGGTGCGGCGAACCCATCGCCTCGACTGCCACGCCCGTGGCAGGAAACGGGCTGGTGCTGGGAGCGTTCGCCGCGGCGCCGAGCGGGCGTTCGGGCCGCGCGGCGATCTGCTCGATCTCGGTGATCTTGCCGCCGACGATTCGCAAGCGCAGCGACAGCCCGACCGGCTCGGGCGCGCGCGCCGGGCCGGTGGCGGAACTCGTGGCCTGCTCCATCACCGTTCCGAGGAAGGCGACCTGCTGGGTTTCGATGTCGGGGACGTAGAACTTGTAGTTGCCGGGCGCGGTGGTGGTCGCCCACAGGCCCTCGTTGCCGAGCGGCAACTGCACGCCGTTCTCGGTGAAGCGAGCGCCGGGCGCGAACAGCGCCGGATCGACATTTCCGTCGGCCATCGCCTGGAGGTAGCGATCGACGAAGCCTTCGAGGCAGGCGCGCTGGCAGCTCTGCTCGGGCAGCGGCACGCCGCCGGGCTGCGCCAAGGCCGGCACGGCCAGCCCAACAACCGCGGCCAACACGGCGCCGCGCAGCAATCCGCTCATCATTTTCTCCTGCGTTTTTCGCCTTTGAGGCCATGTAATCAGTCCGCGGCGATTCTCGCCAGCAAATGATTCAGCGCGAGCTACCGCTGGCCCCCTTTTCCTCGCCGTCGCTCCACTTATGTTAGCGCTGGAGGAGATCGACATGGCACAGTGCCCCAAATGCCGCGGCGGGATGACGCAGGGCTACGCCTACATGCCCGACCTCGGATCCCGGGTCAGGTGGATGGATGGCGAGCCGGGCCTCTGGAAGGCCCTGACCAGTGGCTTCCGCACGAAGGCGACCGAACTCGGTGCGCGACGCTGCAGCGAGTGCGGGTTCGTCGAGTTCTTCGTCGACACGCAGGCCAGGCCGATCAAGACACTCAAGTCGATCGACGACGAGAACGAGCGCCTGCGCAACCTCGTGACCAGGCTGCAGGACCGCGTGGCGAGCCTCGAGACCATCGCCACCGATCCCGCCGAGCGCACTGCACGCGAGATCGAGGCCTTGCGCGCGCTGCCGCCGGCCAAGGATGACGGCGAGGTTTAGGGGCCGCTCCTCAGTCCTGCGGCCCCTCCGCCATCAGGTGCATCAGGTTGCGCGCGGCCTCGCGATCGGCGGGGTCCTTGAACGCGACATCGAGATCGGGCGCCTGCCCGAGCAGGTAGAGCAGCGACCACAAGGCGAACTTGCGGCCGCGATCGGTCTCGAGCCCGAAATCCACCCGCAGCCGGTCGAGCCCCGCCGCCTGCACCGCCGGCGACGCTTCGGCGAGATCGGTGGTGGCGAAATAACGCTGCAGGAGGTCGTCGAAATCCATTGCGTCAAGGCTGGGTAAGCCCCGCGCCGATCGGCCACCCACCCAGGTCGAGTTCGGGCGGGAACAGGCGGATGTAGGCCTCGACCATATGGATCTGCCCGTCGTACACCTTGAACATCTCCCACGCCGTCAGCCTGTTCGAGCCAGGGCCGCTGACGTTCCACGACAGCCGCATCATCACGATCCCGGTGCGCTCATCGACCACGATGTCGCGCACGGTGACCCTGCCGAGGCGCTCGAAGATCGCCAGCGACTGGCCCCCGATGTCGGCGCACCCCGGAGCGAACGTGCATCCAGGGCCGGCCATCAGCGCGCCGTTCTCGACGCGGTAGGCGCCCGGGTTGAACGGCGTGCCCACCGCGTTGAAGGTCTGCGCCTCGCTGAGCCCGCGCGGGTAATGCATCGCGATCCGGATGGCCTCTTCGCGCGTTTCGAGCTGGTCCGGCCGGGGCACGTAGTTCATCGTCCGCGAGGCCGCGCTGCCGACGCCGTCGACATTGAACAGCAGGCCGTCCGCCCGGCTGCGCGTCGCCACCAGCTCGAGCTCGCTGAGCTTCGTCTCGCCGTCGACCTTGACCCGCACCGCGAGGATCACCGGCGCGCCCGCTTCCTCGACCATCACCCCCGCGACGGCCACCCCCGCGCGCTCGTCGATGATGTCCTGGCGATAGCCGCGCAGCCTGGTCACCGAACGCACCAAGCCGACCTGGGCGAGCGGCTTCTCGACCCCGTCCTCGGTGACGCGCAAGTTTCCTGCGACCGCCAGCTTGCCGGCGTCATGCTCGACCAGCGCGTAGAGCACCTCGGTGATCTTGCCACGTAGGCAATCGCGGTCACAGGCCGGCGCCGACGCCTGTTGCGCGCGGGCCGGCTGTGCGGCGAGCGCCGCGGACGAAACCATCAGGCACAGAGCAAGGACGATTCTCAAGGCGTGTCTCCCCCGGCGACTGAATGCCGCGCGCAGCCGGACTTGTATAGCCGCCCGCGCGCCGGCGAACCTGCCCCGCTGCGCTCTACCGCTGTGCCTGCACCGCGATGGCGTCGAGGCGCCACCCTCCTTCCCACGCGTACAGCAGGTCGAAGGCTATCGCCGCGGGGCGGAGCGGAAAGCTGCCGCGCATGCGCAGCACGCGCGGCTGAACCATGGTCGGCGCGATCTCCCACACCGGCGTGACGATCAAGGTGTCGGAAAGATCGACATTCTGCTCGCGCAGGCCGGCAAAGATCGTGGCGAGATTGGCCGGGTTGTTGCGCGCCTGGAACGCCGCCGTGCCCAGGTCGCGCAGCACCGAATAATTGCCGGTCCGGTTGGCATGGTCGACAGCCGCCATCACGCTCCACAGCATCTTCAGACTGGTGAGCTGGTCGGGCGCGGGCGTTTCGGCGGTCGCCCCCGGAACGGCCGGGGGCGCCTGACCATGTGCCGCGCCGGCACCAAGCGCCAGCGCCAAAGCCATGAAAATCGAGCGGGCCGGGGCGACTAGCCCCGGCCCGGACCTGCTTTTCACCATGCGTGCTGGAAGCCCGCGCGGGCACCGACTTCGCCGCTGTTGAGGCCGATGCCGATGCCGCCCGAAATCGCCGACATGGTGCCGATCCGCGCGGCAAACGTAGCCGTGCCGGCGGTCTTGTTGTTGTAGTAGCCGAAGCCGCCACCGACCGCGAAAGTGGCACCGGCGGGCAGGCTGGGTGATTCCATGGCCAGCGCCATGGCGACGCCTTCGGTCGCCCGGTCGATGTCGCGGCGTTCGATATCCGCCAGGTCGAACAAGGCGCCGATCTGCAGGCCCTGGGCGGTCTGGGTCGCCGTAATCCCGGACAAATCGGGGCCGGCGGTGCGCCCCAGCGTGCCGCTGGCGTCGACCGTCACGAAGCTCAGGGCGCCGGTTTGCGCCGCCGTGCTGGCGGCGATGTCGCCGACCCGCACCGAGCTTCCCGTTCCCCCCACCGATACCTGGTTGGTCCTGGTGGTCGTCGCGCCGTTGCCGATCGCGGTCGAGCCGGCGAAGGCGGCGGTGGCCGTATTGCCGATGGCGGTGGCATTGGCGGCCGAAGCAACGGCGGCGTTGCCCAGCGCCATCGAGTTGGCGCCGCTTGCTTCGCTGAGCGTGCCGATCGCGACGGAGAATGCGGCGGCCTCGGCGAGGCGCCCCAGCGCGATCGCGCCTTCGCCGTTCGCCAGCGCCGCGGTGCCCATCGCGATGCCATCCGTCGCGCCGAGAACCACGGTCGCGCTGTTGCCGATGGCGATGCCGCTGGAGGCGTTGACGGTGTTGAACGCGCCCAAGGCCACAGAGAACGACCCGGTGGCGCCGATCGTGTTGAAATCGCCTATCGCGGTCGAGCCGGTCGCGCCGACCGCGGTCTGGCTGCCCGTGCCGATGGCGGTGCTGAAGCCCCCGCCCGCGATCACGGGACGCGAAGCGACGCCGCCGCTGCCGATCGCCGTCGACGACCGGCCGTTGGCCTGGGCTCCGGCGCCCATGGCCGTCGCGTTGACGTCGTTCGCGTTCGCGTCAAACCCGAAAGCCGTGGAGTCATCGCCGAGCGCATCCGATTCGGACCCGACCGCGGTGGACCGGTCGCCGGTCGCGTTCGCATCGTCGCCGATCGCGGTGGAGTCCGGCCCCCCGGTGTCGGCGCCGTCGCCGCATTCGAGCGTGTCGATCGTGACATCGACGCGGCACGGAGCGGGCCCTTCCTGGGCGGCGGCGGGGCCGGCGGCGATACCGATGGCGATGCCGCTGGCGGCGGTGAGTGCGAAAATCCTGAACAATCTGGTCATCAAAAACCCCCCCTGCTGCTCTCGCAACGATCTGTTGACGCGCCCCTGGTCCGCTTGCGACTCTCGCGGCCGCAATATCCGCCGGCGAAAACTGTCGTTGAAATCTCAATAGAGTCAACGCCGCATTAACCATCGCAACCCTTGCGCGCGCTGTTGCCGGCGCGGCTGGCGGTTGCAGCGGAACAGGCTCCATGCCCGACCAGGGCGCCGAGCACCTCGGTGACCTTGCCGGGCGGGCGCCCAGGGTGACACAGTGTCACCCACCGTTACCCGCGGAATCCCAGCAATTCCAAGGCTTTGTGGCCCGAATGGCAGGGTGACACTTTTACAAATGCAAAAAAAACGCGGGCTTCGCTCGAACCCGCTCGGGGGTCGAGGGCGTGGAGGTGAGAAAGGGCCGGGACATCCGGCGAGCCTAGGCAGATTGGGGGCGTGTAGGAAAATGGAATTCGCGGACAGACCTCCCGCCTGGGACGAGGGCTACTCCTTCCTTCGTCATTCCCGCGGTTGCGAAGCACTGCCGAAGGCAGAACGCGGGAACCCAGTAAGCTCTTTTGGTGCAGCGCGAATTCGGCCCCACCGTCTACCTTCTCGCCTCGCGCCGCAACGGCGCGGTCTACACCGGCGTCACCTCCAACCTGATCCAGCGCGTCCACCAGCACCGCCAAGGCCTGCTGCCCGGCTTCACCCGCGACCACGGCGTCAAGCGGCTCGTCTGGTTCGAACAGCACGCGACGATGGAGCACGCCATCGTGCGCGAGAAGCGGATCAAGAAGTGGCTGCGCGTTTGGAAGCTGGAACTGATCGAGCGGGATAATCTCGGATGGCGAGACCTGGCCGAGGACTTGGGGTTCGCGCCATTAGAGCCGACTGGGTCCCCGCTTTCGCGGGGATGACGAAAAGGGGGAATGGGTTTGCTGTCCCCGGAATTTGGTATTGTGTCCCCGGAGTTAGCGCAGGGCTTGTTCAGTTCGCGGCCAGAACTTGTCTGCTGACCAATATGCTGGCCTGCATATCCAATGGACGAATCGGCATGACCGGAGGATCGGCCACCACCAGTTTGACCCAGAGGGCGTCCCCGTTCCTGAAATAAGAAGTCTCGTTCGCCCTGCGCAATGCGTCCATGCTGCCCTGCTGCGTTCCGGAGGCTGCCTGGGCGAAGCCCGGCAGTTCGAACATGACCCATGAGCCCTGGTCCATTTCACTCACACTGAGAGAGACTTCGGGTCGTTCGGTTCTGACCTCGATCTCGGTGCCGGCGCGCACGTTGCTGGCGTTGCCAGCGACTTTGAATTCCGTACCATTGCGCAGCAGCGTGATGGGTGCCTGAGGCGGCGGCGGGCTGCCGATACCCGCCAGGAGGGAAGGTGCGCCGGGGGGGCGCGTGCCGGGACGTCCGAGCTGGGGGCCCGAGCGCGGCGGCGAGAAGGACAAGCGCCCGACATCGCCCGCGCAGACGGAAGCGTTCCAGTCCGGCTTGATCACGCAGGTGTCGTCGGTCACGACGCTGTTGTTCTCGCCATCATGCAGACTGATGTGAGACATCGGGACGCCGGATGTCGTGCCGTCGAGGTCAAGGATCGACAGGGTTCTCCACGAATTGCCACCCCGGTTGTCGTTGTCGAACCTCGGGTCGATCTCCGGGAAATAGACCGGCTTGGCGTTGATGTATGTCGCGGTCTTGATGGTGCTTGCGGTGGTCACGCCCGAACTGTTGAACATGAGCCACGACAGCGCACCTGTCTTGCGCAGATCATTGTCCTGGTAGTTCACGAACGTCGTGTTCTGCACCTCGTTGCGATAATCGTAATATTCGTAGGCGCGAATGGGATAGTCCGGAATCAAGGGCTTCGGCAGACTGCGGCCGTAAGCGACTTCTTCCGGCGTCCGCGGATTGCCGATGTTGTCGGTCTCGCCAACGAATAGGGAATCGGTCACCAGCGAGGTATATTTCTCGGTACCGAACGAACCCGACGATATCGTCACGCCGATGGCGTTGTCGGCGGACCTCAAATTGTGGAACGTGAGAAGCTCGCCGCGGCCCCACAGACCTTGATTCCGGTTCTTGTAGGCGGTCAGGTCCACCAAGTTCGTTACCAGAGCCTCGCTCAGCGGGTCAGTCGGGTCGACCAAGGGGAGGTACGTGTTGCCGGCCAGCGCGTAGGTATTGTCCGCGGCGATGTTCCGGTCGAACATGAAGCCGTCGTAGTTCGAGTGCGCCGTGTTGCCCCGGAATTCGCGCAGCAGCGTCCGGCGCGGCCAGGTGGCGAGGCTCTGCTCGGTCCCGAGGAACTGGCCATTGGGGTGTTCCGGCAAGGACAACCAGAAACCGGCTTGGTCGGAACCGGCCGCCACATTGTCGATGAAGGTATTGTCGGGATTGGTGATCCAGAAGCTCGAGACCGTGTTGTCCGAAGGCAGCAGGACATTTTCGCTTTGGAAGCTGGCCTGGAGGAGGGCCGGGCGATTCTCAAACTTCAGGGCCTCGCCGTTGGGGCCAATGTTGAAGGGCACGCACTCCAGTGTCGGGTGGCACTTGGTCTGGATGGCGAGGTTGCGGACGAATTCGTTGCCGGTCTCGATGCCGTCTTCGAGGAAGAAACAATGCCCCACGGTGTTGTAGGTGACGTTGTTCTGGATGCTGAGGTTGTTCGTCCCGTGCACGGTCACGCAGCGGCTGTAGGTGTCGTGGATCGCGGAGTTCCTGATGTACTGGCCCTGGCCTTCGCCGATCAGGTGCCAGTGCATCGGGTAGCGCGCGAGCGTCATGTGCTGGCCCATGCGCGATAGCTCCACACCCGAGACGTTCACCCGCGAGCCGGCCATCGCCATGATGTGCCCCCCGAAGTAGGAGGTCTCGGCATCGTCCGAGGCCTGGATGCGGATGTTGCGGGTCAAGAGCCCGACTTCGCCGCGCTCGTCGACGCCGAAGGTGACCTCGCCGAAGTGCATGTACTCGAGCGGGCGGTCGAGAGTGAGCGTGTTGCCGGAGACGGCCGCGATCTTGCGCCGCTCGGCCTGGCGCGGATTGAAGTCCGTGGAGGCGAGCACGATCTCGTCGCCGCGCCGCCAGCCGGAGGCATCGAGCACTTCGATGCGGCTGCTACCGCGCTCGGCGGTGCTGGCCAGCTTGGTCCAGGTATGTGTCCGG
>Ga0307505_10002075_pt1 | contig 14636 bp, 14 predicted proteins | sample 23_S_MG_FD_202183 | JGI IMG/M metagenome (GOLD analysis project Ga0307505, IMG submission 202183) | Soil microbial communities from Populus trichocarpa stands in riparian zone in the Pacific Northwest, United States - 23_S | ecosystem: Environmental > Terrestrial > Soil > Riparian zone > Trees...
GCCAATCGTAAATCTGATAGGCAGGCGCCATCAGCGTGTCGGTCCATGTTGCCCCGCCGTCGATTGACCGCCCCATGCCGATCTGGCGGTATCCCAGTCTGAAATCTCGGTGATTTGTGAATATCTTGTTCGGGTCATTCTCGCAGATCCATACCTGCTCTTCATTCTGCAACCCAGGAAGCGCGCCAGACACCGGCACGTTTGGCGGCGTTGCGGCCGCCAAGTTCGCGCAGAAGGCAAGGGTGGCGAGAGCTAAGTACAGCCGAAAATGGGTTTTCATTCTACTCTCCAGGGCAAGGGCCAATACGATTAGAGTGTGGCACAGACTGACGGGACAACTCTGCAAGAAGCATACCTCACAAACTGACCGGTTACAAGTTATCGATTGGAACGACGGTTCCGGCGTTGTAGTTTTTGACAGTTGCCGACTTGTCAACTTCCGCGCTGACATAGAGTGAGAAAGGGGATACATGGCGCCACTATCATCGACGCATCCGGGACACGCCACTTGGTCGGCTGTAGATTCCTACACAGAGTCCATGCTTGTCCATCCCGATAAGGTCCTCGAAGGCGCCCTACGGGATGCCGAGGCGGCAGGGATGCCACCAATCAACGTCTCGCCAGCCCAGGGCCAGTTCTTACGGCTGCTTGCAGAATCCGTCCGTGCGCATCGCATCCTCGAGGTGGGGACCCTCGCTGGGTACAGCGCGATTTGGCTGGCACGAGCGCTCCCTGCTCACGGCCGCATGGTCACGATCGAAATCGATCCAAAGCATGCTGCGGTTGCGGCGGGCAACATCGATCGTGCCGGGTTGACCGATCGTGTTGATGTCCGGCTTGGATCAGCCCTGGATATCCTGCCACAATTGGCTGCTGAGGGCCGCGAACCGTTCGATTTCGTTTTCATTGACGCCGACAAGCAGAACATCCCGGCATACTTTGAATGGGCCCTGAAGCTCTCGCACACAGGCAGTCTGATTATTGTCGACAATGTCGTGCGCGACGGAGAGGTGATCAATGCGCAAAGCCTAGACCCCAGTGTTCAAGGCGTACGTGCATTGAACAACTTGATCGCAAGTAATCCCCACGTCAAAGCCACCACGATTCAAACAGTCGGGACCAAAGGTTACGACGGATTCACCCTCGCGCTCGTTGTCGGGGCACCATAAGTCAGGACGGTATCAACGTGGCATTAGTAGTCTTCCTGCGCGCCGTCAATATCGCTGGACATCAGACATTCAAGCCGAGCGCATTGGCCAAGGACCTGTCCCACCTGGATGTCGTCAACATCGGAACCGCAGGGACTTTCGTCGTATTCGCAAAGATATCCCCGACACGGTTGCGCCAGGCAATTTTGGCCGAACTCGACTTCGTGCCGGATATGATGATCTGTCCCTCCAAGGAAGTCGACGCCCTGACGAAAGTTGCTAGATTCGAACCCGTAACTGCGGGCATGCAGAGCTATGTCACCGTTATGGCCAGCCCGTTGACGACTAAGCATCGGTTTCCGATTTCCGTGCCCGAGTCAGGTGAGTGGCAGTTGAGGCTGGCGGCGGCCTCCGGACGGTTTGTGATAAGTCATCGTAGATTAGTCGGGCAGGCCAAGTACTACCCGAACGAAATTGTGGAGAAGCGATTTGGAGTTCCGGCGACGACGCGAAACTGGACAACCATCACCAAGATTCACGACATTTTGGCATCGCGGGTATAGCGGGAGACTACATGGCAAAGTATGAGGCAAAAACTAAGGCAACTGCTGTAAGCGTCACGACATTTCTCAAGGGTGTCAAAAGCGAGAAGAAGAGGCAAGACGCCCTCGCGTTGATCGAAATCATGCGTCAAGTCACCAATCACGAGCCGGTTATGTGGGGACCGAGCATAATCGGGTTCGGCAAGTACCACTACAAGTATGAGTCCGGCCACGAAGGAGAATGCGCCGCCTCCGGATTCTCGCCACGCAGCACAGCGTTGACGCTATACATCTGCCCTGATTTCCCGGAGTATCCGGAACTGATGAAGAATCTCGGGAAGTACAAAGCCGGCAAGTGCTGCATTTACGTGAAATCGCTCGATGACCTACATATGCCCACGCTCAAGAAACTCATCCGCGGCTCACACAAATACATCACGACCAAAAAATGGCCGTAGGCCATGCGCCACATCTACGCACAAACAAAACCGGCCCGGGACTTTCGTCCCGGGCCGGTTTCTTGTTCAGCGAGTGTTGGAGCTACTTCACTAACGTCATCTTCTTGCTGTCGGTGAAATTGCCTGCCTGCAAGCGGTAGAAGTACATACCGGAAGAGACAGAGTTACCAGAATTGTCGCGTCCATCCCATGCCACGGTCACGTGACCGGAAGCATCGGAACCGGCGAATTCGCGAACTGTCTGACCGGCGATGTTGTAGACGGTCAGTGTCCAGTTTTCGCGTCCGACGATGTCAAAGGACATCACGGTGCCGGCGTTGAACGGATTCGGGTAGTTCTGCATGAGCGCAAATCCGGTCGGCACGATCGACTTCGCCGTACGGGAATTGAGCAACATGCCATTGGCATCGGAGATCTGCGTCTCAATCAATTCGGCTCCGCCGATTCCGTTCGTCGGAATTGTCAGCAGATCGTTACGTCCGGCCGGGATGCTGGCCGACGCATCGCTGGAATAGAGCAGGACGCGCATCGAGCTATTCGTAACGCTGTAGCTCATGGTCATGCCCTGGGCGATTGGCGAAAGGACCGGCTCGCCGAACGAGTTACCGTCGTGACGGAACACGAACAACGCACCACCGAGATCCGTGGTTGAAATCGCGCCGAGATTGATTTGTCCGTTGTGGATGGCAACGTCGACCGTCGCATCGCCAGCCGCAGGGGAGAGCTTCGCAATCCCGCTGACCGGTGAGGCGTGACCGGCGATGATCTTGGTGAGGAACACCAGATCACCGATCGTTGCCATATAGCCATCTGCGTTGATATCAGCGGCTGCCAGCTGTCTGTCGCGGACTTGCGCATCTGGCGACAGGGCACCGGCGCCGTGCGTCAGGTAGCTCGCCAACAACACAGCGTCACCAACCTCATAAAGCGTGCCGTTGAGGTTGATATCGCCAAGAGCGCTCGCGACCGGGGCCACGCGAATGACACCGTTGGCCTTTTCAAGTGTCGGAAGCACGATCTTGTTCGGATGAGCGGCAGCAACGGCCTGCGCATCGACGTCATCACCTGAGAAGACGAGATTGCCCAGCTTGTCGCTGACGATGTTGTCTGTCGACGCGTTGGTGCGCCAGTTCAGAACGATTTCGCGTCCGACTTTGCTCTCGTCAGAGCCAACTGCGAACAGCAGGTTCGCAATCGTGCCGTTCGGAAGATACGCCGACTCCGCCGGCGATGAACCGCCATCGAGATCAGCGATACCAACCAAGCGCAGAAGCGTCGTCTGGTTTGCGCCCTGGGAAATCTCATAGGTGAAGTACTCCCATGCTCCCAATGCCACGCCACGGTCCACTCCAAGCAGACTCACGGCAGAGTGATCAAACTCAAGCAGGAAGTCGAACTGTCCAACTGCCTGACCGCTTGTGCTCAGACTGACCGGAACGGAAATCTGTGAGCCAACCGGAACATCGACCGGTCCGCTAGGATCAGCGACCGACAACGGCAGTGACGGGCAGCCCGGTGCCGCAACGGTCACAACCCACGAACAGGAAGCCGAGTTGCCGGCATCGTCAGTCGCGGTAAAGGTGTAGGTTACCGGGATCGGATCGCCCGTGCAGCCGACACCACCTACATTCGTGCGCTCACACGTCACTGTGTATCCGCAGTCCTCGGTGACAGAAACCAACCCACCATCGCAATCCGGAAGATCGCCGAAGCTCGGGACCACCGAATTTGCCGGGCATGTAATGACCGGTGCGTCAACGTCAGCCGACACTGTCAGCTCGAAATTGCCCGATTGTCCACCGTAACCGTCAACGACGATCAGGTATTCGGTGCCGCCGGAGACTGGGAGGCAGTTGATCTGCGAGGCATATCCTCCGGCAAAGCCGCAGAAATCGTCGTCACAAGCATGCGGCGATCCGGGCGTGACACCACCTTCATAGACATACAATTTGGTGTCGTAATCCGTGCCAGCGTTGCAGAGACTCAGGTTTAGAATCTGATTCGTCGGAGGCGTGTACGAGAAAACTGCATCGCCTGAGAGCGAACCCGAGAAGGGGCAGACTTCGTCGTAGTTGTTGCTGCAGTCGTCTGTGTTGCCGAATCCGGTAAACGGAAGACTGGCGATCACCGTGGCTGTACCAGCGTCGTCATTCTCGCACTGGCACTCTTCAACGACCAGTTCGTACGCTCCCGCTTGTCCATTGTAGCCGTCGATGACGATGTAATAAGTGTTTCCACCGGTGATCGGCATACACTCGATATTCGAAGTGTATCCGGCCGCAGAGCCACAGCCGTCGTCGTCGCAAGCGTACGGCGATCCTGGAGTGGCGGCGTTCTCGTACACAAACATCTTGGTGTCATACGACGAATTGCAGAGCGAAAGCTTGATGATTTCGTTCGCAGCCGGCGTGTAGGAGTAGACCACGTCGGGTGAGGTGTGCGGGCCGTACGGACAGATTTCGTCGTAATCGTTGTTGCAGACGACCGTTGTTCCGTTGTCAATGTAAGGCAGACCCGGAATGACTTCGGCCGAGGCGATGTCATCGTTGCCCTGGCAGGTCGTGCCGCACGAAGTCACATTCAGTTCATAGTCGCCAAAGTCGCCACCGTAACCATCGATAACGATGTAATACGTGTTGCCCGCAGAGACACCAACGCAAAGAAGCTGCGACCGGAATCCGGGACAGGCATCGTCGTTGCAAGCCAACGGCGCACCGGGCGTCACCGCATTCTCGTATACATAGACCTTGGTGTCATACGAGGAATTGCAAAGGTCGATCGTAATTGCTTCGTTCACCGCCGGGGTGTACGAATACACGACGTCCGGTGATGTGGAGCCGGAGAACGGGCAGATTTCGTCATAGTCGTCGAAACACCCGCCGGTGGCACCGAGATCGGAGTAGGGGAGAGCCGCGATGGCGGTAGCCGTGCCAACATCGTCGTTACCCTGGCAAGTCGGCGCCGGAGCACCATCGACTGTGAGGTCGTAGGTTCCGAAATCTCCGTCGTAACCGTCAATGACGATGTAATAGGTGTTGCCACCGATCAGCAACAGGTTGATCAGCTCCGAGCAGAAAGGCCCGAAAATCGGGTCGATGTCGTCGTTGCAAGCATACGGTGAACCCGGTGTAACCACATTCTCGTACACGAAGACCTTCGTGTCGTAGTCCGTTCCCGGATTGCACAGCTCGATGTCGACGAGATAGTTGACTCCTGGCGAGAATGAATACACGACGTCAGGCGAGTTCGAGGAGTAGGGACAGACCTCTTCGTAATCGTCGGTGAATCCCGCGTTGGATGCCAGATCGGCAAACGGCAGTCCCGCGATGACTGTCGCGGATCCCACATCATCACCGCCGACGGAGTTGATCGTGTTTTCGTTCGGGATATTCGCTACGCCCATATGCGCCTTCTTCGGCGGGGCCTCCTTCTTGGCACGCATCATGTCTTCCATCGACATCGTGCCAGCAGACTTCGCGATTTCCTGCGATAGCTGTTTTTGGTAATGGCGCGTGGTCGGGTCGACAACTTTTCCATCCGCGTTGAGCACGGGATCGCGACCGGCGTGGCCCATCGTATACAACGAGCCAGCGACAGCCACAATCAGGAGGGTGGTTCCTAGACCCATTCGCTTTACGGTGGTCATGAGCGACTCCCTTTCATGGGGTGTAGAAGGACACATGGTTCAGGTTATGAACCACAACAATGACACTTTGAGACGGTGTGCCACTTTCGGCACGAATGGCTAATCATTTGATTAGTATCGAAGCGAGCAACAGACTGAAAATCGTGTCGACCAAACTGGCGAGAACATCCTACAGACAGGAATAAGCAGAACTGGCCCATGGGGCCGTGCTTGTGCCTACCGCGCCCGAGGTTACATCAAGTTGCAAGACGGAACTTTCCCGAATAACGGAATCAGCAGCACGCATTGACCAACCCGACATTGAATTGCGTCAGGATTTCCAGATCAACGGACTCTGAGAGCACCTCCCCTCAGTACAGCTATGAAATTGACGGTTTGCTCCCACGCAGAACTACGCGGAGCGACGGTATATCACTTCCAGTAATGGAATAGCCCACACCCACCCAAGTGTCAAGACTTTTTGGCGCGAATTGCAGAAAAATCACGTAGAATCAGCTGGAGGGGCGTAGCCCAGACGCGGCGAGGTGCACGATGGCGGACGCACTCCGACGCAATTCTCATTGGTAAAGCGCGATCCTGTGGCTCCGGCGAGCCGCCTACGATCCGTATTTCTAAATAGCATGAATGGGCCTGAGATCATGTGGAAATGTTTGGTGTGCGGTCACATGTGGCCGGACCGGGGAGAAGCTCTTCCCCAATCCTGCACCAATTGCGGGGCTTCGAAGACGGAGTTCGAACTCGTGACCGAGGATTAATAGCCAGCCTGGTGACTATGGCTGGATACGTTGGCCCTGGCTAATACACATGACACTACTATAGTCGAAATAGTGTACGGGCGTTCTCGCTCATGATCGCGCTCTGAGCGTGGCTCGAGAGCCCGAGCCGATCCATAATCTCGGTTTGCTCCTCGAGAATCTGCCCTCGCCAGCCACGCGGGAAAAAGTCCGAATCACTGCCAAAGAGAATACGCCCGGGTCCGAAGACTTCTACAGTCCGCCCAAACGCATGTGCAAGATCTTCGAATTCCGACTGGTCCAGAACCCAATTGTTGGAAGACGACGTGTCGATGTACACATTGGAACACTGCAAACCAATTTTGAGCAATTGTGGCAACGTTCCGCTCCCAAAGCTCACCACCACAAATGGCACAGTTGGGAAATCGGCCGCCGGTTGGTGCAGGTCAGCGGCATCGGCATAGCGCCAATCGTAGACATCGGGCAAGCCCCACCAACGACGTGCAGCGACGCGTAGTCGTCCCAGGTGAGCGTACACAACCATGCGGTGCTTACGGGCCATCCTATAAATCGGGTACAGGCGCTCTGAAGCCAGTGAACACTTGAACATCGATGGGTAAAGCATGATGCCGCGGAATCCCCATTCCAGCGCCGCGTGTTCGACCAATTCCTCGGCGACTGCGATATACGGGTTCACGGTTGTGATTCCGATGAAACGGTCCGGATAGACGCGTAGGGCAGCGCTAACGGAAACTTCATCGCCAGGAATCATCGAAACGATGGCTGCGCGATTGACACCGTTGCGATCCATTTCGGTAACCCAACGCTCGGCGAGCCGAACCGGATCATGAGGCGGACATTCGAAATTGTGACGTTTGCACTGCTCGGCAATGAACGCTTCAACGTCTTGGTAAGAGTTTCGTTGCTGAGTGAGAAGTCGCAGGTAGTTGTGCGAGATGAAATGTATATGAGAATCAACAACTTCCATTAGGTAAGACTCCCAATCGGTTAATCGTTCACAACAGTGTGTGAAAATCGCGGCAGATGGAGGACTGCGCAACAACCAAGTGACAGTCAGAGCATGCAAACGTCAGGTTGATTGACCCAATCAGATCGAAGCATGAATACAACATGACATAATGTATATTCTCGGAACACGATGAGCGGACGAACCATGGACGGGCGGCACACAATATGGGGTATTCTCAACACATTTGGGGATGAATGCTCGGTCAAGTTATACTCCGCTCTTCACACGACGAGGTGTGCATGTTGTAAGGTACTACAGCGCCGACGCTTCAGGAGATTTACTTCGCCCTACACTTTAAATTCGTGAACGGCTGTACATTTGCTTCAATTCTCGTTGGTGTCGCGGAGCCCTCGTCCGCGTGATCCATTGACTGGTCTCGAGGGGGTTTGCGTGCAATACACCCTACCTCTCCGGGTGGTGGTTGGTACTGTAGAAGGACAGGGGCGACTTTCGAGTCGCCCTTTTTCTGTTAGAGACATTTGATGTTCAATTCGGGACCGGGGTCAGGGGCTACTCGGTGTGAGTTTATAGAGTAAGGCCGCCATGGCACCATGACGGCCTCGAGGAAAGAGTACTGGGGCAAAAGTGTGATCAGCTTCCGTATGGATAGTAACCCTCGACCATGCGAACCCGTCCCGTGGAAGCCAGGACATCGATCGTGTACGAGACGCTATTGTCGGCGGCCGTCAGGCAAATCGTGCCCGACTGATAGCACGTACCATCGGGATTGAAAATCACATCGTGGTTTGTGAAGGAATTGTGCGACATGCTGACCCGCATCCCGATTTGACCATTGGACATGACAGAATCACCATTCGTGTGGACATTGTCAGCGGGGCCGTTATCCAGAAAGACCGTCCAGACATTGTTGCCACCATCAAAACACACGCCAGCGGGCTCTTTGCGGGCAATAGCCAGAGCACGCGCTTCACGAAGCTTGGACACGACTTCTTTAACCTGCGCCTGCGATTCGAGACGTGGCATCTGTTCGAAAAACGAGGGCGCCGCCAATGATGCCATTAATCCAATCAGTACGAGCACGATCATCATCTCCATCATGGAGAAACCGCGTTCGCTGTGTATCGCTCGCAATGCTGCTCTCATATCAAAGCTCCCCTTAATGTCCAATCGTAAACATCATTCCCGTCCATGATGATGCAACCAGTGTGCCGTAACTCGCCTTGCAGTCCAGGATTGTGGGTTCCGCGTAACGTACTGTCATCCAACAGACTGTGAAGCGGCCCGCGACCTCCCTTCGGGGATTGGTTCACGCAGAGGGCGTATCTGTCCGAGTCTTGGCACTCGTGTGTGGGCGATTCCCCATACCGCCGAATTCGCGTGTTAACACCCAAAACGTCGGTGACGTCCTTTCCTCGTACGCAATGGAACGGTCCTCACCAAGGGAGGCAGTCATGAAACGGGCAGCATGGTTAGTACTCAGCATCACCGCGCCAATCGTCGTCTCATTGTTCCTGTCCGCGCATGATGCCCTTGCCGGCCCTCCCCTGCTTTGCCACGCACTTGAGATAGGGGACGCGAACTCGCTTCCGTGGGGCGATGGTGAGTGGGAGAACGGCAAGATTGAATGGACAGATGAGGACTTTGTCTCGCGCACACTTGCGCTCCTGTCACCTGATGCCGCAATCCTGACAAGAATGGAGACAATTCGTCGCGCCACGATCCACGCCGCCGAACATCCAAAAGCCGCGCGCGCACTCATGGCCGCGGTTCGGCTGCGTTTTGACAACGATGAATCGCCAGATGCCAATGTGCTCTTCGACTTAGGATACTTGAGTGCCGCTTACGCCCAAATGAACATTGTGACCGATCACAACGCTGTCGGCGTCACAGGTGGAAAACGGCAATCACTAACAGTACCGGAAGGATTGAGCGTCTACGATCTACTGCGCAAGTCAGCGTCACTCGCAAAAGATGCCGCGCCGGTAGAATTCGCACTTGCGCTCGTGACTATGTCGCCGCTCCACCCGGATCACAAGGGCCACATTCAGCGGGCAGTCTCAGGTGCATCCGAGGAGTCGTTGCTGGCAACCAACCTCGTGCAGCGATTCGGCCGCGCGGGCCAGAGCTTGGCCGACCTACGAACCTCTTTTGGAAATACGGGACATGGAGAGCGCCGTTGACCTTCGGTGGCCGGAAGGCCACCTTGCACATATGAACACGATGTCGACGGCCACAGCGCAGAGCGACAACGAGATTGTTGCGCGCGCCCGTACCGGCGACTCCGACGCTTTCGCCCGGCTTCACCGATCATACTCTGCCATGGTGCATGGGATACTGCTGGCACGGGTTCCACGGGGCGAAGTTGACGACCTGGCACAGGATGTATTCATCCAGGCCATGCAACGCATCCACAGCTTGCGCGACGACAATGCCTTTGGCGGTTGGCTGGCGATGATCGCGCGCAACCGTGCCACGGATTTTCACCGGCAGAAACGTGATGATGTCGAACTGCTCGATGACATTGCGCATGATCCGTCGTCCCACAACGATTCCGAGGCCGCACACATTCTGTTGTTGGTAAAATCTCTCCCCGAAGCATACCGGGAGACTTTGGTATTGCGATTGGTCGAAGGCATGACCGGACCGGAGATCGCCGAACGCACTGGCCTCACTCCCGGCTCGGTACGCGTAAACTTGCATCGCGGAATGCAGATGCTGAAAGAAAAGTTAGGATGGGCGTCATGAATCACGACAACGACTACCTATGGGATCGTTCCGGTCCGGAAGATCCTGATGTGAAACGTCTCGAGACGCTGCTTGGCGAATTTCGCCATACTCCCGCCGCCTCTCCCCTGCCATTGGAGAAAGACCGTCCAATCATGGTATGGTTGATGCTCCCGCTTGCGGCGGCAGCGACGTTTCTTATCGCCGTAATTGGCGGCAAGCCAACGACTGTCACGCCGATGCCGGAGTGGAGTGTGGAGCGGATCACGGGGGCGCCGATGACCTCGTCGGGACTTCTCGCCGATGGCGGTACTGTCACCGCTGGAGATTGGATCCAGACTGATGACACGTCGGGCGCCGTGGTTGACATCGGACTCATCGGCAAAGTCCAGATTGAACCGAACTCCAAGGTTCAGCTTCTCAGTACACGCCCGTCGGATAACCGGCTGTCGCTCACAGCGGGAACATTGCATGCAACCATTTGGGCACCGCCGCGTCTATTCTTTGTCGAGACCCCTGCGGCCACGGCAATCGATCTCGGATGTGCATACACTCTGAGCGTTGATGGTCAGGGACGCGGCCGGCTCTGCGTGACTTCGGGCTGGGTGGCACTGGAAAAAAATGGCCGTGAGGCCATTGTGCCATCAGGGGCTGTCTGCGAGACCCGACCAGGTATCGGGCCGGGAACGCCGTACTTTGGCGGAGCATCCGATGAATTCCGGTCGGCACTGGCGCGCTACGATTTCGAGGGTGCCGCACGTGCCGATCTCGAGACTGTCCTGCGTGAATCGAACATGTGCGAAGTGTTCACGCTCTGGCAGCTGTTGCCGGATGTCTCCGACGATTACCGCGGGTTGATCTTTGATCGTATGGCGCAGATACTGCCGCCACCATCCGGAGTAACACGGGAAGGTGTCCTTGCGCTCGACGAGAACATGATGCAGGTCTGGGGAGCCGAGTTTTCGCGCGAAGAGTTCATGCCGTGCCTGACATCGTGCACGGCGGACATCCTCGAACCGATCCAGGACTCACCAAGTTAAGAACCAATTATCGGGGGTACCATGACGCGGCTTTCACTTTTTGCGGTATTGGTAGTAGTGCTTTTCGCCGGAACGGTCGCGTCAGCCGAAACCTACATTTGCCCACCATGTGGAGCGCCATGCGACTCGATAAAGTTCGCCGCTGCCGGGGTCTGTCCCGGCTGCAACATGACACTGGTGGCCGAAAGCCAGATACGCGATGTCGCAATCATCGTATTTGAAGGCGTCGAACTGCTCGACTTCACCGGGCCATACGAAGTCTTCCATGGAGCGGGCGGATTGTTCCGTGTCTCAACCGTAGCCAACAGCACCGAAATGATCAGCTCGAACGCTGGTCTTGAATTCAAGCCTTCTCACTCTTTTGCCAACTGTCCTGCGCCGGACATTGTGATCATCCCAGGCGGGCATGTCAACGCCGTCATCGATGATCCCGCGGCGATGGCCTTCGTGAAAAGAGCGCTGCAGTCGTCGGAAATTGTCATGTCGGTCTGCAATGGCGCCAGGGTACTCGCCGAGCTTGAAGCACTCGACGGACTCACCGTGACCACCCATCACGGGGCGATAGCCAACCTGCGGAGTCGCGCTCCGAAGGCGATTGTGGTGGAAGACCGTCGCTGGGTCGACAACGGCAAGATCATCACGGCTGCGGGAGTTTCCTCAGGTATCGACGCAACACTGCATTTGATCGCGCGCCTTCATGGCAACGATGCCGCCCGCGAGGTCGAAGAGTATTTGGAATACACGCGGCGAGGTCAGTAAACGCGCTGCGATTCCAAACTGCTGCTAGCGCACTTACATGAGCTAAACGTCGGAATTAATTGACTCTGTATGAGTTAGTCCCTCTGTGCCCCGCGCAGTCTCATCCACTTCATCAGGTACTGACAAGCCGTCGAACTTCGTCGTTGTAATAGCACGATCTGCATCTTATTCCTTAGGTAACTGTAAGAAGAGTTGGACAATGAGGGTCGTCATTCGCCACTAAACTGGAGGGAATCATGCGCCTTATCCGCGGACTTCTTTGTGTCTCGACAATGTGTGCGCTCGGTTTTGTCAATGCCTCGGCGCAGGGCCTGACAGGCAGGATCGGAGTGGGCCCAATTGTTGGTGCGAGCATGCCGATTCAGTACTTGAAATCCGACGAAGGCGGCGGGATGGCCAAACTCGGATTTTCGGCCGGCGTCGCCGGTGAGTACTTCGTCAACGAGGACCTGTCGGTAGGCGGTCGCTTGATGTTCGACAAGTTTGGCGTGGATGTCGAGGGTGATGGAAGTGGGAGCTGGACCATGATCGAGTTCGGAGTCTTTGGCCGTTATCAGTTCATGCCGGGCCAGCCAACCCGTCCATTCGCGCGCGCCGGGCTGCTCATGGGAAGCGCCAAGGCAAGGTCTGAAAACGGGGTCGAGGTTGAGGGCTCCTATGGCATGTCGCCGGGTATCGAGCTGGCAGGTGGGGTGATCCATCAGCTCCAGCCCAATCTCTCTCTGTTTGGCGAGCTCGGTTGGACGGCGCTCGCGACTGATGGCAAGGATATCGACGTCACTATCGATGGTGAAGATGTCGAGCCCCCGATTGAATCTGAAAAGCATCTCCAATGGGTCGGCCTGAAAGTCGGAGTCATCTTCCTGCTCGGAGGCAGTGCTCAGTAGTCCGATCGACTTATGAATTCATCATGGGCGGGCCGTTGGCCCGCCCTTTCTTTTTTGCCGCACGGGGTATACACCTAATGAGTTTCGGGGCGGATCGATTTGGATTTCAGGATTCGTTGGACCGGGCCCGCAACTACCGTTGACAAATCGCGCTCCAGATGATTGCATATGCCCGCTTGGGGCCGTGTCCTGCCAACGCGGCCAAGCGGAGAGAACGGGCAGAACATCCGCATAACGCGGCATCTACCAAGGAGCAGTGTCATGGGCGACAAGGGTAAGAAGGACAAGGGCAAACGCGAAGTGCAGAAGAAAAGCGTCCTTGACCCGAAGGAAAAGAAGAAGCTGAAGCGCGAAAAGAAGAACAAGTAGTCTGAGCGCAATCGAACCGAAGTGGCCCTGATCCTTTCTGGAGTATCAGGGCCGCTTCCATTACGGTACCTCTTCCACTTCCCGCTCGATTACGACCGTGAGATCGGACGCGATAGCGCCTACCGCGACGAGGATGGTCACGATCGGTGCCACAATGATACTGGCGGCGCCGATCGCGCCGGCAGCCAACGCGGGCAAGTCGACAAGGGTTTTCCCGTCTTTATTCTTGATAATCACGCGACGGATCTTGCCCTCGCGGCGTACTTCCTCGAAAATGCGTTTGAGCTCTGCGCCCACCTGATCGGCGGCATCCTTGAACTCGGCTTTGACCTTCTCCCCTGAGATCTTGAACTCTTCGAACCGTTGATTCTCTGTCATTGCGCACCTCGCTACCACGTATGTTTGGTCGTCACTCAGACGACGCGATCCGCCAAATGTGGGTTTCGAACTGTATACGCCGCGACTTCGCATTCCGCTCACACATTTCACGGAGCCCCTGTAAGCCGCCATGAATTCTCGAGCAGATATGTCCACTCGTCACTCGAGGCGCCTTTGAAGAAGTCCGCGTTACGGCGTAAGGCGCCCCGCGTAAAACCAAGACGCTCGAGGAGACCGATCGACGCGCGGTTACGCGTGTCGAGCTCTGCCCAGACACACGAGACACCCGATTCGAACAATGCGGCGATCACCGCCGTGCACGCTTCGGTCGCGTAGCCTTGCCGCCAGAAGGGAACGCCGATTTCGTAGGCAAGTTTGGCGCGTTCATCTTCGCTCAGGGTGATCTGGATACATCCGATGCAAGCTCCTTGCGACACTTCGCGGACTGCCCAATTAAACCACCCCTCATCGCCCTCTGGTGATTGACGGGCGGAAAGGAATCTGTACCGCGACGAAAGCATTTCCAATGATTGGGGAGGCTCCTGTGGAATGTAGTCGAACATGCGTGGATCGGAGTAAAGATTGAATAGTTCGGCTGCATGCGACTCAACCAACGGCTCAAGCCGAAGCCGCGCAGTTTCAAACAACGTACTTCCTATGATCCTATGGCGAGTCCACATGGCCTGTTCGCTGGCGGAATCCTAAGAATATCAACGCGACATGACAGCGTGATGGTAGCCGAACATGAAAAGGCACTCAAGTTGTATACGTGGGCGTCGGAGCACGTCAGGAAAGCCGAACCACCCCCGGGAGCACACGCAGCCGCCGGGCAGAACACATTCTCTGTTAATGCGTTACGTCGCGGTCTTGAGAATTCTCTTTAGCTATGACACTTCTTTGACGTTGCAGTGTAGAATACAGTAACAGCCAGCACAACCCGTTTCACTCCATTTAAACAGA
>Ga0307505_10002076_pt1 | contig 14624 bp, 13 predicted proteins | sample 23_S_MG_FD_202183 | JGI IMG/M metagenome (GOLD analysis project Ga0307505, IMG submission 202183) | Soil microbial communities from Populus trichocarpa stands in riparian zone in the Pacific Northwest, United States - 23_S | ecosystem: Environmental > Terrestrial > Soil > Riparian zone > Trees...
ACGGTCGCAAGCAAAAGGTCCCCGTAACTGTCTTCCTTGTAAATGGCGTCAAGTTGCAGGGTATTGTCACCTGGTTCGACAATTTCTGCCTGCTGCTCCGCCGCGATGGCATGTCGCAACTGGTTTACAAACACGCCATTTCAACCATCATGCCGGGAGGGCCCATAACCCTGTTTGACGAAGAAAGCGGCGGCGCGTGAAGTCCAGAAAACACGCGAAATCCGGTGCCGGCGTAGATTTCCAAATAGAAGGCCCAGAGCTTACCCGCGCTGTGGTGGTCCATGTTGAGCGCAAAAGCCGCGCCGAAGCCAGGGCAACCGACCGGGACGCCCAAAGCAAGCTGGCCGAAGCCATAGGCCTCGCCGAAGCCATCGATCTCGATATTGTTGACACCATGGTGGCACCCCTTTTGTCGCCGAAGCCCGCGACCTTTATTGGCTCGGGCAAGGTGGCGGAAATTGCCAAGCGCGTGGCCGATGCGGAAGCCGAACTGGTGGTCGTCAATGCCCAGCTTTCGCCGGTTCAGCAGCGCAATCTGGAAACCGAATGGAAGGCCAAGGTGCTGGACCGAACCGGGCTCATCCTGGAAATCTTCGGCCGCCGGGCGAGCACGAAGGAGGGCATCCTTCAGGTTGAACTCGCCCATTTGAATTACCAGAAAAGCCGGCTCGTGCGCTCATGGACCCACTTGGAACGTCAGCGCGGCGGCTTCGGTTTCATCGGCGGCCCCGGCGAAAGCCAGCTTGAAATGGATCGCCGCCTGATCCAGGAACGCATTTCCAAGATCAAGGGCGAGTTGCAGACGGTTGTCAAAACCCGCGATCTGCACCGCAAGGGCAGGGAGCGCGTGCCCTTTCCCATTGTTGCGCTGGTGGGCTACACCAACGCCGGAAAATCCACCCTCTTCAACAAGCTCACTTCGGCCAATGTGCTGGCCAAGGATTTACTTTTCGCAACCCTTGATCCGACCATGCGCAATATCACCTTGCCAAGCGGCCGGACCATTATCCTCTCCGATACGGTAGGTTTCATCTCCGAACTTCCCACCACGTTGATTGCATCTTTCCGCGCGACGCTTGAGGAGGTGCTTGCAGCGGACATCATCCTTCATGTCCGTGACGTCAGCCATGATGAAACCGAGGCCCAGAGCCATGATGTCAATCTCGTGCTGGAAGAGCTCGGTATCCACGAGGACCGCCGCAGCCAGATCATCGAAGTCTGGAACAAGGCCGATCTTCTGGACCCACACGCGCTGGCAACCCGCGAAGCCCAGGCCCAGCGCCGTGATGATTGCGTGCTGGTGTCATCCCTTGACGGCCAGGGCATTGAGGAGCTTTTGGAAAGAATCGAAAAGCGCCTGGCGAAGAAAAGCACCGTCTATGAAATCATGATCGATGCGGAAGACGGAAAGGGCATGGCCTGGCTCCATCAGCGCGGCGAGGTTCTGGGGCGCAAGGCCTATGCTGACGGGCGAACCAAGTTGTCTGTCAGGTTTGATGCGGATACGGCGGGGCAGGCCCAGTCAAAATTCGGCAAGGCCATGAAGGCCAAAGCCTAGCCCAAATGTTTCTCGAAGTCCTTTGCCGCCTCCCACAACGCGTCCATTTCCTCCAGGCTTGAATCTTGCGGAGCTTTGCCGCGCTTTTCCAGTTCGAGCTCGATGTGCCGGAACCGCCGCGCGAACTTCGCGTTCGTGGCCCGCAGCGCCTCTTCCGGGTCAATCCCCAGGTGCCGCGCCACATTGGCCAGCGCGAACATGAGGTCGCCGAACTCGGAAGCCTTATCAGCGTCCGGTGCCGCGCGGAATTCTGCGATCTCTTCGGCAATCTTGTCATAGACATTGTCGACGCTTGGCCAGTCAAAACCCACCCTGGCTGCCTTTGCCTGCAGCTTCAGGGCACGGGTCAAACCGGGCAGGGCCAGCGGCACCGAGGCCAGCAATCCCTCCGGCAGCGCCTTGGCCCGTTCCTTAGCCTTCATGTCCTCCCAAAAGCCCTTGGCAAGCGTGGCGGACTTCGCCGCCTCGTCGCCGAACACATGCGGATGCCGCCGCAGCATCTTGGTGTTGATCGCCTCCAGCACGTCATCGAACGTGAAAGCGCCTTCCTCGGCGGCCATCTGCGCGTGATAGACGCTTTGCAGAAGAAGGTCGCCGAGTTCCTCGCACAGGTCGGCCCGGTTGCCCCGCGCAATCGCGTCCTGCACCTCGTAGGCTTCCTCGATCGTGTAGGGCGCTATGGTCTCAAAGCTCTGCTCCAAATCCCATGGGCAGCCCGTGCCCTTCGTGCGCAGGGCCTTCATGATGGCAAGCAGCGTCTCGATGCGCCGTGGGTCCATCTGGGCTGGGTCAGTGGTCATGTTCCTCCATTCGCATAATATATATTATGGAATATTTTACGATACGTGTTGAGACGCGCCAAGTCAGGATTATTTGCCCCCATCAAAGGCTTGCCCCAATACCCTCATTACCGAGGTAAGGCCTGCTTGGGCCATGTCTTGGCCTCGCAGACGGCAACCTTGTTGTAGTCCTTGTCCCACTCCATGCGCTGGCAATCGAACCAGTACGGTGTCTGCGCGGCCCAGGCCGTGCTGCCGAACTTGGTTTTCAAAAGCTGCTGGGCGGTCTCTGAATAAGCCCGGTGGCGGCCGTGCCAGTTGCAGCCATAGCGCGTTGTCTTGACCGCCAGCGCCAAGGCCTCCGGCGCTCCGTCGTCGCCCTTGCTGGCCTTGCCCCAGCGGATGGCGGACTGGCTCAGCAGCCGTGGCGCGCTGGGCATGCTTGCGAGCGCTGCAACCTCTTTCCAGTTCACGGCCTTGACCATCGGATGCCCCTTCAGCAACCCGTCCATCTTGGCGGTCAAGCGGTCCCGCAGCTTCTGGTCATAAACGGCCGTAAGGCCGAGATAGCTGTAGTCATCGCTGTCGATCATGCCGGCGCTGGCGTTCAGGTCGGCGCGCAGCGCCGCCAGCTGACGGTCGGTCTGCAATGGGCACCACCAGTTGCGGTCGTTATGATCGCCGGAGGTCACGTCGCTCCAGTCGTCGACGTTTTCGAGTGATGACCAAAGCTCCGGCGCGTTAACGAGAATGCCCATACGCGGGTTGCGCAATATGGTTAACAGCCGCTGCCGTTCAGGTCTGAGTTTTGGGAATTCCGCCGCGATCCTGTCAGCGCTTTCCTTGAGCTTCGGATTGGCCGCATAGAGTTTGTCGGTGTCAGCGGCCGTCGGGGTTCCGCCGCGCGCGTAGCCCCGCGTCCATGCAACACGCGTCAGCAAGGCCTTCTGGTCGCCTGAGAACATCGGGTCATCAGCAAGCGCCCACAAGATTTTGGCAGGCAGGAAATTCAGGATTGGAGTGGCGGTCTTCTGGCTGTTCAGCGCCAGCGCCGCCTTCCAGTGGGCCTCGTCTTCAGCCACCCAGCCCATGAAATCTGAATAGCCGTCTGTCACGCCCGGGTTCATGCTGGCGGGAATCGCGGACATGTAGGTGGGCGTCAGCAGCCTGTCGCGCATCTTGCGACCTTCCGCAGCCATCCCCTGCCCCACCAGATATTGCCCGAGTTTCTGCACAACATTGTACTGATAAAAGGATGATGCCTTGAGCGGCAGCTTGCCAAGTTCGTCATAGGCCTGGTCGAAGTGCCCTGTTGCCGCCGAAACGCGCACCGCCTGTGCCAGATAGGTGCCGAGTGCCGCCGTTTCCGGCGCATCGCCGCAGGATTTCTGCGCGGCATCAAAGGCCCCGCGCACTTTGCCCCACAACGCCTCACGCGTAACGTCATCAGGCTTGGCGCGCAATGTGTTGAGCACATCAAGCGGCAGTACCGGAATTTTAGCCCCGCTTGGCGTCACCGCCATGACCTGGTCAAGGTAGCTGGCGGTGCGCTGCTGCCACTTGGGGCCGACGAGTGACCATGGCGCCGTGTCATAATATTCCTGAAGCGTTTGCCCCGCCATTATCCACAGCGCCATGGGGCGTTGCCGGGATGCATCAAAGATAGCCTTCGAGATCGTGGGATTTTCCGGCAGCGTTCCGCTCAGCCACCAGTCCTGACGCTTGCCCCGGATGCCCGCATAGTCGATGTCGTTGAGCGCCCAGCCATAATCAGACTTCAGTTTGTCCGAAGCGAGAATGTCTTTGGCCGGTGTCTCAATGACCTGTATGGAGTCATCGATCAGCGTGGTCCAGCCTGCCGGCGTGTCTTCAAGATTGGCGATAAAACCCAGAAGCTCCTGGGTGATGACATGGACGGAGGCGAGCGCTGGATCCGCCAGAATGGCATTGGCCTCGGCCCGGGCCGCTGCGATATCTTTTGAGTTCGCCAAGAGGTTGGCAATGTTGTAGCGCGCCGCTGCCTTGTGCGGCGAGTCCGTGGCAGCGATAGCGCGGAACAGTTCGATGGCTCTTGGTTTATCCTTGTAGAAGGCAATCGATGCTTCCTGATAGGCCCGGTCCTCCGCCTGCATTGTGGGATGCGACGGATCAGTTTCCGCGGGTTCCGGCAGCGCCGTATCGGCCGTATCAGGACTGCTGCAGACCTGCAGGACCGTTCCCTGAACCTTCAGCCACTGCTGCACATAGGGATTATCCTTCCCCAGCGTCGCAATCCGGCTTTTCAAGACCTGCAGCGGATAGCCGATGCGGCAGTCATACCCCACCTCCTGAACCGCCTGCCCTGGAGGCAAAGTCGCGGCAACCAGCCTCTTCCATGCATCCTGGTTCTGCCAGGTGTCGGAACCGCTATAGGAGGGTTCAATCATCGGGTCGCCAAGGCCGCTCAATACTCTCCAGGTGCGGGCGCTGAAGGGATTGCTGGCATAGGTGTCAACCATGGCCGACAGCTTGGCCGGGTCGCAAGCCTCCTGCGCCAGCGCAGAACTCGAAAACAGCATCAAGGCACTGAGAGCGGAAACGAGTTTGGTATTCATCTTAAGCATCCCCGGGAATCACAGCGGCAGTTTAAGACCGTCATAGGCGGGTTCAACGCCCGCTGGAAGCTCGGCCCGCAGCGTATCATAATCCATATCGTTGTGCATATTGGTGAGAACTGCCCGCCTGGGCTTGAAGCGGTCAATGGCCCGCAGCGTGTCCGCCAGGCAGAAGTGGCTCGGATGAGGCCCCCGTTTCAGCGCATCCACGAGCCACAGGTGCAGCGCCGAAACATAGGGAATGCTCGCCTCCGGAATGCCGTTGAGATCTGGCGTATAGGCAGCATTCCCGACACGGAAACCGAGCGCTTCAATGTGTCCGTGCTGGACCGTGAAAGGAGCCAGGGTAATGGTCCCGCCTGCCCCGGAGATGGCCACTTCCCGGCCCGCTTCCATGATATTTGCAACCACGACGGGCGGATAGTCGCTGCCCGCTGCCATTTCAAAGCAATAGGCAAACCGCCTCTTGAGCATTGCCATCGTCGGTTCGTCCGCCCAGATTGGAACGCGCCGCCGCTGGCGCAAAAAGAACCCGCGCAATTCATCGATGCCATGGGTATGGTCCGCATGCTCATGGCTGAAGCACACCCCGTCGATTTCACCCACGCCCGCACTCAGCATCTGTTCGCGCAGGTCCGGCGATGTGTCGATCAGGACCCGGGTTATCCCGGAAACTCCGGCTTTCTCAAGCAGGATGGAGCAGCGCCGCCGCCGGTTTTTGGGATTGGCGGGGTCGCACAGCCCCCAATCGCCGCCGATGCGGGGAACCCCGCCCGATGAGCCGCAACCCAATATGGTCAGCGTCACCGTCATATGAACCGTTCGGGCCGTGAAATCTTGGAAAACAGCCGGAAAAAATTGTCATTCGTCGCCTTGGCCATGGTCTCAGGCGAGACTCCTTTAACAGCCGCCAGATGTTCCAGTGTTTTGACGACAAACGCCGGCTCATTGGATTTGCCGCGGTGCGGAACCGGCGCCAGATAAGGCGAGTCCGTTTCCACCAGCAGTCTGTCCATCGGCACCGCCGCCGCAACCGACCGTAAATTCTCCGCGCTCTTGTAGGTGAGGATGCCGGAGAATGAGACATAAGCACCAAGCGCCAGCCCCCGCTGCGCCAATTCCAGCGAAGACGTGAAACAATGGAGCAATGGCTTGAATGCCCCCTGCTTCATCTCGTCTTCCAGAATATTCGCCACATCCGCGTCGGCCTCGCGCGCATGGATCACCAGCGGCAGGCCTGTCTCCCGCGCCGCCGCAATGTGGGCGCGAAAGCCTTGCGCCTGCGCCTCCCGCGGGCTCAGGTCATAGTGGTAGTCCAGCCCCGCCTCGCCAATACCCACCACCTTGGGATGCTTTGCGAGTTCAACAAGCTCGGCAACTCCGACATCAAGTTCCTCATGCGCGTGGTGCGGATGAGTGCCAACCGTGCAAAAAACAGTGGCATTGTCTTCAGCGATGCGCAGCAGCTGCTCGAATTGCCTGACTCTTGTGCCGATGGAGACCATCAGCCCCACGCCGGCCGCCTGGGCATTGGCCAGAACCTCGGGAAGGCGTTCCTTCAATCCATCATAGTCAAGATGGCAATGGCTATCGACGACGAGAAAGCTCAACTCTTTGCCGGGGCTTCCCCCTCCTCCACATAACGCGGGAAAATCGGCTGGGGTGCCGGCAGCGCCCCGCCCGAAACCAGCCGCTTCGGCAAATCCGAAAAGCCACGCGCACTCACGCCCAGCAGGTCAAGCAGTTTCGCCGCCGACTGCGGCACATAGGGCTGGATAAGTATGCCGACAATGCGCAATACCTCCGCCGTCACGTAGAGTACCGTTCCCATCCGCGCCGGATCGGTCTTCTTCAGAGCCCATGGCTCCTGCCCGGCGAAATAGCGGTTCGTGTCGGCCACCACCTTCCAGATCGTATCCAGAGCCCGGCTGATGGCGAAATCCGCATGGTGTGCCCTCACCTCCGCCAGCAAGCCATCGGCCGATGCCAGAATTTCCCTGTCAGCATCCGTCAACGCCCCGCAAGCCGGAACCTTGCCGTCGCAGTTCTTCGCGATCATCGAAAGCGAACGCTGCGCCAGGTTGCCCAGGTCATTGGATAGATCCGCATTCATCCGCGCCACGATGGCTTCATGGCTGTAATTGCCGTCCTGGCCGAAGGGCACCTCACGCATGAAGAAATAGCGCACCGGATCAACCCCGTATTCCGCCACCAGATCAGCCGGCGCCACCACATTGCCAACCGACTTCGACATCTTCTCGCCGCGGCTGAACAGGAAGCCATGCACCACAATCTGCTTCGGGACCGGCAGCTTCGCCGACATCAAGAATGCCGGCCAGTAAATCGCATGGAAACGGGTGATGTCCTTGCCGATCACATGGGCGCTCGCCGGCCAGAACTTCGCCTTGGCCGCCTTCGCATCCGGATAGCCCGTTGATGTGATATAATTCGTCAGCGCATCCACCCAAACATACATCACATGCTTGGGATTGCCCGGAACCGGAATGCCCCAGTCAAACGTCGTGCGGCTGATCGAAAGGTCGTTCAGCCCGCGTTTGACGAAGGCAACGATCTCGTTTTTGTATTTCTCCGGGACAATGAAGTCCGGATGGGCTTCATAGTAATCTAGCAAAGGCTTGGCATAGGCCGAGAGCTTGAAGAAATAGCTTTCCTCCTCCACCCATTCGACCGGCGTTCCGGTTTTGGTGGAATATTTTTTGCCCTCGCGCTCTTCGATCTCATCCTCGTCGTAATAGGCTTCGTCGCGCACCGAATACCAGCCGGAATACTTCGACAGGTAGATGTCGCCGTTGGCCTCCATGCGCTTCCAAATGTCCTGCACGGCTTCGCGGTGCCGTATCGAGGTCGTACGCACGATATCATCCGCCCGGGCGTTCAGCAGGTCGCCCATTTCTTCAAACTGCGCTGCCGTGCGGTCGGCCAATGCCAAGGGTGTGAGGCCCTCGCGCACCGCGGTCTGCTGCATCTTCTGCCCATGCTCGTCCATGCCGGTGACAAACAGCACATCAGCCCCGTCAAGCCGGGCAAACCTGGCCATCACATCGGTGGCAATGCGCTCATAGGCATGGCCGATGTGGGGCGCCCCGTTGGCATAGGGAATGGCCGTGGTGATCAGGTAGTTCTGCTGTGGCATGAGGTCCGTGACTTCAGTTGGGATTAGGCCGTCTTCATGGCCTCGTTGATCAACGACAAAGCGTTAATAACGGCCTGACGTCTGTCGAGATTTAGGGCATTTGTCTGCCGAATGGAATGGCCTATTGCCGCATGGGCCTCAGCCCATCCGAGGCCGCCCCCAGCTAGGCCGGCCTTGCGCGCCTGAGAGCCGATCCAGCCTTCCAGCAGGTTGAAAAACACCTCAAAATCATCTGCCGTGCTGGTCCGGCTGCCGAAGCGGTTGCCAAATTCCACCAGTGAAACAGAACTCATCCGCGTCGCGCCCAGAAAGGCTGCGAAGGACTTGGCCCCCGCCGAGTTCAGGAACTCAAGCCCCCTGCCCGGGCTTCCGCCTGAAAGCTTCACCGCGATCTCCAATGCCTCGCGCTCAGGCGGTTCCTCCAGCGGCAGGCCTGTAAGGATCTCCGTTGTATCGCTTTGCGAAAGCGGTTGCAGGTCAATCCGCATGCATCGCGAACGGATGGTGGGCAGCAACCGCCCCGGCTGGTTGCACACCAGAAGCAGCAGGCAATTTGGCGGTGGCTCTTCAATAAGCTTCAGAAGCGCATTGGCCGATGCGTTGTTCAGGTCGTCCGCCGCATCGATGATGGCTACCCGCCAGCCCCCGCTTCCCGCCGTGAGGTCAAAAAAATCGGAAAGCAGGCGGGCATCATCGACGGCCAACTCGGATTTCAGTTTCTTGGTTTTGCTGTCCCACCGGCGTTCAAGTACAAACAGGTCGGGATGCGAGCGTGACGCCAGCCAATGGGCCGTGCGCGAGTGAGGGTCGATGCCCAGATCGTCCGACGCGGAAGCTCCGCCAGCCAAGGCAAACCCGGCGAAACGATAGGCCAGCGTCGCCTTGCCAATGCCCTTGGGGCCTGAAATCAGCCAGGCGTGGTGCAGCTTGCCGGACGCAAAGGCCTGCCGCATCTGCTGTTCCGCCGCGGCGTGCCCCAGAAGGCGCCTTGCCTTGCGTGGATGCCACTCGACCTCGCGCGGGTCCTCGCTGTCCTCAGCCATGAAACATCGGCTCCACGGCGGCATGGATGCGCGCTTTGACGTCGTCAATGGCGCCGGATGCATCAATGACCTTGCAGCGCTTTGGCTCGGCTGCTGCGATCTTCAAAAATCCCGCACGAAGCCGCTGGTGAAATTCAAACCCCTTGCGTTCGTAACGGTCTTCCGATCCATCGGCTCTGGTCCTGGCCCTCGCAAGGCCCATTGCTGGATCGATATCCAGGATCAGCGTCAGTGCCGGCCGTGTCTGGCCGACGATGGAGGTTTCAAGTGCATCAAGGAGTTTCATGTCGCAACCGCCCGCATAACCCTGGTAGGCCCGCGTGGAGTCGCTGAACCGGTCACAAAGTACAAGTTTTCCGGAAGCCAGCGCCGGCCGGATGACCTCCTGCAAATGCGATGCGCGGGCCGCATAATTCAACAGCGCCTCCGCCTCGGCTGTCCAGCGGCCAGGTTCGCCGTTGACCAAAAGGGCGCGCAAGGCCTCGGCCTCGGGTGTTCCGCCGGGTTCCCGCGTCTGGATAAAGGGAATGCCGCGAGTTGCGAATGTCGCCGCCAGCAGTTTCAACTGTGTCGATTTTCCCGTGCCCTCGCCGCCCTCAAACGTAACGAATGTTCCGGGCATCCTAGCCGCCAAGCGCCAGAATCAGCAGGCTGTCCATGGCGCGGCTCCAGATTGAATCAACCGCCGCTACGTCACTTGCTGTTTCCACCTGAACATCGGCAATCGCCTTCCCGTCCATGAGGAACCTGACCGTGCCAATCGGCGCGCCGGCTTTCACCGGAGCGATAAGCGGCCCCGCATAGGTCAGCTTCACCTCAACGTTTTCCTGCTCCTTGGCCGAAAGCGCCAGGCGAAGATCCTGTTTGATCACCAAATCCACCCAGCGCGACGTTCCGCCCCAGACCCGCGCCTTGCTCACCACGTCGCCAGCCGCATAGACATCCACTGTCTTGAACTGGCGGAAGCCCCAGTCCAAAAGCTTCTGCGCCTCTTCCTTGCGCTGGGCGATTGATGAGAGCCCGGCCACAACAAGGATCAGGCGGCGGCCATCGCGCACCGCGGAGCCCACAAGGCCATAACCGGCATCGCGGATGTATCCGGTTTTCATACCGTCAGCCCCGGGATAATCCAGCAGCAGCGGATTGCGGTTCTTCTGGGTGATTTTGTTCCAGGTGAATTCCGGCTTCCCGTAAATTTTGTAATACTCCGGGAATTCCGAAACGACATAGCGGGCGAGGATCGTGAGATCGCGCACACTTGCCCGGTTTTCCGGCTTTGGCAGGCCGGTCACATTCCTGAACACCGCGTTCTGCAGGCCCAGTTCCTTCCCGCGCTGCGTCATGCGCGCGGCAAATTCCTCTTCCGATCCGGCCATGCCTTCGGCGATTGCAATGCACGCGTCATTGGCCGACTGGATCATGGCCCCGTGCATGAGGTCGATAAGCTTTACGTTTGTGTTGACGTTGGCAAACATGGTGGAACCACCCGATGCAGTTCCTCCCCGCTTCCAGGCATTCACGCTGATCTTGAATTCCGTATCTTCGCTCACGGTGCCGGCCTTCAAGGCCTCGAACACCATTACCATGGTCATCAGCTTGCTCATGCTGGCGGGCTGCACGAGTTCATCGGCATTCTTCTCGAAGAACACGGTCCCGGACTTTGCGTCGATGAGAATTGCGTTTGGCGCCGTGGTTTCAAACGGCAGCACATCCTGGGCAAAAACGGCGCCTGATGCGGCAAGAAACACGAGCCACAGGACAGTTCCCAGGAAGATCCGAATGCCGTTCACACTTCACCTCATTGAAGTGTGAACCTACTGACCTTTCACGACAAAATCAACGCGAAGCTTCTATTGCAGCGCCGCTTGCCGCAAGTGCGATTCGAGCAGGTGCGCATCGGGCAGGCCGTAGCCATGAACCTGGTTGAGCGCGATTTGCGCGTCGTTGAGGTTGTCGAAAGGCCCCACACGCATCCGGTAAACCGGGCCGTCATTGCCCATCAACTCTGCGACTTGGACCGGACCGATGTTGACAAATTCCAGGCGCAGCCGTTCCGCATTGTCAGGGTCGGCAAAGGTCCCGGCCTGAACAAAGTAATTCACAGGGCTCGGAACGTTTGGCTCGAACTGCGCGATTGGCTCCTCCATGTTGGCCTGATAGGCGCCCTGCTCCACGGGATCAGCCTCCGCCAGCTGCACAGGCTCTGCACGGCGTTTGCCGCCCGCCGCGGCAATCATCTGGCGCAGCGGCGTACCCCTTTCAAGTTCCTGATTCATCGCCATGAGATTTGAACCGTCGTCATTGAGCGGCGCCGGGCCAATATATTGCACGCGCACCGTGGCGGTGCCTTGCCGCTTGAATCCAAGGGCCGAGGCCGACTGCTTGGAAAGATCAATGATGCGCGGGCCGACGAAGGGGCCACGGTCATTGATCCGGACGACAATCGTTTTGCCATTGCTGACATTTGTGACCTTGGCATAGCTCGGCAGAGGCAATGTCGGGTGTGCAGCCGTCAGGCGGGTCATGTCGAACCATTCACCGTTTGAGGTCATGCGCCGGTTGAACGCCTCGCCATACCAGGAGGCCGGGCCGGTCTTGTCGTAGTTGGGCTGTTCCTTGGGCTTGAACCAGCGGCCCGCAACTTGGTAGGGCTCGCCAACATGATAGCGCCCGCCGCCCATTGGGACTGGGCCATCGCCCTTGTAGCGAGGGCTGCCGATGCCGGCAAACGGGTCTCGTGACGCGGTTTTATTTGATGAGCAGCCGGAAATGGTCAGACTCATGGCCAACAGGATGCACGAAACACTGAGCAACTTACGCATACAGACTCCACCAGGGCCCCAAGCCCCCTTTGCGTTGCCGCAAAGCCACAGCATTAGTTTTCGCGCGAAGTGCGTAAAATTTTAGTTGAATTGTTTGGTTAACTAATCGCTAACGCTCAATTTAAGGTGACTGGCGCCACGGGCGGCGCGCCTGCCGGCGTGAGTCGCGCCAGATTTGCCTGGGCCGACTCAATGCCCTTTTCTGCCGCCTGCTTGTAGAAGCTTGCGGCTTTGGTGCGGTCCCTGGCCACGCCCCAGCCCATTTCATACATGCCACCGAGATTGTTCAGGCCCCAGCCGTCACCCTGCTTGGCGGCAGACTCAAACAGCTTGAAAGCCTCGCTGACATTCCGTTCAACACCCTTGCCATTCAGGTACAAGATACCGAGATTATTCTGCGCAACGGCAAGTTTCCCCTCGGCTGCTTTGCGGTACCATTCAACGGCCTTGGCTTCATCGACGGGGACGCCCAGACCATTTTGGTAGGCGTGGCCAATGGCATTCATCGATTCCAGATGCCCACTGCTGGCTGCGGCCTCGTAAAGCTTGGCCGCCGTCGGCAGGTCCTTGGTCAGGCCTTTGGCCCCCTTGCTCACCAGCCGGGCCAGGCGGAACTCCGCTTCGATATTGCCTTTTAGAGCCGCCTCCCTGTACCACCTGGCAGCCTCGACGATATTCTTCTTCGCCTCCTTGCTGCCGTTTTCAAGGGTGCTCGCCACCGCCATTTGGGCCTCTTCATCGCCTACTTCGGCGAGGTCCAGTTTCTTTGAAAAAGGAAGCTCTTCGAGCGTTTGGGCGGCTGCGATTGGGGCGCCACCGAGCATCAGGACAAGAAGCGAACTAACAAAAACACGTTTCATGGGACTGACTTACCCTCGAAAAGCACATTTTGAAATACAATCATGACAACAATCTGGCATTGTTCAATTTCGGCGGACAAAGACCATGGTTTTACAGAAGGGCCCGACACAGCCCTTCACCTTCATGTTGCTGCCGGAGAGTTTCATGTAAGAAGAATAGGTTCTGCCATCGTCGGCATTGTAGATGGTCCCACTCCACCTATTCTCGCCTGCAGGCCTCATGTTTGCAAGGATTGTAAGCCCCATCAGCGGCCGGTTGCGCAGGGACTCATTGGGGTTCTTTCTGTCAACTTTGGGCTTGCCCTCCTTGTTGAGAGGCTTCGCCAGGCCAACGATCGCCCCGCAAAGGCTTGCTCCGCAAGGCGTGATTCGTACCGTGACTTTGCCGCTGTCCAGCATCCAAACACCGTTGGCGCCTTCACCTGCCAGCGCAAGTCCTGATAAAGCCACGGAAAAAACCCCTGCGATTCCCAGTTTCCTCAGTAATTTCAACGTCCGCCTCCTTCAACACTTTCTATCGGCGACCATGCTTTCAAGGCAATTGTACGGCGTTCATAACTCGGCTAGTTTCCCGCTTCTTGAATATAGCAAAGGAAGCAGGTCATGAGCAACGTCACCAACCTCAGCCGCCATCGCAGCCATGACTCAAACGAATGGCAATTGCGTGTTGACCTTGCGGCGGCTTTTAGGCTGGCTGCCAGAAATGACTGGCACGAAGCCGTGGCCAATCATTTCAGCCAGGCCGTTTCAAATGACGGCAAGAAATTCTTGATGAACCCGCGCTGGCGCCATTTTTCCAAGGTGAGGGCCTCGGAGCTGCTGCTCCTTGATACGGACGATCACTCCACCATGGAAAAGCCAAACGCCCCGGACCTCACCGCCTGGTCGCTCCACGGCAGGCTTCATGCCCTGCTCCCCCAGGCCCGCTGCATCATGCATTTGCATCCGCCCTTTGCCACTGCCATTGCCTCGCTCGCCGATCCCGACGTAAAGCCGATTGACCAGAATACCGCGCGCTTTTTTAACCGGGTGGCCTTTGACATGGACTATGGTGGCATGGCCAACACCGATGAGGAAGGCGAACGCATAGCCCGCCTCATGGGCAACAAGTCCATCATGATGATGGGCAATCATGGCGTGCTGGTCTGCGCCGCAACCGTCGCCGAAGCCTACGATCTCACGTACTATCTGGAGCGCGCCTGCCGCAACCTCGTGCTGGCTTATCAGACAGGCCAGCCGCTTCATGTCATGAGCCCCAAGGTGGCTGAAAAGACCGCGCAGGAGTGGGAAGCCGACCGCGAGCAGTTCCACGCCCATTTCGTCGAGATGAAATCCATCCTGGATGCGACCGACGCAAGCTATGCCGAATAGGGCTTGAAACCTTGGAAGATGCTGCTACATCGCGTTGTCCGAGCGATCAGGTTTACCTCGCGGAGGGGTGGCAGAGTGGTCGATTGCGACGGTCTTGAAAACCGTTGGGAGTGAAAGCTTTCCGGGGGTTCGAATCCCTCCCCCTCCGCCACCACGCGGAATTGCGTAAGAACACCCGCGCCCCTACGGGGCGCCTTTCTCGAAGGCTACATGAGTGCGGCGTTGATCCACAGATGGGTAAAAATGCTTGCCACGTAACCGAGCGCGATAGCCCAGCTCCATCGAAGATGATTGAGAAACGTGTAGTGGTTGCGCACCAGTCCCATGAGCGCCACGCCCGCCGCCGTACCGATGGATACCAGGCTGCCCCCAACGCCGGTGCTCAGCGTCACGAGCATCCACTGGCCGCTTGACATCTCGGGGTTCATGGTGAGCACCGCGAA
>Ga0307505_10002077_pt1 | contig 14615 bp, 12 predicted proteins | sample 23_S_MG_FD_202183 | JGI IMG/M metagenome (GOLD analysis project Ga0307505, IMG submission 202183) | Soil microbial communities from Populus trichocarpa stands in riparian zone in the Pacific Northwest, United States - 23_S | ecosystem: Environmental > Terrestrial > Soil > Riparian zone > Trees...
CCGCCAGCCCTGGTCACGGAAAAAACTGTAGACGGTCCAGGCTCCGAGCGCGGCCGCGATAAACCCACAAAACGAAATCACCAGAGGCCCCACTTCTTCTTCGCTAATCGCTAATACCGGACCAACCAGCATGGCCAATAACCCACCGAGTAAGAAGATCAACGCCGCTCCCAGGTTCAACCATTGCCATCTCGTATCCTGCTGATACGTCATCATTGGTGTTCCCAAAACCTGTGCTTCTAACGGAATCTCACTTTGTGCCATGGTCGCAACCTCCCTTCACTGTCACTAAAGATTTGCCCACAAAACCCTTTTATAGCATAGTTTATTTTACCTGTGAATAACCTACACCTAAACGGAGCACGCTATGGCATCTGGTCCCCTTAGAAGTCGCACTTCAACCATAGACATTTACATCAAGCTGGCCCAATATCCCATCCTGGCCGACAAAATACGCCAGCGAATGCGCGAGGAAATCTATCGCCGGGGTATCATGGGCGAGGATGATTTTGAAAAAGAGGTTGAAGAACGAGCGTTTGAATCCCAGCGGCGTGAAGGCAGTTACGATCCCTTTAACCCGGAACCTCATGGCATCTGGCAGGAGCGCAAAGCCCGGATTCGCGCCTATCACACCGATTTCTATTTTGGCAACAATCTACCCTCTGGCCTATTTGAGGAAGTCGTTGAAAGTGTGTTGCATGGTCAACGTGGGGGAGATCGCCCCATGTTGGAGTTAGGGTTTAACCCCGAACTCGCTCCCTGGGATATGCTTTTTGAGCAAGGCAAAATTTACGAAGAGTTACCACCGCCTGAACAAAAGAAGGTCAGCCACCACCTGGAAGAAATCAAAGTTGTGTTAATCAAGGGCATGATCAGCGATCACCTGGATTTTATTCGTGTGGCCAAGAAAGTATTCAGCATTGCCGATCTGCAAAGCATTTACCACCGGCGCATTGGTCGGGGCAAAATTGGCGGTAAAGCGGCGGGTATGCTTCTGGCCTGGCGGATGCTCCAACAACAAAACCCCGAATTTGGGGGCGACATTAGCACTCAGGTAGACATTCCGGATTCCTACTTCATTGCCACCGATGTCATTTACGAATTTCGCCGTTTTAACAACCTGGATCACTACATGAACCAGAAGTACCGCCCTTTGGAAGAAATTCGTCTGCAATATCCCCAAATTATGGCCGACCACATGCAAGGTGAGTTACCCGATAATATTGTGCAACGACTGGCCGATGTATTGGAGCACATGGGTGAGCGGCCTCTTATTGTCCGCTCCTCAAGTCTGTTAGAAGATAGTTTTGGTTACTCCTTTGCTGGCAAATATGAGAGCTATTTTTGCCCCAACCAGGGCACCCCGGAAGAAAACCTCAAGGGACTTCTGGACGCCATCCGCAAAGTATTTGCCAGCACCTTAAACCCGGATGCTATTTTGTATCGGCAAAAAAAGGGCCTCATTGATTATGATGAACGAATGGCCGTGTTACTCCAGGGGGTAGAGGGAGAGCGCCACGACGATTACTTCTATCCGGCCCTGGCGGGTGTTGGTTTTAGTCAGAACCCATTCCGTTGGAACGGCAAAATCCGGCGCGAAGATGGGTTCTTACGCTTGGTTTTTGGTCTGGGCACACGAGCAGTGGATCGGGTGGATCGGGATTACCCGCGCATGATTGCCCTCAGCCACCCTCAGTTACGCCCGGAAACCACAGCCAAAGCTATTCGCCAATATTCTCAATATTTTGTGGATGTGGTGGATTTACAGGCTAACAGCTTCAAAACAGTATCTGTCAAGGAAGTATTGCCTCATCACTTGCCGATATTGCGTTATATCGCTTCATTGGATAAAGGGGATTATTTACAACCGATCACCAATCTAGCATCTGAAGATTCACTGGATGATGTTGTGCTGACGTTTGACTATCTGACGAAGGATCGCAATTTTGTTAAATTAATGCGTAATGTGCTTCGTCGGTTGGAGCAGGGGTATGGCACACCCGTGGATATGGAGTATGCCATTCGCCTGATTCCGGGTTATCCGCAACCAGAGCTAAAGCTCATTCTGCTCCAGTGTCGCCCACTCAGCCAACGGGCAGATGCTGGCCCGGTAGATATTCCTCAAGACATCCCGGATGAAAACTTGCTTTTCCGAGGTCATTATCTCATTCCTGATGGCAAAGTTGACGGGATTCGCTACCTCATTTTTGTTGATCCGGTCATGTATAACAAAGTGCCCTCGAACACAGTGCGCCTGGAATTGGGACGGGCGGTGGGCCGATTGAATAAGCGACTGGAGCATGAGTTGTTTGTGCTATTGGGGCCGGGTCGTTGGGGCAGCTCTAACATTGACCTAGGGGTAAAGGTCTCTTATGCCGATATTCATAACACGAAGGTGTTGATTGAGATTGCGGCTTCAGATGGACAGATGGTGCCCGATTTATCGTATGGCACCCATTTCTTCCAGGATTTGGTGGAAGCGGGAATTTATTCGTTACCCCTTCATCTGGACAAAGGGGATAGTTGTTTTAATTGGGATTTTTTCCGGGAGGCTCCCAACCGGTTAGCGTACCTGTCGCCCCAGGATGCCGAGTTGTCTGACTATTTGCGGGTGATTGATATGACGGCGACGGCTCCCAATGCGCGCGTCTCTATTTTGATGAATGGGGCGGAAGATGTGGCGGTGGGTTTTATTAGCCAGGGGCATTGGCGGGCCGGGCCGCAGCAAGAAGTGGGGGTGTCGAATTTCTAAAGAAAATAAAAAGCGTTCCTCAAAGGGAACGCTTTTTTTGACTGCGGGACCTGGATTCGAACCAAGACTAAGTGAGTCAGAGTCACCCGTTCTACCATTAAACTATCCCGCAAAGCGAGGCATATTTTAGCATGGGCTGATCGGTCTGGCAAACCGGTGAAAGCTCGTGGTTAGCTTAGATTGGTTCAATCTTTAAGATTGAACCAATCTCATTAGAATAGGGCAATGATTTCTTCTAGGCGGGCGATGCCGCGGCCGCGACCCAGGGCATACAGTGACTCAAACAGCGGCGGTGACACGTCCTGCCCAGTAACCGCCAGGCGTAGAACCCCTAAAAACGGCCCTGCCTTGCCATTGGTGGTATGTTTTTCCCCGATCTGGCGTAACCCTTCGGACAACGTTTCGATGGTGTAGAGCTGAACGGTTTGCAGGAAGGCCAGGGTGTCATGCAAGGCGGCTGCGGCCGCGGCTTCAGGCAGGTTTTTGTGTACCAGTTGCTCCTTGGACAGGGCCAGTGGCTGCTCCTCAAACAGGAATTGCAGAAAGGGTATGGCCTCAGGCAGACGTTTGAGTCGCGGCCGCAGGGCCGGAGCCACCGCCAGCAACGCCTCAGCATTGACCTCATACCCGGCTTTGTCTAAAAACGGCTTGAGGGCCAGGGCTAAATCCAACGGCTCCATCTCTTGAATATATTGCCCATTCAGCCAGTCCAATTTGCTATAAGGCAGGCGTGAGGGAGCCGGATTCACATCTTCCAGTTGGAACTTGGGTATGGCCGATTCAATGGTGAATTTCTCCTCGTCCGTGCCCGATTGCCAGCCCACATTCGCCAGGAAATTGTTGAGCGCCTGGGGCAAATAGCCCGCTTCCTGGAACTCCTGCACCTTCACCAGCACCTGCGTACCGTCATCGTTAAACGCCTGTGTCCGTTTGCTTAATTTGCCCTTGCCGCTAGGGTTCAAAATAACGGGTAGATGGCCCAAAACAGGCATTTGCCAGCCCAAAGCCGCATATAAATTAACGTGCAAGGGGGCCGTGCTGATCCACTCATCTGCCCGCATGATGTGGCTGATTTCCATGAAATGATCATCTACCACGTTAGCCAGGTGGTAAGTCGGCAGCCCATCCGATTTGAGCAGAACGTTGTCCTGTACCTGTTTGTTGGCAAAACGGATGTTGCCCCGGATGGCATCATGGAAGGTGGTGTCACCTTCAAGTTTCATCTTAAAACGCACCACATAGGTCTGACCAGCCGCTTCTTTTTCGGCCACCTGAGCCGAGGTCAGATAACGACATCGGCGATCATAACCAATGGGGAGTTTGTTGACCTTCTGCGTCTGCCGCATCTCGGTCAACTCTTTTTCGCTACAAAAACATTTGTAAGCGTGGTTGTTTTCTAATAACCAGTCAGCCCATTGCCGGTACAGACTGGCCCGTTGAGTCTGCACATACGGCCCTACTGGGCCACCAATGTCTGGCCCTTCGTCCCAATCCAGCCCCAGCCAGCGCAAGCCATCCATAATCACATCCACGGCCCCTTTGACGGTGCGTTTTTGATCGGTGTCTTCAATACGCAGAATAAAGACGCCGCCATGTTTGCGGGCGAACATCCAGTTAAAAAGAGCGGTGCGTGCTCCGCCGATATGCAAATACCCCGTAGGACTGGGGGCAAAACGAACGCGAACAGTCATAGATTTACCTCATTAGAAAAGTTGTGGCAATTATAGCAGGTGTGGGGCAGGTTGAACTTTTTGTAGAAGAAAACAAGCATGCCCTGTAGGAACATCACGAAGTGTACTTGTCGCAGGGATGGAGAAAACAGCAAGTTTGCGAGTGGCGAGTAGCGAGTGGGAACTCAGAACTTGAAACTCGAAACTTATTTTTGCAGAGGGCGTGATACAATTTGCCCCTATGTGGGTTGATTTTCTCTTTGGGATGGGCATGGCGTTTACGGCGGTGGGCAATCCGGGACCATTGCAAGCGTTTTATGTTTCGCAGGCCCTGGCCTTGGGCTGGCGACGCACGGCATTGGCGGCGTTGGCCCCGGTGCTCAGTGATGGCCCTATTATTGTTTTTGTGCTGTTGGTGTTGACGAATTTGCCCTCTGGGGTGTTGAGCCTGATCCAGGTTGGGGGTGGGCTGTTTATTCTGTATTTGGGTGTGGGGGCCTGGCAGGGTTTACGACAACGGCAAGAGGGAAGGGAGGACGCGGCCGCGAACCCATCCACCTTCACCACCGCCTGGCAAGTGCTAGGCAAAGCCATCACCATGAACCTGCTTAACCCCAATCCCTACATCGTTTGGGGAACGATCCTTGGCCCCCGTTTGTTGCAAGCCTGGGCCGTTTCCCCGTTTCAAGCGTTGGCCCTTTTGCTCGGCTTTTATACCACCTTCGTGGTGGGGCTGGTGCTGTTTATCATTTTCTTTGGTAAAACCGGCCAAATAAGCCCCCAAATTAACCAGATTCTCAGCCTCTTTTCCGTGCTGGCCCTCTTCGTTTTCGGTTTTTACCAGTTGGTGACTGGGTTACTCCGGTTATTCACCTAAGAAGAGGAACTCGTAGGAACTCTGGGAACTCAGAGGAACTCGCCACTTGCCACCTGCAACTTGTCACTTATTTTCGCAGATGTTCCCCTGAGCGGGGGCTGACTCAGCACTCAGTACTCAGCACTATTTTCTAGGAGTTGTCATGTCCATTCAAGCGATTCATCATGTTCAAATCACCATTCCTAAAGGCTCTGAGGCCGAAGCCAAAGCGTTCTATTGTGATTTCTTGGGTCTAGCGGAACTGGAAAAACCTGACTCGTTGCAAGGACGAGGTGGTTTTTGGCTGAAAATCGGGGAGCAACAAGTTCATGTCGGCACTGAGGATGGTATAGACCGTCAGGCTACCAAAGCCCACATCGCCTATGCCGTGCAAGACGTGTGGAGTTGGCAAGAAAAAATCACGGCTTATGGTTTGAAAGTGGCGGACTCCGTCCCTATCCCTGGTTACTATCGTTTCGAGTTTCGTGATCCGTTTGGCAATCGAGTTGAGTTTATTGAGGCGATTTAGAGGAGATGGCCTGAAGCAGCTTCAGCCGGAAGTATGAAAGCTTAACCACAGATTTCACAGGCTTGTGGTGAGCGTAGCCGTAGGTACGCCACGAAGTGTACCATTAACGCAGATTTTTTCTTTTCTCTGCGTTCTCTGCGCCTCTGCGGTTCATTATTTTCCGAGGAATATCATGGCTTTAGACACTCCATCATCTATCCGTAACCTGGTTATTTATGAGATTTACGTCCGTAATCATGGACGCAATGGCACATTTGCTGAAGTGGTGGCTGATTTGCCTCGCATCCGCGAGATGGGCGTAGATGTCATCTGGTTCATGCCCATCCATCCCATAGGCACAGTCAAGCGCAAGGGCACATTAGGCAGCCCTTATGCCATCAGTAATTACCGGGAGGTCAACCCGGAATATGGCACGAAAGAGGAGTTCAAACTGCTATGCCAATATGCCCACGCTTTGGGGTTGAAGGTGATGATTGATGTGGTCTACAACCATACGGCCCCGGACTCACATCTTCTCCGAGAGCATCCGGAATGGTGTCACCGTGACGCTGAAGGACGCCCCATCACGACGGTTCCTGAGTGGAGCGATGTGATTGACCTGCGTTATGATGATCCGGCCCTATGGGAGTACCAGATTGAAACGCTGAAACAGTGGGTGGAACTAGGGGTAGATGGTTTTCGCTGTGATGTGGCTTCAATTGTGCCTCTAGGATTGTGGCAACAGGCGCGTGAGGCCGTTGCTCAGGTAAAAACAGGGGTCATCTGGCTGGCTGAATCGGTTCATACCAGTTTTATCATTGACCGGCGGCGGCGGGGATTAACGGGTTGGTCCGATGGTGAAATTCACACCGCCTTCGACCTCTCCTATGATTATGACATCTGGCCGTTGTACGAAAAAGCGGTAGCCGACCCGACTTTTGTGCCCCTGTATTTATCGGCGTTGTGGTTTCAGCGCGGCATTTACCCGGCCCATATGGTGAAGATGCGTTGTGTGGAAAACCATGATCAGCCGCGCATTATGAAACGGGCGCCCAGTTATGATCAGGCGTTGGCCTGGACGGCTTTTCAGGCGTTTAATGACGGCCCCTTTCTTATTTATGGAGGACAAGAAGCGGAAAACAGCTATACGCCCAGCCTATTTGAGACAGATAAGGTTGTTTGGGGAGAGTACTCGTTACAACCGTTTCTGACGCGGTTAGGCCAACTGAAGAAGGACGCGGCGCAGGTGCAGGGGCAATTCACGGTGCTACGAGCGGGACCGGCAATTACGGCTATATGGCAAGGGGATGGGGCCGGTTTGTGGGGGGTGTTTAATGTCGCCGGACTGGTGGATGTGGTGGCTACGCCGCTGGCGGATGGGGAGTACGCGGATGTGTTGAGTGGCCGGATGATTCAGGTACGTGATGGTGAGGTGGCGATTCCGGACGCGGCCGCGATCCTGCGTTATTCTGGCACCATCAACCCCAATCCCCATATCCAACCGTCTCTTTTTCAGTGACGGCTGTTCGTTCCTGCCCAATGATGACGCTGGGTTGGCCCTGTATGTGAGTGAGGAAAATGATAGCCTGTTCGCGGCCGCGTAGCCGCAACTGTCCGCGTAAATAATCCGGGTCAATGGGGGAACCACGCTTCTTAATCACTACCTGGCCGATGTCTCGTTCGTGCAAATAGTGGCGTAACTGCTTCAGTTGGAACGGGAAAAAATCCTGCACGGCAAAACAGCGGGCAAACGGCGTTGCCACTGGCTGAGAATGGGTCAGGTAGGCGATCTCCAGGTCAATTTTGTTGGCCCCGATTTGCCGGGCCAGAGGCTCCACCAGTCCGGCCCGAATGACCGCGCCATCTGGCTCGTATAGATAAGCGTTGGGTGTTGTGATAACCACCGGTTCCGTGAAACCATCATCGGTGAGGGTGTGACCGGTGGGCAGTAGGGTTGCCCGGCGTTGAGCCGCGGAGCGTAAAACACCAAACCAAAGCAGAGCCTCTTTCACGTCGCCATTAACAGAAATAATCTCCACTTCGGCGTCCAGGTGAGCAATTTCGGCATAATCCACACCGGGGCTGATCTTCGCGGCCGCGCCCTTTACCTTCGTCAACCATTTATCCAACATGGACAGGGGCGGCTGGTATTCCTGCACCGAATGAAAACGCCGCCCCCTTTCATCCCGCCGCGCCGGATCAAAAAAAACTGCTTCTACAGGCCAGGGCGTCAGTTCGTTAATATCGGCCTGGAGTGGGTGAAATTGTGCCCCATGACTATAAACGCGCACATTTTCCTGGGCCATAGCCAGCCGCAGTGGATCCCACTCTACTCCAGTCACCTCGGCTTGCGCGGCTAAGGCCAGGGCGTCACCGCCGATGCTACACCCGAGGTCGGCGATGGTTTGTATACCCGCCTGTACAAAACGAGTGGCCCGATAACTGGCAATGATTTCCCCGGAGGCTTGTTCCAGGGCAGGCCGGGTGAAGAACATGTGGGAAGCGCGGGAAAACTTCGCGGCCGCAAGCTGGCGTAACAGCGCCGTTTCCAGCACCGCCTGAGCCTGAGCCGCCGTCAATGTTTGGCGCAGGGCCATCGCCAGGTTCAGATGATTGTGGGGGGTGATGGGGGTATCGGCCAGGTGAGCCAGGTGCATTTGCCCGGCTTCGCCCAACACGAAGGCCAGATCATCCAGGTCTTTCACAGTGAGTCTGGCTCCAGCGTCCCGTCCGATTCGGCCATTTCTTCCTCATACCATTCATCCAACTTGATAACCGGTTGCGGCCGCGCACAAAACAGTTGGTAAGCGCAACGGGCACATTCGTTCAGATCAGGTGTGAGGGGCCAGGGGGTGGGGTCGGCCATCTGGCTTTCGATTTGGGCTACCAGGGCGGTTAGTTCGGCCCAATTTTGCTGGTGTTCGGCGGGGCTATAGGTGAAGGTGACGCTGGCTTCCGGGGCTTCCGCAAACCAGTAGGTCAGGTGAAGCTGTTCCGGGTGGATGGGCTGCTGGAGGGGTTGGATGGCTTTCGTGCCTTCGGCGACCAGGGCCAGGTAGAGGCGTGTTTGTAGGTCGTCCCGCAACGCGGCCGCGGTACGGGGACGGCGTTCCGTTTTCCAGTCGTAAATGTGAGCGCTATTTTCCCCTAGGATGAGCAGGTCAAAGCGGCCCAGGAGCAAATGCTGACCGATGGGAACCGTCAGGCGAAATTCGGGCAGGGTGCGGCCAGGGGGTAGGGTGGGAGCATGGCCTTGCCAGGTTTGCCACCACTTGCGCAGGGGAGAAGGGAGCGCGGCCGCGTCCGTTGGCAGACCCAAAAAATGCCGTTCCAGCAGGCGGTGAAACTGCTCGCCGTGGGCCAAAGCTTCAGCTTGTTGGGGCTGTTGGGGGGCAACCGGCCAGGGCAAATCTTGCACATAGCGCAACTGAAACCGCCGCTGGCAGGCGATAAAAGTGTTGAGTTTGTAGCGGCTAAAGGTAATCATGGGAGTTTCGAGTTTGGAGTTGTCAATCTCTCAGTCTCTAGTCTTCTCGCCGTTCAGTTGGCGTTGCAGAAAGAGGGCCTGTTTTTGCTCTTTAGAGAGGCAGGCGACGCGGGCGGCTTCTTGAATGAGGGGGATCAGGAGGTGCGGCCGCACCTCCTCCCCTGGCCTAAACGCCACCCCCTTCACCTGTTGTCCGCCTGAAGTCAACAGGTTATCGGGGTCGGTCATCAGGTAGCCATGCTCAAAACCCAGCACCACCCGGCCTGGCTGTGGGGCCACAAAACCGACGTAATGGGTGCGTTTGTCGTCAGGTATACGGTAGCCGATCAGTTTCCAGCCAGGATAAACGGCTTCCTGTACGTTCGGCAAAGCTGTTTTGACCACCTGGCGCAATGCCTGGGCCAATGCCTGGAGTTCCTCAGGGTAAGAGGCCAAAAATTGCTCTGGGGTAGGAGGTGAGTCTTTCATGATGAGTGGGGAAGGGAAACGGATAAGTGACCAGTAATCAGTAATCAGTAACCAGTGACCAATTTCTCAGTCATTCTACCACGCAAGCTGAGGCATAGGGATGACATAGCGCGGCTATTTTTTGCAAACAGCGGAAACAAGTTCTGATTTATCTCAACCTTCGCCCGATTACCTGTCGCCAGATCCCAAAAGTTATAGACGTCAGCAATATCGTAAATACTGCGAAGATATAGCTGATAACTGTTTGTGCTTCAGTATCAAAAGCCGTCAAAACAGTAAGCGGTAGTTCAGCCTGGTTTACCAGATAATCTGGCAATTCATCACTCCAGGTTCTTGTTCCAGAGCATAGACCTGTCCGCAATTGATCTTCATACCTGTGGCTGTGAACAATAGCTCTTTGACCCACTGTGAAATTGATTCCACAATCTCCACCCCCCATACCAGTGCGTACCGCTATAAACCTGGCTCCAGTACCTTTCCAGACATTTGATACGGCAAAGAAAACTAATCTGGTTTCTCTTTCATCTTCTATCAAGGGTAAAACAGCCAAAACGCGGCCGCTAAAAACAGCATCTGCCTGAATAAAGCCGGGTTCGGCTGTTAAACAAGAACAAGCACTTATGGGTCGCGGCCGCAAGAAAGCGACTATCAAAATTAGAAAAAAGATTAACTTACTCCTGTGTCTCTTCATGATCTTAACTTTTATGGAATTGGATCATCCGTGCCGGTTATATCATCTATGTAAATAATGCCAGTGCTGGCTTGTTCATCCGGTGAACCATCCAAAACGATAGCCTGTAAACGCACTGGGAACGTCAGTTTTTCATCATCTGTACCGCTGATGTGCTGATTGGGCCAGCCGCGTTCTTCATCAAACCAGGCTGTCACCTGCCGCCAGCCGGTAAAGCTAATTCGGCCAAAGGTGTATTGCCGTACTTCATTGTCCGCATCCACAATCCACAAGTTGAGAAAATGGCCGGAGTTGTCCCCGTAAATCCAGGCGCGAATGCCGGTTGGCTCACCCCCGATGACAAGAGTCGGTTGAGCCAGGAAAACGACAAAATTATTAGCCACGGCAGGGAAATCATAGCTGAGTTTACCCGCGGAGCCACCCCCATGTACCTGTTCGGCGGAACGGACCAATTCACCATAAGGTTGGTCGCCGCGCCGCCAGCTCACCGACCCGGATTCAAAGTTGTGTACGATACCTGGGCTGGATGGCACAACGATGGTGGGCGTAGAAGTGGGGCTGGGGGTGCGGGTGGGTGGTACGGGCGTGGGTGTCGGCGTGTCGGTGGGCGGTGTGGTTGGGGTAGGTGTGGGGGTGGTCGAAGGGGTGAAGGTAGGAGCCAGGGTAGGGCTGGTGAGGGGTTCTGGGGTGGCGGTGTTGTCCGCGGCCGCAACGGCTTGCCCTGTACCTTCCTCATCATCTACAACCGGGGTTGCCCCTTCCTCTTCAGTGGGGGCTTCTGTCACCTCAGCCACCGGCAAAGCTGTTGTGGGGGTGGGGGTAGGCGTCGTGGTAAAAAAGCCGCTGGCAAACAGGTAAGAAAGGGCAAAGGCGCTGATAAGTAACAAAGAAAAGACGAAACCGATGGCGATCAAGAAACCGCGGCCGCGCTTTTGGGGTTTGCTCGTGGTAGGTGTGGGTGGATGGGGGGGAAGGAAAACCGGTGCTGTCTTGATGGTAGGTGTAGCTCTGGCCGAATCAAGCAAAGCCACGATCATCGCGCTGGCAGTCGAGAACCGCTGGTTAGGGTCTTTGGCCATCGCTCGATCAATGACATCTTGGATATAAGCCGGTAAACCGGCATTGGCTTCCCGGATGCGAGGGGGTGGGGCCATGGCGTGTTGCATCAACACCTGCAATGGCGTTTCGGCTTTGTAGGGCATGGTACCCGTTAACATTTCAAATAAGATGGCCCCTAACGAGTAAATGTCACTGCGTCCATCAATGGCTACGTTGCCTTGAACCTGTTCGGGGCTGATATAGGCCGGTGTGCCGATGATGGAACTGCCAGTGAAATTGACTTGAGCTTCTAACAACTTGGCAATACCAAAGTCAGCCAGATATGAAGCGCCCTGTTGGTCAAAAAGGATGTTGCCCGGCTTGAGATCACGATGGACAACGCTATGCCGATGGGCATAATCCAGGGCTGAAGCGATGCGCTCCAAAATGGCCCCGGCTTCGGCCAATGGAATCGGTCCTTGCCGGATGCGGTCGGCCAATGAGCCACCAGACATGATACGCATGACCAAAAACAACTGACCATTGTCTTCGCCATAATCATAAACGGGGACGATAGCCTGGTGTTCCAGAGCGGCGATGGTGCGGGCTTCTCGTTGGAAGCGGCCGCGCGTGTTTTCATCATTGCTATATTGAGGCAACACCTTGATGGCCACATCACGACCAAACCGGGGGTCGTGGGCCAGGTAAACCGTGGCCATACCACCCCGCCCCAGTTCGCCTTTTATGCTGTATCGGTCAATTTGTTCCAGGGTCATGTAACATCCCCATGCGCAAGCACGATTATTTTGCAGACGTCGAGATAATGATTTTGCGTCCGAAATCGAGGCTGGCTTTAGCCGATCAGGACTTGTCCGCTAAAGCGTCCACTCCAAACCTAAAGAAGCAGAAAAAATTAGTTGACCACAAGCGTACTTTATACGAATTTCCTAAACAAGAGAACGACAGAACCCCATTATACGCCTTTTTACCGTGAATTTCTTTAGCAATGCACCATTGAAATCGTCGTGATAGAATCCCACCCTGAGTCAATCACCATCACCTCAATTCACAGGTGAAGATTGACGTTTTTTTCTTATTCACCCCACCTCTGTGAGATGTTTTATGGTCAATCCTTATCTGCAAAAATTAGGTTTAGGCCCGATGGATCGGGCGGTAATTTTTCATGCTGATGACATCGGTATGTGTGAAGGTTCGGTCAGTGCCTACCGGGACCTGATCGAGTTCGGGTTGCTCTCATCCGCGGCCGCGATGACGCCCTGTCCCTGGTTCCCTGCGGCCGCGGCCCTCTGTCGTGAACTGGCCGACCGTCCTCACCTGGATATGGGCATCCACCTGGCCCTAAACAGCGAGTGGTCCGCCTTCCGCTGGGGACCTCTTTCTACTCGTGATCCCGCTTCTGGTCTGATGGATGCGTCGGGTTACTTTTTCGACAACACCGACATGACCCACACTCAGGCCACGGCTGAGGCCGTGCGCTTGGAACTGCAAACCCAGATCGAACGAGGTTTGCAGGCTGGTATTCAGGCCACCCATGTGGATACCCACATGTTTTGCCTGTTTCAACCCCGCTTCTTGCCCATTTATCTGGATGTCGCCCGGCAATTCGGGCTGAACGCTTTCGCCTTTCGTGCCCAATCAGACCTGTGGCGCTCCTGGTACGGCGAAGAACACCCATCCAGCCAACTGCTCCGGGAAGCCGAAGCGGCAGGCCAGCCCTTGATGGATAGTTACGAAATGATGTCTCTGGACACTCATAAAAACCGGTTGGCCGAAGCCAAAGCCCGACTGGATGGATTGACGCCTGGTCTCCATTATTTCCTCATCCATCCGGTGAAGGACACCCCTGAACTACGGGCGATGGCCCCCGATTGGCGTTGCCGGGTGGCCGATTATGAGTTGTTCACCAGTGAAGCCTGGCGGAAAACGGTTCAAGATTCAGGTGTACAGGTGTTGGGCTGGAAGGATTTACGCTTGTAGAGTTTTGATTTTAGATTGAGGTTAAAAGCGAAGCTGAGTTTAGAGCTAGAGCTAGAGGGGAGAGCTAGAGAAAACCCTCTAGCTCTAAACTTCAGGCGTAAAATTGTCTATCTAAAATCACTATGTGAGTTCACTGAAAGAAGCCACGAATTATTCTCTGGTGGCTTGGCGTCTTTTGCGTGCGTTATTTCAGTAGACTCACTATGTGGAAACAAAATGCGCTATTTTTTAGGTGTAGATGTGGGGGCCACGAAGAGTCATGCTCTGATTGCTGATGAAACGGGCCAGGCGTTGGGTCTGGGAACGGCTGGGCCGGGTAATTGGGAAACGGTGGGTTGGGAGCAGGCGGGCCAGGTGTTGCATACCATTGTGAACCAGGCCTGTACCGCGGCCGCGATCTCTCGCTCACAGATTGCCGGAGCTGGTTTTGGTCTGGCCGGGTACGATTGGCCTGAAGACCGTGAACCAGAACGTCAACTTATCGAATCTCTAGGCTTGTCCGCAGTGTATGAATTTGGCAATGACACCCTGGTGGGGTTGGTAGCCGGAGCGAAGGCCGGTTGGGGCGTTGTGGTGGTGGCCGGGACAAGCAATAATTGTCGCGGCCGCACCCTGGATGGTCGCGAAGGGCGCAGTACCGGCAGTTCCAGCTTTGGTGAGTACGCTGGGGGTGGGGAGTTAGTGGCGAAGGCCTTGCAGTCCGTGGCTTTGGCCTGGACTTGTCGTGCTCCGGCCACGCGACTCACCGAGGCCTTTGTCCGGGTGACTGGAGCCACAGATGCGGCCGATTTATTAGCGGGACTGATGCGCGGCCGCTACTATGTTTCGGCCCAACACGCGCCCCTTGTTTTTGCGGCCGCGGCCGCAGGGGATGCCGTAGCTGAAGGGCTAATCACCTGGGCGGGTCAGCAATTGGGTGACATGGCTAATGGGGTTATTCGCCAGCTTGATCTCACCAACGAGGCGTTTGAGGTGGTTCTGGCGGGTAGTCTGTATAAAGGGGGGCCAATGCTCATCGAACCCATGCGTCAGACCATTCAGGCCGTGGCCCCGAAGGCCCAATTGGTGCGCCTGGATGCGCCACCGGTAGTGGGTGGGGTGTTGTTGGGGATGAGGCTGGTGGGTGAGGACGCGGCCGCGTGCCGGG
>Ga0307505_10002078_pt1 | contig 14601 bp, 18 predicted proteins | sample 23_S_MG_FD_202183 | JGI IMG/M metagenome (GOLD analysis project Ga0307505, IMG submission 202183) | Soil microbial communities from Populus trichocarpa stands in riparian zone in the Pacific Northwest, United States - 23_S | ecosystem: Environmental > Terrestrial > Soil > Riparian zone > Trees...
CCTGCTCTCCAGCAACGCTAAGTTCCTCGAAGTAGTGAAGCTTGCGCATCAGCCTGAAAGCTTCCCCGCGAATTGTCCTGCCCTTGGCATGAAACACATAAGGGCCTTCGTCGGGGACGACAGGCGAAGTCTTCGCGATGTGCCACAAATTGCGCGCCCCTGCGGGGATTCCATTCGAGCCATAGAACGACTCTTCCCAGTTGCCATCGCGGACTTTCTTCTTGGTGTGATGAACGAGCAGTACCGCAACCGGGCGCTTCAATCCCGCCAACGTCCTTGTCAACGCATCCATTACTTCGGTGTCGTGGTCGTACCCACGCTTCACGCTCGTCGGCCACCACTTTTGGAGAGTGTCGATGATCACCAGTCCGTACTCATGGTTGTTGACGAGGTACTCGGTAAGAGTCTTAAGTCCGCCCTGATCGAATCTCGGCCAGCCGACGATCAAGTTGAAGCTGTCCTCATCGTCACCCTCGGTGAACGGAAACGATTGCCTTTTCAGGACGCTTGTGGATTGCTCGTCAATTGATATGTACAGGACCTTTGTGCGGCGCGTCTCCCGCCCTAGGAACTTCTCGCCCTTCGCGATCGCGCACGCAGCCTGGAATGCGAAAACGGACTTGCCCTCCTTCTGCATGGCACCGAAGAGCGTGACGCCCGGCGCGAGCAGCCCCTCAATCAGCCACTGGACGGGTTCATTCGGCAAGCGACGCAACTCTGCGGCCGTCCACCGGGTCCTTCCCTCTGCCGCGTCGTCGAGAATTGCGCGCACTTCATCGCTCGCACGGCCCCTGTTCGTCTTTTCCATACGTACCTCCTATTCGTGATCCGAGTACCGGCGACAACGCCCGAGGGGCCTTGGACCTACGCGCTCGCCGACTAGCGCTCGAACTGCCTCATAGACTTCAGGGAGTTCTCCCACTTCGATGTTGGCGTCAGCCGCGATTTGAAGTAGGTGGAACAGACCAGCCTCAATCTGCTTGCGCTCGTGGTGGGTACAGGCGCGCAGTTCGTCCAGAACGTCGCGCCGTTTCTGGCGATCCATTTGCTACTTCGACTTGAGCTCGGCGCGCTTCGCCTGACGGCCTTGGATGGCGCGTACTGCGCGCTCGTCGGGTACGGCTCTCTCCTGCCGTTTGCGCTCGATGTACGCCGTGACGGACGCGCCCGTGATGAGTCGCTTGCCGTTGGCCTTGATGGTCACGAAATCGCCATCCGCAATCCGCTCGTAGACCCACATCGCGCTCGCGTGAAACAACTCGCGCAGAAATGCGACGGTTACGAGTGCCGCAATGGAATCAACCCGCGGGGCCTTGCTGGGGAGCTGCCTTGCCATGTCGTTCTCCGTTGAACATGGCTTGCAGCGTATGAGGCGCGCTACAACACAACTACGGTTTTGCTGTCTTTCAATACTCGCCGTTCAGTTGCCGGATGAGCCTGTAGACGGACTGCTCGTGAGGGAGGTTCGGAAGGACGGCATCTAGTTTGTGGTAAACGCTGCGCTGCAACTTGCGCCTTCTTTCACGCGGAACTGTCCCTGTCGGCACTAGCTCACGCCACAGCTTTTCGACAGCCTCATGCCAGCCCTCCAGCTCGTCAGGCGTTGGTCTGCCACCAAGCCTCGCATTGGCAACTCGGCTGTCTTGCTGGTAGGCGAGGAATTTCTCTACCCGCGAAATCCGTTCGCGCACTCGCTCAGTACCTGGTGTACTTTCCAACTCTCTAATAGAGGTGTTGAGCAGAAAACGGTAGAACCAAAGCGTGTCCCGACTGTGCCGCGCTTGACCCGCCATTAGAGTTTCTCCACTGCGCGTTTGAGTGCGTCCGGCTGGTGGTGCGCATATCGAGCCGTGAGCTTCGGGTCCGAATGCCCGAGGAGCCGTTGAACAACATATAAATCCTCACCGCGTTGAACGAGACGGCTTGCGAAGGTGTGTCTCAGATCGTGAAAGGTGAAGTCCTCGAGCTTGGCTTCTGCTTTTACAGCGTTCCAGAGCCCATTTACGTTTACCCAATGCTTCCCTGTGTTTCCCGCGAACACGGCATCCGATTCCTCAATCTTGCGCGGCCTGCCGTCCTCCGACTCTGCTTCTGCATACTGGCGCTCTAAGGTCCGGCGCCACGCATGCAGGGCCTTCCGAGCCTTTGCGTTTAGAGGCACGTAATTCACACGCTTGGATTTCGCTGTCTCAGGCCTCAACGTCAGCATCCCGTTCCGAAGGTCGAGATCACGCCACACAATTTTGAGGAGTTGCCCTTGCCTCGCGCCCGTATTGAGTGCCAGCAGCACGAGCGCTTGGAACTTGATGGTGGATTTCTTGAGCGCCGCGAGGAGCCGCTTCTCCTCGTCAGCATTCAAGTAACGCGTTCGAGCTTCGTCAGCCCCTTTGAGCAATGACGGCTTGTAGGTTGCAAGAGGACTCGCCGGGATCAACCCCCACTCGACGGCTTGGCGTAGTGCAGTCTTCAGCGCACCGACATTGCGCTTAAGAGTTGCTTTGGAAACTCCATCATTTAGCCGCGCGGTGATCCACTTGTCGAGGACGGGCTTCGAGAGGAAATCGAGGCGTGTCTTGAAATACTCCTCGAACACATTGAAATTGTTTAGGTGCGCCTGTGCCTTAACGTGGCTCGCCTTGAAGTAGTCTCGGTACGTCGGGGGGGCCAACGGATCGACTGGCTTCGCCTCTAGGGTCTGGCCCCTTCCCTTCTTATGGGGCCCTAGGAACTCACCTAGCGTGGGGATGCGCTTCTCGGTGACAGCTTCCTGCTGCTTCTCATCCGGTGGCTCTCCGTTGTGGAATCGGAATTTCTCAGCCCGCACTCGTGCATCTGTGAGCGTCCATAGGTCGGCAGGGCCGATCTTGAAGCGCTTGCCGGACTTGAGTACCACATACCAATTCTTGGTCCCGGACTCTTGGACACGTAAAATGAGCCCCTTGCAGTGCCCATCACGCAGTTCATAGGGCTGGGACTTCGGCTTGGCCTTGGATACAGTGTGTTGGGTGAACCCTTGGGCATGTTTGGCCATATTCGCTTAGTAAGCGTTCCGCTGGTTGGCAGAAGCTTATTTTAGCTTACACAGCCTTATGTATGTCCTTGTATGTAATCAAAGACTTACTAGTAACGCCCCGGTAGCTCAGTGGATAGAGCAGCCCCCTCCTAAGGGGCAGGTCGCACGTTCGATTCGTGTTCGGGGCGCCACGATGGCTGCTCGCGCGCTCGCGCAAACGCGCGGGCGAGCTGCACCAGCGCCACGACGGCGATCGCGGAGCGGGCAATGCGCGCGAGGCGCGTGCCGCGCGTGAGGAAAAGCAGCGATGCCAGCAGGGCCGAGCGCCCCTGCGGCGAGGCCGCGACCGCCGCCGCGGCGCGCGGCAGGCTCAGGCCTTGGCGCAATGCCGTGAGCTCGCTCGCGGCCCGCGCCCGCTGCACGGCGCCGCGAGCCACCAGCGCCTCGCGGCGCAGCGCGAGCAGCTCGCCCCCGCTACTCATCGCGCGTCCTCAGCAGCTCGCGGTCGAGCGAGAGCTCGCGCAACGTCGCCTCGAACGGCGCCGGGCCCGCGCGCCGCTTCGCGCGCAGGCGCGCGAAGGCCGCGACCCCGATGCCCAGGTAGAGAAGCGTCATGCCGGCGATGGCGGCGAGCCGGTGGGTGTCCCAGAACACCGCCACCACGAACAGCGCGGCCAGCAGCAATCCCATGACGAGGAAGAGGCCGCCCGCGATCGCGAGCACGAGCTCCCCGGAACGCCGCTCGCCCTGCTCGCGCAGCTCGACGAGCGCGAGCTCGGCTCGCGTGGCGACCAGCTCCAGCAGGGTCGCGCCGAGCGCGCGCAGCGACGCGGTGGGGCCGGGCCCCGCGCCGGGTTCCACCCAAACCGCCTAGCGCCGGTTCAGCAGCAGGCCGACCACGATCCCGGCGGCGGCGGCCACTCCGGCCGCGACCAGCATCGACTGCCAGGGGTGGACGTGGACGTACTCGTCGGTCGCCTTCGCGGCCGCACGCGTGCGCTCCACCGCATCCTTTTCCAGCTTGCCGAGGCGCTCGCGCGCGACGCGCAGGTTGCGCTCGAGGTCCGCGCGCACCGCCTGCGCCTTCTCGCCGCCGGCCGACGCCACGGTCTTGAGCAGCTGCTCGGTATCGGCGATCACGGCGCTGAAGTCCTCCACCAGCTTCTCTCGTGCCACATGGGTATCGGTCATCGGGCTCTCCTCTCCGGGTTGGTCTTGGGTTCGGGGCATGGGGGTGCTCCCGCGAGCGGCCTCATTCGACAATCCTCTCGCGGCGGAGTTTCAGGCCGTCGCCGGTGCCGGCGGCGCGACGACGTGCAGCGTGCGCGTGGGGTAGGCGAAGGCGATGTCCTCGGCCGCGAAGCGATCGAGGATCGCCAGGTTGATCGCCTCCTGCGTGTCCATGTGGAAGTTGTAGTCCGCGTCCAGCACGTAGTACACCACCTCGAACACGAGCGCGGACTCCCCGTATTCCTTGAAGTGCGCGCGGTCGAAGCGCGTGCGCGCCTGCGCCTCGACGGCATCGCGCAGCATCGCGGGGATCGCGCGCACCTGCTCGCCCGGCGTCTCGTAGGTCACGCCCACGGTGAAGAGCACGCGCCGCTGGCTCATCTGCTTGAAATTGCGGATGCGGCTCTTCAGCAGGTCGGAGTTGGAGAAGACGAGCATCTCGCCGCCGAGGCTGCGCAAGCGGGTGGTCTTTATCCCCACCCGCTCGACGGTGCCGAGCAGGTCGTCCACCACGATGAAGTCGCCGACGACGAACGGCCGGTCGAGCACGATCGAGAGCGAGGCGAACAGGTCGCCGAGGATGTTCTGCACCGCCAGCGCGATCGCCACGCCGCCGATTCCCAGCCCCGCCACCAGCGCGGTGATGTTGAAGCCCAGCTGGTCGAGGATGAAGAGCACCACCAGCGCCCAGATGCCGACGCGGGCCGCGAAGCCGAGCAGGGCGAGCGCCATGATCGCGTCGCCCTCGACGCCCTCGCGCGCTGCGCTCCGGCGCTCGACCCAGTCGCGCGCCATGCCGCTCGCCCAGAGGCCCGCCTGCAGCACCAGGCCGGTGACCGCGACCAGCGCGATCACACGCTCGATGCGCGCCGGCAGCTCGAGCATCGACGCGCCCGCCTGCAACGCGAGCGGCACCAGCAGCCACAGCTTCGTCGCCGCGATCGCGGCCGCGGCGCTGTCGTCCAGGGGAGTCGCGGTGCGCCGAGCCAGCGTCGCGAGCACCCGTGACAGCACGAATCGCGCCAGCGCGAAGCCGATCATCATGGCGGCCATCACGCCGAGCGCGATGGTGAGTGCGTAGAGGTCGTTGTCCTGCCAGGCCTGAAGGAGTTGCTTCATCGAGGGTCTCCCCTTTTTCTCGTTGGTCTCCCTGTCAGACGCCTCCTACGGAAAAAGTTTCCGGAAGAAGCCGCTATGCTTTGGGGCCTCCCGACGCGACGGGTCCGCAACCGTGACGGTCCGCAACGCCCTGATCGCCCTGGTCGCCTGCGCATTCTTTCCCGCGGCCGCGGCGCAGTCACCCTGCCCGGCCGGCGACAAGGCGTGTGCGCGCAAGCACCTCCTCGCCAGCCCCGCCAAGCGATCGTCGCACTGGCACGCCGCGCTGCAGCGCCCGCTCGCCGAGCGCATCGCCGTCGGGCCGCCCGAAGTCGTCGAGCTGCTGCAGCTCGACGTCGTCGCCAACGACTACCCGAACAAGCCGCGCCCCTCGACGCCCGATGCCGCGTTCATGGCCGACGTGCGCCGCGCATTCGACGAGATCCCCGCTCCGGTGAAGAGGCTGCTCGAGCCGAAGCTCGCGGGCATCTACTTCGTCGACGACATCGGCGGCACCGGCTTTACCGAGTCGACCGCCGACCTCGAGGCCGGCTTCATCGTGCTCGACCCCACCGTGCTGGCTAAGCAGACTGCCAATGCGTGGGCGACATGGAAGGACAACACGCCCTTCAAGCCCGATCCCGCGTACCGGCTCGAAACGCGAATCGAGGAGGCGCCCCGCGACGACCGCGTGCGCGCCATCCAGTACATCCTGCTGCACGAGATCGGCCACGTGCTCTCGATCGGCACGAGCGTGCATCCCGACTGGAACGCGGACCCGAAGGACGTCGACGCGGCGAAGCACTACTACTTCGGGCTGTCGTGGAAGGTCGACGGCGGCAAGTACGCCACGCGCTTCGATGCCGATTTCCCCATGCGCAAGGACGTGGTGTTCTACTTCGGGCCGAAGCTGGAAGCGCGAGAGATGCGCGCCACGTACGAGGCGCTGGAGAAGATCGACTTTCCCACGCTCTATGCGGCGACCCATCCCGCCGACGACTTCGCCGAGGCGTTCGCGAGCTACGTGCACGTGGTCCTGATGGGCCGCAGCCACCAAGTGCGGCTCTACCGTGGGGCAAAGCTCGAGAAGACGATCGGGCCCTGCTGGGGCCAGGCGCGGTGCGCCTACAAGCGCACCGCGCTGGAAAGCGCGCTCGGCCTGCCCGTCACGCGATAGGGGTCAGACCCCGAACTTCACGCTTGGGGTCTGACCCCGAATTCTCGTCTAGTGCCGCTTGACCCCCTCGGAAATATTTTCCAGCGTCTCGCCGGTTCGGGCATCGCGGCCTTCCTTCACCGCCAGGTCGCCGATGGACACGATGCCGACCAGGCGATCGTCGTCGTCGACCACCGGAAGCCGGCGGATCTGGTGCTCGCCCATGAGCTCTGCGACGGCCGCGGTGGACATTTCGGCGGTCGCGCACACCACGTCGTCGCTCTGGATGTCCTCCACGGTGCAGTCGAAGTCGCCGTCGGCCACCGCGCGGATCACGATGTCGCGGTCGGTCACGATGCCGACCACGCGGCCGTCCTCCACCACGGGCACCGAGCCCGCGTCCTCGTCGCGCATGATGCGCGCGGCGACCTGGATGTCGTCGCCCGGCTGCACGGTCCTGGGATTCGGGGTCATCACCTCGCTGATCTTCATCGCTGTCTCCTCGTTGCAAGAGCGGATTGGACCGGACGGCCGCGACGCCGTTCGCCCGGCATCCGCGAATCCGGGGGGCTGCCTGGATGCGTCCAAGGTGCGAGACTCTCCTGTCTGCCAAGGAAATGACATGTCGCTACGCGTGCTGCTGGCCGCCCTCGTGCTGGCCGCCCAACTCCCGCCGGCACTGGCCGAAGACTCGGTCGAGGCCGACCTTGCCAACGACCGCTTCGTGGCCGGGGGCACGGTGCGCCAGGCCGCGCCGGTCGGGGGCGACCTTTTCGGGATGGCCGGGACCTTCGACCTCGCGGCGAGCGTGCGCGGCGACGCCGTGCTGGCCGGCGGGGATGTCCGCGTGCGCGATACCGTGGGTCGCGACCTCTACGCCGGCGGCGGCAACGTTCGCGTGGATGGAGCGGTCGCGGGGAACGCGCACCTGGCCGGCGGCAACGTCGAGGTATCCAGCCAGGGCCGCATCGGCGGTGACCTGTACGCGGCGGGCGGCAGCATCGAGATCCGCGGCCCGGTCGACGGCAACGTCGATGCCGCGGGTGGCGACGTGGTGATCGACTCGGCCATCGCCGGCGACGTGAGGTTCGCCGGCGGCGCGATCGAGCTCGGTCCCAACGCCCGCATCGGCGGGCGGCTCGTGCACCGCGGCCCGGACAACATCCGGCGCGACCCCGGGGCCCAGGTGGCCGGCGGCGTCGAGCGCGGCAAGTCCACCCGGGTGCGTTCGCGCCACGACGCGGGCCACGGAGCCGCCGGCTGGTTCTGGACACTCGGGCTCATCGCGCTGGCCGGGCTCATCGCCGGCGTCTTCCCGGCGGGCTCGCGGCGCCTGGGCGAGGGCCTGCGCGGCGAGCCGGCGCTGGCGCTCGCCTTCGGGTTCGTCGCCCTGGTATGCGTGCCCGTCGCCGCGGTGATCCTCATGATCACGATCATCGGCATCCCGCTCGCGCTGGCGGTGCTGCTGCTCTACTTCCTCATCCTCATCGTCGGCTACGCGGTGATCGCGGTCGTGATCGGCGACACGGCGCTCACGCGCCTTCGCTCCCGGGACGCCGCGCGGGTCGGCTGGCGAGTCGCAGCCGCGATGCTCGCGATGCTGGCGCTCGCGATCGTCGGCCGCATTCCGTTCGTGGGCAGCCTGATCGTGTTCGCGGCGCTGCTCGCGGGGGTCGGGGCGATCGTGATGGCGATCCGCTCGCGCAGGCAGCAGCCCGCGGCGGCCTAGGAGCCGCGGCCACATTAGACTTTGCTAATATGTGGGCTGTACCCCGATTCCACTCCCGGAGACACGCCCATGACGGCCACGACGCACGACAAGGAACTGGATGCGCGCGGCATGAACTGCCCCTTGCCCATCCTGCGCGCCAAGAAGGCCCTCGGCGAGCTCGCCAGCGGCCAGGTGCTGCGCATCGTCGCAACCGACCCCGGCTCGGTGAAGGACTTCGAGGCATTCTCGAAGCAGACCGGCAACGAGCTGCTGTCCAGCGCCTCGGGCGAGAAGGAATTCACCTTCTACATCCGCAAGAAGTAGCCCCGGACCATGCCGAAGAAAGCCGCGAAGGCCCCGGTCGCGCCGCACCTTGCCGCGCGCATGGGCGAGCTGCAGAGGAGCGCGCGCCGCGCAGTCCCGCTGCTCAAGGCGATGTCCAACCCGTCGCGCCTCGTGATCCTCTGCCAGTTGTGCGAGGGCGAGCGCTCGGTTGGCGAGCTGGGGGAGGAAGTGGGACTGTCGCAGTCCGGCATCTCGCAGCACCTCGCGGTCCTTCGCCGCGAGCGCGTCGTGGCCACACGCCGGGACAAGCAGACCGTGTTCTATTCGCTCGTGAGCGCCGAGGTGATGGAGCTGATGGCCACGCTGCACCGGGTGTTCTGCAAGCCCGCGAAAGCCGCGCGCGCGAACCTGCGCGCGGCCGCCTGAAGACGAGCTTCTGCACCATGTGCTGGGCGGGATCGTGGTCGGGCTCGCCGTCGTCGCGGGCTGGGGCATCACCGCGAGCACGCTCGGAGAGGCGTGGAAGGAGCAGGCAATGATGATGGCCACGCCGCCCGCGCGCGTCGCCACGCAGTCCTACACGTTCGTGAGCCCGATGGGCGACCTCGTGCGCTGGCTCCAGTCGCCCACGCACCTCGAGTACATCAACTTCGGCATCGCCGGCCTGGTGGGCGTGATCGCCGGCTCCCTCGCGTGGTCGCTCGCGACGCGCAGCCTCCGGATCGAATGGTTCCGCACTTCGTCCGACGCCGCGAGCCACGTAGTGGGCGGGGCGCTGATCGGGATCGGCGGCGTGCTCGCCATGGGCTGCACCATCGGCCAAGGGATCACCGGCGTGTCCACGCTCGCGCTGGGCTCCTTCCTGGCGCTCGGCTCGATCATCGCCGGCGCCGCGGCGACGATGAAGCTCCAGTACTGGCGGATGATGCGCGAAGGGTGACCTGGCGTTCACCCGCCCGATCGCAATGGAATACCTGCCCGCCTTCCTCGACATCCGCGACCAGCCCTGCCTCGTCGTGGGCGGGGGCGAGGTGGCCGCGCGCAAAGCCTCCCTGCTGGCGCGATCGAAAGGACGCATCACGGTGGTGGCGCCGGAGCTCTCCGCGGTGTTGGCGGAGCACCTGTCGGCCGGGCGCATCTCCCATCGCGCTGAGCGCTTTTCGGCCGCCCACGTCGAAGGCTTCGCCGTGGTGATCGCCGCGACCGACGACCAGGCCGTGAACGAGGCCGTGGCCGGCGCCTGCCGCGAGCGGCGCATCCCGGTGAACGTCGTCGACCAGCCGCGCCTGTGCACCTTCATCCTGCCTTCGGTCATCGAGCGGCCGCCGCTCACGGTCGCGGTCTCGAGCGGCGGCGCCTCGCCGGTTCTCGCCCGCCTGCTGCGCGCGCGCCTGGAGACGCTGATCCCCGCGGGCTACGGGCGCCTCGCCGGGCTCGCCCGCGAGTTCCGCGAGGCCGTGAAGGCGAGGTTTCCGTCCGCCGAGCGCCGGCGCTTCTGGGAGCACGCGCTGCAGGGCCCGATCGCGGAGCTCGCGATGGGCGGACGCGAGGAGGAGGCGCGGCGCCTGTTCATCCAGGTGCTCGAGGATCCGAGGCTCGCCTTCCACGGCGGGGAGGTGGCGCTGGTCGGCGCCGGGCCCGGCGACCCGGACCTGCTCACGTTCCGGGCGCTGCGGCTGATGCAACGCGCCGATGTCGTGGTGTACGACCGGCTGGTCTCACCGTCGGTCCTCGAGCTCGTGCGCAAGGACGCCGAGCGCATCTACGCCGGCAAGGAGCGCGCGAAGCACGCGATGCCGCAGGAGGACATCAACCACCTGCTCGTTCGCCTCGCCCGGGAAGGTAAGCGCGTCGTGCGCCTGAAGGGCGGAGACCCGTTCATCTTCGGGCGCGGCGGCGAGGAGATCGAGACGCTCGCCGCCGAGGGCATCCCCTTCCAGATCGTGCCCGGGATCACCGCCGCCTCGGGCTGCGCCTCCTACGCCGGCATCCCGCTCACCCACCGTGATTGCGCGCAGTCGGTCGTGTTCGTGACCGGGCACCTGCAGGACGGCACGATGGACCTGAACTGGACAGCGCTCGTGCAGCCGCAGCAGACGATCGTCTTCTACATGGGCCTCACCGGCATCGACGTGCTTTGCGCGGGCCTCGTCGCGCACGGCCTTGCCGCTGCGACCCCGGCCGCGCTCATCCAGCAGGGGACGCTCCCCGAGCAGCGCGTCCTCGAGGGGACGCTGGAGACGCTCCCCGGGATCGTGCGCCGCGGCCAAGTGAAGGCGCCGACGCTCATCATCATCGGCGAGGTCGTGAGGCTGCGCGGCAAGCTCAAGTGGTTCGAGGCGCAGGAGGCCGGCGCGCATCCCGGGCGCCGCGAGGCCTGAGTGCTACATGTTGCCGAGATAGGACTTCGCCTCCTCGCCGGAGCCCCGCGACGCGCCACGCCACCAGGCAGTAGCCGAAAAGGTCGTTCACCTCGCGGCGTTGCACGCCGGCATCGCGGCACACGCGATGCATCGCCGGCGCCGCGCCGAACCTGGCGAAGTTCTCGCGCATCGCGCGGATGACCTTCCAGTGCGCCTCGGTGAGCGCGCCCAGGCCGGAGTCGCGCGCGAGCGCCTCGTCCCAGGCGTTGAAGTCCCGCAGCAGCCCGTCTTCGTCGAGGAGCGCCGGATCGATCGCCGCTGGCGTGCTCATCGGCCCATCCTCCCCCGCAGCGCGCGGAAAGGCAACGGGCGCCGCCCGCACGTCGCATGCAAGTGATCAGGTTGTGAGGACGATCGTGAGGCTGCGGATGCCCTGCGCGCCCTGGATGAGGACGCCCTCGATGTCGGCGGTGGCCGAAGGCCCCGTCATGAGCACGCCGTAGCCCGCGTCGAACTGGCCGCGCTGGCGGTAGGCGTCGTGCAGGTTGCCGACGATGAGCGCCGGATCGAGCAGCACCACGAGGTGCTGGGAGAGGAAGCCCAGCGCGCTCACCCCGAACTGCGCCTCCGTTAGCCAGACCGAGCCCGTCTCGGCCACGCCGAAGAGCGCGCGCACCACGCCCACGTCCACGTCGTCGAGCTCGGCGGGCGGCCGCTTCGGGTCGGGCCGGCGCGTGCCCTTCACCTCGGGCACCGCAGAGCAGACCACCTTCGCCGCAGGGTGAAGCGAGCGCACCAGCGCCTCGAGGCCCTTGCCGCCGGGCGCCTCGAGCACCTTGCCTCCCATGCGTTGCACGCCCGCCTTGAACCGGTCGAGCACCGGCGCGCCGCCGCCGTCGAAACTCGGCACCGGCGGCAACACCACGGGCGCCGGCTGGTTCCCGCGGATGCGAGCCAGCATGTCGTCGCGGGTGGTCATTTCGCGCCCTTCCTGTTCTCGAGATACCACTGGCGGAACGTCTGCTGCGGCGCGCCCGGAACCTCGCGCTGCCGGCTCCACGCGTTCAGCGGGTTGTACATCACCACGCGCGGCAGCTTCTTCAGGCTCGCGTTGGCCGCCTCGGTGGCCGCGCGGTAGAGCTTCGGGCTCGCGAGCACCTTGCCGGCGGCGCGCATCGCCTCCTGCTTCACGAACGGGAGCTGGTGGCGCTCGGCGATGACCTGGCGCCACTTGTAGATCTGCTCGTGGATGTTGATGCGCACCGGGCGCACGCTGGTGCAACTGCCGTTCAACGTCGAGGCGAACGGCAACGAGCTGAACTTGCGCAGGTTGAACGTCGGATCGATGATCGCGCCGATCGGTCCCGAATAGGTCGCGCCGTACGAAAGGCCCCCGCTCCTGCGGTAGACCGGGCAGGTGTTCATGCACGCGCCGCAGCGGATGCACTTGAGCGAGTACCAGAAGTCGGGCATCCCGAGGCGCTCGGCGCGGCCGTTGTCCACCAGGATCACGTGCATCTCGGTGCCCGGGCGGGGCCTGCGGAAGTGCGAGGTAAGCTGCGTGATCGGCGAGCCCAGGGCGCTGCGGGAGAGCATGCGCACGAAGACACCCAGGTGCTCGACGCGCGGGATCACCTTCTCGATGCCCACCGAGGCGATGTAGAGCTTCGGCAGGTTCACGCTCAGGTCGGCGTTGCCCTCGTTGGTGCACACGACCACGGCCCCGGTCTCGGCGACCGCACCTCGGAATGGTCGATGCGCCTGGTCATTTCCGCGCCCCGTTCAGGACCTGCGCGATGTGGATGAACTTGACCGGCAGCCCCTGGCGCTCGGCGCAGCCCTTCTGGTGCATCAGGCACGACATGTCGGCCGAGACGATGTACTCGGCGCCGGCACGTGCGTGGTCGTTCACCTTGTCGTAGCCCATGGCGGCCGACACCGGCTCCTCGAACACCGAGAAGGTGCCGCCGAAGCCGCAGCACTCGTCCGGGCGGTCGGGCATGACGAAGCGGATGCCCTTCACCTTCGACAGCAGCGCCATCGGCTTGGAGAACGCGGGCTCGTGGATCTCGGAGGCCTTGGCCGTGCGCAGCGCGCGCAGCGACGCGCAGCCGTTGTGCAGGCCCACGGCATGGGGAAACGCGGCCCACGGGAAGTCGCGCACCTCGAGCACGTCGTGCAGGAACTCGACCAGCTCGTAGACCGAGCGGCGCACCTTCTGCACCTGGCGCGTCTGCGGGATCGCGGTCAGGTTCTCTCGCACATGGTGGGTGCAGCTGCCCGAGGGCGTCACGATGTAGTCGTAGCCGGCGAAGTTCTTCGCGAACAGCGCCTCGGCACCGGCGGCGTCCTTCTCGCAGCCGCTGTTGGCCATCGGCTGGCCGCAGCAGGTCTGGTCGAGGGGATATTCGACCTTCGCCCCGAGGCGCTCGAGCAGCCCCAAGGTGGCGATGCCGACCTCGGGGAAGAGCGCATCGACGTAGCAGGGGATGAAGAGCGCGGCTTTCATGGGTCCTCCGGCGCCGGGCGCGGGGGCCGCGCACACGGGCTTTCCCGAAAATAGCGCGCGTCCCGGCCGGTCTTTTGATCTATGTCACGCCTTGCCCGCAACCGGTTGCTACCTTGCCTGAATCCCCGAAGGAGCGCACGTGGGCGTACACCGTCTCAAGCAGGGTCTGGACCTTCCGCTCTTGGGCGAGCCCGAGCCGTCGGTCCATGACGCCCCGCCGGTGGCCACCGTCGCGCTCATGGCCGACGACTACAAGGGCCTCAAGCCCACCTTTCACGTCCGGCCGGGCGATCGCGTCACGCGCGGCCAGTGCCTCTTCGAGGACAAGTCCAATCCGGGCGTGCGCTTCACCGCCCCCGCCGCAGGCACCGTGCGCGCGGTCAATCGCGGCGCGCAGCGCGCCTTCGAGTCGATCGTGATCGAGCGCGACGCCGGCCAGGGGCCGGGCCCGCAGGTGCCGCTCGCCGCCCGCGGCGCCGCGCTCGACGCCGCCGCGGTGCGCGCGCTGCTGCTCGAGTCGGGACTGTGGACCGCACTGCGCACGCGGCCCTTCTCGCGCGTGCCCGCGCCCGATGCTTCGCCCTACGCGCTCTTCGTGACCGCGATGGACACGCGGCCGCACGCGCCGGCCGTGGAGCTCGCGCTCGCCGGCCGCGAGGATGATTTCGCCATGGGGCTCGCCTGCGTCGCCAAACTGTGCGCGGGGACGACGTTCGTGTGCGTGGCGCCGGGCTCGAAGCTCCCGGTGCCGTCGATCGAGCGCGTACGCGTGGAGACGTTCGAGGGGCCGCACCCCGCCGGCGTGCCGGGCACGCACATCCACTTCCTCGCGCCGGTGGACCTCGCACGGTCGGCCTGGCACGTGGGCTACCAGGACGTGGCCGCGATCGGGCGGCTCGCCGCCACCGGCCGGATCGACGACGAGCGCGTGATCTCGCTCGCCGGGCCCGGCATCGCGCGCCCGCGCCTGCTGCGCGCGCCCCTGGGTGCCGCGACGGCCGACCTCGTGCGCGGCGAGCTCGCCCCCGGCGAGCAGCGCGTGATCGCGGGCTCGGTGCTCGACGGGCGCACGGCGAGCGGCGAGGCGCTGGGCTATCTCGGCCGCTACCCCCTGCAGGTCTCGGCGCTGCCCGAAGGCACCCGGCGCGAGATGTTCGGCTGGATCGCGCCCGGCGCGAACAAGTTCTCGCTCTGGGGCGTGGTGCTGGGCGCGTGGCGACGGCGCCCCATGGCGCT
>Ga0307505_10002079_pt1 | contig 14586 bp, 13 predicted proteins | sample 23_S_MG_FD_202183 | JGI IMG/M metagenome (GOLD analysis project Ga0307505, IMG submission 202183) | Soil microbial communities from Populus trichocarpa stands in riparian zone in the Pacific Northwest, United States - 23_S | ecosystem: Environmental > Terrestrial > Soil > Riparian zone > Trees...
GCCGGCCTCGCGCTGCCACTGCAGCCGCGCAGCGCCGACGGTGTCGCCGCGCTGCAGCCGGTAGTGCAGGCTGGCCGCGGCGGGCAGGCGTGTGGCGTACACCGGCAGGGCAGCAGCCTCGACGGGGGCCGCCGCTGGCGCCGACGGCGCCGGCCGCGCGCGCGGCCTGGGCGCAGCTGGCTTGGGTGCTTGCGCCGCCGCCACCACCGGCGCTGCGGGCTCGGGCGCGCGGGGCGCGATCAGGCGCAGCGCCACCACCGCGCCGCGTGACGCCGCCGGCGCCAGCGCGGCCGGCGACGGCTGCAGCGCGTACAGCAGCAGCCCATGCGCCAACAGCACCGCCAGCACCACCAGGGCCCAGGCGGCGACACGCGGCACGCGGCGCAGGGAACGCATCGGACAATGGTGCCACCAACCGGGACCCACGATGAAACTCGCCACCTACAAGGACGGTTCGCGCGACGGCCAGCTGGCCGTCGTTTCGCGCGACCTGCAAAGCGCCCACTTCGCCACCGGCATCGCCACGCGATTGCAGCAGCTGCTGGACGACTGGAACTTCCTGTCGCCGCAGCTCGAAGACCTGACCCAGACGCTGAACCAGGGCAAGGCGCGCCATGCCTTCGCCTTCGACCCGAAGCTGTGCATGGCGCCGCTGCCGCGCGCCTACCAGTGGGCCGACGGCTCGGCCTACCCCAACCACATCGATCTGCTCAGCCGCGCGCGCGGCGCCGAAGCGCCGGCCGACTTCATGGACGACCCGCGGATCTACCAAGGCGGCAGCGACGACCTGCTCGGCGCCACCGACGACGCGGTCTTCGCCGACAGCGCCTGGGGCATCGATTTCGAGGCCGAGCTGGCGGTGATCACCGGCGATGTGGCCATGGGCACCGGTGCCGACGCCGCGCTGGACAGCGTGCGATTGCTGATGCTGGCCAACGACTGGAGCCTGCGCCACCTGGTGCCCACCGAGCTGGCCAAGCAGTTCGGCTTCCTGCAGAGCAAGCCGGCGACCGCCTTCGCGCCGGTGGCGGTGACGCCCGACGAGCTGGGCGCCGCCTGGCGCGGCGGGCGCGTGCACCGGCCAGTGGACATCACCTGGAACGGCCAGGCCGTGGCTCACATCGACGCCGGCACAGAGATGAGCCTGCACTTCGGCCGGCTGATCGCCCACATCGCCCGCACGCGCCGGCTGCGCGCCGGCAGCATCGTCGGCAGCGGCACGGTCAGCCAGCGCGATCCGGCCGCCGGCTACGGCTGCATCGCCGAAAAGCGCGCGCGCGAGATCATCGACAGCGGCCGCGCGAGCACTGACTACATGGGCTTCGGCGACCGCCTGCGCATCGAAGTGTTGGGCGAGGACGGTCAGAGTGTCTTCGGCGCCATCGACCAGCGCGTCGCGCCACTGGCCGCCGACGCCGCATGAAGGAGTTACCTTCCGGGCTGAAGGTGGCCACGGTGTGGCTGCTGGCCGGCCTGGCCGTGTTCCTGGGCGTGCAGGCCTTCCTGTCGCAACAGCGCAGCACGCGCTTCGAAAGCAGCGGCGACCAGGTGCAGATCCGCCGCGCCTCCGACGGCCACTACCACTGGCCGGGCACCGTCAACGGCCATGCGGTGGACTTCCTGGTCGACACCGGCGCCACGCGCAGCGCGCTGCCGTTGGCGCTGGCGCAGCGGCTGCAGCTGCCGGTGGAGGGGCGCATGCAGTCGCAAACCGCCGGCGGTACCGTCGAAGGCCAGGTGGTGCGCGCCGACCTGGAACTGCAGGGCGGCGTGCGCGTCGAGCGGCTGCGCATTGCCGCGCTGCCGGCCCTGCAGTTGCCGCTGCTGGGCATGGACGTGCTCGGCAAGCTGCACTGGCGCCAGTCCGACGGCGTGCTGCACATCGACCTGCGGTCCGGCCAATGAGGGCCGGCATTGCGGCTCTGGGGCTGGCGCTCGCGACCAGCGCCTTTGCCGACACCCGCTGCCCGCCGCCGCCGGCCCAGCCCAGCGAAGCGCAACAGCAGGCGGCGCAGCGCCAGGCGCGCGACCACGGGCTGCTGTGGCGACTCAGCAAGGACGGCCGCGAGTCCTGGCTGTTCGGCACGCTGCACGTCGGCCGGCCGGAATGGAGCGCGCCGGGCCAGGTCTTGCGCCAGGCACTGGCCGGCAGCGATCTGCTGGCACTGGAGATCGACCCAGCCGACCCCGCGCTGGCCGCGCAGCTGCGCGAAGCCATGCACAACACGCCCGAGTCCGACCCTGTGCTGCGCCAGCGCCTGCAGCGGCAAGCGGCAGCGGCCTGCCTGCCCGATACCGCGCTGCAGGGCCTGCCGCCGACGCTGCAGCTGATGACCTTGACGCTGCTGCAGGCTCGGCACGACGCGCTCGACGCCGCCTTCGGCCAGGAGCAGATGCTGGCCGCGGCGGCCCGCGCCGCCGGGCTGCGCATCGTCGCGCTGGAAAGCGTGGCGCAGCAGATCGAGCTGCTGCTATCGGCCGATGCCGCGCTGCTGGAGGCAGCGCTCGACCAGCTCGAAGCCGGCCGCAGCCGCGCGCTGATGCGCCGCCTGGCGCAGGCCTGGGCGGACGGCGACCTGCAGACGCTGGAGCGCTACGAACAATGGTGCGAATGCGCCGACACCGACGCGCAGCGCGCCTGGCTGCGCCGGCTCAACGACGCGCGCAATGCGCCGCTGGCCGCGGGCATCGACGCGCTGCATGCGGCCGGGCACAAGGTCTTCGCCGCAGTCGGCGCGCTGCACATGACCGGTCCGCAGACGCTGCCGCGGCTGCTGCAAGAGCGCGGCTACACCGTGCAGCGGCTGCGCTTCTAGCCCCTTGCGCACGCCGCTGCGGGGCGCACAATGGTTCACCGCCCGGCCACGGACAAAGGAGCGACATGATCGACACCAACGCGTTCACCAAGCTGGTACCCGGCTTCGACTTCCTCAACAACCTGATGCAGGGTGCTGCCGGCCAGGCGGCGCCGGCGATGGGCCAGTGGATCGCGCCGACGCTGAACCCCGACGAGCTGGAAAAGCGCATCAGCGAGCTCAAGACGCTGCAGTTCTGGCTGGAGCAGAACGCCCGCATGATCGGCATGACGGTGCAGGCGCTGGAGGTGCAGCGCATGACGCTGTCGACGCTGCAGTCGATGAACCTGCCGATGGCCGACCTGCGCAACGCGCTGACGCTGCCCACGGCGCCGGCCGCCCCGGCTGCGGCCACGCCGCCGCCGGCCCCGCCCGAACCGCCGCCCGCGGCCACCGCGCCCAGCGAAGCGCCGGCCGAAGACCCGGCCAAGCCCGCCGGCGTGGACCCGATGCAATGGTGGGGCGCGCTGACGCAGCAGTTCACCGAACTCGCCACCAAGGCCATGCAGGACAGCAGCGCGCTGGCCTCGCGCAACCTGGCGGCGCCGGCGCAGCCACCGGCCGCGCCGGGCAAGAAGGCGGCGCCTGCCAAGGCTGCCGCCAGGGCGCCGCGCAAACGCGCCAGCTGAGCGGCGCGCGAGCCCAAGCCATGCAGGCCTTCGCCGCCGGCCACGGCAGCCATCCCGACTGGCGCATGGCGCTGGCCATGGCCGCCACGCAGCTGCAGGTGCAAAGCGGCGCGCGGGCCGAGCCGACGCTGGGCTTCGTCTACTTCAGCGACCACTATGCCGCCCATGCCGAGGCGCTGCTGGGCGCGCTGCGGCAACGCTGGCCGAGCGTGGCCTGGGCCGGCAGTGTGGGCCTGGGCGTGCTGGCCAGCGGCGTCGAGTACTTCGACGAGCCGGCGCTGGTGCTGCTGCTGGCCAGCCTGCCGCGCGAGCAGTTCCGCGTGTTCTCCGGCGCACGGCCGCTGGCCGGCTTCGACGCCTTCAGTGCACTGGTGCATGCCGACCCGGGCACGCCCGATCTGGCCGAGCTGCTGCTGGAGATGAGCCAGCGCACGACTTCAGGCTACCTGTTCGGCGGCTTGGCGGCGTCGCGCAACGGCGTGCGCCATGTCGCCGACGGCGTGTGGCAGGGCGGGCTGTCCGGCGTGGCCTTCAGGCAGGACGTGGCGCTGGTGTCGCGGGTCACGCAGGGCTGCCAGCCGATCGGGCCGGTGCGCCAGGTCACCGCGGCCCAGCGCAACGGCGTGCTCGAACTCGACGGCGAGCCGGCGCTGCGCTGCCTGCTGCGCGACCTGGGCGCGACGCTGGACGAGCCGCGCAAGCTGCTGCCGCGGCTGCGCGCCACGCTCGTGGGCATCAGCGACGCCGGCCAGAGCCTGCTCGCGCGCGGCGCGATGTTCGGCACCGACACGCGGGTGCGCCATCTGGTCGGCGTCGACCCGGCACACGAGACGGTGGCCGTGGCCGACACGGTGCAGGTGGGCATGCATCTCGCCTTCTGCAGCCGCGACGTGCAGGCGGCGCGGCGCGACCTGGTGCGCATCTGCAGCGAGATCCGCGAGGAGCTGAGCCCCCACGCCGACCCGGTGCGCGAAGCCGCCGGGACCGCTGGCGCCTGGCCGGCCGACGAGGCAGCGCGGCGGATGCTGGGCGCGCTGTACATCAGCTGCTGCGGCCGCGGCGGGCCGCATTTCGGCGCGCCCTCGGCCGAGGCGCAGATCATCCGCCACGCGCTGGGCGACGTGCCGCTGGCCGGCTTCTTCGCCGGCGGCGAGGTGGCGCGCCACCATCTCTATGGCTACACCGGGGTGCTGACGGTGTTCACGGCACGCTGAAGCGGCGCGCTACAGTCGCGCCCATGAACGCGCCCGAGTCGACCGCCACTGCCGCCGCGTCGCGCACGCAGCGCCAGGCCGAGGTGCTGGCCGCGCTGCAGCCGCTGCTGCCGGCGCATGCGCTGCTGTGGCGCAGCGAGGACACGGTGCCCTATGAATGCGACGGCCTCACCGCCTACCGCGAGCTGCCGCTGCTGGTGGCGCTGCCCGAGACCGAATCGCAGGTGGCCGCGCTGCTGCGCTGCTGCCACGAGCTGAAGGTACCGGTGGTGGCGCGCGGCGCCGGCACCGGGCTGTCCGGCGGTGCGTTGCCGCACCGGCTAGGCGTGACGCTGTCGCTGGCCAAGTTCAACAAGATCCTCAAGCTCGACAAATACTCGCGCACGGCCGTCGTGCAATGCGGCGTGCGCAACCTGGCCATCAGCGAGGCGGCCGCGCCGCTGGGGCTGTACTACGCACCCGACCCGAGCAGCCAGATCGCCTGCAGCATCGGCGGCAACGTCGCGGAAAATTCCGGCGGCGTGCACTGCCTGAAGTACGGCCTGACTTTGCACAACGTGCATCGCGTGCGCGGCTTCACCATCGAAGGCGAGCCGGTGGAATTCGGTTCCGAGGCGCTGGACAGCGCCGGGCTGGACCTGCTGGCGCTGGTGGTGGGCAGCGAGGGCATGCTGGCGGTGATCACCGAGGTCACGGTCAAGCTGGTACCCAAGCCGCTGGTGGCGCGCTGCATCATGGCCAGCTTCGACGACATCCGCAAGGCCGGCGACGCGGTGGCGCAGATCATCGGCGCCGGCATCATCCCGGCCGGCCTGGAGATGATGGACAAGCCGATGACCGCCGCGGTCGAGGACTTCGTGCACGCCGGCTACGACCTCAATGCCGAGGCCATCCTGCTGTGCGAAAGCGACGGCACGCAGGAAGAGGTGGACGAGGAAATCGGCCGCATGCTCGACGTGCTCAGCGGCTGCGGCGCGACGCGTTTGGAAGTCAGCAAGGACGAGGCGCAGCGCCTGAAGTTTTGGAGCGGGCGCAAGAACGCCTTCCCGGCGTCGGGGCGCATCAGCCCCGACTACATGTGCATGGACTCGACCATCCCGCGCAAGCGCCTGGCCGACATGCTGCAGGCGATCCAGGCGATGGAGCAGAAGTACGGGTTGCGCTGCGCCAACGTCTTCCATGCCGGCGACGGCAATCTGCATCCGCTGATCCTGTTCGATGCCAACGATCCCGACCAGCTGCAGCGCTGCGAGCTCTTCGGCGCCGACATCCTGGAGACCAGCGTCGCGATGGGCGGCACCGTCACCGGCGAGCATGGCGTGGGCATCGAGAAGCTCAGCTCGATGTGCGTGCAGTTCTCGCCCGAGGAACGCGAGCAGATGTTCGCCATCAAACGCGCCTTCGACGCGGCCGAGCTGCTGAACCCGGGCAAGGTGATCCCGCTGCTGTCGCGCTGTGCCGAGTACGGCAAGATGCATGTCAGGAAGGGCCTGCTGCCCTTCCCCGAGATTCCGCGCTTCTAGATGAGCGACGGAGTGTCCCTGGATCTGGACCCTGCGCTGCAGGAACTGGTCGAGCGCGTGCAGCAGGCCCGCGCCGTGCGCGGCACGCTGTGCATCCGCGGCGGCGACACCAAGGCCTTCTACGGCGACGGGCCGCGCGGCGAGCCGCTGGACGTGGGCGCGCTGTGCGGCATCAGCAGCTACGAGCCCACCGAGCTGGTGGTCACGGTGCGCGCCGGAACGAAGCTGGCCGAGTTGGAGGCCGTGCTGACGGAACAGGGCCAGTGCCTGGCTTTCGAACCGCCGCGCTTCGCGCCAGGGGGCAGCGTCGGCGGCATGGTCGCGGCCGGCCTGAGCGGCCCGTCACGCGCCGCAGTCGGCGCGGTGCGCGACCATGTGCTGGGCCTGACGCTGCTCAACGGCAAGGCCGAGCTGCTGAGCTTCGGCGGCCAGGTGATGAAGAACGTGGCCGGCTACGACGTGTCGCGCGTGATCGCCGGCTCGATGGGCGTGCTCGGCGCGATCTGCGAGGTTTCGCTGAAAGTGCTGCCGATCCCGGCCGCCACCGCCACGCTGCGCTTCGAGATGGACCAGGCCGAGGCCATCCGTCAGCTCAACCAATGGGCCGGCCGGCCGCTGCCGCTGCATGCCAGCGCCTGGTGGCAGGGCCTGCTGGTGCTGCGCCTGTCGGGCGCGGCCGCGGCGGTGCGTGCGGCGGCGCAGTCGCTGGGCGGCGAACTGGTGCCGCCGGAGCTGGCGGCGGCCTTCTGGGACGGCTTGCGCGACCAGCACGACGAATACTTCGTCACGGCGCGCGCCGCGCTCGACCGCGGCGCCACGCTGTGGCGGCTGTCGCTGCCGCCGACCGCGCCGCCGCTGGCGCTGGACGGCGACTGCCTGGTCGAATGGGGCGGCGCCCAGCGCTGGCTCAACGCCACGCTGCCGGCAGCCCAGGTGCGCGACGCCGCGGCGGCGGCCGGCGGCCATGCCACGCTGTTCATGGGCCACGATCGCAGCGCCGGCGTGTTTGCGCCGCTGAAGAGCCCGCTGGACCGCATCCACCGCGAACTGAAGCGCGCCTTCGACCCCGACGGCGTCTTCAACCCCGGCCGCCTGTACCCGGGGCTGTGTCCATGAGCACAACCCTGGAACGCTACTACGCGCGCCGCGCTGACAGCTACGAGCGCATCTATGCCAAGCCGGAGCGCCAGGCCGAGTTGCGCGCGCTCGAAGCCTGGCTGCCGGGCTGTTTTGCCCGCCGCCATGTGCTGGAAGTCGCCTGCGGCACCGGCTGGTGGACGCCGCACGGCGCACGCGACGCAGCCTCCTGGCTGGCCACCGACCTGAATCCCGAGACGCTGGCGGTGGCGCGCCGCAAGGCCGTGCCGGCCCAGGTGCGCTTCGCCATCGCCGATGCCTACACGCTGGATGGTGTGCCGGCACAAACCTTCGACGCCGCCTTTGCCGGCTTCTGGTGGAGCCACGTGCCGATCGCACGCCTGCCGGGTTGGCTGGCCCTGCTGCATGCGCGGCTGCGGCCGGGCGCGTGGGTGGTGATACTGGACAACCGCCATGTCGAAGGCAGCAGCACGCCGATCTCGCGCCGCGATGCCCAGGGCAACAGCTACCAGCAGCGCCGGCTCGACGATGGCTCGGTGCACGAGGTGCTGAAGAACTTTCCCACGCGCAAAGAAGTGCTGGCGCTGCTGGTCGGCGCGGCACGGCAGGCCGAGTGGGCCGAACACCCGCACTACTGGACCCTTCGCTACCAACTCGCCTGATGCAAACCCATCTCGCCGCCGAGTTCAAGGACACACGCGAAGGGCAGGAGGCCGAAGCCATCCTGCGCAAGTGCGTGCACTGCGGCTTCTGCACCGCCACCTGCCCGACCTACCAGTTGCTGGGCGACGAACTCGATGGCCCGCGCGGGCGCATCTACCTGATGAAGCAGGTGCTCGAAGGCGCGCCGGTGACGCGCAGCACGCAGCTGCACCTGGACCGCTGCCTGACCTGCCGCAACTGCGAAAGCACCTGCCCCAGCGGGGTGGAGTACGGGCACCTGGTGGACATCGGCCGCAAGATCGTCGAAGAGCGGGTCGAGCGCCCCCGGGGCGAGAAAGCGCTGCGCTGGCTGTTGAAGGAAGGTTTGACCTCGCCGCTGTTCGGCCCGGCAATGAAGCTGGGCCAGGCCGTCAGGCCGCTGCTGCCGGCGGCGCTGAAGAACAAGGTGCCGGCCAAGGGTGGCGCGCGCGCGCACCAGTGGCCGACACGCGAGCACCCGCGCAAGGTGCTAATACTGCTGGGCTGCGTGCAGCCGACGATGATGCCCAACATCAACAGCGCCACCGCGCGCGTGCTCGATGCCGCCGGCATCCAGACGCTGGTGGCCGACGAGGCCGGCTGCTGCGGCGCGCTGCGCACGCACCTGAACGACATCGACGGCGGGTTGAAGGACATGCGCCGCAACATCGACGCCTGGTGGCCGCTGGTCGAAGGACTGACCTCGGCCGGCAAGGTGGAAGCCATCGTCATGAACGCGTCGGGCTGCGGTGTCGCCGTCAAGGACTACGGCCACGCACTGGCCCACGACGCCGACTACGCCGAGCGCGCAGCGCGCGTCAGCGCACTGACACGGGACCTGAGCGAGCTGCTGCCCGAGCTGGTGGAACCGCTGAAGCAGAAGCTGCGCGAGCCGACGCAGCGCCGCCTGGCTTTTCATCCGCCATGTACGCTGCAACACGGCCAGCAGCTGCGCGGCGGCGTCGAGACCCACCTGAACGCGCTGGGCTTCGAGGTGACTCTGGCGCGCAGCGAAAGCCACCTGTGCTGCGGCTCGGCCGGCACCTACAGCGTGCTGCAGCCCGAGCTGGCCTACCAGCTGCGCGACCGCAAGCTGGCGCAGCTGGAACCGCTGCAGGCGCAGGCCATCGTCTCGGCCAACATCGGCTGCATCCAGCACCTGCAAAGCGGCACGACCACGCCGGTGCGGCACTGGGTGGAGCTGCTGGACGAGGCACTGGCCGGCTGAAGAACATGGGCGCAGCGCTCCTGCGCCTGGCGCTGCTGAGCGCCGCGCTGCTGGGTGCCGCGGCAGCCTCGGCGCAGCCCGCGCAGACATTGCATGCCCTGTTCGCCGAGTACTGGGAAGCCACGGCGCGCGACATCCCTGAATGGGCCACTTGGCGCGGCGACCACCGCTTCGACCACCGGCTCAGCGACACCACGCCGGCCGCGCGCGATGCCCGCGACGCGCAGGCGCGGCAGTGGCTGGCACAGGCGCAGGCCATCGACCGCGCGGCGCTGAACCCCACCGACCGGCTGTCGCTCGACGTCTTCGTGCATGCCCGCGCCGAGGAGGTGGCCTACCAGGCCTTCGAAGGCTGGCGCACGATGAGCCTGGCCTCGGACGGCGGCTTCCAGACCGAACTGCCGGAGCTGCTGGGCGTGATGCCCGCCGACAGCGTGCCGCAGGTCGAGGCCGTGCTGGCGCGCCTGGCCGCGGCGCCGCGGCGCATCGACGAGGAACTGTATTGGCTGAAGCGCGGCATCGCGCTCGGCTGGGTGCCGCCGCAGCCGGTGCTGCAGCGCGTGCTGGCGCAGATCGACGCGCAGCTGCGCTCGCCGGCCGACAGCAACCCCTGGCTCGAGCCGCTGCAGCGCATGGGCGCGCAGATCCCGCCGGCCACGCAGGCCGCGCTGCGCCAGCGCGGCGAGACGCTGCTGCGCGAGCAGGTGCTGCCGGCGCTGCAGCGGCTGCGCGACTTCGTCGCCGGCGACTACCTGGCCGCCGCGCCGGCCGACGGCGCGCTCGGCCGCTATCCCGACGGCGCGCGCGTCTACGCGCTGCTGATCGCCGAACACACCACGCTGCCGCTGACGGCGCAGCAACTACACGACATCGGCTTGCGTGAGGTGGCGCGGCTGCAGCGCGAGATCGAAGCCGCCTGGCGCGATTCGGGCTTTGCCGGCAGCCTGGCGCAATGGCTGCAGCACCTGAACAGCGACCCGCAGTACTTCCACCGCAGCGGCGAGGAGCTGCTGGTGGGCTACCGCGACATCGCCAAGCGCATCGACCCCGAACTGCCACGGCTGTTTGCCGAGCTGCCGCGCATCCCCTACGGCGTGCGCGGCATGCCCGAGCATTTCGATGCCGGCAAGGCCGAGTACTACGAGGACCCGGCCCTCGACGGCAGCCGCCCCGGCTGGTTCAACGCCAACCTGAAGGCCTATGCGCAGCGGCCGGTCTGGGGCATGCCCACGCTGGTGGCGCACGAGACGGTGCCGGGGCACCACCTGCAGATCGCGCGCGCGGTGGAACTGCGCGAGCTGCCGGCCTTCCGCCGCGACCTGGGCTTCAGCGCCTTCGTCGAAGGCTGGGCGCTGTATGCCGAGACGCTGGGCGCCGAACTCGGCCTGTACCCGGACGCGGCCAGCCGCTACGGCCACCTGCAGATGCAGATCTTCCGCGCCGCGCGGCTGGTGGTGGACACCGGCATCCATGCCTTCGGCTGGCGCCGCGAGCAGGCCATCGACTATCTGGCCGCAACCAGCGGCCTGGACCGCGACCACTGCAGCGCCGAGGTCGACCGCTACACCTCGTCGCCCGGCCAGGCGCTGGCCTACATGACCGGGCAGCTGAAGATCATCGAGCTGCGCGACCGTGCCAAGGCGCGGCTGGGCGAGCGCTTCGACATCCGCCGCTTCCACGACGCCGTGCTCGACCAGGGCGCACTGCCGCTGCCGGTGCTGGAACGCAGCATCGACGAGTGGATCGCCGCCGAGGCCGCCAAGCCGCGCTGACGACCCAACGGGGGCCCGTCACGATGGGCTGGCCGCATCCGCCTTGACGGCCTTCATGACGAGATCGGCCATCGACCCAGCCTCGTCGGAGCTCTGCTCCCACAGCCCGCGCACCGTGCCGAGCCTGTCCCGCAGGGCCTCGTCCTGGCTGGCCTTGAGCTTGCCTTCGAGTCGATCGATGGGTATCTCGATGCCGACGATCGCACGCAATCGGGCTCAAAGCCCCTGCAGCGTGAACAGGAAGCGCGCGCCACCGCTGTCGGCACGCTCGGCCCAGATACGCCCGCCATGGGCCTCGACGATGCGGCGCACGATCGTCAGGCCGACGCCGCTACCCGGCACCTTGTCGCCATGCAGCCGCGCAAAAGGCCGGAACAGCTCGGCTTCGCGCCCCGCGGGCAGGCCCAGACCGTCGTCCTCGACGTACACCGCCATGCCCTGCGGCGTCGAACGCAGGCCAACGCTCACCCGGCCGGCACCGTCGCGCGCGGCAGTGAACTTCAAGACATTGCCGAGCAGGTTGACGAAGACCTGGCGCATCAAAGGGCCGTCGACCGCACAGTCGGGCAGCGGCTGCAGCCGCAGTTGCACGCGCTGCAGCGCCGCGGCCATCGGTGCCGACAGGCGCAGCTGCGCCAGCGCCTCATCGACGCTGCGCTGCAGCGGCCGGCGTTCGCGCTGCAGCGCAGCGTCGGCCACGCGCGACAGCTGCAGCAGGTCCTGCACCATGCCGGTCATCTGCTCGGCCTGCGCCTGGATGGTGTCCAGATAGGCTTGTGCCTGCGTCTTGTCGCCGCGCTGCAGCGCCAGCGCACCCAGTTGCGCCAGGCCGCTGACGCCGGCCAGCGGATCGCGCAGGTCGTGCGAGACGTTGCGGTTGAAGCTCTCCAGGCCGGCCGCCAGGTCCTGCAGTTCGCGCGTGCGCGCGGCCACGCGCTCTTCCAGCGTGTTGTTCGCCTGGCGCAGCGACTCTTCGGCGGCGATGCGGCGCTGCAGCTCGGATTCGCTGCGCTGGCGCGCGCGGATCAGGCTCACCGCCAGCACCATCATGCCGACGATCAGGCCCGGCACCGCGGCGTAGTAGCCCATCTCGAAGTCGGCCATCGACGCCGGCAATGCCAGGTACAGCGCGAACAGCAGCGGATAGGTGGCGAAGGCCGCCGCCACGTAGAGGTGGCCGACATTGTCCTCGTGGCGCGCCGCGCGCGTTGCCAACCAGGCGCAGTAGGCAAAGGCCCCGGCCATGACGCCGTAGACCGCCAGCGCCGAATGCGGATGCACGTGCAGCCACTGCGCCAGAGCGGCGCCGACGGCCACGGTGCCGCCGATCAGGGCCCAGGCGCGGCGCCGTGCCAGGCCGAGGAACTCGTACAGCCCCCAGACGTTCATGCCCAGCAGCGCCACCGCCACCATCGCCGGCAGCAGCGGCACGTCGTCGGCGCTGCCATGCGCACGGGGGTGCGCCACCAGCCAGCCGATGCCGGTCAACAGGTACAGCAGGGCGAAGATGCGCAGCGCACGTGCGTCGCTGTAGTACGAGCTGACCCACTGCAGCAGCGCGATGACCAGCATCACCGTGCCCACCGCCTGCGCATAGGCCTCGAAGGGGGTCAGCCGTTCCAGGGCCAGCCAGCCGGGCAGGGCAGTGGCGGTCGAGGCGGCGGGGGACATGCGATGCGCGGTGCGGGACGGCGAAGATGCTACCGGCTGGGCGGGTGTGTGCGCGACGCCTGTCGGGCCGGCGCCGCTCAGGCCCCGCCGCGCAGCAGCCGCGCCGGCGCGATGCGCATCTGGCCGAGCAGGACGCGCGCCCCCAGGCCCAGGCTCGACGCGCTGACCGTCACCGCGGTCAGCGCGCCGGTCCACAGCAAGCCGGCGCCGTCCAGCTCCAGGCGCCACTGCAGCAGCCCCAGCGCCAGCGCGCTGCCGATGGCCGTGGCGAAGACCGCGGTGACGGCCGCCAGCAGCGTGTACTCCCAGCGCAGCACCCGCCGCAGGCTGGACAGCCGCGCGCCCAGCGCGTGCATCACGCTGGCCTCGTAGACCTGGCGCGCGCGGCTGGCCGCCACCACGCTGGCCAGCACCAGCAGGCTGGCGGCCAGGCACACGCCGGCGATCACCGCCAGCCCCGCGCTGGCGCTGCCCATGATGGCGCGGGTGGCCTGCAGCACGCTTTCGGTGCGCACGCTGACGATGTTGGGCGCCAGCGCCGCCAGGCGGTCCTGCGCCGCGATGGCATCGGCCGCATCCAGACGCGCGGCGCCGACATGGCGGGTGACGAAGGGCTCGAGCACGCCGTCGCTGAAGATCGCTTCCAGCCACAGCCGCGACTGCAGGCGGCGCTGCGCATAGATGGCCGCCACCTTGGCTTCGAGGCTGCGGCCGAGGATCTCGAAGCGCAGCACATCGCCGACGCGGATGCCCAGCTGCTCGGCCTCGCGGTCTTCCATCGCCAGCAGCGGCGCGCCGGCGTAGCCCTCGGGCCACCAGGCGCCGTGGGTGACCACCACGTCGTCGAAGTTGCCTTCGCGCGTGCTCAGCTTGTGCTCGTCGCGAGCCTCGCGCGCGCGCTCGCCGTCGCCGCTGTCGCGCAGCGCCACGCCGTTGACCGCGGCCACGCGGCCCAGCACCAGCGGCGCGGTCTGCAGATCGCGCAGGCTCGGTGCGGCCTGCAGCGCCCGGCGCAGCAGCGGCAGCTGCTCGGTCTGCACGTCGTGGAAGAGCAGCGCCGGCGCGTGGGCCGGTACGGTGTGGTTGACGGTGCGCAGCAGCGTGGTCACCACCAGCGTGCAGGCCACCAGCAAGGTCAGCGCCGAGCCCAGCGACAGCAGCGCCGCGCGCAGCGGTGAACCGGGGCGCTGCAACCCGGCCAGCGCGACGCGCCATTCATAGCCCGGGCCCAGCCGGCCAACACCCGCAGCGCGCGCAGCACGCCCTCGAGCAGTAGCAGCAGACCAAGCGTGACGGCGACGAAGGCGGCACCGAAGCGCGCATCGGGCAGCAGCACCAGCAGCAGCGCCCCCACGGCCAACGCGCTGGCGCCGGTCAGCAGCCAGGCGCCGCGCGGCGTGCGCAGCACCTGGCCGTCCAGCCCGCGGAACAGCGCGGCCGGCGACACCGTAAGCGCACGGCCCAGCGCCGGCAGCGCAAAGGTCAACGCCGTCAGCACGGCGCGCGAGCGCGCCAGGGCATCGGCGCGGCCGGCGATCTGCAGCGGCAGCGCCACGTTGTCCAGCGCCGTCAGGCTGGGCAGCAGGTGGAAGGACTGGAAGACGATGCCGATGCGGTCGCGGCGCAGGTCGGCCAGCGCGTCGCGGTCCAGGGTGTCCAGGCGCACGCCGTCGATGGCCACATGGCCGGCCGCAGGCTGCTCCAACCCGGCCAGCAGCAGCAGCATCGAGGTCTTGCCCGAGCCCGAGGGCCCGGCCACGGCCACGCTCTGGCCGGCGGCGATGTGCAGCTCGATGCGGCGCAGCACCTCGATGCGCTGGCCGCCGGGCAGCGTGTAGTGCATCGAGAGCTGGTGCAGGTCGATCATGGCGGGCAGCGCAGGGCGAACAAGGGGCGTAGTGTGCATGTCCGCGCA
>Ga0307505_10002080_pt1 | contig 14583 bp, 16 predicted proteins | sample 23_S_MG_FD_202183 | JGI IMG/M metagenome (GOLD analysis project Ga0307505, IMG submission 202183) | Soil microbial communities from Populus trichocarpa stands in riparian zone in the Pacific Northwest, United States - 23_S | ecosystem: Environmental > Terrestrial > Soil > Riparian zone > Trees...
TCGCCGACTACTTTGCCAGCCCGCTGAAGATCGCGCTGCTGGCCAGCGGCTCGGGCGCCGGCGATGCGTCGCACGTGGTCAGGGGCGGCGGCGAGGACATGACGCGCAGCACCGGCCAGGTCAAGCGCGGCGACATCGATTCCAGGCGCAAGACCGTCAACCTGCAGGCGCTGAAGGCCGAGCAGGTGCGCGCCGAGATCGCGCGGCTCGAACAGCTGAAGGGCAAGATCGAGCAGAAGATCGAGCAGAGCCCCAAGCTCGCGGCGATGAAGTCGCAGATCCGCCTGGACATGACGGCCGACGGCCTGCGCATCCAGATCGTCGACGAGAACCAGCGCCCGATGTTCGCCAGCGGCAGCGCGGTGGTGCAGCCCTACATGCGCGAGCTGCTGCGCGAGATCGGCATGGTGCTGGCCGAGGTGCCGAACCGGCTGACCTTGGAAGGCCACACCGACGCCGCGCCCTTCGCCGCCGGCGGCCTGGGCCATGGCAACTGGGAGCTGTCGGCCGACCGCGCCAACGCCTCGCGCCGCGAGCTGATGGCCGGCGGCCTGCCCGACGACCGCATGCTGCGCGTGCAGGGCCTGGCGGCCAGCCTGCTGTTCGATGCGAAGGACCCGCTCAGCGCCGCCAACCGGCGCATCAGCATCATCGTGATGAACCGCGAGGCCGAGGACCGCATCTTCCGCAGCGACCTGCAGGCGCCGGGCGGCGAGGAAACGGTTCAGGCGATCGAGTCGATCGCGCCCAATCTGCACCGCTGAGCGCAGCGGTCCGCATAGCCGCCGGCAGCGCCGGACGCCATACGTAACATGGCCGGCTTTAGCCCTCTTATCGGCCTCAAGTTTTTTGCCCCGGCGGGCACCATGGCAAGGCACGCGATTGAACGCGACCGAACCTCATGGCCGACGCCCAGGACCGCCGACTTCCCGCCACCGAACGCAAGATCCGCAAGGCCCGCAGCGAAGGCCAGGTGGCGCGCTCGCGCGACCTGTCGCACTTTGCCGCGATCGGTGCCGCCGCCGCGCTGCTGAGCACCGCGGCGCCGCAGCTGCTGGCCTGGCTGCAGGCCACGCTGGCAGCCGGGCTGCGCTTCGATGCACAGGTGCTGGCCGATGCGCAGCTGATGCAGCAGCGCCTGGCGCTGGTCGCCCGCCCGGCGCTGCTGATGGTGCTGGGCATCGGCGCGCTGATGCTCACGGTGGCGGTGCTGGCCAGCGTGCTCAGCGGCGGCTGGAACTTCAGCTTCAAGGCGCTGCAGCCCAAGTTCCAGAAGATCAACCCGCTGGCCGGGCTGGGCCGCATGGTCTCGGGCCGCCAGCTGGTGAACACGCTCAAGTCCTGCCTGCTGGCGCTGATCATCGGCGCGGTGGGCGTGTTCTACCTGCGCCTGAATCTGCCGCGCTTCGGCGATGCCATCGCCATGCCGCTGCCGACGGCGATCGCGCATGCCGGCAGCCTGGTGCTGGGCGGCCTGCTGCTGCTGGTGCTGGCGCTGGCGCTGTTTGCCATCGTCGACGTGCCGCTGCAGCGCCATCAGCTGGCGCAGTCGCTGAAGATGAGCGTGCAGGAGATGAAGAAGGAACACCGCGAGGTCGAGGGCAGCCCCGAGATCAAGTCGCGGCAGCGCTCGCGCATGCGCGAGATGGCCAACCGCCGCATGCTCGCCGCCGTGCCCGGCGCCGACCTGGTGGTGATGAACCCGGCGCACTTCGCGGTCGCGCTCAAGTACCAGGAAGGGCTGATGAGCGCGCCGCGCGTCGTCGCCAAGGGCAAGGACCTGATGGCGCTGCGCATCCGCGACGCGGCTGTAGGAGCGAAGGTGCCGGTGCTGCAGGCCCCGCCGCTGGCGCGTGCGCTGTACGCACACGCCGAACTGGACGGACCGGTGCCGGCGGCGCTGTTCACCGCGGTGGCGCAGGTGCTGGCGCACGTGTACCAGCTGCGCGCGCACCTGCAGGGGCGTGGCGCCGAGCCCGCGCCGCTGCCCGAGTTGAAGGTGCCGCCGGAGCTGGATCCGCTGCACGGTGATCCGGAGGCTGCGCAATGAACGCGGTGATGGCGCAGCTGCAGGCCCTGCTCGGCTCGCGTGCCGGCGCGCTCAAGTCGCTGGGCGTGCCGGCCTTCGTCATCCTGGTGCTGGCGATGATGGTGCTGCCGCTGCCGCCCTTCGCGCTGGACCTGCTGTTCACCTTCAACATCGCGATGGCGCTGATGGTGGTGATGATCTCGGCGCACATGGTCAAGCCGCTGGACTTCGCGGCCTTTCCTTCGGTGCTGCTGATCACCACGCTGATGCGCCTGAGCCTGAACGTGGCCTCCACCCGCGTGGTGCTGGTCGACGGCCACACCGGCCCGGCCGCGGCAGGCAAGGTGATCGAGGCCTTCGGCCACTTCCTCATCGGCGGCAACTTCGCCGTCGGCCTGATCGTTTTCGCGATCCTGGTGGTCATCAACTTCATCGTCGTCACCAAGGGCGCCGAGCGCATCGCCGAGGTCGGCGCGCGCTTCACGCTGGACGCGATGCCGGGCAAGCAGATGGCCATCGACGCCGAGCTCAACGCCGGCATGATCGACGAGAAGGAAGCGCGCCGCCGCCGCGCCGAGGTGGCCGAGGAGGCCGACTTCTTCGGCTCGATGGACGGCGCCAGCAAGTTCGTGCGCGGCGATGCCATCGCCGGCATGCTGATCCTGTTCATCACCATCGTCGGCGGCTTCGTCATCGGCGTGGCGCAGCACGACCTGTCGGCGCAGCAGGCGGCCAGCAGCTACGTGCTGCTGGCGGTGGGCGACGCGCTGGTGGCGCAGGTGCCGGCGCTGCTGATCTCGGTGGCCGCCGCGATGGTGGTGTCGCGCGTCGGCAAGGAACACGCCATCGGCGCGCAGATCGGCAAGCAGCTGTTCGATTCGCCCAAGGCGCTGCTCATCACCGCCGGCATCGTCGGCGCGCTCGGCCTGGTGCCGGGCATGCCGAACTTCGTGTTCGTGCTCATCGCATCTAGCATCGGCGCGCTGGCCTGGTGGGTGCGCCGGCGCCAGCAGAGCGAACAGGCGGCCGCGGCCAAACCCAGGGAGCCGGAAGTCGTCGCACCCAATGCCGAAGCCAGCTGGGACGACCTGATGCCCGTGGACACGCTGGGGCTGGAGGTCGGCTACCGGCTGATCGCGCTGGTCGACAAGGCGCGCGCCGGCGACCTGCTGGCGCGCATCAAGGGCGTGCGCAAGAAGTTCGCGATGGACGTCGGCTTCCTGCCGCCGGCGGTGCACATCCGCGACAACCTGGAGCTCAAGCCCGGCATGTACCGCGTCACGCTGCGCGGCGCGGTGGTGGGCGAGGGCGAGGCCTTCCCGGGCATGTGGATGGCCATCAACCCGGGCGGCGCGACGCAGGCACTGCCCGGCACCAAGACCATCGACCCGGCCTTCGGGCTGCCGGCGGTGTGGATCGAGGAGCGGCACCGCGAAATGGCCCAGATGGCCGGCTTTACGGTGGTTGATTGCGCGACCGTCGTCGCCACCCACCTTTCACACTTGATGCAGGTGAATGCCGCCCGTCTGCTGGGCCGCGTCGAGGCCCAGGCCCTGATCGACCATGTCACCAAGCTCGCCCCCAAACTGATGGAAGACGTGGTTCCCAAGATGGTCGGCATCGCCACCGTGCAGAAGGTCCTGCAGCTGCTGCTGGAAGAAGGCGTGCACATCCGCGACATGCGCTCGATCGTCGAATGCCTGGCCGAACACGCGTCCACCACCACCGACGCCGCCGAACTGGCGCGCCGCATCCGCGTGCACCTGGCGCCGGCCATCGTGCAGCAGATCTACGGCCCGGTGAAGGAGCTGGACGTGATCGCGCTCGACCCCGAACTGGAGCGCCTGGTGACGCAGGCGCTGAACTCGCCGCACGGCGCCGCGCTCGACCCCGGCGTGGCCGAGACGCTGACGCAGCAGGCGGCCAGCAGCGCGCGCTCGCAGGAAGACCTGGGCGTGCCCGCCTGCCTGCTGGTGCCGGACATGATCCGCGCGCCGGTGGCGCGGCTGCTCAAGCGCGCCGCGCCGCGGCTGAAGGTGCTGTCGCACAGCGAGATTCCCGAGACCCACTCGATCCGTATCGGCTCGATCATTGGAGCTAGCTCATGAACGTCAAGCGCTTCAGCGCGCGCACTTCGCGCGACGCCCTGAACCTGGTGCGCCAGGCCTTCGGCGAGGACGCGGTGGTGCTGTCCACGCGCCCCTGTGCCGAAGGCGTGGAGGTCATGGCCATGGCGCCCGACGGCGTGAAGCAGATCGAGCGCGTCAGCGCCGAGACCTGCGCGCCCGCGCCGGCCGCAGCGCTGATGCCGCCGCTGCGCCGGCCGGTGCTGCCCTCGGCGCGCGTGCCGGTCGAGGACGAGCCGGCCGCACCCGCCGCCGCCGAGACCACGGTGGAGCAGGACGCGGAACAACTGTCGATGAGCACGCTGTCCTTCCAGGACTATGTGCGCGAGCGCATGCTGCGCCGCCGTCGTGCCGAGCAGCAGGCGCAGGCGCAAGCCCAGACCGAGGCTGCGCAGGCCGAAGCCCGTGCCGCCGAGCTGCAGGCGCGGCCGGCGCCGGCCGGCGCCGGGCTGCTGCGCGTGCGCGCCGAGGCCGGCCGCGCCGAGGCCGTGCGCCCCGCCGCGCCGCTGCATCCCGAGGCGGCAGCCGAAGCGCCGGCGCCGCGACCCGAACCGCGTATCGCCGCGTTGCCGGCCGTGCCTGCTGCCGCCGCGGCCGGTGCCGGCGACGTGATGAACGAACTGCGCGCGATGAAGGGCCTGATCGAAGACCGCTTCGGCGCGCTGGCCTTCATGGAAAAGCTGCAGCGCCAGCCGCGCCAGGCGCAGCTGACGCAGCGTCTGCTGGACCAGGGCTTCTCGCCGGCGCTGATCCGCAAGCTGGCCGACGGCCTGCCCAACGACTGCGACGAAACCGCCTGGGCCGCCAGCGTGCTGGAGCGCAACCTGCTCAGCGGCGACGGCGAGGCGCCGCTGGAGGACAGCGGCGGCGTGTTCGCGCTGGTCGGCGCCACCGGCGTGGGCAAGACCACCAGCACCGCCAAGCTGGCCGCGGCCTTCGCCACGCGCCACGGCGCGGCCAACCTGGGGCTGATCACGCTGGACGCCTACCGCGTGGCCGCGCACGAGCAGCTGCGCGCCTATGGCCGCATCCTCGGCGTGCCGGTGCACACCGCGCACGACCGCGCCTCGCTCGACGACCTGCTGGAGCTGCTGTCGGCGAAGAAGATGGTGCTCATCGACACGGCCGGCATGGCGCAGCGCGATGCGCGCACGCGCGAACTGCTGGAGATGCTGTCGCACCGCAGCGTCAACCGCCTGCTGGTGGTCAACGCCGCCGCGCAGGGCGAAACCATCGAGGACGTGCTGCACGCCTACCGCGCCAGCAGCTGCCGCGGCGTCATCCTGTCCAAGGTGGACGAGGCGGTGAAGCTGGGCCCGGCGCTGGACGCGATGATCCGCCACAAGCTCAAGGTGCTGGCCATCGCCAACGGCCAGCGCGTGCCCGAGGACTGGCACCGCCTGTCGGCGCAGGCGCTGGTGCACCAGGCGCTGCGCAGCGCGCCGGCCAGCGCCTGGCGCATGGATGCCGGCGATATGAACCTGGTGTTCGCCGGACTGCGCGCGACGCCGGTCGCGGCGGTGCATGCCTGACCCACGACCGTTTCAGCGCATGCAAGACATCCTTCTTCCCCAGCCTGCCGACCAGGCGCACGGCCTGCGCCGGCTGTTCGCCGGCACGCAGCCGCGGCACATCGCGCTGGTGGCCAACCCGCATGTCGCCTTCTCCGGCGTGGTGCTGGAGCGGCTGACCACGGTGCTCGGCGCGATGGGCCTGAACACACTGGTGGTGGACGCCGCCGACAACTCGCCGCCGCCGCAGGAGCTGGCGGCGCTGGACCTGCGCGCGGGCATCGAGCCGCTGTCGGCGCAGGTGTCGTACCTGGCGGCGCGAGGCCTGCCGCTGCGCCACGTGGACACGCGCGGCTCGTCGGCGCATTTCCTCGACCGGCTGCAGGCCGCCGCGCCGCAGGCGCGCGTGCTGCTGGTGCATGCCGGCGCCAGCGACCTGGCGCGGCTGTATGCCCGGCGCGCGCTGCGCCCGCTGCTGCTGGCCGCCGACCAGCCCGACAGCCTGACGCACGCCTATGCGGCGATGAAGCTGCTGGTGATGCGCCGGGCGCTGATGAGCTACGACCTGCTGCTGGCGGCGCCACCGGCCCACCGCCGCGTGCCGGCCATCGCGCAGCGCCTGGCCAGCTGCGCCGAGAGCTTTCTGGGCGCGGCGCTGCACGACTGGGTGGCCATCGACCCGGCCTGCGACGTGCGCGAAAGCCCGAGCGCCGCGCTGTGCGCGCTGGTGGCCGCGCAGCTGCGCCTGGACGCCGAGGCGCAGGAGCCGGCCGAGGCCGCCGCGCTGCCCTCCGCCTGGCGCCATGACGTGGCTGCGTCGCGCGCCATGACCTTGAACTGAAGACTGTCCGGAGCACATCGAACATGTACACCGCCAAGGGGCGTCTGGACGCCAACGCGATGATCAAGCAGTACAGCCCGCTGGTGCGGCGGCTGGCGCACCAGATGATCGCCAAGCTGCCGGCCAACGTCGAGCTGGACGACCTGATCCAGGTGGGCATGATCGGCCTGTCCGACGCGCTCACGCGCTTCGACGCGGCGCAGGGCGTGATGTTCGAGACCTTCGCCACGCAGCGCATCCGCGGCGCGATGCTCGACGAGTTGCGCGGCAGCGACTGGATGAGCCGCGGCGACCGCCGCCACCAGCGCAGCATCGAAGCCGCGGTGCGCGCGCTGGAGCAGCGCCACGGCCGCGCGCCCAGCGAGGGCGAGATCGCCGCCGAGATGGGCATGAAGCTGGCCGACTACCAGGAGCTGCTGGGCAAGGTGCGCGGTACGCAGCTGGTGTGCCTGGAGGACATGAGCGGCGACGACGGCGACGACGACTACCTGGACCGCCACGTCGCCAGCGACGCGCACAACCCGCTGGCGCTGCTGCAGGACCAGCGCATGCGCATGGCGCTGGTCGAGGCCATCAAGAACCTGCCCGAGCGCGAACAGTACGTGATGAGCATGTACTACGAGCACGACATGAACCTGAAGGAGATCGCCGCGGTCATCGGCGTCACCGAAAGCCGCGTGTGCCAGCTGCACAGCCAGAGCATCGCGCGGCTGCGGGCGAAGTTGCGGGAGTGGTGAGCGCTCGCGGCCAGGCCCGTTTCTACCGGGTCTGGCCGTGATCGCCGACGACCTGCAGGTTGAACCGCACCGCGTCGAAGGCGGCCTCGTCGGCCACGAACTGCTCGCGCGAATGCCCCGCGACCAGGCGGCCGATCTTCTCTGCGCTGGCGATCAGGTCGTCCAGGTACAGCAGCCAGCTACGTGACACGGATCAGGTCCCGATCGACATGTTGCCTGGCCCTGGGTTTCAAACCCTTGCTCGTGACCAGATCGACAGGCCGGTTCAACAGCTTTTCAAGGAAGTCCTTGAGGCCGAAGTACGCCTCGTAGGTAGTGGGCCCGTCAAACTCGACCAGCACGTCGACATCACTGTCGGGCCGCATTTCATCCCGCGCAGCTGAGCCGAAAAGCGCCAGATGCCGAGCGCCGTAGCGCTCGCTGAGGGTGGCGCGGCTTTGGTGCAGCAGTGCCAGGACGGAAGCTCGGTTCATGGGTTCGCTCCGAAAGCGAGAGATGCTTGTCGAGCACTCGTTGAACCGCATTCTGAGGCACAAGCGGGTGGCGCGGCGCCGCATCCGAGTGACGAGCGCACTTGTAGGCGGGCCAGGCGTTGGCGGCCGCGCCCGGATTTCCGGATGGGAGCGGATGTCCAGTACAGAAATCTGTATGATCACTGCATGAAAACCACGCTCGACCTGAACGATCAGTTGTTGGCCGAGGCCAAGATCCTGGCCACCCGTCGACGCACGACGCTGACGCGCCTCATCGAGGAAGGTCTGCAACTTCGGCTGCGCGCACAGGCGGCTCCCGCATCGCGGTCCAAACCATGCCTGCCGGTGTTCAAGGGTCGTGGCGGGCTGGTGGCAGGTGTCGATCCGCGCAGCAACAAGGCCCTGCTCGCCGCGCTGGACGATGACGCCTGACGTCAACGTGCTGGTGGCGGCCTCGCGCAGCGACCATCCGCATCATGCCGTGGCGCGCACATGGCTCGAAGAAGCCGCGGCCGCATCGGCGGCCGGTGCGGCCTTCACGCTGATGCCGATGGTGCTGGCGAGCTTTCTGCGGCTGGTCACCAGCCCCAGGATCTTCCGGCAGCCCACACCTATCGACAACGCGGTGAGCTTCGTGGATGCACTGCTGGACTGTCCCGGTGTGCAACTGGCCTCTTTGGGGCCCGAGTGGCCCAGGCTGCGGCAGCTTTGCCTGGACAAGCAACTCGCCGAGAACGCACTGCCGGACGCATGGCTGGCAGCGGCCGTGGCCCAACTGGGCGAGCACCTCGTCAGCTTCGATCGGGACTTCAGGAAGCTGCTGCCGCGCAGCCGGTTCACCCTGCTCGTGCCGGCATAGCCTGCTCCAGGCGCCTCAAGCGCGATCCGCCGGCCCACGAATCAGGTGATCTGTTCCTCTGCAGGCCGCTGCATCGCGAGCCCGGCCGGCGCCACCCCACAGGGCAACGTGAACTCGAAGCACGCGCCGCGCCCGACCTCGGCCCTGGCCTCGACGCGCCCGCCGTGGCGCTCGACGATGCGCTGCACGATGCTCAGCCCGATGCCGCTGCCGGCGTAGTCGTCGCGCGCGTGCAGCCGGGCGAAGGGCTTGAACAGCTGCGCGGCGCGCGACGGGTCGAAGCCGACGCCGTTGTCCTGCACGCTGATGCGAAAGCCTTCGCTGCCTTCGGCGCGCAGGCCGACGCGCGCGCGCGGCGTGGCGCCGTCGCGCGTGAACTTCGCGGCATTGCCCATCAGGTTGAGCAGCACGATCTTCAGCGCCGCCCGGTTGGCGTCGACGCGCATGTCCAGCTGGATGTGCCAGCGCAGCGGCGCGCACCGCGGCAGCGCGGGCAGCTCGCTCACCACCTCGTGCGCCAGCGCGCTCAGGTCCACCGTTTCCAGCGGCATCGGCTGCAAGGTGGAGCGCGCCAGCTCGAGCAGCGCGTCCACCGTCTCGCGCATGCGCTGCGCCGCGGCCACCTGCAGCTGCAGCAGCTCGTGGTCTTCGGCCAGCAGGCGCGGCGCGCCGCGATCGGCCAGCATCTGCGCCAGGCCCTGCACGTGGCCGATGGGCGTGCGCAGCTCGTGCGCCAGCTGGCGCGCGAAGGCGTCCAGGTCCAGGTTCATCTGCTGCAGGTCGCGCGTGCGCTCGTCCACCGCGCGCTGCAGCGCCTCGTTGTGGCGCAGCAGCAGCGCCTGCGCCTGCTGGCGCGCGGTGATGTCGCGGCCCACGCCGTGGTAGCCGGCGAAGCGGCCCAGGGCATCGAAGCGGGGCATCCCGCTGAGCGAGATCCAGACCCAGCGTCCGTCGCCGGCCTCGACCTCCAGCTGCAGCGAACGGAAGGGCCGGCGCGCGTCCAGGTCGGCGCGGTGTTCGGCCCATTGCTCCGGCGTCAGCGCGTCGCGGTGCACCTCCCAGCGCGCATGGCCTTCCATGCGCTCGGCCAGTTCAGCGCCGATGCGCTGCCGCTGCTCGGCGCCGAAAGGCAGCAGCCGGTGCTCTGCATCGGTCTGCCAGTACCAGTCGGCTGCCAGTCGTGTCATCGTCGACCACCGCTGCTCGCTGGCCAGCAGCTGCTCGTGCGCCTGGCGCCGTTCGCTGACGTCGCGGCCCACGCCTTCGTAGCCGATGACCGTGCCCTGGGCGCTGTAGCGCGCGCGGCCGCTGATCGCGATCCAGCGCGGCGCGTGCCCGGGCACGACGACCTGGAACTCCACGTCGCGGAAGGCTTCGAGCCGCGCCATGCGTGTCTGCAGCGCGGTCCAGCCCTGCAGTGGCGGGCGGAACACGCGGACCTGGTCGAGCCGGCGCCCCAGCAGCGCCGCGTTGTCCAGCCCCGGCGACAGTGCCTGCGGCGCGGCGCCGGATAGCCAGCTCAGCCGCAACTGCCGGTCGCTTTCCCAGTACCAGTCGGCCGACAGGTCGGCCAGCGCCTGCCAACGGCGCTCGGACTCGCCGAGCGCGCTTTCCATGCCGCTGGCCAAAGCGCCGAAGGCCGACGGCGCGCCCAGCGGTTCCTCGCGCAGCTGGCGCACGGCGTCGCGCCAGCGGTCGTGGTCCAGGTCGTCGGAGACGCGGCGCAGCGTGCTGCGCACCCGCCGGCGCCGCCGGCCCAGCCGGTGGCCGCCCACCAGCACGGCCGGCATCAGCAGCGCCAGCGGCACCAGCGCATCGGCTGCGGGTGCCTCGGGCCAGCGCAGCCACAGCGCGGCGGCGATGGCGGCCACGGCCAGCGCCGCGCACAGCGGCGGCAGCCAGCGCAGCGTGGCGGCGCGCGTGTCAGGGGTGGTGGCGGGGTCCCACGGGTCCACGCTGTCGTGGCCCGTGCGTTGTGCGCGCAGGCGTGTGCTCATTCCCGAACGACCGTGTTGCTGGTGCCGACCTGTCGTGCGCAGGCCTGGAGCTTCCCGCAGGAAGGACCGCTTCAGTATCGTCTTTTTTGGCGCCGTGGCGGATCAGCAGCGACCCGCATGCGTGGCGCGCACGCGTCGCCGGTTCAGGCCTGCATCACGCCGCCGTGGGGTTGGCGCTCGTTCAGGCCGGCGGCCGAGTAGGCGACGCGCGGCGCCGGGCTGGGCAGCAGCACGTCGATGGCGCGGCCGAGTGCGGCGCTGGCACGGGCCAGCGATTCGCGCTGGGCGGCGACATGGCCACCGGCCAGCGCCAGGCGCTCGCGCAGCTGCGGCGACAGCGGGCCGGCGCGCGCGCTGCGGCGCAGCTGCTCCACCGCCGCGGCCAGCGCGCGCTGCAGTTCGGCGGCTTCGCTGGCCACCGCTTCGGCATGGTGCACGCGCAGGGCTTCGCCCAGCGCGCCCAGGCGCGATTCGACCCGCGCGACCGATTGTTCGAGTTCCGTGTCCTGCGCCATGGGCCGGTGTGTCAGTGCGACGACTTGGGCAGCAGTTCCTGCGCGTTGGCGATCAGCTGGTCGGCGATGGCTTCGGCATTGATCTGGAACTTGCCGTCGCGGATGGCCTGGGCGATGCGCTCGACCTTCTCGCTGTCGAAATCGGCCCGGCTGGCTTCGGTGCCGGCGAGCGCGACGTGGTTCGACAGCTGCACCTTGGCGCTGGGCTCGACGCCAGCCACCGGCTCGGGCGGCGTCTTGCGCTCCGCGGCCGCCGGGGTGACCACGGGCTGGATGTCCAGGGGAGCGATCTTCATGGCGAACTCCTTGTATGCCGCCCGGGGGCCAGCGGCGCCGGCCCCGGGCCGCGGCAGGCGGCCATGAAGGGCCTGCCCTGCCGGGCATGCGCGGGATATCGGTCGCTGCGCGCGCCAACTTGAGCCCGGCATGCGCCGATTCTGGCATCACCCCCGCAAACCGGGGGGGCGGGGCGCGGGGAAGCGGGCCTCAAAGCTGCACCTCGACACGGTTCTGGCCCACCGCCAGGCCGCTGAGCACGCGGCCGTTGTCGATGCGCACGCGCACCGGCTGGCCCTCGATGCCCGGGCCCATGGCCTGGGCCTCGCCGCTGACGCTGAAACCCTGGCCGCGCGCCACCAGCCGCACCGTATCGCCGGCGGCGAACCATCGGCGCTGCCGCAGGTCGGCCACACGCACCGGCGCGCCGGCCGGCAGCGCTCGCGACAGCTGGCGGCCCACCAGCTTGCCGGCATCGGCCACCGGCGGCGTTGCGGCCGCGGCCCAGTCGACTTCGGCCTGCTGCAGCCGGCCCGCGTCGAGCACGCTGCCTGCGGGCAGCGGCACGGTGGTCACCCAGGCCGGTGCGAACACCTTCACCGTCACCGGCAGCGTCACGTTCCAGGCCGTCGGACCCTGCGCGCAGCGCAGGCCGATGCGGCTGCGGCCCCAGGCGCGTGCACCCGGCGGCAGGTAGGGCTCGACGCGTTCGCAAGGCGCCAGGCGCAACCGCGGGTCGAGGCGGCCGGGTTCGATCTGCACGCGCAGCGCACCCGGCGCCAGGCCGGCGCCGGCCTGCTCGCCCAGCGCCTGGATGCGCTGCAGCGTGTCGGCGTCGAGGCCGCCGTCGGCCTGGGCCGGCCCGGCCAGCAGCGCCGCCAGCCAGAGCGCGTGCACCGGGCGCCCGCGCGAAGAGGGGAGGCAAGGAGGCTTCATCACGGCACGCACTCTAGGCCGCCCGCCTGTGGCATGGCGCCGCGAATTGGTGGGCCTTCCATGCGCTATTCGCGCCCATGTCCGGCCAGGGCGCTGCCCACAATGCCGCGGCATGAACCTGCAGACCCGGGAGCCGCGATGATCAACCGCCTCGGCGACAGCCTCGACTTCCAGAGCCAGGCGCTGATGCTGCGCTCCGAGCGGCAGCGGCTGCTGGCCAGCAACATCGCCAACGCCGATACCCCCGGCTACGTGGCCCGCGACATGGACTTCGCCGCGGCGCTGCGCGAGGCCACCGGCACGGCGAGCCTGGGCACGCCGGCGATGCGGGCGCTGCGCGCCAGCCTGTCGACGCTGCCGGGCCACGGCGGCGCGGCCGGCGACGCGCACCTGCGCTACGCCGCGGCGAGCCAGAGCAACCTGGACGGCAATTCGGTGGACATGGACCGCGAGCGCGCCTCCTTCGCCGACAACAGCCTCAGGTACGAAGCCACGCTGCGCTTCATCAACGGCCATGTGCGCACCATGCTCGATGCGATGAAGTCGCATCAGCAAGGCTAGAGGAGTAGGGCATGAGCATGTTCAAGATCTTCGACGTCAGCGGCAGCGCGGTCAGCGCGCAGAGCCAGCGGCTCAACGTGGTGGCCTCCAACCTGGCCAACGCCGACACCGTGGCCGGCCCCGACGGCAAGGCCTACCGGGCGCGCCACGTGGTGTTCCAGACCGAGCTGATGGGCGAAATGGGTGCGGCCGGCGTGCGCGTGTCCAGCGTCGGCGAGGACCACACCGCCGGGCGCCGCGTGCACGATCCCCAGCACCCCGGCGCCGACGCCGAGGGCTACGTCACCTACAGCAACGTCAACACGGTGGAAGAAATGGTCAACATGATCTCGGCCTCGCGCTCCTACCAGAACAACCTGGAGGTGATGAACGCCGCCAAGAGCCTGCTGCTGAAGACGCTGCAGATGGGGCAATCATGAGCACGATCTCGGCCTTGGCCGACAGCATGAATGCGGCCAACGGCAATGCCTCGACCACGAAGAACCAGGCCGGCGCCGAAGACCGCTTCCTGAAGCTGCTGATCGCGCAGATGCAGAACCAGGACCCGATGAACCCGCTGGACAACGCGCAGGTCACCAGCCAGATGGCGCAGATCAACACCGTCAGCGGCATCGAGAGGCTCAACACCACCGTCTCCGGCCTGAACAGCCAGCTGGTGCAGCTGCAGGCGCTGCAGGGCGTGACGCTGGTCGGGCGCGACGTCACCATCGCCGGCAACCGGCTGTCCATCGCCGACGGCGTGGGCGTCGGCGGCTTCGAGCTGAGCTCGGCCGCCGACCAGGTGAAGGTCGAGATCCTCAACGCCGCCGGCATCGTCACCGGCAGCTTCGAACTGGGCGCGCAGAGCACGGGCCGCCATGCCTTCGAATGGCCGGCCGGCAGCGTGCAGGACGGCGACGGCTACCGCTTCCGCGTCACCGCCACCGCCGGCAGCAGCAGCGTGCTCGGCGCGGTGCTGATGCGCGACCGCGTCGACGCCGTCAGCAGCAGCGGCACGGCCATCAACCTCGAACTGCGCCATTCGGGCCCGGTGGACTACGACACCGTCAAGGCCTTCAACTGAACTCCCCCCTTCACCACGAGAGCACAGCATGAGCTTCCAGCAAGGTCTTTCCGGTCTCAACGCCTCGAGCAAGAACCTCGAGGTCATCGGCAACAACATCGCCAATGCCAACACCTACGGCTCGAAGGTCGCGCGCGCCGAGTTCGCCTCCGTCTACGCCACCGCGCTGAACGGCGCGGGCACCAACCTGGTGGGCATCGGCACCGCCTTGCAGACGGTGTCGCAGCAGTTCACGCAGGGCAACGTCTCGAGCACCGGCAACCCGCTGGACCTGGCCATCAACGGTGCCGGTTTCTTCCAGGTCAGCGACGGCAACAGCCCGGTGGAATACACGCGCAACGGCCAGTTCAAGCTCGACCGCGACGGCTATCTGGTCAACAACGCCCAGCAGAAGCTGCTGGGTTACACCGCCGACAGCAACGGCGTCATCCAGCCCGGCCGCGCGGTGCCGCTGCAGCTGCCCACCAGCGGCATCGAGCCGAGCGCGACGACGCGCGCCGACATGGAAGTGAACCTCGATGCGCGCAAGGCGGTGACGCTGCCGGCCACCGCGCCGCTGATCGACTTTGCCAATGCCAACTCGTACAACAACGCCACTTCGCTGACGGTGTTCGACGCCAAGGGCCAGGACATCGCGATGAGCTTCTATTTCCAGAAGG
>Ga0307505_10002081_pt1 | contig 14567 bp, 13 predicted proteins | sample 23_S_MG_FD_202183 | JGI IMG/M metagenome (GOLD analysis project Ga0307505, IMG submission 202183) | Soil microbial communities from Populus trichocarpa stands in riparian zone in the Pacific Northwest, United States - 23_S | ecosystem: Environmental > Terrestrial > Soil > Riparian zone > Trees...
GCCATTCCACACGCGGGCCGAGGCTCTTGGCCATCCGGTGGCACTGCATCCGCAGCGCTCACTGGCCCGCGGCGGTTCAACCGGAGAATAACAATGGCGCTCCCCGAGTTTTCGATGCGTCAGCTTTTGGAAGCTGGCGTTCACTTCGGCCATCAGGCCCATCGCTGGAATCCGAAGATGGCTTCGTACATCTTCGGAATCCGCAACAAGATCCACATCATAGACCTCGCGCAGACTGTCCCGATGCTACACAAGGCGTTGCAAGCAGTGTCCGATACGGTCGCGCGCGGCGGCCGCATTCTTTACGTGGGCACCAAGCGCCAAGCGTCCGATGCGGTGGCGGATGCCGCCAAGCGCTCGGCGCAGTACTATGTCAACTCGCGCTGGCTCGGCGGCACGCTGACCAACTGGAAAACGATCTCGCACTCGATCGCCCGCCTGAAGCAGATCGAAGAGATGCTCGCGAGCGAATCCGGCGTCGGCTACACGAAGAAGGAACGCCTGACGCTCGCGCGCGAGAAGGAAAAGCTCGAGCGCTCGCTCGGCGGTATCCGCGACATGGGCGGCATTCCTGACCTCATCTTTGTGATCGACACGAACAAGGAAGACATCGCGATCAAGGAAGCGCGCCGGCTCGGCATTCCGGTCGCGGCGGTCGTCGACACGAACAGCGATCCCGACGGCATCACTTTCCCGATTCCGGGCAATGACGATGCTGGCCGCGCGATCGTGCTCTACACGGAACTCATCGCTAAGGCTGCGATCGACGGCATCTCGCGTGCTCAGGGCGAAATGGGTATCGACGCCGGAGCGGCCGCCAAGCCGATCATCCAGGAAGAACTGCCGCAGGAACCGGAGTGGGGCTTCGAGCAGCTGCCTGGACCGCGCGGCGCGCCGGACGATCTCAAGAAGCTTCCGGCCGTCAGCCCCGACGTCGAGAAGCAGCTTCAGGATCTCGGTATCTTTCATTACTGGCAGGTCGCGGGCCTCAGCAAGAAGGATGCGCACCACATCGGCGAAACCGTCGGCTTGCCGGGCCGCGTCGAAGGCTGGATCGCGCAGGCCAAGGCGCTCACGGCCGAGACGGAGTGAAGGTCAATGGCTGAGATTACTGCAAGCCTCGTCAAGGAGCTTCGCGACAAGACGGGCGCCGGGATGATGGATTCCAAGGCTGCGCTCGTAGAAACCAAGGGCGACATCGAAGCCGCGGTCGACTGGTTGCGCAAGAAGGGCCTGGCGAAGGCTGCAAAGAAGGCCGGCCGCATCGCGGCCGAAGGCCTGATCGGTGTGGTCGTCGACAAGAACAAGGGCGTTGTTGTCGAGGTCAATTCCGAGACGGACTTCGTGGCGCGTAACGAGCAGTTTCAGGGACTGGTGAAGTTGATCGCGCAGACGGCGCTCCACAATACGACCGATATCGAAAAGCTGAAGTCGACGAAGATCGGCGGCGCCACGGTCGATGAGGCGGTGGCGTCGGCGATTGCCACGATCGGCGAGAACATGACGTTGCGTCGGGCAGCCGGGCTGAGCGTCGGCGAAGGCGTGATCGGCAGCTACGTCCACAGCTCGGTGACTGACGGCCTTGGCAAGATCGGCGTACTTGTCGGTCTGGAGTCGAAGGGCAAGGCGGATGTGCTTGCCGAGATCGGCCGAAAGATCGCGATGCACGTGGCAGCGGCCAATCCGCAGGCGGTCGATGCGAGCGGGCTCGACAAGACGACGATCGAACGTGAGCGCGCTGTGCTTGCGGACAAGGCGAAGGCTTCCGGCAAGCCGGACAACGTCGTCGAGAAAATCGTCGAGAGCGGGCTGAAGACTTTCTACAAAGAAGTCACGCTCAACGAGCAGGCTTTCGTTCACGACCCGTCGAAGTCGGTCGCGCAGGCCCTGAAGGAAATCGAAGGGCAGGCTGGTGGACCGATCAAGATCAGTGGCTTTCTGCGTTACGCCCTCGGCGAGGGCGTCGAGAAGCAAGAGTCGGATTTCGCCGCCGAAGTAGCAGCCGCAACGAAGCCGAACTGATCCAGGCGGGGGGCCGAGGCCATGAGCAAGCCCGCGTATCGTCGAGTGTTGGTCAAGGTCTCGGGTGAGGCCTTGATGGGAAGCGAGAGCGGGGGGCTGCACGCGCCGACGATCGCGGCGATTGCCGCCGACCTCGCCGCGGTTCGCAAGCTGGGCATCGAAGTTGCGGTCGTCGTCGGCGGCGGCAACCTCATCCGCGGCGCAATGCTCGCCGAAACCGGCATCAAGCGCGCGACAGCGGACCAGATGGGCATGCTGGCGACCGTCATTAATGCGCTTGCGCTCGAAAGCGCCATTGAGAAGGCAGGCGCGAGCGTTCGTACGATGTCGGCGGTTGCGATGCCGTCCGTGTGCGAGCCCTACGCACGGCAGACCGCGCTCAAGAACCTGAAAGGCGGGCATATCGTGCTGCTCGCCGGCGGCACCGGCCAGCCGTTTTTCACGACTGATACCGGCGCCGCCCTGCGTGCGTCCGAACTCGAATGCGATGCGATATTCAAGGCAACGAACGTTGACGGCGTTTACGATTCCGATCCGCGGAAAAACAAGAATGCCAAGCGATACGAGAAACTCAGCCACGACGAGGCTTTGGCCAAGGATCTGAAGGTCATGGACGCCGCTGCCTTCGCGCTTGCCCGCGAGGCGGGCTTGCCTATCATCGTATTTTCTATTCGCGAGAAGAACGCGATCGCGGAAGCGGTAAGCGGCAAGGGCCGGTCAACGACGGTTTCGCCCTGACGCTCTTTGCGAGATTGCCGCAAATAAGCACGAGGTGAACGATGAAGCCGGGACCTTTCGATCTCAACGAAGTGAAGCGCCGGATGCACGGCGCCATCAGTGCGCTCAAGACCGAGCTTTCGGGACTGCGCACGGGGCGTGCGTCTCCAAACATGCTCGATCCGATTCATGTGGATGTGTACGGCCAGTCCATGCCGCTCAATCAGGTCGGCACGGTGAGCGTACCGGAGGCGCGATTGTTGTCGGTTCAGGTGTGGGATCAGTCGAACGTGAAGGCGGTGGAGAAAGCGATCCGTGACGCCAATCTCGGCCTCAACCCGCAGACGGAAGGATCGGTAATCCGTTTGCGTATTCCTGAACTCAACCAGGAGCGGCGGCAGGAACTCGTGAAGGTCGCGCACAAATATGCCGAGGCGGCCCGCATTGCCGTGCGCCATGTGCGTCGCGATGGTATCGACCATCTGAAGACTCTGAAGAAGGACGGGCACGTCAGCGAAGACGAGATCAAGCGGCACGAGTCCGACGTGCAGAAGGCGACGGATCAGTCGATCACGGATATCGACCAGATGCTCGGCGCCAAAGAAAAAGAAGTCATGTCGGTCTGAAGAAGAGCAACGATGTCCATCCCAGATATTGCTGCGGTGCCGGCCGGCGAGGGGCCGACGCCTTTACATGTCGGCATCATCATGGATGGCAACGGCCGCTGGGCGGCGGCACGCGGGCTGCCGCGCGTCGAGGGCCATCGGCGCGGCGTCGAGGCTTTGCGGCGTGCCGCACGGGCGGCAGGTGAACTCGGCGTCAAGGTGCTGACGATCTACAGCTTCAGCACCGAGAATTGGTCGCGGCCCGAACAGGAAATCAGCGACCTAATGATGCTGATCAAGCGCTTCGTGCGCGAGGATCTCGCGGACTTGCACAAAGCCGGGGTGCGGGTGCGGGTGATCGGCGATCGCGCGGGCGTTGATCCGGAAATTCTTCGCCTGATTGCGGAAGCGGAATTGCTCACGAGGGAAAACGAGAAGCTGTCCCTGGTCGTGGCGTTCAATTACGGAGGCCGGCAAGAAATTGCGCGCGCCGCGAAACGGATCGCCGAGGAAGCGGTTGCTGGCCGTCTCGACCCCGCGTCTGTGGGCATCGAAACGATGAACCGGCATTTGGATACGGCAGGTCTGCCCGATCCAGATCTCATCATTCGCACGAGCGGCGAATTGCGGCTGTCGAATTTTCTCCTATGGCAATCGGCGTACGCCGAGTTCGTCGTGTTGCCGCTCTACTGGCCCGATTTCGACCGTGCCGCGTTCGAGCAGGCGATCGACGAATTTCGCAAACGCGACCGGCGCTTTGGTGGGTTGGAAGCAAGGGCGAGGGCGTAAAAGTGTCAGACGCGCCAATGCCGATGCATGAGGAACCGCTGCAACGCCGGACCGGCGAGCTCGGCAAGCGCGTGATCTCGGCGATCGTGATGGGCACCGCCGCGATCGGAGCCGCATGGCTCGGCGGCATCGTGTTTCTCGCCGTCTGGCTGATGGCGGCCGTCCTCGTCTGGTGGGAATGGACCGGCGTCATCAAGGCTGTTCCGCGCCCGCTCCTGATCGGCGTCGGCACGGTTGCGCTCGTCTGCATGGGAGTGGCACTCGCGCTGGATGCCGCCGCGATCGCGTTTGTCTGCGCGGTGATCGGCGGAGGCGTCGCGATGGCGGCCGTCCAGGAGCGGCGCGTCTGGGCCGGGGCGGGCGTCTTCTATGCCGCGCTGATCCTCATTCCGGCCGTGATGCTGCGAGACGACGCCGGCTTCGGTCTGACCGCGATCTTCTGGCTGTTTGCAGTGGTATGGGCTCAGGACACCGGCGCCTATTTCGCGGGGCGCTTCTTTGGCGGGCCGAAGCTCGCGCCGGCGATCAGCCCCAACAAGACCTGGTCCGGTGCCGCGGGCGGGATGGCCGCGGGCATCGCTGCAGGCATCGCGATCCTTTATCTTTCTGGCGCTGCTGTCCGCCCGATGCACGTCGTCGTGTCCATCGCGGTCATTGCATCGGCGATGCTTGGCGATCTCCTCGAGTCCTGGATCAAGCGGCACTTCGGGGCAAAAGATTCAGGCGCGCTGATACCTGGACACGGAGGCGCAATGGATCGGCTCGACGGGTTCGTCGTTGCCGCCACGGTCGCACTTGCGATCGGCCTCGTACGCGGCGGCACCGATCAGCCGGCGATGGGACTGCTCCAATGGTGACCCGCGTTACCGTCCTTGGAGCTACGGGGTCGATTGGGGCGAGCACATTCGATCTCCTGCGCGTTTCCGGCGAGCAGTACGAGGTCGCGGCCGTCGCCGCCGGACGTGACGCAAAGGGTCTCGCGGCGATCGCGCGCGAGTTCAATGCCAGACTCGCTGTCATCGCCGACGGCGAACGGTACGCCGAACTGAAGGCGCTACTGGCCGGCACCGGTATTGAGACAGCTTCGGGTAGCGAGGGTTTGCTTGCGGCAGCCGAAGCCGAGACCGACGTGGTCGTCGCGGGCATTACGGGTGCGGCAGGCCTCGAGCCGACTTTCGCTGCGCTCAGGTCCGGGCGTCGTATCGCACTCGCCAACAAGGAATGCCTCGTCTCGGCGGGGAGTGCGTTCATGCGGCGGGCGAGCGAGGTCGGCGCGACCATCCTGCCCCTCGATTCAGAGCACAATGCCGTTTTCCAGGCGCTCTCCGCGGGTCCGCGCGAGTCGGTGGAGCGGGTGACGCTCACGGCCTCCGGCGGGCCATTCCGTACCCTGCCTCGGGAAAAGCTCGCTTTCGTCACGCCGGAAGAGGCGTTGCGCCATCCCACCTGGTCGATGGGCGCGAAGATCACGATCGATTCCGCCACGCTCATGAACAAGGGTCTGGAACTCATTGAAGCGCACCATCTTTTCGGGATAGCGCCCGGGCGGCTCGACGTGCTGGTCCACCCCCAGTCGGTGATTCATGCCCTTGTCACCTACAAGGACGGGGCCGTGATCGCGGGTTTGTCAGTTCCGGATATGCGAATACCGGTCGCTCACTGTCTCGGATGGCCCGCGCGTCTCGACTGGGACCCGCCGCGGCTCGATCTCGCACTCCTCGGCAGCCTGACCTTCGAGGAGCCCGATACGGCCCGTTTTCCGGCACTCGAGCTCGCGCGGGCGGCGCTGGCGGCGGGCGGTGCCGCGCCGACAATTCTTAATGCGGCGAACGAAGTGGCTGTGGCCGCGTTCTTGTCTCGCCGAATCGGCTTTGCCGGGATACCCGTAATCGTTGAGCGGACGCTCGAGCGAGCTGCGGCTGAAGGTCTCGCCGAGCCAACGACGGTTAACGAGGCCGTGGCTGTTGACCATATTGGACGAAAGGTAGCCTCGGACCTCTTGCTCGAATTTGCCGCAAAGGCATCCTAGTCGCTAACTTCTTGGAAAGGATGCGGGCATGGATCTGATATCGAGCCTCTGGGGCTTTGGCGGCTCGTTCCTGAGCTACGCACTCCCGTTCCTTTTCGTACTCACCGTTGTCGTCTTCTTCCACGAGCTCGGCCACTTCTGGGTCGCCCGCCGCTGCGGCGTGAAGATCGATGCTTTCGCCGTCGGGTTTGGTCCCGAGCTTCTCGGCTTCAATGACCGTCAGGGAACGCGCTGGAAGCTCTGCGCGATTCCGCTCGGCGGCTACGTGCGTTTCCATGGCGACGATTCGGTTGCGAGCACGCCTGACCTGAAATCGCTCTCGCAGATGAGTGAAGAGGAAAAGCGCGTCTCGTTCTTTCATCAGCCGGTACGAAACCGCGCGGCGGTAGTCGCTGCCGGCCCGATCGCGAACTTCCTGCTCGCGATCCTGATCTTCGCCGCCGTCTTCATGGTCTACGGCAAGCAGCTGACCACGGCGCGCGTCGACTCCATTCAGCCGGCGAGTGCCGCCGCCGAAGCGGGCCTGCAGCCGGGCGACGTGGTGCTCGCCATCGACGGCAAGGCCATCGAAGGTTTTGGCGACATGCAGCGCATTGTCAGCGCGAGCCCCGGAATCCAGTTGGAGATTCTCGTGCAGCGCGGCGACAAGGAGATGACGCTGCGCGCCACCCCGCGGCTACAGGAACTGAAAGACAATTTCGGCAACACGCACCGTGTCGGCCTTCTGGGCATCACCCGCTCGACCACGCGGGAGGACGTCGTTACCCAGCGTTACGGTCCGATCGAGGCGCTTCAGCTTGGCGTTGCCGAGACCTGGTTCGTGGTTGAGCGGACGATCAGCTACGTGGTCGGCATCATTTCCGGGCGGGAGGCGACCGACCAGCTCGGCGGGCCGATTCGGATCGCGCAGATCTCGGGGCAGGTCGCGACGGTCAGCTTTGCGGCACTTCTTCACCTGACCGCCGTTCTCTCGGTAAGTATCGGACTTATCAATCTTTTCCCTGTTCCCTTGCTCGATGGCGGGCATCTCGTCTTCTACGCGATCGAGGCGATCCGCGGCCGTCCGCTCTCGGAACGCGCCCAGGAGTACGGTTTCCGGGTAGGGCTCGCGCTCGTTCTGATGCTCATGTTGTTCGCGACGTGGAACGACATCATGCATCTGACGGCGCTGTAAGGCGCTGACTCACGAAGTGAACGGTCGCGGTTTCCGGCGGCGCTGCTGCGCGCCGCCGATACGACGCATCTCCGCCTTGTTGAAGCCGGGAAAGCCCCATTAAGTCGGCCTTAGGACGATTGATGGACGCTCTAGGGAACCCGCTGAAACGGGCGTGGCATGTGGGTCACGCTAGGCTGGAAACACTGGGGAACGGGACCCCCAAGGTTTGCAAGCCTATGAAAAATCGTTACAAGCGGGCTTGAAATAAGGGGAATCCGCGTGCGGCGTGCGCGGTGACCGGGGAAGGCGTCTCGTGACGCCCCTTGTTTCGTGTACGCGTGTTTTGGGGAACAGGTCGCGTAGCGCATGAAATTGAAGCAGGGGCTACTCAAGCGGATCGCGATCGTGGTGGGCCTGGCGCTGGTAGCGCCCGCAGGTACAGCCGTGGTGGCGATCGCCACGTCGCACAACGCCCACGCGCAGGCGGTCGAAGTGCGCGGGAATCAGCGCATCGACGCGGACACCATCCGCAGCTATTTCCGCACGTCGCCGGGCGAGAGGCTCGATAACGCCAAGATCGATGAGGCCCTGAAGGCGCTCTATGCGACCGGCCTCTATGAAGACGTGCGCATCAGCAATCAGGGCGGCCGCGTCGTGGTTACGGTGGTCGAGAACGCGACCATCAATCGCCTGGCGTTCGAAGGAAACAAGAAGGTCAAGGACGAGCAACTGACGCAGGAAGTGCAGTCGCGCTCGCGCGGGCCGCTGTCGCGCCCGACCGTGCAGTCCGACGTACAGCGTATCGTCGAGGTCTATCGGCGCCAGGGTTACTTCAATACGCGCGTCGAGCCGCAGATCATCAATCAGCCGAACAACCGCGTCGATCTGGTCTTCGACATCAAGGAAGACGAGAAGACATCCGTCCGCAAGATCAATTTCGTCGGCAACAATGCGTTCTCCGACTGGAAACTGCTCGACGTCATCACGACGCAGCGCTGGCACTGGCTCAGCTTCCTCTCGAATCGCGACGTTTACGATCCGGAGCGCGTTTCCGCCGACCAGGAACTGCTGCGCCGCTTCTATCTGAAGAACGGCTACGCCGACTTCCGCGTTCTCTCCGCGACGGTCGACAACGATCCGGCGAGCAAGGGTTTCGTCGTCACCTTCACCGTGGACGAGGGCGAGCAATATCGCTTCGGAACGGTCGATATCATTTCCAACCTGCGCGACGCCGACCCGGCGTCGCTGCAACGTCTGCTGCGCGTGTCGTCGGGCAAGACCTACGACGCGGAAGCGGTCGAGAAGTCGGTCGAGGAACTCACGATCGAGCTGTCGCGCCGCGGCTACGCGTTCGGCCAGGTGCGGCCGCGCGGCGACCGCGACGTCTCAAGCCGCATCATCAATGTGGCGTTCGTCGTCGAAGAAGGCGCGCGGGTTTATGTCGAGCGCATCAACGTTCGCGGCAACTCGCGCACGCGCGACTGGGTGATCCGCCGAGAGTTCGATATTCTCGAGGGTGACCCCTATAACCGCGTGCTGATCGACCGCGCCGAACGGCGGCTGCGCAATCTCGGCTACTTCAAGAACGTTCGCATCACCAACGAGCCGGGTTCGGCGCCCGACCGCGTGATCGTGAACGTGGACGTCGAAGAGCAGATGACCGGCGAATTCTCGATCGGCGGCGGCTATTCCACGAGCGACGGATTCATCGGCGAAGTCTCGATCGGCGAAAAGAACTTCATGGGCCGCGGCCACTATGTGCGCGTCGGCGGCCAGTTCGGCCAGCGCGCGCGCGGTGCCGAGTTCTCGTTCACCGAGCCCTATTTCCTCGGCACGCGCATCGCCGCCGGTTTCGATATTTTCTACAAGAGCACGCTGCGCTCGGACTACAATCCGGTCGACGTGAACACGATGGGTGGCACGCTCCGTATGGCCGCGCCCCTGCGCGAGGATCTCACGCTCGGCCTGCGTTATACGGCGTTCCAGCGGAGTTTGACGGCGAAGTCGGGACTGACCGACGGTTGTCGTTCGCCGGAATTTCCCGGCTTTCCGTGCGGTGTAGCTCCAGTGCTTGGAACGGATCCGCAAGAATTATCCTTCGCCTATCAGCAACAGATGGGTAAGACGGTCACCTCGCAGGTCGGCTATTCGCTGATCTACAACACGCTCGACGACAACCGGAACCCGACCCGCGGCGTGTACGGCAAGTTCAACCAGGATCTCGCCGGTCTCGGCGGCGACGTGAAACTGATCCGCACTACGGCGGAAGCGCGCACGTACTATCCGATCACGAACGACCTCACCGGCATGCTGAAGGCGTCGGGCGGTCACGTGGCCGCATGGGGTGGCCACCAGTTGTTCGTGCTCGATCACTTCTTCCAGGGCCCCGACATTGTGCGCGGCTTCGCGCCGTCCGGCCTCGGTCCGCGCGACACCAGTTCGACCCAGCAGGACGCACTTGGCGGTACGATGTATTTCGGCGGTACGGCGGAGTTGATCTTCCCCGTTCCCTACATGCCGAAGGACTTCGGCCTGAAGGCCGCGGTATTCGCCGATGCCGGGTCGCTCTGGGGCTACAAGGGCGCGACGACATTCGTGCATCCGATCGTCGGTCCTCAGACGATCACCGTCGCGGATTCGAGTGCAATCCGGGCATCGGTCGGCGCGAGCATCATCTGGGCGTCGCCGTTCGGGCCGCTGCGTTTCGACTTCGCCTATCCGATCCTGAAGCAGCCCTTCGACAAGAAGCAGGCGTTCCGCTTCGGGGCTGCGGGCGCGTTTTAACGCTGCCCACGGGATCGAGACCGCCGACCTCCATTTCGGCCTATATTCCTCATGCCCGGGCCAGGCCCGGGCATGGCATGTCAGGACCTGGCCAGGCCTGGGAAAACCGATGACCGATCCCGTCTTCTTCCAGCCGCGCGGACCAATCTCGCTTGCCGAGATCGTGTCTCTGACGGGTGCCGAAATTGCGGGCGGCGCCGACGAGTCGCGCACGGTTGACGGCGCGAAGCCGCTCGACCGGGCGGGGCCGCGCGACCTGTCCTTCTTCGACAGCCCGCGGTTTCTCGATGCATTCCTCGCTACCGCAGCCGGTGTCTGCTTCGTGCGGGCGGAGCATGCGGACAAGGGCCGAGCGGGCATGGTCCGGCTCATTTCCCGGGATCCCTACCGCGCGTATGTGATGGTCGCGCGCACGCTCTTCGAACCCGATCTTCGGCCGCGCTCGCCGTTTGGCGCACGAGGTGTCGATCCGGGAGCTTCCGTGCATCCCGATGCGCGCCTCGAGGATGGCGTTGTCGCTGATCCCGGGTCGGTGATCGGACCCGACGCCGAGATCGGCGCGGGCACCGTCGTCGGCGCGAACGCTGTGATTGGCGCGAATGTGCGGATCGGCCGTGACTGCTCGATCGGTCCGGGTGCCAGCATCCTGAACGCGCTGGTCGGCGATCGCGTGGTGATCCATCCCGGCGTGCGCATTGGCCAGGACGGCTTCGGTTTCATTTCCGGCAAGGGCGGGCACATCAAGGTCCCGCAGACCGGCCGCGTGATCGTGCAGGACGACGTGGAAATCGGCGCCAACACCACCATCGATCGCGGTGCCGGCGGTGACACCATGATCGGCGAAGGAACCAAGATCGATAATCAGGTACAGGTCGGCCACAACGTCACGATCGGGCGGCACTGCGTGATCGTCGCCAAGGTCGGCATTTCCGGCAGCGTCAGCATCGGCGATTTCGTCATGATGGGCGGGCAGTCGGGCGTTTCCGACCATGTTAGGATCGGCGACGGGGCGCGGATCGCGGCCGGGGCCGGCGTCATCAAGGACGTGCCGCCGGGCGCGGTCATGATGGGCGCACCGGCACGGCCGCATCGCGAGTTTCTCAAGGGGCTCGCCGCCATGAACCGGCTCGCCAACCACCGGAAGAACGACGAATGAATGCACCAACAGAAATGCCCGCATCGCTGGACTTCCAGGACATCCTGCGCCTCTTGCCGCACCGCTATCCGTTTCTGATGGTCGATCGAGTGACGGATATCGGCCCGGACGGAGAGCGTGGAATCGGCATCAAGAACGTGACGGCCAACGAGCCGCACTTCCAGGGGCACTTCCCCGGAAATCCGGTGATGCCGGGCGTCCTCATCGTCGAAGGCATGGCGCAGACCGCCGGCGCTATTGCGTCGGCGACGCAGGGCCTGACCGAACCGCCGATCGTCCTCTTCCTCACGATCGACAAGGCGAAATTCAGAAAGCCCGTCCTGCCCGGCGATACGCTGGAATATCGGGTAACGCGCACGGCCAAGAAGCGCACGATGTATTGGTTCCGCGGTGAAGCCTATGTCGCGGGTGAACTCGTGGCCGAGGCCGAAGTCGGCGCGATGATCAGAGGCAAATGAGCGTGGCAAAGATCGATCCCACGGCGCGGGTCGCCGATGGCGCACGGCTTGGTGCGGGCGTCGAGGTGGGGCCGTATTGCATCGTCGGTGCGGACGTGACGCTCGACGAGGGCGTGCGTCTGATCGCGAACGTGCATCTCGCCGGCGCCACCTCGATCGGCGCGCGCACGGTTGTTTATCCCTTTGCTTCGCTTGGAACTCCGCCGCAGTCGGTTCACTACAAGGGCGAGGCATCGCGGCTCGTGATCGGCGCCGACTGCCAGATCCGCGAGGGCGTTACCATGAACCCGGGTACCGCCGGCGGACGCATGGAAACGACGGTGGGCGACCGTTGCTTCCTCATGGTGGGATCGCACATCGCTCACGACTGCATCATCGGCAACGACGTGATCCTTGCGAACAATGCGACGCTCGCCGGCCATTGCTTCGTCGGCGACCATGTATTCTTCGGCGGCATGTCCGCGGCCCACCAGTTTGCGCGTGTCGGCGAACAGGCCGTGATCGGCGGCATGAGCGGGGTCGAGTTCGACGTCATTCCCTTCGGCGCGCTGCTCGGCGCGCGCGGCGAATTGGGCGGGCTCAACATCATCGGCATGCGGCGGCGGAAGGTGCCGCGCGAGGCGATTCATTCGCTGCGCGCGGCCTACCGTTCGCTGTTCTTCGGGGCCGGGACCCTCGCGGAACGCGTCGATGAAGTGGCGATTGAATATGCGGGCGACGTGTACGTGCAGAAGATCATCACGTTCATTCGCGCCGGCGGGAAGCGCCGGCTGACGCTGCCGCGCACGAACGGCGGCTTCGAGGACGACGAGCCGTGAAGCGCGCGGCCAAGGCGAAGCCGACGGCAAAAAAGGCCGTGAAGCGCGGTGAGGGACCCATCGGGATTATCTGCGGCGGCGGCGCGATTCCAATGGCGGTCGCCAAGGCCGTTCAGGAGCAGGGCCGTCCGCTGACGCTGTTTCCGCTCTATGGTTTTGCCGACAAAGCGCTCGAGCGGTTTCCGCACCGCTGGGTGCACCTCGGAGCGATCGGCCGATTGCTGCGCGTGATGCGCGAGGCCGGCTGCAAGGACTTCGTCATGATCGGCAGCCTCACGCGGCCGAGTCCGTGGCAAGTGCGGCTCGATTTCACGACAGTCCTGGCGTTGCCGCGCTTTCTGCAGTATTTCCGCGGCGGCGATAACCGGCTGCTGTCCGGCGTGACCGAATATTTCGAGGAGCGCGGATTTCGCCTCGTCGGCGCACACGAAGTGGCACCGCAAATACTCATGCCCGAAGGAATCGTCGGCAAGCATCGGCCGCGCAAATCCGACGAAGAGGACATTCGGCTCGGCTTTGAACTTCTCGGCGCGATGGGTCCCTTCGACGTGGGTCAGGGGGCGATCATTTTCGGCCTGCACACCCTTGCCGTGGAGGCAGCCGAAGGAACGGCGAGCATGATCGCTCGTGTCGGCGAGATGCGGAAGAACGGTCGCGTGAAGCTCCCGGCGCGTGCCGGTGTGCTGGTGAAGGCGCCGAAACCAGGTCAGGACCGGCGCGTGGATCTGCCGGCGATCGGCCCCGACACCGTTGCGCAGGCGAAGGCGGCCGGACTCGCCGGGATCGCGGTCGAAGCGGGGAGCACTGTCGTTGCGGACACCGCGGCGCTCGTTCGTGCGGCGGATAAGGCGGGCCTGTTCGTGATCGGCGTGGCAGGCGCGCGGAAGAAATCGCGTGGCTGACGCGAAGCATTTCGATATTTTTCTCGTCGCCGGTGAGGCTTCGGGGGACGCGCTTGGCGCGCCGCTGATGGCAGCGCTCAAGGCGGAGCTGCACGGCCGCGTACGCTTTCGCGGCGTCGGCGGCCCGTCGATGGAGGCGGCGGGGCTCACGAGCCTGTATTCGATGACAGATCTGACGGCCATGGGCATCAACGCCGTTTTGGCGAAATTGCCGCTTATTTTCAAACGGTTACGACAGACGGCCGCCGAGATCATTGCGGCTCCGCCCGATCTTCTCATCCTGATCGACAGCCCGGATTTCAACCAGAGGCTCGCGAAACGCGTGCGGCGCGCGCTGCCTGATCTGACGATCGTGAATTACGTATCGCCGACGGTGTGGGGCTGGCGTCCGGGCCGGTCAAAGTCCATGCGCCCGAATATCGATCACGTACTCGCGCTCTTTCCTTTTGAACCCGAGGTACACCGGCGGCTTGGCGGGCCGCCGTGCAGTTATGTAGGCCATCCGCTTTTGCAGCGTCTCGATGAATTGCGGCCGTCGCACGCGGACGAGGCGAGACGCGCGGCCGAACCGCCGCTCGTGCTCGTGCTGCCGGGCAGCCGGCGCTCGGAGATCAAGCGACTTGGCCAGGTGTTCGGCGAAACACTCGAGCGCATTGCCTCGGCGCGGCCGAACACAGAGTTTGTCCTGCCGACCCTGCCGTATCTCGCCGGGGATATTGCCCGGGCGATCGCCGGATGGCCGGTGCGACCGCTAGTGGTCACAACCGAAGAGGAAAAGTTCGCGGCATTCCGTAGCGCGCGGGCCGCGCTCGCCGCGTCCGGCACGGTGACGCTCGAGCTTGCGCTCGCGCACGTGCCGATGGTTGCGGGCTATCGCGTGTCAGCCATCGAGGCGCCGATCCTGCGGCGGGTGATCAGGGCGCCTTCCGCGATCCTGCCCAACCTGATCCTCGGCGAGAACTTCGTCCCCGAGTTTCATCAGGACGCGTGTACTGCGGATAATCTCGCCGGCGCACTCCTGCCGCTATTCGAGGAGGGCGGTGCGCGACAACGACAGCTCGATGCCTTTGCGCGACTCGACGGGACGATGGAGATCGGCGGCACCAAGCCGAGCGCGCTTGCGGCACGTGT
>Ga0307505_10002082_pt1 | contig 14565 bp, 17 predicted proteins | sample 23_S_MG_FD_202183 | JGI IMG/M metagenome (GOLD analysis project Ga0307505, IMG submission 202183) | Soil microbial communities from Populus trichocarpa stands in riparian zone in the Pacific Northwest, United States - 23_S | ecosystem: Environmental > Terrestrial > Soil > Riparian zone > Trees...
CTCTTTCCCGATCCTGATCGCTTCTCTGATCGAATTGAGCACGCCTTCTTCCTCGTCGCGCATATGCGTCATATAGACGCCGCCGTACTTTGCCGCGACCTTCGACAACGCGATGAGTTCCTCGGTCGTTGCCGAAAAACCCATGTCATATTCGAGGCCAGACGAGAGCCCGAAAGCTCCCTGCTTCATCGCTTCATCGACAAGTTTCTCAAGTGCGGCGAGTTCTTCCGCGGTCGTGGTTCGCTTAAAATCTTCCTTCATCACGATGCCGCGGATGGTTCCATGACCGATGAACGCGCCGACGTTGATGCCGATCTTGCCTTCCAGCTTCGCAAAGTACTCACTGATCGATTCCGGCGAGCCGCCGTCCGGGCCGACGATCACGGTCGTTATCCCTTGCGAAACCTGATTCGCCGCTGTTCCTTCGCGAAGCAGTCCTGACTCCGAGTGATTGTGGATATCGATGAATCCGGGTGCGAGCACAAGGCCGATCCCGTCTACCACGTTCTCACCGGCTCTCGGCTTGACCGAATTCGGTTTGCCGACGCGGGTTATGAGATTCCCCGTAATCGTAACGTCTCCCGCGAAACCGACTTTGCCGGTTCCGTCGATGATCGTGACGTTGCGAATATGGGTTACCGAACTTTGACCAAATCCTGCGACAGCGAAAACGATGAGGAGGGCGACCAGCGAAAAGATTCTCATTGTGACTCGAATATAAGGAAAATCGGGCGACCAGTCCAACGAGTGCGTTTTGACGATGCTCCGATGGCGACCTAGAATCAATCCTTAAACCAATTGTCGGAGAAAACATCAACTTGAGCGAAAAGCAATTTGAAGGACGGTCGGCGATCGTCACTGGCGGAACTCGTGGGATCGGCAAGGCCCTCGTAATCGAACTCGCACGACGCGGATGCAATGTCGCGTTTAACTATTCGAAAAGCGCGGAAGAGGCGGACAAGCTGAAAGCCGAGGTAGAGGGGCTCGGCGTGAAGGCCCACGCGGCGCAATGCGACGTGGCGAGCACCGAGGCTTCGGCGGAGTTCGTAAAAGCCGTCACTGCCGAGTTCGGTACAGTCGACTATCTCATCAACAACGCCGGCATCACGCGCGATCAGCTTATCCTTCGGATGAAGGAAGACGATTGGGACGCCGTTATCGATACCAATCTGAAAGGGGCGTGGAACTTCTCGAAGGCCGTTCTCCGTCCGATGATGAAGAACGAGAACGGCGGCTCGATCCTGAACATGGCGTCGATCTCGGGCGTGGTCGGAATGATGGGCCAATCGAACTACTCTGCGTCGAAGGCAGGCATGATCGGCTTGACGAAATCTCTGGCGAAAGAGGTTGCGAGCCGGGACATCACCGTTAACGCCCTCGCACCCGGCATGATCGAGACCGAGATGACCGCCGAGATGAACGCCGATTTTCGCGTGAAGATCCTCGCAAACATTCCGTTGGCTCGGTTCGGCTCGGTTCAGGAGATAGCCGACGCCGCCTGCTTTCTCATTTCGGCCCGATACATCACCGGGCAGGTGCTCCAGGCCGACGGCGGACTCGCGATCTAGCCGATGTCCTACGAATTCCAGCCAAAAGACGAAGAACCGCAGCCGCAGATCTCTCCAGTGGAATATCTTGATGCGCGAAAGAGGGAGGTTCGACGCAAGTCCTGGTGGGCGATCGGCATCGGCGGATTTGTGGTCACCGTTTTCCTCGGCTGGCTGCTACTCTTCCTCGTGTTGGGGATGGAACCTGACCTCACCGTCCTCTTCCGCAGCATCTCATTCCTCATCGCTCTCGTAGCACTGATCGGCGGTATCTATGGATTGTATTACGCAAGGAATCTGACGCTGGAAGATGTGATCCCGACGCAGGAAGCGATCGACTACGTAAGCAAAGGAATTCTCACCGTCCCGTATTATTCGCTGATCCTGGTCTTCTGCCTCGTCGCGGTCACGATCGCCCAACTCCAGACAGAGCGATCAGAATCCTGGTTATTGTTCGGCAGCGAATCGGCCCAGGTACTGGGACTCGTTAAGCCGCTGGTTTGGGAAGGCGAATGGTGGCGGATATTGACGTCCGCCACGCTGCACGGCATTTTCCCGCTGCATCTATATTTCAACGCGCAGGCTCTCTACGGTCTCGGCAGCCTGATCGAGAAGCTTGCGAACAGGGCACATTTGCCAACTGTTTTCCTGCTTTCGGTGGTCGGCGGCGGGATATTCAGTTTGTTCTTCATGCCCAGCATCACTTCGATCGGCGCATCAGGCGGTATCATGGGGCTGATCGGCTATATGGCAGTTTTCGGCTTCAAACGTAAACGCCAGCTACCACCCGGCTTCCTGCGAAGCGTCTTACTCAACATCGCTTTCATCGGACTTTTTGGACTTGTCGCCTATCAATTCGTCGATAACTTCGCTCATCTCGGCGGGCTTGTTACAGGTGCCCTCTATGGCCTGATCCAGATCCCGGTGAAGCAAGACGCGAATCCGCGAATGTCTGTTTTCGCCGCCGAAATTCTTGGAGCTCTGTCGATCGCGATCTTCATCGGCACCGCGGTTTTCACGATCATCACCCTCACCGACTAAATGCCACGAGTCCGCGTTCATCAACACGTCAATCCGCTCGCACCGTATTACCGACAGGAGCCAAGTCCCGTCGATATTGAGAACGTGTTTGCCGATCCTGCGAAGCCCCTGTTCCTCGACATCGGCTGCGCCCGCGGACGATTTTTGTTGCGGATGGCTGAGGCGGAACCGGCGTGGAATTATCTCGGTGTCGAGATCCGCGAACCGCTCGTCGAGGAGGCGAATCGCCTAGCGAACGAAGCCGGGCTCGACAACCTTCACTATCAATTCTGCAACGCGATGCTCTGGCTCGACCGACTGCTCGACGGCATTCCCGCCGGAGTGCTGCAAACCGTGACCATCCAATTTCCCGACCCGTGGTTCAAAAAGAAACACGCTAAACGCCGCATGGTGAACGCGGAAATGGTCGAAACCATCGCGAAGCGCCTCGCTCCGAACGGCCGCGTCTTCATCCAGACCGACATCGAATTCCTCGCGGACGAGATGTTCGCGCTTTTCCGCGGAGACCAGAGATTCACCGAATCTCCGATCGACCTTAACCCATTCCCCGTAAAGACCGAGCGCGAAAAAGCGGTAGAGGACAAGGATCTGCCCATCTACCGCTCAAGGTTTGAGCGTGTCTAGAATGAGTATCAGGCTGTTTTAGTTTCTGGGAGTCGCTCGTAAAACTGATCGTCGGGATAGCAAAATCCCCAGTCTTCGCCGGGTTCGAAAGACTTAACGATCGGATGGCTGGTTGAGTTATAGTGTTTCGTCGCGTGACGGTTCGGCGAATTGTCGCAGCAGCCTACATGCCCGCAGGACATACAAAGCCGCAGGTGCACCCAGCGGCCACCGACCTTCAAACAATCTTCACAACCGTCGTCGCTCGGGGTCACCTCGACGATCTCACTGACGTGTTCACAATATTCCATAGCGTAAGTAACGGCGTGGCTAAATCCTATGCTTTGGGAGAGGCGCTTTTCAAAGGGTTAGTTGGATGTCAACTTTTCGGCGGAATTTGGAAACTTGCCGTTCAGAAAGGTTGCGATCGATCCGAATACAAGCTTCGGGTTGTCGATCCACGGGAAATGAGCCGCGTTTCTTACAGTTACGAGCCTGGCGCTAGGCAGCAGCGTTGCCCATTCGCGTCCCGCTCCGTATGCGACGTTGCGGTCTTTCGTTCCGTGGACGGTGAGGACCGGAATCGTAACCCTTGCGACATCTTCTTTCGGAATGGTTAACTTCTGGACCGACACAAAGTGGGCGCCGAAATGGCGATATAGATTCAGCGGCCATTCGTTCGACAAATGACAGACGCCCCTGAGTTTATCGACGTCTTTCGGATCACCAACCAAGCCGAATCTCGACACGGCCCAATCCTTTTCGCAGAATCCCTTTGGATCGGTCTTGTGCACGCCCTGTTTGAAGAGTTCGTCGATCTTTGCCGACTCGGCCGCGTCCGGCACGGCTTTCGGTTCGTTTGCCGTTAACTCTTTAGGATATTCGGTCCCGTACTTCAACGGAACTGCCCCGATCTGGACGATCCGTTCGACGTGCTGGAGATATTTCATCGTGTACATCACGACCATCAACCCGACGTACGATTCGCCGATCAGCGACATTTTCTCGATCTTGAAATGCTTGCGGAGTGCTTCGAGATCATCGACGTCCTGCTGGATCGTGACATTCGTCAGGTCCTGCATCGCGTCGGAGCGGCCTCGGTTCCGGACATCGTAGAAGATGACGGTCCTTCCTTTAGCGAGGTGCTTGAAGTCCTCAAACATGAAGAGATGAAGGGGCACTAGGACGGTTTGCTCGCCCTTGCCGACCTTTTCATAGAAGAGCCGGGTACCATTGATCGAAACATAACCTTTATCGGATTGGCCGAAGCCGAAGCACGCGGAGGCGAGGAAAATGATGATGATTGCGATGTAACGCATAGATCCGTCAACGCTTCCAAGCCGAAGCAAGGGTCACCTTTCCGGCTGGTGTTGCGTGGTTCTCGAGCGTTCGATATACCGACTCGCGCGTCATCTGAAAGGCGCGACTGTTCCTGTGGAGACGCCGAAGCCAGTTGCCTTCCTGCACGAATCCGTGAAGCTGAAAAACCACCAACTCAGCGTCACAAGATTTCTCCAACTCGCCAAGCCGGGTGGCGAGTTTCATTTCTTTAGTGAGGGCTTCGATCCACTCCCGCGTGAGCTTAGATATCAGGTCTCGAACCTTGCCGGGGCGGTCGTCCATTTCGGCCGACACAGCGTAAAAGAAGCAGCCGCCGCGGTTGCAAGTATTGTCGACGCTACTTATCCATGCGTCGATCAGGGCCAACAGCCTCGGTAGCCCATGCTCGACATGCTCTGCGGGCCGGACAACTTCGGCCACGAATACACGGCTGGCGGCTTCGAGCGTGGCGATCTGAAGGTCTTCCTTCGATCCGAAATGGGCAAATAGCCCGCTTTTGCTCATTTTCAACTCACTCGCGAGCCGCCCAATAGTCAGGCCCTCAAGCCCGTCGGCTGAGGCTATATCGATACTGGTCCGCAAGATCTCTTGTCGGGTCTTTTCGCCGCGAGTTTCCAGCAATGCGATCATAAAAGGACGAACGTTCGTTAGATATAGTACGACCGTTCGATGCTCTTGATAGCCTCCAGCGTTGCCTCTCTAGGGTAGAGACGCAGACAAATTCCGGGTCGAGCCGAGTGTCCTGACCGTTTGATCAAGCGGAAGTAAAAAGAGGCGTTTTCCGTCCGGATGGAACATCGCATTCCACGGCGGACCTTCGGACGGGATCGACAGGACGTTTTCGCCAGTTGCCGGGTCCCATAGCCTGAAGGTCATGTCAGACGAAGATGTAAGCACACGCTTTCCATCCGGCGAGAATGATATTCCATGGACGGCCTCGTCGTGACCGTTCAGCATCATGGATCGTTTCAACGTGGCCGCGTCGAACAACACTCCGGCTCGGCCGATCGCTGCACCTATCCATTTCGAGTCTCGACTGAATGAGAGGCAAGCGATCCGTGCGCGCGGGCCGGCAAAAGTTCCGACCAGATGTCCGTCCGCAAGACTCCAAACCTTTACACTGCCGTCGCTGCCGCCTGTCGCGCCAAGTTTCCCGTCCGGACTCACTGCGATATAAAATACGCCCCCGGCGTGTGGAAACTCGCGAACCGCTTCGCCGGTTTCGAGGTTCCAAAGCCTAGCTCGTTCACCACTCGCGGCTGAAAAGACTTGTTTCCCGTCTGGCGAAAATGCGACTGAAACAAGCTGGACTCCCGTGACAGTTTCGAGCGTCCTCAGTTCCTGATAGTTTGTGGTGTCCCAGATCTTGATCTTGCCGTCATTGCCAACACTGGCCAGCCGCTTTCCATCGGGGCTGTATGCGACCGCGTTCGCGGACGAGCCGTGCCCCGTCCATTCATTTAGGATCCTTCCGGAATCGGCGTCCCACATCCGCAACTTTCCACGCGACGCTGCGGACGCGAACCGCTTGCCATCGGTACTAAAACTGATCCCGTATGTACTTTCACCGATCTTCCAAACCTGATCGGTCGACTTGCGGTGCCACTCTTTGAGGGTCCCGTCGACGGAGCCGGTCAGGATCCGATCTCGAATAAACGCAACCGCATTTATTGATTTTGTATGGCCGAACATTGTACCTGCGGTCATGCCGGTAGCAACATCCCAGAGCTTTAGAGTTTGATCGGTAGAACCGCTCGCGAGGGTTTTCCCGTCTGGCGAGAAGGTGATGCCGTTGACCCATTTCGCGTGGCCGGTGAGCTTTCGAACAAGCTTTCTGGTATCGACATTCCAGATCCTAACCGCCGAGTCCTTTCCGCCCGCGGCAACAAGCTTGCTATCCGGGCTGAAGATTATCGTTTGGCCCGCTTTATAGACAGCGTCACCCTCGGTCTCCAGTACATCCGGCCCCTTCCAACCGTCGGTCTCCCAGATCGCCGCAAGCTTGTCATCTTCCCACGATGCAACGGCCAGATGCTTGCCGTCGGGGCTGTACGCGATCGAGACAAGTGGTTTTACACCATATTCGAGCTTCTTGACGGATTCCCCAGTCGACGCATTCCAGACCTCGACGATACCCCAGACGCCGCGTGGTTCGCTCCTGTCCCACGAACAGCTCGCTACCAGCGATCCGTCCGGACTGAATACCGCCGCGGTTATCCCTTTTCCCGAACCTTGAAACCTACGAACCTCGGTCTTGGTTCCCAGATCCCACATGATCACCGTGTGCCGAGAGAACGCCGCGAGCAGCCGCTTTCCGTCGGGGCTGAACGTGATCGCTTGCGGCGCGATCTTATCGTCCTTAAATGCGAACAATTGCGTGTTGCCCGACGGATCCGTGACCTCGATGGACCTATCGGACGCTACGCTTGCGATCTGGCTTCCGTCCGGGCTCGCCGCGATCGCGAGGATCGGAGAATCGTGGGGCGACCGCGATCCGACATACTGGTTTGCCTGAGCATCCAGGTAGGCCCATTCCCATCCGCGATGCTTGGCGGGAGCGTTCTCTATCCATCGCTTTGATTCTCCCGTTTCATTCAGCCTCAGAGCATTCGATGCCGCCGCGATATGTGCGAGATATGATCGATATTCGCCGCTCGTCGATGTCTGAGCTACCGCCGCGGTTGCGAGAGCGAAGGAGACTAAAACGAGAATTAAATTGTGTCGGAAATAGGTCATAAGGGATCATCAAATGGTTGTGCTAATATACGCAAACTATGCTCGCGAAAGAAACTGTCGATTTTCTAAGAAAGCTCGAAAAGAATAACGATCGCGATTGGTTCAACGCGAACAAGGACGCGTTCGTCAAAGCTAACGACAACGTGATCGCCGTGACCGGTGATCTCATCGGCCGGCTTGCAAAGTTCGATTCGTCGGTTGCCGGCATCGACCCGAAGTCGTGTGTCTTTCGCATCTATCGCGACGTTCGATTTTCAAAGGACAAGAGCCCTTATAAGACGAACCTTGGTGCGTTCGTCGCTCCGGGCGGAAAGAAGGCGATGCTGCCCGGATACTATTTCCATATCCAGCCGAAGATGTTCTTCTCCGCCGCCGGCAAACATATGCCGGACAACACGGAACTTCTAAAGATCCGTAACTACATCGTCGCCAACACTAAAGACTTCTTGAAGATGGTCGAGGGCAAGAAATTCGCAGAGCGTTTCGGCGGCTTTCACGCTGGCGACAAACTGAGCAAACCGCCAAAGGGCTTCGACGCCGACCATCCCGCGATCGAATATCTCAAACTAAAGTCCTTCACCGTCGGCGAAGAGTTCACCGAGAAAGAAGCACTCTCAAAGGACTATCCGAAAATGCTCGCTGATAGTTTCAAATCCGCGTTTCCGATGGTCGAATTTCTACGAGGCGCGCTCAGGTGACCAAAACTGATAACTGTAAACTGTCTAACTGACAACTGTTAGTAAGTTCTAACAGTTAATAGTTTTGAAGTTATTAGTTTGTAGTTTTCTAATGACACCGCGAATACGATTCCTTCAACGCCTCGACTATCGACTTATCTAACTGCTTCTCGTCCGTCAGTACAAACATATGCGAGATCCGCGGCATCGGGCCGGAGAGCTTGGCCTTTTCGATCTTGCCGTCAAAGGAGCGGTCGCCGAGGTCGAGGCCGATGCGAAGTTCCTTCGGTTTGATATTGATCGCGGCGAACTCGCGGTTGTCGAGTATCGACACGTAGGTCTTTTTCGGCAGCACGCTCGACGTCGAGAAGTTCTTTTTGACGAATTCAAGAAACGCTTCATAAAGCGGTTTCATATCCGCTGCCTTTGCGAACTGCGCGTCGAGCAGGTTGTCGGTGCTCTGATAAACCGGCTTCCCGCCGTTGGCGTGGATGCCCGCTAGCAGCGAGGCGTTCATATGCCCGAATCCGTGCTCGTTCTTCAGCCAGGCGATCACATCGTTCCGCTTCTTGCTGCCGAAACCGTCGACCGCCTTCATCCACGCGGTCAGATCTTTTCCCGTGGATCCCTTCAACCCGTCCATGAACTCCTTCTCAAATTCGCCCGATGTTTTCTGTGCCATGCTATCTCCAAATTCCAAGAATAAATCCGATCACCGCAAAGTATACGATGACGTAGCCGCAATTGATCGCGATGTAGCGGAACGTTCGCTGCTCGAACAGCGCGATGATAGTGAACATCGCGACCACCCACAACGCGGCCAACAATGCGGCTCCGATCCCCCACTGCCACGTCGTTCCCGGCGCACCGAGGAAGAACGCGAGGTTGTACGAGACGAGCCACGCGAGCAGGAGCGACAGGCCAAACGTCTTAGCGGGATTCGCCTTCGCCAACTGCTCGTCGGTCAGGCCGACCTCCGCCTGCCACGGCTTCTGAAACAGGAAGGGCGACCACCAAAGAAAGCCGATGACCAAACTCATCACGGCACAGACGAATACTGCAATGTGATTGATATAAAAGTTTTCCATAACGATCTCAGACTAATCGAATCGAGTCGAAGCCGTATTGGAAAAAATTTACCTTATCCGACCGGAATGTAATTTTGATAATTCGTGTGGATCTTTGAGTACTGCTCGGGCGTGAAGCCGGAGAAGTGCTTAAAGTCGTGGATGAAGTGAGCCTGATCGTAGAATCCACAGTCGCCGGCTATAGTTCCCCAGTCGATCGCGGGAGATGCATCGATGGCCCGCACGGCCTTCTGAAACCGCATGATCTTCAGATAGGCTTTCGGAGTTATGCCGATCTGCTTGCGGAAAATATCGGTGAAGTGTTTTTGAGAATAGCCGATCTGGTCGTTCATTCTGCGAATGCTGATGGCGTCGGGCCGTTCGATCATCTCGCCGACCGCAAACGCTACGCACGGATTCAGATCCATCTTCGAACGAAACTTCAACAACAAAAAGCTTTCCACCATCACGAACCGCTGATCGACATCCTTCTCGGCGAGCAAGTGCTCGCGTAGTTCGCCGAAGTCGCTGCCCCATACTAGATCGGCATCGACCACGCTGTCGCGGATCTCGTCCATTGGGAACGGAAAGAACGGCGCCGCCTTGCCTTTCTTGAACGCGATCACCATCATCGCCGCACCGTTGCCCGACGGTATCGTGATAGGCTCGGTCCGCAACCCCGACGCCCACACGTGATTGCACGCCTGTATCTCCTTCAAGGTGTGATTGTCGTAGATGAACTGCGGCGTGTCGTGAAAGTCGATGAGGATCTCGGTGTCGCCGTTCGGCAGAAACCGATCGACCGTATGAGCATGCTCGACGCGTTCGAAATAAATGAACACGTCGATGAATTGGTTCAGCGGAAATGCCGGGACGTGAGCCTTATAGATCATCGATGAAAACGCTCAAGAATGATACGCCCGAGTGTTCTCCAGACGCAACTATTTGAAATCGGCTTCTTCCAGGCCCTTTATCTTGTCGACCCGCTTTCCATGCCGGCCGCCTTCGAAATCGGACTCGAAAAACGCCTTCACGATGTCCGCTGACTGCGAATCCGTTAAGAATCGAGCGGGGAGCGAAAGAACGTTGGCGTCGTTGTGCTGCCGGGCAAGAGCCGCGATCTCCGGCGACCACGCTACAGCCGCTCGTACGCCCTTCACCTTATTAGCGGCGATCGCCATGCCCGTACCCGATCCGCAGACGAGCAAGCCTTGCTCATATTTGCCGCTCGAAACGCTCTCCCCGACCTTCTGAGCATAGTCTGGATAATCGACGCTTTCGGGCGTCATCGTACCCATATCCTCGTACTCTATCCCGAGTTCATCGAGTGTCCGTTTCACTTTTTCCTTCTCTTCAAACCCGGCGTGGTCCGCACCGAGAGCAATTTTCTTGGCCATATTCAGAATCTTAGCGTGTAATTCTCATGACCGCTAAACCGAAACTCGTTGTTTGACCGAGGAATTGCATCTATACTTAATGTCAGTCAGCCGTTCCTCGATGAAGTTGCCGATCAAAACAGCGATTCTCGTGATCTCGCTTCTTGCGACGGCCTCGTACGCCCAGGACTTCCTACCCGAACTCGTAAAACGCGTCAAGCCATCTTCGGTCTCCATCGAGACATTCAACGCAAAAGGCGAGCCGGTCTCGCGCGGCAGCGGATTCTTCATCGCGATCGACCGGGTGATCACCAATCGTCACGTTATCGAGCGCTCGACTCGCGTGGTGATAACGCTCGTGGATGGAAAGAAGTTTGTTGCCAAGGGTGTGCTCGCAGTCGATGGCGAGGGTGACCTGGCGTTGCTGCAAGTCGATGTGCCTGCCGGCCTTTCGCGGCCGCTGCCGATCGTCTCGCGTGTTCCGCAAGAGGGCGAGTCGATCGTCGTCATCGGAAATCCGTTCGGACTTGAGGGAAGCGTTTCGGACGGCATCGTGTCCGCCGTTCGCGAGATATCCGGCTACGGGAAGATCATCCAGATCACGGCGCCGATATCGCCCGGGTCATCAGGTTCGCCGGTCGTAAATATGTATGGACAGGTGGTTGGAGTCGCGACCCTGCAGGCTGCCGAAGGCCAAAGCCTCAACTTCGCCGTCCCGGCTGAACGTATCTCGCAGCTCAAAGTAAACGAGCTTCAAACCGTTTCCGCCCTCGCAGCTGATTCACGCAAGAACAAACGCGCGAACGCCGAGCGAGCTTACTCGCAGGGCGTTGCGCAACTCTCGCGTGACGACTATACGAGGGCACTTCCGTACTTTGAGCAGGCTGTCGATCTCGACCCCAATTACGCTGAGGCCTGGTATCAGGCCGGCTACAGCTACGGAGCGCTAGGCCGATATCAGGATGCGCTGAAGGCGTCGAAGCAGGCGGCCAAACTCCGCCCGGAATGGCCCGAGGCTTTCGTGAACATCGGCGCTTCAAACTTTGCGCTTGGCGACTTTAAGGAAGCGGCCGAGGCTTACCGATCGGCCATACGGCTCGACGATGACAATCCGGAGACGCAATACGCCTACGGCCTTTCGCTTAACAAGCTCAACAAAGGCGACGAAGAGATCCTCGCCTATCGCCGTGCGATCGCACTCAAACCGGACCATGCAAATTCGCTCGAAAAACTCGGACAGGCCTATCTGAAAAAAAAGCGATGGAATGATGCGGTCAACACGTTCAACCAACTTCTGATCTACAAGCCTGAATCGAAAACATACAACTATCTCGGCGAAGGTTACTACGAACTTGAGAAGTTCGAGGAAGCTCTGACTGCTTTCAACAACGCCGTTGGCTACGACGCCGATTTCGATCAGGCTCGCTACAACCTTGGCCGTGCCTACGTAAAGCTCAAACGCCCCGAAATGGCACAGGTTCAATATGAGATCCTTCGCGGTTCGCGCAGCGATTGGGCCGACCGCCTGCTGGTCCTCATCAATCCCTAAGTTTCTTACATCTTGCCAAGCGCTTTAGAATCAACAAATTCGAGGTATTGAATCGAATTCAAATCGCTGCGAAGTATTTGTTTTTTCGATTTCACTTTAGGGAACTCAGGGGCGAAGATGTTCGTACTCTCGCTCGGAGTTCACCAATATGAAATTCGACCTTGAGCGTTCTATCGAGGTACTGGCCGCTACGCCCATTGCCGTGCGCGCGTTGCTCGTCGACCTGTCAGATGAGTGGACCGCGAGCAATGGCGACCACGAAAATTGGGAGCCGTACGACATCATCGGCCACTACATCTACGCCGAAGAGGCCGATTGGATCCCGCGTGCAAAGATCATACTCGCGCAGGCCGATGACCGGACGTTTCGGCCGTTCGACCGCACCGCCCAGTTCGAACTCTCCAAAGGTAAGTCACTCACAGAACTTCTTGATCAGTTTCAGGTCATCCGTGAAGAGAACATTGAGACGCTAAGGTCATGGGAACTCGTCGACGAGGAACTCGAACTTAAAGGGATCCATCCCGAGTTCGGCGAAGTTACGCTTCGCGAACTTCTCGCCACATGGGTCGTCCACGATCTCACCCACATCCGCCAGATCGCGACCGTAATGGCCAAAGGCTACGACGAGGCCGTCGGTCCGTGGAAAGCATACTTGTCGATTTTGAGCTAACGCGTATTACTTCCGATTGATCAAACTAGCAGAGAAACCTGCTCCAAAGCCGTTGTCGATATTTACGACGGTCACGTTCGAAGCGCAGGAGTTAAGCATCCCAAGCAAAGCCGCGACGCCGCCAAACGAAGCTCCGTAGCCGACCGAGGTAGGCACGGCGATCACTGGTACGCTTACCAATCCACCTACGACCGACGGCAGGGCACCTTCCATCCCAGCCACAACTATCAGCACTCGCGAATTCTGCAGCCGTTCGCGTTCAGCCAATATTCGATGGACTCCCGCCACGCCCGCGTCCCAGATCCGCTGGACGCGATTTCCCATAGCTTCAGCCGTTAGGGCCGCTTCCTCCGCGACCGGGATGTCGCTCGTGCCGGCGGTGCAGATCGTGATCTCGCCCACGCCAAGATCGGTCGCGTCACGCATCACGCGGATCACTTTCGCCGATTCGTGCCACTCAGCGTCGGTGTAGATATTACGGATGTCTCCGTAAACGTCTTTGTTCGTTCGAGTTATAAGTACATTCGGCGAGCGCGCGACGAGCTTCTCGAAGATGCCGCAGATCTGCTCCGACGTTTTCCCCTGGCCGAAGATCACTTCGGGAAAGCCCTGCCTCGACGCACGCCCATGATCGACGCGAGCGTAGCCAATATCTTCAAAGGAAAGATTCTTTAGCCTTAAGACCGCTTCGTCGTCGCCCAACCGGCCGCCGCGAATGTCGTTGATAATGTCTTGAATATCTGCGGGATTCATGGAACGGATAGAGTAGCAAATGCACAAGCCCGCGCGTTAGCAAGGCTTGTGCAAACAAAAAAATGGCGGGGAAACCGTTCCCCGCCAAACCCAGAAGAAGACTATGACTTTTTGACCCGAAAAGAGTTGAACGAAACCAAGCTAAACGAAAAACCCTGCGTATTTATATAGAGACGAGACTTTAATCAAGACCGTCACGAATGCTTCGCTGCCCGCTAGATCGATCGCTTTTTCGATCATGCATTCGATTATATTCATTGCCTCGTCCTCCTTCCGATGATTTGAAACCCGATACTTTTGATCGTTATTCTCTTCCACCTTACTAACGCGCGGACGTGGCAAATTTCGTATCGGCGAATCGCGAACTTTCTTTAGCTTTCGTCAAAATATAGAATCTAGATGCCGCAAATATATGGAATTGACCGTCGCCATCACCGGGGCCTCCGGAACCGCCTACGCGCGTCGCACATTGCAGCTTCTCGCTGAGAGCGGGGTCATCGAGACGATCAACCTGATAATGTCGGGAACCGCCGCGACGGTCGCTCAGGTCGAGATGGGCGTGAATCTGAAGGAGCCGACGCCCGCGAAGATCAACGAATGGCTAGGCCTCGAAACCGATTCGAAACTCATCCGATACTGGCGGCTCGACAATCTGGCGGCAAAACCTTCATCCGGGTCGAGCAAGCAGGCCGGAATGATCATCGTCCCGTGTTCGATGGGTTCGCTCGGCGCGATCGCAAGCGGAGCCGGCACAAACCTCATCCATCGCGCGGCCGATGTCTGCCTAAAAGAAGGCCGGAAGCTTGTCCTCGTACCGCGTGAAACTCCGTATAACTCAATACATTTGGAGAATATGCTCAAACTTTCTCAGGCGGGTGCACGAATTTTACCCGCAAGTCCGGGCTTCTATCACCGTCCTACTTCTATAGGGGAATTGGTCGAGCATCTCTGTTACAGGATCCTCGACCAGTTCGATATTCCCCACGCGAGCAAAACCAAATGGACGGGTGATGAAGTGCCCGAGGAGTAGGATGAAGAGAATTCTGTTTTTATTCTTTGCGATTGTTATGGCAGCGGCCGCTGTGGTCGCTCAGGAGCGATATGTAAAGCCCGTTGATGAGGCGAGCCAGGATGCGTCGTTTCTAGCGTTCCGGACAAAGCTGATCGCTGCCGCCGAGCGGAAGGACCTCAAGTTCGTTCAAAGC
>Ga0307505_10002083_pt1 | contig 14553 bp, 11 predicted proteins | sample 23_S_MG_FD_202183 | JGI IMG/M metagenome (GOLD analysis project Ga0307505, IMG submission 202183) | Soil microbial communities from Populus trichocarpa stands in riparian zone in the Pacific Northwest, United States - 23_S | ecosystem: Environmental > Terrestrial > Soil > Riparian zone > Trees...
GCGGATCATGCCCTGGTAGGCACGTTGCTGCAGCCGCTGCTGGTTGTAGGCCAGTAGCGAGGTGAGCACGAGCGCCAGGAGCGCGAGCATGGTCTGTGGCATTCGATGGGCGGCTTAGACACGTAGCGGGAGGGCCTATCTCGTACCGTCGGAGCACTCTTCGGCGGTCCCATCATTCGGCGCTCGATATTGTCGCGGTGGGCCGTCGCCTGGGGCATTCCCTGATGCCAGGGGGGCTCGTTCGGTGGGGTTGAATGCGGCGCCGGCGTTACCCGACTGCGTTGCCGCGTTACGATCCGAACCCGCGCGTGCCGGCGCGCCGGCAGGGGCGTCAATCCTCCGTTACCGTGACGCGGAGCATCTCCTCGAGCGTCGTCAGGCCCCGGGTGACGAGCACCCGGGCCGAACTGCGAAGGGTGAGCATGCCCTCCGACTCGGCGATCCGGCTGAGCTTGTCCTCGTCGATAACATCGCCGGCCTCGACGATCGCCTGGCGGATCGCGGGCGAGAAGTAGAGAGCCTCAGCGATCGCGCGCCGTCCCTTGTACCCTCGACCCTTGCACGAGGGACAGCTGCCGGCGTGGGCCTTGTAGAAGGTCGTGCTGGCGATCTCCTCGTCAGTGAAGCCGAGCGTCTTTGCCAGCGCACCGTCGAACTCCTTGTCGGGCCGCTTGCAATCCGGGCACAGGCCCCGGATGAGGCGCTGGGCGACGACGAGGTTGATGGCGTAGGCGATCAGGAACGGCTCGATGCCCATCTTGAACAGTCGCGACACAGCGGAGGGCGCGTCGTTCGTGTGGAGCGTGGAGAAGGTCAGGTGGCCCGTGTTGGCCAGCTTGATCGCGAGCTCGGCCGTCTGGCGGTCGCGCATCTCGCCGACCATCACGATGTCCGGGTCGTGCCGGAGGATGGCGCGCAGCGCGCCCTCGAAGTCGAGCTTGTGCGAGAGCTTGATCTGGCGGACACCCGGGATCAGGTACTCGACCGGGTCCTCAACGGTTAGAACGTTCACGTCCGACGTGACGACCTGGGCCAGCGCGGCCACCAGCGTCGTCGACTTGCCCGAGCCCGTCGGGCCGGTGAGGATCACCATGCCGTGCGGCTGCCGGATCGCCTTCTCGAACTGGAGGAGCGCGCCCTCGAGCAGGCCGAGCTTCGCGAGGTCGGTGAGGACCTTGCGGTCGTCGAGGACGCGGACGACCACACTCTCCGCGCGGATGTCCTGGTTGGCCGTCGCGATCGGAAGAACCGACACGCGGTAGCGGATAAGCGTGTCATCGATCCGGCGCTGGATGTACCCGTCCTGCGCCATGTCGCGCTCGAAGCGGTCGACGTTGGTCGAATTGTCCTTGATGACCGCGAGCAGCGCTTCGGGGTGGCTCTTGTCCTCGGTGTGCCAGTGCTGGAGCTTCCCATCGACCCGGAAGTGGACCTCCGTCTTACGCGCTCGGTTGGGGTAAATGTGGATGTCGCTCGCCCCGATTCGCACGGCCTCCACCAGGATCGCCTCGACCAGGTTGATCAGGCTGGAGCGCGAGATCTCGGCCTCGAGCGCGTCCTCATCGAGTAGCGACTTCTGGCCGCTCTCGAAGTTCATTCCGAAGTCGAGCGTCGGTCCGTCGTCGTTCTGCTGCAGCCTCTCCAGGAAGACGTTCTTCCGCGGGAAAGCCTCCTCGAGAACGCGCCGGACGACTCCCCCCGGCGCATAGCAGAGTTCGAAACGCTCGAGCTGGAGCGCGTGCATCGTGCGCTGCAGCTCGGGCCGCATGGGATCTTCGGTGATGAAGATCAGCTTCAGCACGCCCGACGGCTGGTCTTGCGCATACGCGTACGGCGTCACGCCCATCGCGAGCAATGCGTCGCGGTGCTCCTCGGCGAAGCTCTCCAGAACCGTGCGGGCGAAGTCCACCTCCGGCTCACGCTCGGTCACCGGCGCGATGCGGAAGGCGTACGTGATCGCCGCCTGCTCGAACACCGCGTCGCGGTCGACGCCCTGCGAGGCGGCGACGGTGCGCCAGAGCGGCTCCTTGGTTCGCTGCTGACGACGGTACTCCTCGGCGTGCTTGACGTGGTCCAGCGAGACGGCCCCTTTGCGGAGGAGCGCCAGCACGACGCGGTCCTGGATGTGCGCGAATGCGGTCTGCGGGACCGGCGCGTGGGCGGGCGACGACGCCGGCGCGGACGCCGGGCCGACGACCTCGGTGACCTGCGCGCCGGACGCCGCGGCGCCATCTCCGCCGACCTCCTCGACGACCTGCGCCGGCTCGTCCGCGGACGGACCCTTAAAGAAGCGTGCGTTGGCCATGGGGAGCGACGGATCAGTTACCGAGACCCATCAGGTCGTTCGACGACGGCCGGATGAGCGCGGTCTCCGCCGAGAGGACTGTGAGGAAGGCGACGAGGAGCCCGATGAACAGCGCGACAGCGGTCTGGATCGACTGAACCACCACCGACAGCTTGAGGGTCGTCTCCTTCTCGTAGTAGTCGGCCATCTGCTGCGCGCTCTTGCGCACCGCGCCGGTCTCGGCGCCCGTGCGATAGCGCGCCAGCGTCATCGGCGTGAAGACCCCGGATGCCTCCATCGCGTGGACGAGGTCCGCACCCTGGGCGACCATCATCGGAATGGTGATGGTCTTGATCCGGTGCTCCATGTAGGTATTGCCGGACGCCTCGGCCGCCACCTTGATCACCTCGATGTTCTCTCCGGAGCCCGAGTAGAGGATCGCGAACACCCGGCTGAACACCTCGATGTTCATCTTGTGCAGCAGCCCACCGATTATCGGCAGCCCGATCATGGTCTTGTGCGCCCAGAAGGTGCCCTTCGGTGTGCGCAGGAACGCCACGGCCCCGGCGATGCCGACAGCCGACAGGAGGAGCACCCACTTCATGTTCCTGTCGAGCCACTCGGCGGCCGCGATCGAGAACGTCGTCAGCGGGGGTAGCTCAATGCCTTCAAAGTTGACGAACAGCCCGGCGGTCTGGGGGACGATGTACCAGACGTACCAGATGAGCACCGCGATCGCGGCGACGATGGTGACGGCCGGCATGATGAGCGACGACTTGACACTCTTCTTGAACTCGTCCTTGCGCTCGAGGAAGCGGGCGGTGGCCTCGTAGATCTCGGCCATGTTGCCCGACTGGGAGGCGACACCCAGCATGTAGGCCGTGAACTTGCCCAGCTTGTCCTCGTGCTTCATGAAGGCAGCCTTGGCCTCCATACCGCCCTTCAGGTCGCCGTTGATGTCGCGGATCGTCTGCCGCAGGCTCGACGATGAGATGTCCGACACGAGGAGGTTAAGCACCTCGTTGAAGGCCATCTTCTCGCTCAGCAGGTTCGCCGCGAGCCGGACGAACATGATGAGGTCCCCCGTCGGCGGCTTCATCTGGAAGCTCACCAGCCGGCGTTGGACGGATAGGACCTCCACGCCCATGCGTCCGAGCGCGTCGCGCAGCTCGTCTGCCGAGTACGCCTTCTGTTCGCCCGCGACCGTCCTACCGGTCGTGTGCCGCACCTTGTACTTGAAGATCAGCCGCTCCTCGACGCGCCGGGTCTGGAAGCGGTGCTGCTCGGCAAGGCTCGACACTTTCTTCTGCGCCGTTCGCCGGTTGGGCGCGAAGACGGTGCCCTGGACGGGCTGGCCGGCGGTGGTGGTACCGGTGAAGCGAAACTCTCCCATGGCGGCGGGGCGGCGGGCTGTGACCGGCGTGGTATCGGCCCACGAGGCCGACGCTTAAAGCGGCCGGCGCGGCGGAAGGGACTGGATAGGCACCGGCCCGCCGCGCCGGCGCGATGTCATGGAAGGGCTATCTCGCCGCTGAAGCTGACGGCCGTGCTGTCGATCTCGTTTCCGGAAATGCGGACGTAGGCGCCGACTCCGTGGAACCGCGTGCTGACGCCGACGATCTCGAGCGTGGTGCCCGACGCGGACTGGATGGCGTACTCGCCGTTGATGTCCGTCTCGCCGAAGCCGAGGCGCTCTAGCCCGTCCGTGCCGAGCGGGTCGAACGCGCCGCCGCCGCCGCCGGCGAACACCGTCGCCCGGGCGCGCCAGTTGATGGCCTCCTGAGCGATATGCACATTGCGGTTGAGGAGGTCGTCGGCCTGCTCCGCGCGGAAGCGCTCGCCAAATACAGTGATGCCCAGGACGACGGCCAGGCCGACGATGATGATCCCTAGGACAAGGAGAAGGAGCTGCTGCTGGCCCATCTGTGGGGGGGTGGCACTGCCGGAAGGCGGGCCGGCGAGGTGGGGGGTGACCACTCTCCGGCAACTACACTGCCACCCATCGCTCCATTGCTCATTCCTGCGTTCAGCCGCGCGTGCTGTAGCCGGGCGGTTCCCATCGGGCGCCTGCACGAAGCCGGCGGCGCCAGATTCCGGTCGCTACCTACCGTCCGCGGCGTTGCCGGCGCTCGGGATGCCCTCGCGGCGGTTCGATTCGCGCCGCAGCGTTCCGAAGGGCCCCTAGTTGCGGTCGCCGACCGCGCCGGCGCGCGCGCGTTCGCGCGCGGCGCGGTAGGAGGCAACCACGCCGGCGCGCCAGGCCAGGAGCTCCGCCTCGACGCCGCGGAGGACGGCCGGGGCGATGGTGCCCGCAAGGTCACGTCGCTCACCGGGGTCGGACGCGGTGTCGAACACCTGCATCGGCCGGCGGCCACCCCAGTAGATGTACTTCATCGCGCCCCTGCGCAGCGCCAGCGCGACGCGACCGTTCTTCGTCGAGTGGTGCAACTCGCGGTCGTCACCTACCGGCGCCAGTAGCGACATCCCTGGCAGCTCACCATCAACCAGGCCGTAGCCGAGCAACGCCGCGACTGTCGGGACGACGTCCATCGTTGTGCGCGGGCCGCCGGCGCGCGTACCGCTCGGGACGCCCGGACCTGCCGCGAGCGCCGGCACATGGAGGGCTTCGTCCCAGATCACGTCGCCGTGGACGCGCGCACCGTGCTCACCGAACGCCTCGCCGTGGTCGCCGAGAATGATGAACACGGTGGACTCGAGCAGTCCGCGCCGGCGGAAGCGGTCGTACAGGTCTCGCAGGAACGCGTCCGTGTAGGCCACCGCGTCCAGGTAGTCGCCGAACTCGTCGTCCGCGCCGTGCGCGCCGTGCGGTGCCGAGGCCGGCACGTCGTACGGGTGGTGCGACGTCAGCGTGAGCATCCCCAGGAAGAACGGGTCGCCGCCGGCGCGGGCGCGATCTACCCACGCCATGGTGTGGTCCAGGACGATCCGGTCCTCGAACCCGAAGTAGGCCTTGGCCGTGAAGCCCTCCGTGGGATAGTCGCCGTCGCCGAAAAGCTCGCCGAAGCCGAGGTTCTGCAGGATGCGGTCCTTACGCTCGAAGGCCATGTCGGCGGGCGTAATGAACGCCGTGCGGTACCCCTCTCTGGCGAGCAGCGCCGGGAGTCCGACTGCCGGGAGACCGCCTGGGAACGCCTCCGCCTCGCCGACGCTCGGCTCGGGGCTCGGCGGAATCCCTGCGAAGGCCGCAACCAGGGCCTTGTTGGTGTAGGCCGCCGGCGCGTACATCCGCTCCACCAGGAGCCCGGCGCGCGCGAGGCTATCCATGAAAGGCGTCGTGGTGCGCGCGGGTGTGTAGGGCGTCGTAGCGTCGGCGCGAACGGATTCCAGCAGGATGACCACGGCATTGCGCGGGCCTTCCGGGAAGCCGGCGTTCAGGCGCTCCAGGCGGAGGCCCGTGGCGTCGAACGGCGCGCCGTAGGCGATGTCGGCAGGCTCGCGCAGGCCATTCCAGGCGCTGCGGATGAAGCGCCCCACCCCGCTCTCGACGGGAACAGCGGAGGCAGGAAGCGGCAGCGCGACTAGCAGCATGAGCGATGGCGCGAGCGTCCACACTGCCAGGCGCGCCCCCCCACCGCTCGCCGGCGCCGCGCCGCGCGCTACGAGCATTGGCGCGCAGGCCAGTGCCACCGGCAGGGCGAGCAACACCCAGCCGCCGCCGGCAACCTCCCCCGCAAGTATCGGCGCGATGCCGGCGGCGTTCGCGAAGAAGTCCGTCAAAGGGTAGTAGAGACCCGGCACGCCGAGAGAGCGCAGAACCGCGAACTCGAGGAGGTAGAAGAGTGCCAGCGCGCCGGCGACAATGTTCACGCCGGCGCGCGCGGCGCGGCGCGCGGCGCCGCTGGTGGATTGCACGATCACGTGGCAGGCCAGCCCCGTCGCGCCTACCAGTGCGACGTCCCACCGCAGGTGCTCGAGAACGGTGCTGCTCATCCACCCTCCCAGCCACGCCGGCGAGGCCACGCCGGCGAGGCCCCAGAGGCACAAGCCCAGAAGTGCGATCGCGGCCCCCGCTTGGCCTGGATGGCCGTCCGCGAGATTTCTACGGACCAGCACGGCCGCGAGAATCGACAACACTAGGGCAAGCGCCGGTACAGGCAGGCTGGACCAGATCTCCTGCGCCGGGTCGAACCCCTCCTCACCGAAGGTCCTCATCAGGGAGAACTCGGCGATGCGAACGAAGGCTACGATCAGCGCCAGCGTTCCGAAGACGGCCGCAAGCGCGACGCCCTCCGCCGACACTCGTCGGCTGTGCGTCGGACCAGCGGGCGACTTGATCCGGTCGGCCATCACACGAACAGTAGGTGAGAAACCTACTCCGCGGCTGGCGCGCCGGCCGTCGCCTACCGGATCAGCCGGCGGTTGAGCGCTACTGGCCATCGCGGAGCAGCAGCCGGATTGCGGTCAGGCGCTCTCGGGCCTCGTTATCGCGGCCGGCGCGGAGCAGCAGATCCGCCTCCAGTTGAATGAACGGCAGTGGCATGTGGGCGTTGCGGGCTCCCCAGCGCGCCCACGCCAGCGCCGCATCCGGGTCGGACGCCGACCACGCCGTGGCCCACGAGGCGACCTGTCGTGTGCGAGAGGGCGAAGGAAAGGCGCGCAGCAGCGCGACGCGTGCCGACGAGGGGCCCGGAACGTCGGGCGACCAGACGGCGCTGACTGCAGCCGCGTGCGTGAGCATCACCGTGGCTACGGCGAGCGTACCGGCGCGCAGTAGGAGCCGGCTTCCGTGGAGCAGACGTGGAGGCTCGGCCCCGCTTACGGGAACCAGAGCGATCGCCGCTGCGAGCGTGACCAGGAGCATCGTGCGCGTGTCGTAGTAGATGCCATCGAGCAGCGCGTTAGCCGTCGCGCCGGTCAGGAAGGCCGCGGCAATCACCCGCGTCGCCCGAACTGACGCCTGCTCGCCGGCAGCGCGCCACGCGCCGGACAGGGCGCGCAGCACTAGCGATACGAGCAAGCCGATCGCCGGCACCGCGCCGAGGACTCCCCACTCCACCAGTGCCTGGATACCGATGTTGTGTGGCTGCACCTGACCGTAACGCGCGAGCACGTAGGTCGTGCCGTTGGGCCCGTGACCGAGCCACGGGCGCTCCCGCCACGCGGCCAGTGACGACTGCCACATCTCCGCCCTCCCGTTCGAGAACCCCACCTCGTCAAGCCCCACCGACGCACCGAGGATTCGCCACAGCCCGAGAGCTGGATGCGGTACGGCCATGGCCAGCGAGAGCGCTACGCCGGCTGCGAGGGCAGCGAGGAACGCCGTGACGAAAGCGAATCGACGGCCGCTGGCCAGCGCAGACAGGACCAGTCCCACGACCAGCAACGCGCCCGCCGAGGCCCGTCCGCCACTCCATATCACAGCCCCCCACCCAAGCGCGAGGGCCACCCACGACAGCCGGCGCGCAACCGCGCTCGCACCGGGGTCAACGAGTGCGTAAGCGGCGAATGATGCCCCGCAGAACGCGTAGATCCCGAGGTGGCGAACGTGCCCTACGAGCGGCATGTCGTGCGCCCAGTCGTAATTAAGGGGATCCGGCAGGCTCGCTGCAAATAGGAGCGAGTAGCCGATCATCGCCACCATTCCGACAGGCACCGCGCGTATCGCGGTAACCCGAAGCGATGGGTCGCGCTGAAACTCCGACCACAGCATCAGGCCGATCAATCCGCAGGCGAGCCATTCGGCGCTCCGGAGCACCGCCGCCGCGGGATGGATGGCGACTACCGTGGCGACCACAGCCGCGGTGATCCAACACGTGAGTAATACGGCGGTCGCGATGCCGGGTCGGCGCGGCACGAAGATGTCCCGCCGGCGCCAGGCCCAGGCTCCAACGATCGCGGTTTCCACCAGCACCAGCACGGCCTTGAGACCGTTGGCGTCGGGTCCCGCCAGCAGGTTGACCAGGAGTGGCGAGAAGGCCAGCGTCGCGAGGAGCAGGCCAACGGACCAGCGCAACCCTGCCCCCTCGTCCCCGAGGGATCCCGATCGCTCGATCGGTATTGCCGTGGCATCGTAGGCCATCATCACTGGTCGGGTGCGTCGCGGCCTGTGGTCGCAAAAAGGTTGCCAGACCGCGCCCTGGAACCACCTGGCGCGCGACCGGCCGCCGCCACCGCCGCGGGCCCCCTCCTTCATTACCTCGATCGCTCCAGCGCCGGGATAGCTTGCGGGCCATCGCCCGTTCGCCCAATCGACCGATCCACAAAATGACGACACCCCCGCCGGGCACGAGGCCCGACGAGGGTGCCGCCAAGCTCATGCCGCCCTCAGGGGCGACAGGCTCGTTTCAGCAAGCCGGCGCCGTGGGGGAGTCGGTGATGCTGCCGACCGCCGTACGGATGTCGCTCGAGCGCATGCCGCAGACGCGGATCGAAACCGCGTTGTTGGCCTGCACGTTCTCGCCCGAGAACAGGAGGGTCGCGGTCGTGCCCGTGCCTGAGACGGCCGGCTGCAGCCACTCACCGTTGAGGTTCACGTAGGTGGCACCGGAGACCTCGTAGCCGAGATCCTGCCAGGTGATGCCTTCGAACGAACCCGAGCCGCCGCCGAACGCGTCGGGCTTGAGGCCCCACGCCTGGGCGTCGGAAGCGAAACGAACGCCGTCATTGACGAGCGCGTCCTGGTTGGACTTCTTCTGGTTCTCGCCGAAGGCCTGGATGCCGACGACGACCGCGAGCCCGACGATCACGATGCCGAGCACGAGGAGGAGGAGCTGCTGCTGACCCATGGGTTTCCTCTAGGAGGTAGTGGGTGGGGTGTAGAATGCGGGTGTTCCCGCGGGGGTGGCCCCCCGCGGTCGCGGGGGAGAAGTCGGCGGGCGGCCTTACGGGGCCGTTCCACCATCGGGTCGCTCCAAAGCACGCGCCGTGCCCGCGCCTTCCCCCGCGGCGATGGCATGGACCACAGACGGCCTCCACTGCCGTTCAGCCGCGCGAAACGTCGCGCAGAGCGTGCCGGGGGCGCCGGCGACACGCTTCACAACCCGCTGGTCGCACCTGGGCTGGCCGGCCGCATAGCCAACCGGGGTGATTCGTTTCGTAACCCCGCGGGGTCCATCCTTCCCATTTGGGAATCGGGGCGATCGGCAGAAGCCGTCGATCGGGCGATCCGGCGATCGAGCGACTGGAATCGCAAGCGGCCCCGTAGAGCCGGCGATAGGGCGACCAGGCGATTGGGCGATTGAGCGTTGAGCGATAGAGCGATAGAGCGATAGAACGATAGAAAGTGCGGCTCGAACCGCGCCGCAGAGGCCGTTGCCGGATCCCGACTCATCAATCGCTCAATCGCTGAATCGCCTGATCGCCCGACTCGCCCCGGAACCATCCCGACGCCGCGCCGTGCCAGCGACGCGCCGCGGCGGCGCCGCCCCCACACGTACCTGCCTGAGCCATGCCCGACCAGAACACTTCCTCGAACGCCGGCGCCACCAATGGCGACGACTCCTCCCGCGCCGACCACCTCCGCCGCGAGGCCTCCAAGGCGGCCGACAAGGCGCGCACCGCCGCCACCGGAGCCATCAACGAGGTTAAGGTCGCCGGCAGCCAGCTTGTCGACCGCGTGCGCGACCTCATCGAGGAGGGCAACGTGCGGCGCATAGTGATCCGGCGCGCCGATAAGACACTCCTCGAGATCCCGCTCACCGTTGGCGTCGGCGCCGGCGCGGCCGCAGTCCTCGTCAGCCCCGTCCTCGCCGCGCTGGGAGCCTTCGCGGCACTTGTCTCGGAGATCACCATCGTCGTCGAACGCGAGGAGGAGGACGAGTCGGCCGAGACCGCGCAGAGCTCTTCCGAGAAGACCGTCGGCAAGCCCAAGAGCGGCGGCGACGCGAGCTGACCCCCCTGCCCCCTCATACGAGGGAGAGTTGACGCCGTTGGCAGCACCCCTCCCTACCCCCGCACGGGAGGTGGGCGGGTTGCACCGCCCGTCCCCCGCGTAGGAGGGGGACCGCGCCGGCCGCAACGCTGCCCGCAGGGGGAGGTGCGCGCAGGGCCATAGGGCGCGCACGGCCCCGCCACCAACGCGCGGCCGTGCAGAGGGTCGCTACACTCCCCGCCCCACCCGGCCGCGGAAGATTGACCGATCCAGCTGCCGCCCTGGCCGCGCCGGCCCTGGCGGGCCTCCTCGACCCCCTCGTCGAGCGGTACGAGCGGCCGGACTTCATCGCCGGCGACCCCGTCGCCCTGCCCCACGCTTTCGACGACGCCGGCGACCGGGAGGTAGTCGGGCTCTTCGCTGCCGTCCTCGCCTGGGGCAGGCGCGATACGATGCTCCGCAACCTGGCCGATCTCGTGGCGCGCATGCGCCATCGGCCCCTCGCGTTCGTCCGCTCCTTCGACCCCGACCGCCACGCCGCGGCCCTCGACGGCTTCCGCCACCGCACCTTCCGCCCCGACGACGCCGTCGCACTCACCATCGCCCTGCGCGACACATTGCGCCGGTACGGCTCACTCCAGAACGTGTTCGCCGCGCACCTGCCGGCCGGCGCAACGGACATCGGCCCCGGCATCGAGGGGCTTTCCACCACGCTGCTTACCATCACGCCCGGCACGCCGGCGCGACTCGCGAAGCACCTCGCCCGGCCGTCCACGGGCAGCGCATGCAAGCGCCTCGCGCTCTACGCGAGGTGGATGGTGCGCCCGGGCCCCGTCGACCTTGGAGTGTGGGACTGCGCCACGCCGGCGCAGCTCGTGCTGCCGCTCGACGTCCACACCGGCCGCGAGGCGCGCCGGCTCGGCCTCCTGCGCCGGCCGCAGGACGACTGGCGCGCGGTCCTGGAACTCACCGACGCCTGCCGCGCCCTCAATCCCGACGACCCCGCACGGTACGACTTCGCCTTGTTCGGTTCAGGAGTGGGATTGGGGATGGGCTCGGGATTGGGGCCCAGGGATCAGGGACAGGACTCTCCGCAAGGCCCGACGGAGTCCTGAGCCAGGCGCCGACGGCGGCTCGCAGCGACCTCCCCAATCCCTAATCCCCCCATCCCCACCCAGCCACACCCGGTCATTGCGCACCGCCGCCGCTCTTCACCGTCCCGTATTCCTGCCTGTGATAGACCAGCGGCGGCGCGTCGCGCCCCGGCAGGACGTCCACAACTCGGCCCACGATGACGGTGTGGTCGCCGGCCTCCAGGCGGGACTCGATGCGGCAGACCAACATCCCGAGCGAGTCGGGGATGAGCGGTGACCCGCCCGCCGCGCTCGCCTCGGCAGGCCGGTAAGCGGACAACTGCCGCTCCCCGTCGAGGGCCGGATCGGCGAAGTGGGCCGCGACGTCCGCCTGGTCATGAGCCAGGAGGTGGACTGCAAAGCGGTCGGCGGACGACAGCGTCCCGTGAATGCGCGTCCCGCGCGCGACGTTGAACGACACCAGCGGCGGATCGAGCGCGACGCTCGTGAACGAGCCGATGGTGGCGCCGCGGGGAGTGCCCGACGCCGGCTCAGCGATCACCACGACTACGGGGCTAGCGACGCGCCGCATGGCACTTCGCAGTGCCTCGCCGTTCGCTCCAGGGGCCGACGCTTCGGCGGGAAGGTCTACGGGGGGTAGCTGGCGCATGCGTTGGGGGGCAGCGTCCGGGCGCGTGCGGGAGCGCCCAGGAGGCCACCGCGACGAGCGCGTCAGCCCTCCTTCCCTTCTCGGAACGCGTCGCGCATGCGGCTGAAAATCGAGCGCCGCTCCTCCGTTTCCGGGCCCTCCTCCGGGCGAAAGGCGTCGTCGTCGCGCAGTCGCTCCATGATCTCGCGGTTCTCCGGCGTGAGCGTGCGCGGGGTCCAGACGTGCACGTGGACCAGCTGGTCGCCGCGCCTGCCGCCGCCCACTTCGGGCAAGCCGCGTCCGCGCATCCTTAGCACCCTCCCGCTCTGGATGCCGGCGTCGATCTGCAGCCGCGCACGGCCGCGCAGCGTCGGAACCTCCACCTCGGCGCCGAGGGCGGCGTCCGGGAACGAGAGACGCAGGTCGTACACCACGTCGAGGCCTTCGCGGGTGAACTCGGCGTGCGGCTGCTCGTCGATCTCCACCCGCAGCGCACCCGGCGGGCCGCCGCGCTGGCCGGCGTTGCCGCCGGCGCGCACCTGTAGGTAGTGGCCGTCCACTACGCCGGAGGGTACGTCCACGCTTATCGTCTCCTCACCGCGGAGCCTGCCTTCGCCCTGGCAGCTCGCGCACGGGCGCACGACGACGCGGCCCTCGCCCTGGCACTGCGGACAGGGCTGGACGTTCACGAACTGGCCGAAGAACGAGTTGGTCACCTGCCTGAACTCGCCGGACCCGCGGCACGTCGGGCAGGTCTCGAAGCCGGCCTCCGCGCCCTCCGCGCCGGACCCCTCGCAGACATCGCAGGCGACGTACTTGCGGACCTTTATCTGCCGCTCGACTCCCTCGGCTATCTCCTCCAGCGTCAGCGCGAGCCTCACGCGGAGGTCGCTGCCGGGGCGGCCGCGACCACGCCGGCCGGCGCGCCCGCCGAACGGGTCGGCGTCGCGCATGTCTCCGCCGAAGATGTCGGAGAACGCCGCGAAAATGTCGGAGATGTCGCGGAAGCCGGGGGCGGGGCCGGCGTGCGCACCGGCGCCGGACACGCCGGCGCGGCCGAAGCGGTCGTACCGCGCGCGCTTCTCGGGGTCCGAAAGCACCTCGTAGGCCTCCGCAGCTTCCTTGAAGCGATCCTCGGCCTGCTGGTCGCCGGGGTTGCGGTCCGGGTGGTGCTGCATCGCAAGCCGACGGTAGGCCTTCTTGACCTCGTCGGCCGTCGCCGTGCGGGCGACGCCCAGCACTTCGTAGTAGTCCCGCATCGCGGTGTCGGTCGTCATCGCGGGTCGCGGTGGCGAGTGGGGGGGCCCGCTGGCACCGAAGGTACCTGCGTACCCGCGGCGTTTCGCGAGGTGGGCCGGCTTTCGCCGGAAGGCGTGCTGGCCCTAGTGGGCGACGACGACGCGCGCGTGGCGCAGGACGCGGTCACCCATCCGATAGCCGCGCTGCAGTTCGGCAATCACCGTGCCCGGTTGCACTCCGGCGGGCGCCGGCTGCTGCATGACGGCCTCGTGCAACGCCTCGTCAAACGCGTGGCCGGCGGCAGCAATCTCCTCAATGCCCAGGGCTCCCAGGGCGTCGCCGAACTTGCGGTGTACCAGCTCGACGCCGTCGCGTAAGGCATCGAACGACGGCTCGACGCCTCCGAGTGCGGCATCCTCCGCGGCAGCGGCAGCCGCGTCGAGGCTCCGACGAAGATCGTCGTACACGTCGAGCAGCGGCCCTGCGGCTTCGGCGATACCATCCCGCCGCGCCGACGCGAGTTGCGTCTCGGTACGCCGGCGGTAGTTCTGGAACTCCGCGGCGCGCCGCAGGAGCTGGTCCTGCAGCTCCGCGACGTCTGTGCGCAGCTTCTCCGCCTCCGGCGATCCGTCGGCTACCGCGGTGGCGCCGTGAGGCGGGCCGGGGTCGGTGGTGGGCGCGGTGCGGGGAGACGACATGGCGCGAAGATCGCTCAATCGTTGGATGCTGAGAGCAGCGCGGCGACGTGTTCGACGAGCGCCACGGCGCGGGCGTAATCCATGCGCGTGGGACCGATGACGCCGACCGTTCCCACGGCCCCGCCGACGATGTACGTGGCCGAAACCGCTGCGAATCCGGGGCCCTCCCCCGCCGGCGCGCCGGCGCGGAGCTCCTCGCCGATGCGCACCACGGCGCGTGCGGGATCGCCGGCGTCGAAGCGCGTCGGCCGCTCGAGCAAATGCACGATCACCTCCCGGTCCTCGACTAGCTCGATCACGCTCCGCACCTCGCCGGGCTGCTGAAACTCGGGCTGTTCGACGAGGTGCGGCATGCCGCCCACGATGGCGCGCCGGCGCTCGCCGCCGAACAGGCGCGGCGCTTCGCGCAGCACGACGCGCACGATGCCTGTCTGGTCCGCGGCGTCGAGGTCGTGCAGCCGGCGCGCGCCCGTGCGTCGCAGTTCGTCGAGCGTAAGTCCTGCCAGGCGCTCATTGAGGCGCGCGACCACCGCGTCGAGGCCGGAGGGCTCTGTACTGACGTCCACTTCGGCCACGAGCGTGCGGGCCAGGCCGCCGCTGATCGCGAGCACGAACATCACTCGGTTCGAGGAGAGTCGGACGACCTCGATCCGTTCCAGAACCCCCGTGGCCAGGCTGGGCGTCAACACCACGCCGAGGAGCCGCGTGAGCTCCCCCAGCAGGCGGCTCGTAGCGTGCGCAACCGCTTCCGCATCGCCGAGCCTGCGCAGTACGGTCTG